>ERZ761607.265-NODE-265-length-103050-cov-44.736832_pt1 | contig 103050 bp, 81 predicted proteins | sample MGYA00511164_ERZ761607 | MGnify/ENA primary metagenome ERZ761607 (study PRJEB28899, sample SAMN02445080) | bioreactor sludge metagenome | biome: EBPR sludge | place: Australia: Brisbane, Thorneside Wastewater Treatment Plant | collected 2011-06-22 ...
CAGCTGACTCTTAATCAGTAGGTTCGGGGTTCGAGTCCCTGACAGCCCACCACTTCTTTCAAGGCCTTGCGGCCGACTCGCTGGCCACCACAGGCCGACACGTACAAACCCCACGTACAATTATTCGCCTCCCGCAGGCTTCACCGCCGGCAGGTCGTGGTCGTAGCGCGCCGCCATGGCGTCGCTGACGTGCCCGCCGCCGGCGCGCCGGTCGGCGCGGTCGGTGTCGGTGATGCCGCGGTGCTTGACGCCGTGCAAGGCGAACCGCTCGCTCGGCTCCAGTGCGCCGTCCGGCCCGGTCGCCATGCGCATCCACCGCTGCCAGGCCGTGCGCAGGGCCTCGATGCCCAGCGGCCCGCCGTCCTCGCCCAAGATCAGGCGGCGATCCTCCGCGCGCAGTGGCGTGACGGCGCCGCTGGCGGCCAGGGTCGCCGCCCGCAGCTCGAGCGCCGCCTGCCATACCGCCCGGAGCCGCGGCGACCAGGTGACCACGTTGCCGCGGCTGCCCTTGCGCCGGGTCACGGCGATCCCGGCCCGAGTCTCCCAGGCCAGGGTGACGTCCAAGACCTCGATGCTGCGCAGGCGTAGCAGGTAGGCCAGCTCGATGACGATCGCCAGGTAGGGCGGCACCCGGCCTGGGGCCGACCGGGGCCGGGCGCCGCGCTCGCGCGCGTCGGCGATCGCCCTGGCCAGGACGCTGGTCTCGGGGACCTTGGCCTGCTTGCGCTCCTTCACCGGCTTCACGCCGGCGGCCGGGTTGGTCTTGCAGTGCCCGCGCTCACGCGCCCAGGACCAGGTGCGGCGCAGGTAGCGCAGGATGGCGTTGGCCTTCGACGGCGTCGCCTCGGCGATCCGGTCGACCAGGCGGCGCATGATGACGGGGGTCAGCCGGTCGACCTGCAGGGCGCCCAGGGGCCCGAGCGCGGTCGGCTCGGCCACCGCCCAGCCCCGGCACTGGCCGTAGCCGCGCTGGGTGGTCTGCGCGAGCTCGCGGAAGGCCGGCGAGCGGTGGAACAGGGCACAGACGTAGGCCACGGTCCCGGGCGTGTCCTCGGGGCGTCTGGCGGGCGCCTGGCGGGCCGCCTCGACCGCGGCGACCAGCTCGGACAGCTTGGCTTCGGCGCGCGCCACGTTGCGGCGCCGCCGGCGGCCGTCCTCGTCGGTCAGCAGGGTGTACCAGGTGCGGTGCCGGCGGTCCCAGTAGATCCCGACCGGCAGCTTGTCCTGGGCGATGTGGCCCGGGATGCTGGGATCGAACGTGCGGCGCCGGCCCGGGCGCACTAGACGATCTCCTCGGGATAGGTTTCGGTGCTCGGTGCGGGCGTCGGGGTCTCCGGCTGGATCCCCAGGGCCCTGTTGAGCGCGTCGACGGTCGTCCATACCGTGCCCCCTGCTCCGGGCAGGAAGGGTACACCCTTGCGCTTGAGGTAGCGCTTGAGCTGCCCCCGCTGCACGCCCCCAGCCGCGTCCAGGTGCCCCGTGAGGGCAGCCAGGTCGCGTTCGGGGACGAGGTGGGGGTTCACGGCTGGTCGTCTCCCAGGGCATCCGCAATGCCGGGGATCGCCTCGATGCTCTCGATCAGGTCCCGCGCGGTGTTTCTCAGGGTGGCGACCTTGGACTGCCAGGCTCGCTCGCCCTTGATGGCCATCGCAAGCCGGACCACTGCCAGCAGACCGTCGGGCATGTGGGTCCGAAAGTCGACGCCCGTCTCGGCGGCGACCCGGTCCAGCAGGGCGATTCCTTCCTCCGCATTGCGCTGGCGATATGCCAGTTGCTGCTGCGCCCGCTTCTCCAGCTGATCCTTGATCGCCGCCACCCGCTCCCGCACCTGGCGCTCGACCTCGTTGGTGGACATTTCACTGTCGACGCCGGCGTGCCGCCGGAGCATGGCGGCCACGAAACCGAGCGACACCCGCTCCGGCTCCAGGGCGGGCGCCTTCACCTTCACCCGCAGGACGGCGCCCGTCAGCTCCAGCAGCCCCCAGGTGGGCGGCAGCTCGTCCGGTGCGACCATGCCCTTGGGGCACGCCAGCCACCAGCGCCGACAATACCGGAACACCGGCTGCGACTTGTCGGGCTTGGCCTTCTCCCGAAGCCAGTCGCCTCGGCTGACCTTGATTTCGATGCCTTCGATTTCGTGCCCGTGCGAGGGCCACAGGCCGAACGCCACAGCATCGGCGAAAGTCCGCGAGTTGCTGCCGGTGCCGTTGGCGACCTCCCACAGCAGCGCGTGCGACTGCGCGGGGTATCGCAGCAGCAACGCGGACCGGATATCGGCGCTGGTGGGCGGACGGTCAGCCACGGCGGCGCCTCGTCATGTATTCCTGGAGGGCGAGCGACAGCCAAACCCCGGAAGCGACGCCGTTGGCTAGGGCGCCCCAGGAGGCGCCCTTCGCCGCCGCGACGGCGCCAACAACTAGGAAAGCACACGCCACCACAAAGGACCGGATCACCGCGGCCACTCCAGGTGCTGGCGTCCGTCCAGGGTGTTGCCGGCGGCCTTCTTGCCGACGCGGTACATGGCATAGGTTCCGTGGAAGAAGTCCACGCCCAGCGCGCCGTCGTGGGCCCGCCCGGATGGGTCGACCCAGCAGTCGGGCTTGCCCTCGTAGGCTTCGTCGTCGTCCGGCCCGCTGTCCGCGTCGACCCACTCCCCCCACTGCTTGAACATGAAGGGGACCCTGGCCGCGGCGCACTGGTCCCGCAGCGACCGCACCCAGTCCGGGTGCATCGGCCTGGCCTTGGGGCCGGACTCGCCGCCGGCGATGACCCAGTCGACGCCGATGTCGCCGCGCAGCGTTTCCCCGTCGTTCGGACAGATGCCGCCGACGCGGTTCGTGCGGAAGCCGCAACGGTGGCAGCACCCAGTACGGGTGTCTGGGAAGGCCCACGCCATGTCTACCGGCCCCAGCATCGGCTCGATGCTCAGGAACCGCTTCGCGGCCGGGATCGCCAGCAGCTTCGGGACGTCGCGATCGGCCTCGGCTTGGTTGCAGATGGTGGCGCCGAGCCAGACGTTCGGCCAGGGCTTCGTGGCGCCGATCGTCCAGGTTGCCGGAAGCATGCCGCGCACGTTGCCGATGCGCTTCGTCAGCAGCAGCCAGTCCAGGTTCGGGGTCGCGGCGATCAGGTCGAACAGGTCATCACGCCACTGCGGATCGACCTCGTTGTCGAACACGTCGGCCAGGGAGGCGCAGAACACGCGGCGGCGGGCGGTGAACACGTCCAGGCTCTTGCATGCCGGGCAGAACCACAGGCCGCCGTCCGCCGGCTGGGAGGGCGTGTCGCCGCGCCAGCAGCAGCGGTGGCACTCGTAGAAGGGCTTGGCGTTCCACTGCACCGGCTTCCGCCAGTTGGCCGGCGCTGTGCGGACCCGCGGCGCGCCAGGCCCCCACTTCCCAACCCGGGCGCCAGCGCGCTTGCTCCAGGACTCTGCGTAGCAGTGGTCGCACGCGGGCGAAATCTTGGTGCAGCCAGTCCAGGGCGAGAAGGTGGAGTCCGTCCACTCGATGGCGGTTTGGTCAGCCACGGCGTCCCTCCCGCCGGCGCCGGCCCAGCAACCAGCCTCCCTGAATCCCGCACAGCAGTGCGACGATCGCCGCTGCCTTGAGTCCACCCAGGCCGATGATCGCCCAGTAGGCGCCCTGCAGCAGCCAGGCCCACGGTTCGAGTCGGGCCAACGCTTCGAGGCGGCCGCGGTCAGGCATCGGTGTTCTCCTTGGTACCATCAAACACAACCAGCGGCACGTCCCTCCATTCGGTCCAGCGCCCAAGGCAAAGGGTCTCTCCGACCTCAACCACCGGCTGGTGGATCCGGTACTGCAACTTCGGCCACTCACCGCCGGGGACAAACGTCGAGGACGGGACCAGACAGCGAAGCTCAACCATCGGTGTTCTCCTTGGTGCGGGCGGCGTCCAGCGCTTTCCTCACGTCCGCTGCGAGGCTGACGTTTAAGCCTGTTGCTTCCAGCGCCGGGACGATCTCCCGTGCCAGCGCTGCGAGACGCCGTAGCGCCTCGACCTCCGCGCGCAGGCGGGTTCCTTCATCCGCAGACTCGCCAGATGCCGGCGTGTATCGCTCCCCGTGCGGGTCGGACAGCGTCGCCCCGTTCGCCAGGATGTCGCAGACCAACGTCCGTTCCGGGTCGCGCATGCGGGCCTGCCACTGCTGAAGCAGATCGCACCGGGACCGGTAGAAGTTGAGGCTCTGCCTGAGCTGGGCGATCTCCTGATCCGCCTTGTGCACCGCGTCCAGTGCGTCGGCGGCCCGGGAAAGGACCAGGTCGGCGTCCCGGTCCGGCTCGGCGGGCACGCGCATGGTGAACTCGCGTGCCACAGCCTCGCATCCCTGAGTGACGGCATCGGAAAGCTCGCGCAGCCTCGGGGACAGCGGGTGCGTGGTCGGGGTGGCGGTCACGGTGTCGGGCTCCGGGTGTCGGGGGTGGCGGGCTGGGCGACGCCGGCCCTCTTGTGGGCCGCATCCATCACGTCGAGCATCCTGTTGCGCTCCTTGCGAAGCCGCTCGGTGACCGATGATTCAAGCCGCTGCAGTCGGGCATCAATGTGCGGAAGCTTCTCAAGCAAATCAGCGGCGGTGTCCAACACGGATAGCGCCACAGCAGCATCTGCTGCCCGCATTGCGTTCCGGTATCGCGCTTTCTGATCCATCACGTCGTCTCCTTGTCGGGCTGGGCGGCGGGGCGCGGAACCTTGTGGAACGGCGCGAACTGGCAGCTACAGCCGCGTGCGTGGAAAGCGGCCGGGCCGCGGCCGTCCGACAGCCACCGGTAGATGATGCCTGCGCCCTTGCAGGCCCAGCACTGTTGCTCGCTCATCTCGGCTCCTTCCATGCCGGCAGCGGGGCCGGCGACTCGAACCCGTCCGCGAACACCCGGTCTGCGCAGGTGATCCCCGCGATCCGCAGCGTCAGCCGCCCGTCCTCGCGCGAGTAGACCGCAGGCTCGTCCAGCCGGCAGATCGCGCCGGGCAGCGCGAGGGCCTGGCCGTCGATCACGACCAGGGCGTCGACGTGCACCGGCTCCGCGGCAGCCAGCGCGGGGAGCAGCAGGGCGAGCAGGGCGGGGCGCATCGTCGTCTCCTTGGTCACGGCGCTACCTGCGCCAGCAGGGGGGGTCATGCGGCGGCCTCAATGGGCGGCGCCATCTGCTGCCGCTTGCAGGCGTGGTCTTCTGCCGCCACGATTCGGTTTCTGCCGGATGGGAGGCGGTGATGAAGCAGGTCGACATGCAGCGGATCAGGTTGCTCAACCTGGTCTGCGCGGGTTACTCGGAATACCTCAAAGAGACCGGGGGCGAAGTTGGTGTGAGTTCCGCCCATGCGTTCTACCTTCGCTTGGAGCGAAACCACGAAACGCGGGGCTTCTCCGCGACTGACGTGGTGAAGCACCTTGCCGGGGAACTCCCGCCTGACTGGTACTGAAGCCAGGGCTTTCACGCCGCGGCCCTCGCCTCGACCGGGTCCAGGTTCGCCTCGGCCAGGGCACGCAACGGCGGCGGGCTGACGCTGTTGCCGACCATGCGGACCTGCTCGCTGATGGTGAGGCGCCGGCCGTCGGCGGTGCGGTCGATGATGTAGTCGGCCGGGAATCCCTGGGCGGCGTAGAGCTCGCGCGGCTTGAGCATCCGCAGGCCGATGTCGACGATGACGTGCGGCACGCCCCGGACCAGGACGGTGACCAGCGCCAGTCGGTCCTTGGTGCTGATCGTGCTCATCGGATCGGCCAGGCTGGGCACGTTGGCGCCTGCACCGTGGTACTTGATCAAGAACGCGGCGACCCGCAGGGCGCCTTCCTCGTGCTCGGGGCTCAGTTGGCACTCGACTACGGCGTGATGCTCGCCCTGGGCGGCGATGGTCCCCAGCGGGTCGGTGACCGGTGCCCCCGTGCTGTGGTGGCGCAGCGTGGCCAGGTGCGCGGCCACCAGCCGCTGCTGGCTGCCCGCCTGCGTGATCGTGCTGACCGGCTCGTCGGCGCCGTGCCCCGCCAGATTGGCGTTCCTCGGCCCGCCGTTGGCCTGCTCGAGGTAGGCGGTCACCAGGGCGTGCTTCTGGCCGTCGACCACCGTCCCCAGGGGCTTCCCCAGCCCCGGCGCGCGCGGTGCCTGGCCCGGGCGCTCGCCGTAGCCGGTCTGCACCAGGGTGGCGCTGGCCAGCGCATGCCCGCCGCTGCCGGTCGCGGTGATGGTTCCAACAGGCGATTCGGTGCTTGCGGCACCGGCACCCCACCGCTTGACGCCGTCGGGCCGCCCCTCGCCGTGGCTGGCCTGCACCAAGGTGGGAGCGACCACCGCATGCGTTCCGCCGCGGGGCCAGGCCGTCACCACGCCCAGGGGTCGGTCGGTGGGCGACAGACCGTCGGCGCTGGCGTTCGCGCACTGGACGATGAAGGGCTCGGCCGCGCGCAGGACGAACCGGTCGATGCCCCGGGCGATGCGCCGGAGCGTGGCGTCCGCCAGCGGCCGCTTCCGGGTGAAGATCGACGGGCACGGGATCGACCAGTCGATGCAGTCGGCGGCGGTGACGTAGGGTGCTGCCCGCCCGGGGCCGTGCGACGGCTCCGGCCAGCACACCGGCCGCCCATCCCGCCGCGCGACGACGAACAGCCGCTCGCGCGTGGTGCCGGCGCCGTGGTCGCAGGCGCGCAGCTTGCGCCACTCGACCGTGTAGCCCAGGCCCTGGAGCGAGGCGACGAAGTGCCGCCAGGTGCGGCCGGCGTGGCGCTTGTCCGGGACCAGGAACTGGCGCTCCACGGGGACGCGCTCGCCCGGCTCCGCAATGCGGTGGACGCGGCGGCCGTCCGGGCCGGTGACCATGTCCAGGGTGACCACGCGGCCGGTAGCCGGGTCACGCTTCGCGACCAGCGGTCCCCAGCCGAGCAGCTGCTTGACATTTTCGAGGCTCAGGATGCGCGGGGCGACGCCATCCCGGGCCAGCGAGCCGGCCCACCGCAGGACCACCCACGCCAGCGAGCGAATCGCCTTGCTGCGCGGCTGGCCACCCTTGGCCTGGGAGAAGTGCGTGCAGTCCGGGCTCGCATGCAGCCAGCCGACCGGCCTGCCGGCGACCAGGCGCCGCGGATCGGCGTGCCAGACGTCCTCCTGCAGGTGCCGGGTGTACGGGTGGTTCGCGGCGTGCATGCCGATCGCCGCGGCGTCGTGGTTGATGGCGATGTCGGGGTCCCGGCCCAGGGCCTGGCGCAGGGCCTCGCTCGCCCCGCCGCCGCCCGCGAACAGGTCGACGACGATCTCGCCCGGCCGCAGCCGCGACGCCGGCAGCTCGCGGAAGCCGAAGCCCTGCTGGGTGCCGTCAGCCACGCGGGACTCCCTCCTGGCCGGTGGCCTTGGCGATGGCGGCGTCTATCTCCCGGATCGCGTCGCTGTAGTGCCGCGGGTCCAGATACCTCGCCGCAAGTCGGCACGCCGCAAGCAAGTCCGGGGCGGCGGCGATTAAGCGGACGTCCGCATCGGCGTTAGGGTTGCCCCATCCCTCGCAGGCGATCACACACCTTGACTCGGAACCCTGGAGGCTCCAGTCGTCGAGCGGTTGAATGGTTCTCCCATCTCCCGTGTGAACTGTCAGCTTCCACGGCCCCGGCGTGTGCCCGCTCATCCCTTCGACCCCCGCGGATCCAGCCCGTAGGTGGCCTCGGCGGCCTTCGAGAACCAGCCGGTCTTGCGGTTCTGCACCCACAGCTGGCCGGGGATGCCGTGCTCAGTCCAGAGCGTGCGCAGGGCGATCCGCGCCGAGTCGACCTGATCCTTCCGGGTGGTGCCGGTCCCAACGACCTGGCCGCCCACGGTGGTGATCCACCGCTGCAGGCCGGCGTCCCAGGACACGCGGGCGACGGTGCGCGGGAAGCGGCAGCCGCTAAGCGACGTCGGCCGGTCCAGGTTGCCCTGGTCATCGCGCAGGGGCAGGGTGGTCTTGGGCATGGTGGTCTCCTACTGGTCGCAGCCGCGACCGACGGTGGTCCCGGCCGTGGCCGGATCGGTGAACTGCTCCCAAGGCACCCAGCCGGCCTCGGGGCAGTGGAAGCCCCAGTTGCGGGTGCGGAAGCCGGTGAGGAACAGGGTCATGGCGGGGCGGTACGCCATGCGGGTGACCAGCCCACGGTCCAGGACGGCGAACACGGCGAAGTGCCCCAGGCGCGGGAACGGGCCATCGACCGGCAGCGGCAGCAGGTCCACGCGGTGCGCGCCGCGCGCGAAAGCGAACCGGAGCGAACCGGCCTGCCTGGTGCGCTGGTGCCGGATGCCGCCAGCGGCGATGGTGTGCTCGATGTAGGTGCCCGACAGCAGCCAGGACGCCCATGCCCAGGGGTGGTCGTGCAGCGCCCGATCGTCGTCGGGCCGCAGGAACACGTGCAGGTACAGGTTCGGCAGCCGGCCGGTGACGGCGGCGGCCCAGCGGCGCCAGCCGGTCAGGCCCTTCCGGGTCTTGCCGGTGGCCGGGTCCAGGAACCAGCGGCGCCAGGGGGTCAGGTACCAGCGCAGCAGGTAGGGGTTGTCCCGGCCGCCGACGATGAAGTCGGGCTGGCGCCGCGCGCAGACCCGCGCGCAGCGGGCGGCGACCTTGCCGGTCAGGGTGTGCCAGGCGCGGCGGATCATGCGGCCAGTCCCGGGGGCATGCCCTGCCCACCATCGAGCTTGAGCGTGCCGTGGTCGCAGTCGAAGGTCTCGGCCAAGAAGGCGAACAGCCGCCCCAGCTCGCCGGTCATCAGGGCGAAGCGGGCGTCCAGCTCGGCGGTGGCGTCCTCGCCAGCGACGTCGCCGAGCTGGTCCGTCACCACGTCTTCGAAGCGCAGCTTGCGCACCGTTAGGTCCTCGGCCAGCACGCACTGCAGGCGCCGGTCGTAGGTGATCGCCAGCTGCACCACCTGCTTGCCGGCGTTGACGTGCTCGCGGACCTCCTCGGCGGCCAGGTCCTGGCGCCGGCAGCGGACGATGGCGCCCTCGTCGCGGAGGTCACGCAGCTCGGCCTCGTCGCCCAGGGTGAGCTGGTCGGGCATTCCCACGCCGTCGCCGGTGATCCAGTCGGTCAGCTCCTGCCGGGCGCTCATCCCGGCAAGCAGCGGCGTCGCCGGGAACGACCCGAGGGCTTCACGCAGGCGGTGCACCACCGCCTCGGCGGCCTTCCGGCTGGCGGTGTCGACCACCAGCAGGCCGTCGCGGTGATCGAGCCAGGCCAGGGTGCGGCCGCGCTTGAGGAAGGCCCGGGGCATCAGGTCGGTGATGACCTCGTCCTTGATCCGCTGGCGCTCCTTGCCGCCCGGTCGCCGGCCGCGCTGCGTCTCGAGCTGGTCCAGCTTCTCGGCCAGGGCTTCCTGCACGACCTGCGTCGGCAGGATCCGGCTGCACGTGCCCAGGGCGATCAGGGTGTGCTGCCCCAGGGTGCGGGTCAGGGACTCGTCGGCCCGGCCGGGCATGGGGGAAACCCAGCCCTCGGTTGCCAGCTCGAGCGCGCCGGGGTCGCGCAGGGGGTGCTCGGCCAGGGCCGCGGCCAGGTCTGCGGGCGCCGGGACGTTGGCCAGCGGCACCAGGAAGGCGGTCAGGTTGCGGAACATGGTCAGCTCCGCGTCCGAGCGCCGGCCGGCCCGGTGAGAAGCGGCGCCGCCGTCAGCACATCGGGCAGCTCGCCCTCCTTGCCGGCCATCTTCCGGGCATCGAGCTCGACCCGGACCGTCTGCGTGAACGCGTTCGCCAGGCCGCTGATGGCCTTCGCCCGCTCGATCGCCTCGGCGTTGGCGGTGTCGGGGTCGCCGAGCGCCTCCATCGCGTTGACCAGGTGATTGCGGACGTCCTGGATGCGGTTTTTCATCGTTCGGTGGCCTTCTTGATTCGACGGTTCAGGGCCCAGCGCAGGCGCTCGAGGTCCACGACCTCGGGCGGCAGGCGGGCGTGGATGCTGTTGCCGGCCATGACCTCGGCGCGGCTCTTGAGCTCGAGGTTCGCGGGGCTGAGGTGCAGGATGTTTCCGTCCCGAAAGGTGACGGCGTGGCCCTCGGGAACCGGCTGGCCGTGCACCTGCTCCCACATCAGCCGGTGGATCGGGATGAAGTCCCTCACGGTGTTGCCGGTGTCGGTGAGCTTGATTTGCAGGTAGCCCTTGGCCGGCAGGCGCAGCGTGCCGATCGGACACCAGGTGTGCGGGCGGTTCCCGGGCTTGAAGTGGCCGCGCTCGGATCCCGGCGGGCTCCAGCCCTTCTTGCCGGCGTTCCAGGTCTTGTGCCCGGGCTTGAATTCGGTGCCGGGACTGCGCCGGACGCCCTTCTGCATCCGCCCGGCCTCGCTGGCCAGGTACTCGGTGGACTTGCGCAGTCCCATGCCGTGGGCCAGGGCGTAGATGGCGCGGTCGGTCGTCCCCAGGTCGCGCGCAATGGCGTCGGTCGGCTCGTTCGGGTAGCGCCGCGTCACCTCGGCGCGCTGCTCGGCCGTCCAGCGCTGGCGCGTCGAGTAGTGCCGCGTGGTCCGCCAGCCCGCCGCAATGGCCCGCCTCCGCACGCTGCTGGCATCCCGACAATCCAGCTCCCGCGCGATCGCCGAGTAGCTGTCGCCGGCCGCGAGGCGGCGCTTGATCAGCGCCAGCTCGGCGCGGGAGAACGGGCGGCCGTTCACCTCATCCGGCCCGAAGGTCCACGCGCCGGCCGACCTCGCGCAGGCGCTGCAGGTCGATGGCGTGGGGGGTCGCGGGAGTGGTCACCGCCAGCACCAGGGGCAACAGGTCATCCAGGTCGCGACTGGCGGCCGCGGCCTGCCGGGCGCGGTGCAGCACCCACTCGAGGTCCGTGTCGGGCTGGCAGCCGAGCACGTCCCGCAGCGTGGCCAGGAAGGCGTCGGTGTTCACGACGCCGGCTCCGAGGAAGGGCCCGCCGGGCGGGAGGGACGATCAGCGGGGGAGGAACCGCTGCCGCCCGGCGGGTGTTTCGTGGTCGCCGCGGCGGCGCGCGCGAGGTTGCGCGCCACCAGCTCGTCGACCGTGATGCCGTGGTGTTCGGCCAGGGCCTCGCGCGCGGTGCGACCGCGGTCGATCGACACCAGGCTGTTCGACCAGGTGCGGCCCTTGCCCGGCAGGTTCTCGGTGTAGCGCTGCCAGTTCGTCTCGCGGGCGTAGAACCCGAGCGCCCGTTGCAGGCGCAGCTCGCGCACGGCGTGCCGCTGGCGCTGCGAACGCAGCAGCAGCAGTGAGCTGGCACAGACGACAGCAATTCCGGCCATGCCCGCGACCAAGAGCTCGATCATCGCGGCTGCTCCTGAGTGAGTCCCACAGCCGCAAGTACCCGGCGGATGCCCCGCTCGGTGATGCCAGCCCGGCCGTGGCGGCTCTCGTACAGGCCAGATGCCTTCGTGAAGTCCACCCGCAGCTCGGCCGCGGCATCCTCCAGTTGCTTCATCTGCCGCTGGCGCTCTTCGAGCGGGATGGCGAGGGTCAGGCCGACGATGTCGCGGCGTACCTCGAGCAGGGCCACGATCAGTGCCAGCTCGTCGAGGGCTCGCCGGTCGCGCCGCTGCTCGATGGAGCCCGCGCTCGCGACCGCAGGGGGTCGGTCGGCGCCGGAGCGCGGGCTGGAGGGGCGCGCGGCGCGCGCGAGGGGGAAGGGGAGGCGGAACATCAGGCGACCTCCGGGCTGTCGCCGCGCCGGCGGCGGCCGCGCAAGGCCAGCGCCGCCGCAGGGCTGCAGGTGTTCAGGCGCACGCCGCTGGCTGCTTCCTGGGCACAGCGTTCGGCGAGGTCGGGCGACAGCCCGTTGGCCAGGGCCCGCTCCCGGGCGAGGGTGGCGACTGCGTGGGCGCGGGTTTCGCGGTCGCGGCGCTGGCGCGCGCCGGCGATGCTGTGGATGGTTGCGGTCATGGCGCGGTCCTGGTGAGGGGGCAGGTGTGGCGGTCGGTCCCCGGGTGCCGGCAGCACGCGGACTCGTCGAGGCCCTGTGCCCGACAAGCCACCGCGTGCTGCCGGTCCGCGGCGTTGGCGCGGATGGCGGTGATCACCTGGGACGCGGCGCCGGCCAACAGCACGACGGCGATCGCCACCAGGAACCAGGCGAAGGCGGGCCGGCTCATGGCCGGAGCGTCCGCATGGCCGCATCGCGCTCAGCCTTGGCGGCGGCCAGGCGGGCGCTGATGTCGCGGAAGTCGCTGTACGCAGCCGTGGCTCCCCACAGCCCGCCGGCGATGATCACCAGCGCAAGGGCCGACCCGAGGCCCGGGCGGAAGGCCCGCACCCGGTCGGCGAATCGTGGACGCCGGCCGATCACGGCTGGACCTCGTCCGCGCGCGCGGCGGGCACCTGCCGGGCGCGGTGTGCCCGGCGAAACAGTCGCCCCAGGCGCCGCAGCCGCGCGCGGGTCGCGATCGAGACCCACGTCAGGAAGCCGTAAGGCGCCTCGGTCGGCAAGCTGTGGATCAATTCCTGCTCGAGCGTGTGCAGTTCAGCCAGCTCGGCCGCCACGGATCGTGGGGCGATGGCGTTGGCCGCAGTGCGTGCCTCGGTGTGCAGAGAGGACCGGACGTCGCCCGCATCGACATCGACGTCATCCAGGTCGAAATGCGCCAGTTGCGGGTGCAGCAGCCAGGAGCCGGCCAGCTCAGCCCGGAGCAGTGGCCCGCGGCTCCAGCCGCCGAGCCGGTACTTGCGGAAAAACGTCTCGACCAGCACGGGCGGAAGCGAGTAGGCCCAACCCCTGACCCGGTAACGTCTTTGCTCGATGAGCGCCTCGGCCGCGGCGTCGGCGTACCGCCAGGCCAGGCCGCCCCGGAAGGCCGTTGCGGCCAGCAGCGCGAGCCCCAGGGCCGGCATGCCCCACCACAGGGCGACGGTGCCGATCAGCCAGAGGGTGGCAACCGGCCACAGGGACTGGCGGGCGATCCGCATGGCCTGGGCGCGGTGGTAGGCGGGGTGTTCCATGGGGCCTCCGGGTGCTGGTCGGGTTAGGCACCGCTAAGTTAGGGCCAGCTATTTTCAATGTCAATAGGCACAGCTAACTTTCAAGCGACAGGCCAGCGAAAGGACCGTGATCCGGTTCGCTTTTGCACTGGTAGACTCATGGCCGAAGCGCAACCGCAACGGGAGGGGCGATGGGCACTCGAATCGGATGGCTGGCGCTGGCCGCCGTCGCAACGGCCTGGCACGGCGCGCCGCTGGCGCAGACCGCGTACCGGTGCACCGGGCCCGACGGCGCGCCGATCTTCAGCCAGAACCCCTGCGCGGATGACGCGGAGGAGATCCAGATCAAGGTCGTGGCGCCGCCGCAAGGGGATCTCGATGAGGCCGGCGAGCGCGCCCGGGACCTGGCGGCTCGGGTGAGCCTGGAGAACGATGAGGCGGCGTGCCTGCGGCGCGCCGAGGACCGGGCCTACCGGCCGCTCAACTCCCGGGTGAGCCAGCTACAGCGCCGCATCGCCTACCTCGAGGCTCAGATCGCGCAGCGCGCCAACAACCTGGCCGGCGCCACCTGGGAGGCCGGCATGCGGGAGGAGATCGCCTCGCTGCACCAGGCCATCGCCACGGAGCGCAGCACGGCCAGCGGCCTGGCGGCGAGCTACCGGGCGCAGTGCGCCGAGGATCGCCGGCGCCGAGAAGATCAGGCACGCGCGGCGGGAGGCGGTTGAGAGATGTCGACAAAGCACCGCGGCATGTACTGCATCCGCTGCCAGAAGGAGATACTGGCAGTCGGGAGTCGCCCCAACCACGTCCTGCACCTGCTGTTGACCATTGCCACGGCTGGCTTTTGGGCCATCGTGTGGGTCCTGGTCGCGCTAGGCAAAATCGGCGGCTACCGATGCCCGAGCTGTGGAGGATCAGTCAGGCCGACCTGGTAGCGCGACTCGTGCCTAGTAGTGCTCTCGATCCGGGCCGTCGGGCTCAAGTGCGCCGACGAGTTCGTCTTCCAGCTCTTCGTAGGGCCGCTGCTTCGCTGGGAAGTGCCGGCGCATCTGAACCGCAATCGATTGAAGCGCTTCCTGGCCGTCGGAGTTCATGGACCTGTAGGCCTCGACCAGCCGTAACTCGTCGTCTTCAAGCTCCTGTGGCGCAGGGTAGGGGACCTGGCCTTCGTTGACTTGGGCCGTCCCCGGCACGTCAGGCGTGGGCTTTCCGTTCACGGTGCCCCGAAGGATCCATTCCACAGGGACCTGAAGAGTTTCTTGTACAGCCAGCAGGTTCGGGCCCTTGAGCTTCTTGGCCTTTCCTGACTCCCATGCATGCACGGATGGCTGCTTCAGACCAAGGCGCCTCGCGAGCTGCGCCATGCTCATGCCCCGGCGCTCGCGCGCCAGCCGAATTCGATCACCCCAATTAGTCATTAGGCAAGCCTAGGGCGCCGGGACTTAGCTATGGCTTGCGTTGGGGCTATAGGTGTGGCTAAGATAAGCCATGCCTAACCCCAGCAGTCCGGACACCTCCCACCTGATCAAGCTCCTCGGCGGCCCAGCGGCCGTCGCGCGCCTGTTCGATGGAATCAAGGTGCCAAGCGTCATCGGCTGGCGATCCTCCGGCATTCCCCCTGCCCGCCTTCAGACCCTGCAGGCGCTGGCCCTCACTCGGCCCGAAGTCGCGGCTGCCTTGGAGCAGTCGGGCTTCGAGCCCCTCGGGCCTTGGGCGCCTCCGGCCGAGCCCCGGCCTTGCCATGCCTCCTGACCCCTGGAGCACCCCATGAACGACACCTTTGGCCAGCACGGAGGAACTTTCGCCGAGCGCGTAGAGGCCCTCCTCGAAGAGCGCGAAGACCCCGGCCTGTGCTCGGTGAGTTGGCCGCTGGCACCGAACCGGACGGTCTACGTCACCGGCACCCCGAAGTTCTGCATCGAGGCGCTTTACCGGCTCCGGGTTGCGGAGTCCGCCGACCAGGACCGCCGTTTCGCCGGCGCGGCCCCGCCCAATCCCCCCGACTGACCACTGCGTGTCCATGCCCGCAGTGTGACCCCTACCTCCCCACCAGCACACGTTCAACGGGAGCAGCCATGAACATCATCGACACCGCCCACGCCACTGTCGCCGAGTACCCGGGCGGCAGCGAGGCGCTGGGTCCGCGCGTGGGCATCATCCCCGCCGTCCTGCGCTCCAAGGTCAACCCGAACAACACCACCCACCACCTGACCCTGGTCGAGGCGGCCCGGGTCATGGCGGTTTCGGGCGACCACCGGATGCTGCATGCCCTGGCAGCCGAGCTCGACCACGTCGCGCTGCCGATCGCGGGCGGGGAGGGTGTCGACGACAGCCTGCTCGACCTCACCCTCAACCAGTCCCAGGCCCAGGGCGAGTTCGCCGCGGCGCTCCAGCAGGCCTTGGCCGACGGGGCGATCAGCGAGAACGAAATGCGGGCCATCGCCAGCGCCGCCGCCGGCAAGCAGGCAGCCCTGACCCTGCTGCTGCGCCGGGTGCATGAGATGCACAAGGCCAGCAGCCGCGGGCCGGTGGTGGCGATCAGGGGAGCGCGCTGACATGCAACTGCCCGCCTGCGTCCTGCCGCCGCCCCGCCGGCGACCGAACAACCGCCCCAACGTCTCCCCCGAGATCCTGCGCACCCCGGTCGGGCAGGTGAGCCCGGCCATGGCGGTGCGGGTCGAGGACAGCGTCCTGCTCTACCTGCGCCGCCACGGCGCCGCCGCGGTGCACGACATTGCAGACGGCATCAGCCGCGGCTTCTATGCGACCCGCGACGCCGTGCGCCGGCTGGTTGCCCTCGACCAGGTCGAAGCGATTCCTGGCCAGCTCCTGCTCACTGCTTCCGGCCTGTGCCAAGGCCGCGCAGTGCAGACCTTCCGGCTGGTGGCAGGGCAGGGGAGGGCGGCGTCTTGATGGCGCGGTCCCTGCTCGGCCAGTCCCTGGTCGCAATCGCCTGGGCGCTGTGGGTGGTCGCCATGCTGATCGGCCGCGCCGGCGAGGCACTGCGCCGGTGAGCGAGTCCGCGGCGCCGATCACCCTGCGCGAGGCGATCCTGCGCGCGCTGTCGGAGGCCGGCGGGCCGGTGGATGCCTTCGCGCTGCGCGGCCGGGTCGAGCGGCTGCTGCCGCCTGGCGACGATGGCGACCTGTACGCCGAGCTCGACACGCTGATCGCCGACGGCCTCGTGCGCTTCGTGCCCCGGTACGGGTGGGAGCTGGTACCGCAGACGGGGGTTGGGCATGGCTGACGACTGCCCGCATACCGACGTTGCCAGGATGGACCACACCCTCGGCCATTACGAGGACGCCAGGCCCATGGTCAACCGGATGTGCCGGCGATGCAAGACGCACTGGTACGGCGAGGCTGGCGTAGCGGTGTTCGAGATGCCGCGCGCGGTCTGGGATCGGTGGATGGATTCCGGTTTGACCTACAAGCACGGCGTGGCCGCCGAATGAGCGGCATCACTCACTGCCTCGACCACGCCCTGGTGATCGCCAGGGACCGGGTGCCGGCCGACCAGGTCGCCGCCCGGCTCGCCGCCGTGCCCGAGGCCTGCGCCCACCCTGACCGGTGCGGCCACGCCGCGCGCGGCTGCCGGCAGGTCAACCGCGACTACCTGGCCGACACCTACCGGGTGGCGGCAGCCGTTGAGGCGGCGAAGGCACGCGCCAAAACCGCGAGGACGCCCTGATGCGATCGCCCCTCGCGAAATGCACCCCTGACCAGCAGGCCCGACAGGACGCCGCCCGGTCGATGGGTTGCGTCGCGTGCTGGATCAACCAGGAGGTCGGCGGCTTCCGGCCGACCGGGATGTGGGTCGAGATCCACCACCAGCTCAGGGGTGGGCACCGGTACAGCCAGGACGCCACGGTCTGCCTGTGCCACTGGCACCACCAGGGCAAGCACTTCCCCCATGGCTGCGACGCCTGGCCGGCGCGCCGGGTCGCCGCGCGCTTCGGCCCCAGCCTCGCGCGCATGCCCAACACCTTCCGCGCCACCTACGGCGACGACGCCTTCCTGCTCGCCGCCCAGAACCGCCTGCTCGCCGCATCGAGGGCTACCGCGTGACCACCCTGGCCGACTTGCATATCACCGCCTCCCGGAAGCTGCTGGAAGGCCAGCCGCTTTCCCCGTCCGAACGCGCTGCGCTGGAGCGTGCGCCTGCACCCGCGAGACCTGCCATGTCCCAGAGCCGATCCCATCCGTCGCCTCACGTGGCGAAGGCATCCCTGCAACCCGGTGCCGCAGAGGTGGCGCGGCAGGTGCGCTACCTCGCCGCGCAGGCCCAGGGCGATACGGTCCGGCTGGCGCCGGCGATGGCCCGGGCGATCCTGGACACCTGCAACTGGCAGGGGCAGCGCCCGATCAACCCGCACCGTGTCGAGCGCACCCGGCGCTGGATCGAGCAGGGGCAGTGGATCGGCGCCACCAGCATCATCGAGTTCGCCATGACCCCCGACCAGCGGGTCTACCTGGTGAACGGCCAGCACCGGTTGACGGCGTGCCTGCTGACCGGCCAGCCGATCGAGGTCCGGCTGAACATCGTGCCCTGCGACGACATGGCCGCGGTTCGCCAGCTCTACGCCTGTCACGACCGCGACGACGGCCGCCGCACGAAGGGCGAGGTGCTGGACGCCATCGGCATCGCCGAGTCGATCGGCATCAGCCGCGCCGGCGCCCGGTCGCTCTACGACGCGCTGGGCTTCCTCCGGAACGGCCTGGAGCCGCCGGGCAACGCTGCCGCCGCCGCTGACGCTCGGGACGCCGACAGCCGCCACGCCCAGATGCACGACTGGGCGCGCGAGGCCGGGCACTGGGAGGGGATCGTCGCGGCCGCGCCGGCGCCGGTCCAGCGCAGCCTCCGGCGCGCCGGCCTGACCGCCGTCGCCCTGTACACCCTGCGCCACTGCGCCGCCAAGGCCCAGACCTTCTGGCGGGGCGTGGCCGAAGACGACGGCCTGCGCCGCGGCGATCCCCGCAAGGCCCTGCTGATCGACCTGGCCTGCCGGGCGCTCAACGCCGGCGGCGCCCGGCTCACCGTGCTGCAGCCGGTCGCCGCCTGGAACGCCTGGCACGCGCGCCGCGAGCTGCGCAGCATCCGCATCCGCGAGGACGATCCCCTGGTGATCGCCGGCACGCCGCTGGGGGTGCGCCGTGGGTGAGCTGGTCGAGATCCCCCTGCGCCTGCTGGCGCCGTCTCCCTACGCCCGGCCAACCAACCATGACGCCGTCAAGGCGCTGGTCGGATCCATCGGCGAGCACGGCCTGCTGCAGCCGATCGTCGTGGTGCGCGCGCCGGTAATGGACCGCGGCGTCAGCGTCGAGGGCTTCCGCATCGTCGCCGGCCACCACCGGGTCGCGGCCTTCCGCCAGCTCGACCGGCACGAGATCCCGGCCACGGTCCTGACCTGTCCCCACAACAGCTACGACGCCGAGATCGCCGAGCTGGACGAGAACCTGTGCCGGCACGAGCTGAGCCCGGCCGAGCGCGCCGCGGCCATCCGCCGCCGGGCGGACCTGTGGGAGGCGAAGCGAGGCCTGGCCGAGACTGGTGGGACAAATTGCCCCAGCAGTCAAAATGCACGACTGGCGGATGGTCGACGGAAGGGCGCCCAGCACCAGCAGCAATTCGCCGCTGAGACCGCGGCGGCCACTGGAAAGGATAAGCGTGAGGTCAACCGCGAGCTGGCCCGCGCGCGCGCCGTGGCCGAGGCCGGCGCCGACCCCGCCGACCTGCGCGGCACCAGCCTCGACAAGGCCGTGGAGCTGGACGCCCTGGCCAAGAAGCCCGTGGAAGAGCGCCGCGCGCTGATCCAGCAGGCCAAGGCCGGCGAGCAGGTGACCGCGCGCGCTGCCCCCGCAGCGCCCCCGCCACTGCGCAAGCCGCGCTCCAAGACCGCCCCGATCGTCCTGGACCTGCTGACCCGCCTCGAGGGCATCCAGCAACTGCTCCCGCTCGAGGACCTGGGCCGAAGCATCCTGCTGCAGCTCGACACCACCGACGCCGAGCTGCACGCCCGCCTGCAGGCCGTTGTGCCCACCCTACACGTCCTGGGCGCCCTCGCCGACGCCTACGACCCCGCCGGCGAGCTGATGCCCGACCCCATGCCGCTGGCGCGGGGAGGGCGCCCCACGTGAGCACGGTCATCATGGCCGCCTGCTGGCCCCTCAAGCTGCCGCCGACCCAGAAGGCCGTGCTGATCAGCCTGGCCGACAACGCAAACGACGCCGGCGCCTGCTGGCCGTCGATACCCACCATCTGCGAGCGCACCTGCCTGGGGCGCACCGCCGTCATGGACGCGATCCGGGGCCTGGAGGCGATCGGCTACCTGGTAGCGGACCGGTCGAACGGGCGGCACACCCGGTACACGGTGACGGTCGCACAGCGCCCCCTGATCGAGCCCAGACCCGTCCGTCAGGCGGACCGGTCGCCGCGGCGGACCGGTCCGGCAGGCGCACCGAACCAGTCCGCCTCGCGGACCGCACCCGTCCGCCAGGCGGACTCTAACCGTCAAGAACCGTCAGGAACCGTCATCCAAGAGCAGAGGCCCGCGCCTGCGGCGCCGGCCCCTGACCATGCGAAGCGCGCCGCCCCTGAACGATTGCCCGACCCGCCCGAGTGGATCGACCGGGAGGCCTGGGACGGGTTCGTCGAAATGCGGCGGCGGATGAAAAAGCCACTCACCGCCCGCGCCGCCGCGCTGCTGTTCGCGAAGCTCGACCGCTTCCGCGCCGCCGGGCACTGCCCGAAGACCTGCCTGGACCGATCGACGGTGAACGGCTGGCAGGACGTCTACACCCCGAAGCCGGAGGACACCCATGCAGCAGGTTCAGCAGGTAGCGGCCGCCACGCTGTCGGCGTTGGAGGCCGGATCGCCGAGCTCAATCGCCGCCGCGCGGTCGAGCGCGGAGACGCCGAAGTCGTCGATGGCGAGTGCACCCGCGTTGGCTGACCGGGTGATCGAGCGGCTGTGGGAGCGGATGGGCGAGATCTACGGCCACCGCTGGCCCAGCAGCTACGGCGACGACCCGCTCACCGGCGCTGGTCGCACCTGGGCGAAGGGGCTTGCCGGCCTGAGCGCCGAGCAGATCGGCGACGGTGTCTCGGCCTGCATGGCGAGCGCCGAGCCCTGGCCGCCGACGCTGCCGGAGTTCCGGGCCCTGTGCCTCGGCATCCCGTCCCTCAGCACCGTGCGCCAGGAGCTGCGCCCCGGCGCCGCCACCCGATCGCGGTTCGCCCTGGAGGTGTGGTCCCGCATCGACAGCTGGCGGTTCCGCCAGGCGAACGCGGACGAGGCTGGCCGGTTGATCCGGGACGCCTACGAGACCGCCCGGGAGCACGTCATGCGCGGCGGGGCGCTGCCGGACTTGCCGATCGCGGAGCTGGAGGGCCAGGCCGCCGCACCGCCGCCGCGCAAGGCCAGCCCGGAGGTGGTGGCCCAGCACGTGGAGCAGATGATGCGGCTGGTGGGGCGCCCGCCGGTCGAGGTGGACGACGAGGTCGGCGAGATCGACGAGGGCACCCCGGTATGAGCGCCCGCGCGCCCCTGCTCTGCCCCTTCCAGGCGCCGCCGGTTCTCGCCGGAGGGCTGTCGGCCGTGCCGACCGAGGGCGTGGCCTTCCTGGCCCGGCACCCGAACGCCACGGCCCGCCAGCTCGCCGAGCGCTGCCAGGTCAGCCGCGCGACCGCACACCGCTGGCTGCAACTGGTGCGCGGCGCAGGCGACGACGAGCTGGCCACCGAACTCGAAGACGCCGGCCGCCGCCACAGCGCCATGGCCCAGATCATGGTGCGCCGCCGCCGGAGGATGCAGTGAACCAGCGCGAGCGCATCGAGTCGCTCCTGGCAGAAGGCCCCGCCACCAGCGCCGAGCTGGCGGCCGAGACCGGCATGCGCGGGCAGCACGTCTCGGCCTACCTGTCGGCGCTGTACCGGCAGGGCAGGGTGACACGGGAGCTGTACCAGCCGGTGGCCCGGAAGGCCGGCAAGCCGGCCTACCTGTACACCCTGGTGCCGGCGCCGTGACCCTGCGCATCACCACCGTCGACGAGCTGCCCGAGCACCTGCGCCACCAGGTCGCCGGCAAGCTGGCCCCGGCCGCGCCGGCGAAGCCTGCCCAACCCTTCCAGAGCTTCGCCCAGCAGACCGGTCAGCCCGCCCCCAGCACAGCCACGGCCCGCGGCCGGCCGCCGCGCGACGGTGGCATGAACAAAACCGAGGCCGCCTACGCCGAGCACCTGGCCGCGCGCCAGCAGGCCGGCGAGGTCCTGTGGTTCGCGTTCGAGGGCCTGCGACTGCGCCTGGCCGAGAAGACCTTCTACAACCCAGACTTCGCCGTCCAGCTCGCCGACCTGAGCCTTGAGGTGCACGAGGTCAAGGGCCACTGGGAAGACGACGCGCGGGTGAAGATCAAGGTGGCCGCGGCCATGTTCCCACTGCGGTTCGTCGCTGTGCAGCGCGTGCAGGGCGCCTGGAAGTTCGAGACCTTCGGAGGATCGGATGCCGATCGATGAGCGCGAGCTGGAGCGGCGGCTCCGGGAGTGGGCGGACGAGTTCCGCGGTGGCCGCTACGAGCAGCTGGGCTACAGCGGCAACAACCTGATCGCCACGCTGATCGCGCACAAGGGCTTCGTCCCCACCGGCGGCGGGCACCGCCCGGTCCCCACCGGAACGCCGGCCGACGAGATCGAGGCCATCGTGATGCAGATGGAGGAGTGCGGCCTGCGCTCCGAGGCCCAGGTCCTGCGCATCGAATACTTCCAGGCCCGGCTGCCGCTGGAGGCGAAGCTGCAGCGGCTGCGGCGGGTGGGGCAGGGCATGTCGAAGCCGACCTACTACACTCGGCTCAGGGTCGCCAGTGCGTTCGTTATGGGAAGGCTCTTGGGTCAAAACCTTCCCACCGTCAGGACCACCTCGGAAGCGTTGGGCTAGCCCCGCTGGCCTCTATCGACAGACTTCTTTTGCCCAGGACCCTCCCTTTCTTTCCGGTGTTGGACGATGAATGCCCCGGCCAAGGAGGCAAGTCCCACAAGAACTATCGCGCCCGCGACTTTTGGCGCGCCGAAGGAGGCGATGAAGACCGCCGAAACGCAGGCCATTCCAACAGCTACCAGACCGAAAATCTGGCCTCGCTTGGTGGTGGAGAGGGTGCCATCAAGGACTCGGGTCGTGGTCGCGTGATGGTGGGCCTGCTGCCGCTCAGCCATTCCGACAATGCGCTCAGCCAGTCCAGGATGGACTCGATCATACTCGGCGAGCTGGCTTGGCGGCGGAAGCGGTCCGGAATGATGATGCAACTCGAATCCGGCGATCACTGCTCCTGGAACTTCGTCCGGCCGAAACTCACCGACCGGCAGTGACTCTCCGTTGCTCTTGAGGACGACATTTTGTCGCTTCGCGGCCTTCCCGCGCTTGCTCATACATCGCCTCCGTGATGTAACCGCCGACCTCGACCCAGTAGTCTCCGATGGACCTCATCTGGATCGTGCGCAGGGACGCCTCGGTGGGTGCCAGCACCAACAGGCTTCCCATCCCCTTGAGGAAGCTGTCCAGCTTGACGTTCATGACGGATCTCCAAATAGGAAACGACCGAAGGGCTGCCCCGGTCGCATCTCGTGAGACGAAAAGGTACCAGACCCAGGAGAAACAAGCGATGAAGGCAGGGCCCTCCTGACGGACTTGCAGATTGCAATGCCAGCCCCTGCCATGTGAAGGACGCGTGAGTATTGCGTCTAGACGAAACCTATGCAGAATCCGCCATGCTGCGGTTCGCCACCCTCGGTGAACTGCTGATCCAAAGGCCCGCCCTCCCGCGGGCCTTTTTCGTTGCGGCCCGTGCTGGTGCCGCGACCTGGGCGGCGCCGGCCGTGAGGCCCGCACCGCCCTATGCGACCAGCCGGAGGTGTCGCCTACAACGCCGGCAGCGTGGGCCTGGGCTGGAACTCCCTCGGGACCCGGGTGACCGCGCAGGCGGCTTCGGCCGCCATCTATTCACGACCGCGCGCCTCGGCGCGTGGCACCACGGAGGTGCGCCATGCTGACGAAGATCCTTGCCGGGCTGGTCCTGGCGATGTGCGCGTGCACGGCCATCGCGGCCCCCGGCTACCTGCCGCTGCAGCCGGGCCACTCGGCCAACTGGCTGGACCCCGCCGAGGTCGGCGAGGGCTACGACCTCCGGGTGTGGCTCGACGCGGGCACCGGCCAGCCCGTAGTGATGGTCCAGTTCTACCTGCTGACCGACCAAGGACCGCGCTTCTACACCGCAATCGAGTGGACCGGATCGGCCTGGGATGGCGCAAGCTATGAGCTGCGCGTGTTCACCCGGACCGAGACCAATGCCCCCGGCTTCCAGGTCGGTTACGCGATCCTGTCGATCAGCAGCCAGGGCGAGCTCCGGCTGTTTCTCGAGGTCGACCACGCAGGCCAGGCGATCAGCCGCGACACCGGTGCCCTCGAGCCGGTCACGCCCCGCGAAGGCGCCATCGGCCGGTGCGGCCCATGGTTCAGCTTCCCATCCCCAGGCCCGGCGGATCCGGTCTGGTGTCATGGGGGCGCCGGGCAATGAACGATTCCGTGCAGCACGGTGGCCCGCCGGCACCGTTCCGCTCCCCTGATCCGGAGCACAAGACCGTGCTGAATTTCCCTCGTGTCGTCGAGGCGGTGATGATCGCCGCCCTCGCCGCCTTCGGCAGCAGCCAGCTCACCACCGCGCGCCTGGAGACCCGCATGGAGTCCCTGATGGACGCCCAGCGCGAGCTCAAGAGCCAGGTGGCCGAGCTGCGCCGTGACGTCTACCGTCCCCGCTGGGACAACGGCCAGCCGCGTCCGCAGACCATGCAGATGTGCCCGAGCCTCCCTGTGGCCAGGGCCGGGGAGTTCCTGCTGTGAAGGACTGGCTGCGCCGGTGGCAGGAGTTCACGGGCTGGCTGCCGCTGCTGGCGGTGCTGGCCGTGGTCGGCTGGATCGTGCTGGGGGCGAGCGCAGGGCGCGACGACCTGGTGCGCTGGCTGCTGGAGCTGCCGATCGTCACCGGCTACGCGCTGGCCGCCGCCGGCCTGGCCTACCTGACGTGGCGCCGCTGGTCGTACCGGCTGGACGATGCCGGCAAGGCCGAGCTGTGGCGGCGGCTGCTCGCCGGCGAGCGCGGAGCCATCACGGTCTACGTGGTCAACGCCGCCTTCTACCTGGCGCTGGTCGTGGTCTACGCCCTGTTCTTCGCGCCGCCGCGATGAGCTTCCGCCTGCTGCTCCCGCTGCTCCTGGTGCTCTTGGTCGGCTGTTCCCGCGACCCGGTGACGGTTGCCCAGGAAGCGACGGCCGGGGTGGTCGTGCCTGTCGTGGTCGCCGCGCGCGAGGTGGTCGAGCCGATCGCCCCGCCCCCGCCGGCGCCAGCGATCACGCCATGGGAGTGCCCCACGGCGATCGACCTGATCGTGCAGTTCGAGGTCATCAGCTCCGACTACTACGAGCGGCGCCTGCAGGGGGTCATCTGCCCGCCGGCCGCGAGCGGCCCGACCTGGGGAATCGGCTACGACGGTGGCCATCAGACCCGGGCCCGGATACTCGGCGACTGGACGATGCACCCTGACGCTGGCCGGCTGGTCGAGACCAGCGGCGTGACTGGGCAGGCGGCGTGCAGGCCGCTGGTCGCCACGCAGCTGGGCGACGTCCGGACGCCGCTGGCCTTGGCCAGGTCGGTGTTCGCGGCCAGCACCCTGCCGCTCTACGACGCGCGGGCCGCCCGGCTCTACGGCGACGCCTGGCAGCATATGTGGCCCTGCACGCGGGGAGCGCTTCGAAGCGTGCACATGAATCGCGGGACCGGGACTGCCGGTGACAGCCGGCGCGAGATTCGGGTGATGCGTGACGACTGTGCGCCTCGGTCCCATAGCGACCCGAGTGCCGCTGCACAGTGCATCGCCGCCCAGCTGCGCGCCATGGTGCGGGTCTGGATCGGCACCGACATCGAGGCCGGCATGCGCCGGCGCCGGCACGCCGAGGCGGACCTGGCTGTTCGGGAAGGATGACATGGGCTTGATCGGTGTCGTGCTGGTGGCGTTGGTCCTGGCGCTGGTGATCGGCCTGGGGGTCGCAGTCGCGTTCGGGGCAATCGCCCGCGCCGGCCGTGCCGATCCCGATCCTTCCATCGAGTTCGGCGACGGGGGCTTCTGACATGGCGCTCAAGCTGCTCGCTCGCCCCTGGGTGAGCACGGCCCTGTGGTGGGCCGCTGGCGTGATGGCGCTCGGCCTGGCCGCGTCCATGGTCGCCAGCTTCCACTGGCACGCCAAGGCCAAGGGCCTGGGCGAGCAGGTGGAGCAGCTTCAGGGCGAGGTGAAGGATCTCAAGGAGCGGGTGCGCGAGCGCGACGCCGCCATCCGGGAGTACCAGATCGCCAACACCGAGCTGACCGAAGCGGTCGACCAGATCGCCGGGATGTACGACACCGTGGTGCGACAGAACGTCGCCATCGAGCAGGACCTGGCCGAGGTGCGCCGCGCGCTCGCGCGCCAGCGCGCCGCGACGGCCATGGCCTTGGACAACCTCAAGAAGGCCAGGGAGACGACCTATGCCCTTCATCATGATTGCCGCGCGTGGGCTGATGCTCCTCTGTGCGGTCCTGTTTCTGACCAGCTGCGCCAGTCCCTCGCCCCGCGACCTGGTGGTGGTGCAGCAGCCGAAGCTGATCACGATCCCGGAGCGAGTGTGGGTCGACGTCGGTGAGCTGGCCGAGCCGCAGCCAGGGCCCGCGTTGCCCGAGCCCGCGGTGCCCGCCGGTGCGCCGGGCTGCGAGGGTTCGCCGTGCTACTCCGGCGAGCAGCTCCTGCAGATCATCGACCTGCTGAGCAAGGACCGGGACGACGCCAAGGCCCAGCTGCGCGCCATCGACCAGGTGATGCGGGCGCCGAGACAGTGACCATCATGCACGCATCGTGCCGCCATCTGCTGCGAACGTCGGCCATCGTCGCAAATCGCCGGGGACCCTGCGGGAGCGCGGGCAACCACGGGGGCGAAAAGGTCGCGGTGTTCGCCAGTTTTTCGGGCCTATAGGGAGCAGCAGCACCCATGGGCTTTTTCAATAGTGGCGCGGCCCGGGGCGGTGCGCCGGGTGCGCCATGGGAGACGTGACGGAGTTCCGGTCTGCACTGCGGCTGAGCATCAGCCAGGTGGCCGCCGAGTTCGGTATGAGCCGCAACACGGTGGCCCGACGGATCGAGCAGCTGGGCATTCGGCCGGACGGCCGGCGGGGCGGGTATCCGGTCTACCGGATGCGCGATCTGGTGCCGGTGGTGCAGGGCGAGCTGCCCGGTGGCTTGGGTGAGGGTTTCGACCCTTCCCGGCTGCCGCCGACCGAGCGCCGCGCCTGGTACCAGTCGGAGAACGAGCGCCTCAAGGCCGAGGCAGACAGCGGCCGGCTGATCCCGGCGGCCGAGGTCGAGGCCGAGATGGCCGAGATGGCGAAGACCGTGGTGCGGGCACTGGAGACGCTCCCAGACCGGGTCGAGCGTGACTTGCGGGTGACGCCCGAGGTGGTCGAGTACCTGCAGGGCGAAGTGCATCGCCTGCGGGTCGAGCTGTGCGACCGGGTGATGGAGGCCGAGGTCGACGACGAGGAAGACGGTGTACGCCAGCGCGGCTGAGATCCGGCGCGGCGTCGCCGAAAGCCTGCGGCCGCCGGAGCGCATCACCGTCAGCGAGGGCATCGCCAGGACGCTGGTCACCGCGACCGGGCCCTACGACCCGGGCCTGACGCCCTACATGGCCGAGCCGGCGAACATGCTGGACTCGCGCCGGTACCGGACGGTGGTGTTCATCGGACCGGCGCGCACCGGCAAGACGGTCACGCTGATCGACGGATGGATCGCCCGGAACGTGCGCTACGCGCCGGGCGACATGCTGGTGGTGCAGGCGAGCCAGGACCTCGCCAGGTACTACAGCAAGGTGCGCATCAAGCGCGCCATCGAGGCATCGCCGGAGGTTCGGGCGCGGCTGTCGCCGAGGCGGCAGGACGACAACACCTACGACAAGGTGTTCGCCAACGGCATGGTGCTGGCCCTGGGCTGGCCTTCCGGCGCGCAGCTGTCCGGCCGCGACTTCCGCTACGTCGCCATCACCGAGTACGACGCCAGCGCGGACGACATCGAAGGCGAGGGCAGCCTCTACGCCCTGGGCAGCAAGCGCGCCGAGACGTACATGAGCGCCGGCAAGACCTTGGTCGAGACCTCGATCAGGCGGGTCTACACCGACGCGAAGTGGCGTGCGCCGCCCGAGTGGCCGCACATGGCGCCGCCGGCCAGCGGCGCGACGATGCTCTACAACATCGGGACGCGCTGCTGGTACTACTGGCGTTGCCTGAGCTGCGGGGAGTGGATGGCCCTGCATCCGGACATCCACCAGATGTTCGACCTACCCCCCCTGGTGGAGCTGGTCGAGCAGATGGAGGGCGCCGACCCGGCGCAGTGGGCCGGCGACATGGCTGTGCTGGCCTGCAAGCACTGCGGCACCCAGGTGCAGGAGCGCCATAAGCGCCAGTTGAACAACGACGGCATCTGGGTGCCGGACGGGTGCACGGTCAGCGGCGATCGTGAGATCGAAGGCGAGCCGCGTCAGACCGACGTGGCCAGCTTCCAGCTTTCCTCGATCGCGGCCGCCTACGGCAGCTGGCGCAAGGTGCTCGAGAAGTACGCCACGGCCATCCTGGAGTACCGGCGCACCGGCGACGACACCGAGATCAAGTCGACGGTCAACCTGGACCAGGGCCGGGCCTACCTGCCGCTTTCGGTGAGCCGCGGCGAGCGCGGTCCGGCCGAGCTGCAGGCCCGGGCGGAACGATGGGAGAAGGGCTTGGTTCCTGCCGGCGTGCGCTTCCTGACCGCCGCGGTGGACATCCAGGCCGGCCGGTTCGTGGTGCAGGTCGAGGGCTGGGGCGTCGGGCTGGAGCGCTGGTACGTCGACCGGTACAGCCTGCGCAGCAGTGTGCGGCCGGACGAGTCCGGCGAGGTCCTGCCGCTCAACCCGGCGGCCTACCTCGAGGACTGGGACGTCCTGATCGACAAGGTGATCACCCGCCGGTACGAGCTGGCGGACGGCTCCCGGCGCACCATGCCGGTGCTGTTCGTCACCATCGACTCGGGCGGTGAGGACGGCGTGACCCAGAACGCCTACGCCTTCTGGCGGACGCTGCGGTCGCGCGGGTTGCATCACCGGGTGCGCCTGGTGAAGGGCACCGACGTCGACCCCAGCAAGCCGCTGATCAGGACGGTCTACCCGGACACCACGAAGCGCAAGGACCGCAACTCCGGCAGCCAGGGCGACGTGCCGCTGGTGCTGCTCAACGCGACCTTGCTCAAGGACGGCCTGGCGGCGAACCTGTCGCGGCCTGACCACGGCCCGGGCTACGTGCACTTCCCGGACTGGCTGCCCGGCAGCTGGTTCGCCGAGCTGACCGCGGAGACCCGCGGGGCGAAGCGCTGGGAGTGCCCGAAGGGCGTGCGCAACGAGGCCTGGGACCTGTCGGTCTACAACCGCGTCGCCGCGATCCTGATGAAGGCGGACCGGATCGACTGGACCCGGCCGCCGGGCTGGGCCGAGGACTGGCCCACGAACACCGAGCTGCTCGCCGGGGACGACCCCGCCGGTGCAGCGCCCGCGATCCCCAGGCCCGCGCCGCGGCGAAAGCTGCGCCGGGTCGCCAGCAGCTACATGAGCCGATGAGCGACCCGATCGAACTGGCCAGGCTTCGCGAGAAGCTCCGCGACCTCGAGGACCTGCGCGACAGCGGCCTGCTGATCCAGCAGAAGGACGGCCGCCGTCTGCAGTTCCAGTCCGGCGAGCACCTGCGGGCGGCGATCGCCGACCTGAAGCGCGACATCGAGCGTGCGTCCGGCAACCGCCGGCGCCGGACCATCCGGATCTACGAGAAGGGCACGGGGCTGACCTGATGAGCGACGGCTTCCGCGTGCCGGCCGGCGAGGCCCTGCCGTACACGGCCGCCGGCCAGGGACGCCGCCTGCGCATCTGGCGGACGCCGAACAGCGGGCCGAATGCGAGCCTCAGCGGCCTGGGCATCGTGCGATCGCGGGCGCGCTCTGCCGCCCGCAACGATCCCTGGGCCGGCGCCGCGCTCGACAAGAGCGTCGCCAACGGCATCGGCGTCGGCATCCAGGCCAAGCCACTGGGCGGCACGGACGCCGAGCGCGCTGACCTCAAGGCGCTGTGGCGCCAGTCGCTGGGCGAGCTGGACGCGGACGGCGTGCTGGACCTGTACGGCCTGCAGGCACTGGCCTGGCGGGAGTGGCGCGAGGCCGGCGAGGTGTTCGCCCGGATCCGCTACCGCCGCCAGTCCGACGGGCTGCGCGTGCCGGTGCAGGTCCAGCTCATCGAAGCCGAGCAGTGCCCGCACGACCACTACGCCCAGGCGCCGAACGGCAACCAGATCCGCGCCGGCGTCGAGTTCGACCGCATCGGCCGGCGCACCGCCTACTGGATGTACCGCGCCCACCCGGGCGAGATCTACACCGGCATCGTCAACGCCGCCGAGCTGGTGCGCATCCCGGCCGAGGAGGTGATCCACCTCTACCGGCCGCTGCGCGCCGGGCAGATCCGCGGCGTGCCCGATGCCGCCGCGGTGCTTGTGCGGATGTTCCAGCTCGACCGCCTCGACGACAAGGTCCTCGAGCGGCAGAACATCGCCAACCTGTTCACCGGCTGGTACGTGAGCAAGTCGGAGGCCAGCGACGACGCCGGCGTCACCGCGGGCATGGTCACCGAGGAGGACGAGGACGGCACGCCCCTGGCCGGCATGGAGCCGGGCACCATGCAGGAGCTGCCGCCCGGCGTCGAACCGAAGTTCTCGAACCCGCCGGGGCCGGGCGACACCTACGCCGAGTTCGTGCGCGGCCACCTGATGGCGATCGCAGCGCGGCACGGCGTCCCCTACGAGGTGCTCACCGGCGACCTGCGCGACGTCAGCGACCGATCGCTTCGGCTGATCCTGAACGAGTTCCGCCGGGCCATCGAGATGGACCAGTGGCTCTACATGATCCCGATGTTCTGCACCCGGGTCCGCGCCGCCTGGCTCGACCAGGCCGTGCTGTCCGGGGCGATCCAGCTGCCCGGCTACGCCGAGCGGCGCGCCGAACTCACCGACACGCTCTGGGTGCCGCAGGGCTGGCCGTACAGCCACCCGGTGCAGGACGTGGACGCCGACATCAAGGCGATCCGCTCCGGCCTCACCAGCCGCGGCGACGTGGTCATGAGCAACGGCGACGACGTCGAGGAGATCGACGCCGAGCAGGCCGAGGACAACGCCCGGGCCGACCGCCTGGGCCTGGTCTACGACAGCGACGGCCGCCGCAAGCGCGGCGAGGGCGCGCAGGACAAGGCGGCGCCCACCAGCGACGCCACTCCCACCAACGACAAGGGCAGCTGACATGGCAAACCCCCTGAACATCCTGGGGCGCATGCTCCGGCGCAACACCTCGTCCAGCGCCGTGCTCGCGGCCCTGAGCGCCCAGGCCATCGGCCAGCCGCTGATGGTGGAGCCGGGGATGGGCGAGCGCCTGATCGGCGCCTACCTCGCCGGCAGCGTCGACGCGCCGGATCCGGTGATGGCAGAGCCCACCGGCCAGAAGCCGGCCGCGCAGCGCGTCGCCGTGCTCAACATCACCGGCGCGCTGGTCGACCGTCCCCAGCCTGGCCTGTGCGACCCGGGCCCGGTCAGCTACGAGGAGATCCGGCAGGCCTTCGATGCCAGCCTGGCCGACGACAGCGTCAGCGCCATCGTCTTCCGGATGCGAAGCCCCGGCGGCATGGTCTCCGGGTGCTTCGATCTGTCGGACCACGTCTTCGCCAGCCGAGGCCGGAAGCCGATCATCGCGGTGGCCGACGACTACGCCTACAGCGCCTGCTACGCGCTCGCCGCCGCCTGCGACGAGCTGTGGGTCAGCCGCACCGGCGGCGTCGGCTCGGTCGGCGTGGTGGCCTTCCACTTCGACCAGTCGGGCTACGACGCGAAGCTGGGCGTCAAGGTGACGCCGATCTTCGCCGGCGACCGCAAGGTCGACTTCAGCCCGCATGCGCCGCTCAGCGAGCAGGCCATGGCCAGGGAACAGGCGGTGATCGACGACCTCTACGGCATGTTCGTGGCGGCCGTGGCCCGCTACCGCGACATGGAGCCGGAGGCCGTCCGCGCCACCCAGGCCCTGACCTACCACGGCCAGAAGGCCATCGACGCCGGCATGGCCGACCGCCTGGGAAGCTTCCGCGAAGCCCTGGCCAGCCTGGTCGAGTCCGACGAGCAGCGTGCCGCCCGCGAGGCGGCCGCCGCCGAGGCGCAGCGTGTCCAGGCCGAGGAGGCCGCCCGCGCCAGCCGCGGCGCCGCCGCAGTGGCAGTGGCGGCGGCCGGCCTGCCCGGCGACCTGGCGGCGGCCCTGCTCGACCCCAAGACCGACCTCCGGGCCGAGTCGGTGGAGGAGCGGATCGCCCACGCCCGCGCCGTCGTCGACCTGTGCGTCGCCGCCGGCGACCGCAGCCTGGCCCACGACTACATCGTCAAGCACACCAGCATCGAGGCCGCGCGCCGCGAGCTGATGGAGGCGAAGTCGGCCGGCGCGCCGGAGCTGCAGACCACCATCCCCGCCCGGTCCTCGGGCACCGAGGCCTCCGGTCAGTGGGCCACCACCATCGCGAAGTTCGGAGGTAAGTGACATGACCGTCAAGACGGAAACCCCGCACGCTGGCGCCTTCCTGGTCAGCGAGCCCGACACCAACATCAGCCGCAAGGCCGGCACGCTCGGCAGCGGCAACTGCCAGGCGGGCACCGTTCTCGGCCAGCTCACCAGCGGCGGCAACTACGTGCCGCTGCTGCCTGGTGCCGATACCGGCGCGCAGATTGCGGCCGCCATCCTGTTTGCCCCGGTCGACGCCAGCGGCGGCGCGAAGCCGTGCCTGGTCGTCCATCGCCTCGCCGCGGTCAACCGGGCCGAGCTGGTCTGGCCCCCGGGCATCAGCGAGAACGACCTCAATGCGGCGATCGCGGCCCTGGAGGCCAAGAACATCGCCCTGCTGCCCGCCGACGCGCCGCTGGCCACCGTGTCGCCGACCCGCCTGGTCTTCCAGACCGTGCCGGCCGGTGGCGAGGAGGCGACCAACATCGGCCAGGTCGTGGTCCGCGTCGAGAACGCCGAGGGCATGCTGATGACCGGCGACAACGCGACCTCCGTCGCGCTGGCCAAGGTCACCGGCTCCGGCACCCTGACCGTCACCGGCGGCACGCCGCAGACCGCGGTCAACGGCATCGTCACCTTCGCCGGCATCACGTTCAGCGCAGACGACACCTACACCATCACCGCCACGGCGTCCGGCCTCACTGCCGCCGTCAGCGGCCCGATCGTCGTCACCGCAGCCGAGTAACGCCGGCAACCGAAGTCGCCCGACAGGGCATCCCGGGCCCCGCCTTCTGGCGGGGCTTTTCGTTCACGGCTGCGCGTCGCGTGGCCATCGCTGAAAGGATCCAACCATGGCCACCATGGACGTTTTCACGGGCGACGCGTTCAGCTCGATCGAGCTCACCACCGCCCTCGAGCGTGTTCCGTTCCAGCCGTCGTGGCTGGGTTCCCTCAACATCTTCGAGCCGCGCCCGGTTCGGACCGAGACCGTTGCGGTCGAGCGCCGTGGCAACACGCTGGCCCTGGTGCAGACCAGCCAGCGTGGCGCGCCGCTCCCCCAAGCGACCAAGGATCTGCGCGACATCCGGGATTTCCGGACCGTTCGCGTTGCCAAGGGTGACCGCATCAACGCCTCCGAGATCCAGAACATCCGCCAGTTCGGTTCGGAGTCGGAGCTGCAGCAGGTGCAGGCCGAGGTCATGCGCCGCATGATCAAGGTCCGGCGCGACGTCGAGCTGACCCACGAGAACATGCGCCTCGGCGCGGTCTCGGGTGTCGTCCTGGATGCCGACGGCAGCACGATCCGCAACTGGTTCAGCGAGTTCGGCATCAACGCGCCGACCGAGTCGTCCTGGGCCCTCGCCAGTAAGGACACCGACATCCGGACCAAGTGCCACCAGATCACTCGGCAAATGGCCAAGCTGTCCGAGGGCGCGTTCCTGCCGACCACCCAGGTGTATGCCCTTGCGGGCGACAACTTCTATGACGCCCTCACCAATCATCCGGACGTCAAGCAGACCTACCTGAACTGGCAGGCAGCGGCGGAACTGCGTGGAAACCTCGCTTTCGGCCAGTTCGAGTTCGGCGGAATCCGCTGGGTGAACTACCGCGGCACCGACGACGGTGCGGTGGGCGTCTCGCCGAACAGCGCCCGCTTCTTCCCCGTCGGCGCCCCCGGCGTGTTCGAAGTGGCGCAGTCGCCCGGCGAGTCGTTCGAGTGGGTCAACCAGCTGGGCCGCGACATGTACGCGGTGATCGTCCCGGACCGCGACCGCAACATGTTTGTGGACGTCGAGGTGTACAGCTACCCGCTGCACATCTGCACCCGCCCGCAAATGCTGCTGCGCGGCAAGGTCTGAGCCGAGGCCGGCCCCGGGCGACCGGGGCCGGCGCATCCGCATGACCAACAGCTTCCTGGCCCGCTTCGAGGCGCTGGCCCATGCCCGCTTTCGGCGGCATGGGCTGGCCGACGAGGCGGTGTACCGCCCGGCGTCTGGCCCCGGCATCCCCTGCGGGGTCTACGTCGAACGCGCCGCCGGCCGCACCGGCGACGTCGGCCAGGTGGTGTTCGACACCACCACGGTGGAGATCCTCCGCGCCGACGTGCCGGCACCGGCGCGTCACGCGCGCATCGACCTGGCCAGCGGCGAGTCCCTCCGGCTGGAGGAGCTGCAGTCGCAGGACGAGGCCAGCACCGTCTGGGTGGTGGGCAAGGCATGAGCGGCCTGAAGGGCTTCCTGACGGACCTGGCCGCGCACCTGGGCCAGATCACCAAGGAGAACGACTGGCTCACCGACATCGGCGAGCACGTCCTGGTTGGCATCGACCTTCGAGAGCAGGACCACCTGCCCGGCATATCGATCGCCGTTCGAAGCGGCCAGCTCAGCCTCGCGGGCGAGGCCGCCCCGATCACCCGCACGGCCCTCGGGCCCAAGGCGCGCCGGGCCCGCATCGAGCTCGCCGCGGCCATGACCTGTTCCCGCGACGACGCCCAGGGCGCCGTCCTGGACATGCTCGCCGACCTCGAGCGCGCTCTGGCGAAGTGCATCAAGCCGACGCCGGCGCGCATCATCGACGTCACCCCCGAGACCTGGGAAATGGGCGAATGGGAGGCCGGCGGCGACGTCGCCGTGCTCAACCTCAGCGCCCAGGTCGTCTACATCGCCCCCTGATCCGGCCGTCCCGGCCATCCACCAGCCCCGCACCCGCGGGGCTTTTTCATTGAGAGGAACACGACATGGCAGGTCTCATCTGCAGTCTCGACGTGCGCATCGCCTACGTCGACGCGGCCGGGCAGCTGACGGGCGGTGGCTACATCGGCCTGATCAACCCGGTCAACTTCACCTTCGAGCAGCCGGAGCCGGAGCGCATCCAGCGCACCAGCAACCTGCGCGACTCCTTCGGCAACGTCCTGGACGAGGTCGTCCGGCCGAACCCGGCCACCATCACCATGGGCACCGACGAGACCGGCGACAGCCAGGTCATGGCCTGGGCCTTCTCGGGCGAGGTGACCGGCTACACGCAGTCCGGCGCCACCGTGACCGAGGCCACCACCGCGGTCACGAAGGGCCTGTGGACGAAGCTGCCGCACCGGCAGATCAGCTCGCTGGTGGTCCAGCCGGCCGGGGGTGGTACGGCGTATGTGCTGGGCACCGACTACATCGTCGACCTGATCGGCGGCCTGATCCTGCCCACGCAGTCCGGCGCGATCGCGACCGGCAACGTCGATGTGAGCTACACCGCCGCGGCGCTCACCGGCGACACCATCGTCGGCGGCACCGTGCCCAGCATCAGCGTGCGGATCGACGGCGAGGGCCGCAACCTGGCCACGAACGAGCCGATCCACATCGTGGTGCCCCGCGCGGTGCTGGCGGCGTCTGGCGGCCTGCCGCTGATCGGCCAGGAGTTCACCAGCTTCGAGATGGCGGGCTCGCCGATCAAGCTGCCCGGCCTGCCGCTGATCTCCATCAACAAGCCCCGGGCGGCCTGATGGCCCGGCGGCAGCCACCCTCGCCGCCGCCTGGCGGCGAGGTTCGCCTGCTCCGGGAGCACTACCACCGCGGCGAGCTACTGCCCGCCGGCGCGCCGCTCCCGGACGCGCGCCCCGAAACCCTGGAATGGCTGCGCAAGCAGGGCCTCATCTCGCCTGCGCCAGTCGTCCCGGAGTGACCTGCGACCACAGGACCTTGCCCGGCTTCGGCCGGGCCTTTCTGGACCCCCGTCATGGCCAAGGGCGCCCGCGTGGTGATCGACGTCTCCGGCCTTCGCCGGGCGGCCGCCCAGATCCGGGGCGTGCCCGACCGAAAGGTCAAGCAGGCGGTCCAGCGCACGCGCGCCACCCTCGTCCGCAGCCTGCGCGCCGAGACGGCCCGGCAGGTCGCCGAGAAGCAGTTGAACCTGCCAGCCCGCACCATCAGCCCGTACATCCGCGTCGACCAGGGAAGCGCCGGCGGTCTTGACTACGTGGCCGTGACCGCCAGCAACACCCGGCTTCCCCTGCAGGCCTTCCGCCCGAAGGTCAGCAAGACCAGCGGCGTCACCGTCACCACCTGGCTGGACTCCCCGGCCAAGCGCCTGCCGCATGCCTTCGTCCGCCCCGGCAAGGGCGTATGGCAGCGCATCCCGGCCCGCGCCGGCATGTCCAGCGGGCCCAGCGGCCTGGTGCATCGCCTCCCCGTGGTCGCGCGCAAGGGCCCGTCCCTGCGCCGCACCCTGCAGCCCGCCGGCCCCGGCCGCCTGGCTGCGCACCGTCGCGACGACGTGGTCGACGAACTCCTGAGCTTCGGCCGCAACGTCCTCTCCCGCGAGATCGAGCGCCAGTTGGCGCTGTGACCGAGTAGCGCATGGCCCGATCCTTCGAGGAAGTCCTTCGCATCGCCCTCCAGACGGCGGGCGAGGAGGATGTCCGCAAGCTCGCCGAAACCCTGGAGGGCCTCGGCGATGTCGGGGCGCAGTTGCGCGACCGGCTGTCGGTCCTGTTCGACGAACTGTCCCGCACCGAAGAGCTCCGCGGCGCCGCCGCCGACTACGAGCGCCTGGCCGCTGCCCAGGAGGACCTGGCTTCCGCGGTCGACCGCGCCGGCCTGCGCCTGCGCCTGGCCACCCAGCAGGAGGCCGCCGCCGCCCAGGCAGTGGACGAGCGCCGCCAGGCCCTGGAGCGCGCCAAGGCCGCCCAGGCCGACTATGCCGCGAGCGGTGAGCGCTCCGTCCAGACCGAGAAGCAGCTCGGCGAGGCGGTGCGCGCCGCCTCCCGCGAGGTCGCTGCAGCGGAGGCCGCCTGGAAGCAGAGCGGCCGGACGCTAAAGGAGGCCGGTACCGACTACGAGCGGGCCGCCGAGGCGCAGAACCGCCTGCAGCAGCGCCTGGCGCCGCTGGCCGAGCGCATCGAGCAGGCCGGGCTGAGCACCAAGGACCTCGCGACCGCCCAGGCCGAGCTTGCCCAGCGCAGCACGAACCTCGCCGCCCAGCTCGGCGACGTCGGCCAGGCCGCGCTCGAATCCGCCCGGGCGGAAGGCGAGTTCGCCGAGACCGCCCAGGAGAGCGCCGACCGCATCCGGGACATGGTGGCGGCTTCGCTTGAGCGGGTCGACGCCGAGCGCCGTGCGGTCGAGGAGCGTCGCCGCGGCGTCCAGGTCGAGCGCGAGGCGGCCGAGGCCGTCCAGACCACCGCCGAGACCGTCGAGCGCGCCGCCGCCTCACAGGACCGGCTGGGCGCCTCCGCGCGCGCCACCCTGCAGGACCTGCAGGACTACGAGGAGATCCTGCAGCGCGGCGCCGGCAGCGCCGAGGAACTGGCCGACCAGGAAGAGCGGCTCGACCGGCTGCGTGCCTCCGGCGCGATCTCGGTCGAGGAGTACAACGCCGCCCTCGACAAGCTGACGAAGGACGAAGAGGCGCTGGCCAAGGCCGCCGAGCGCGCCGCGAAGGAGCAGGAGAAACTCGCCCGCGAGAACCGCGGCGTCGGCCAGTCCGCCGGCGAGGCCACAGGCCCGGTCGACCGCCTCCAAAGCACGATCCGCCGCCTGATCGCCGGCGCGGCCGGGTTCCTGACGCTGCGCAAGCTCAAGGACACCCTGGTCGACATCCTGACCACGGGCGACCGGTTCGATCGCCTGGGCCAGCAGCTCGGCGTGGTGTTCGGCGGCTTCGAGGCCGGCCAGGCCGCGCTCGGCCGCTTCCGGGAGATCGCCCGGGACGTCCCGAACTCGCTGGAGGAGGTCGTCCAGGCCGGCATCCGGCTCAAGACCCTGGGCCTCGACCCGCTCGACGGCAGCCTCGAGGCCGTCCTGAACCAGACCGCCGCCCTCGGCGGCGAGCAGGAGACGCTGCGCCGGATCAGCCTGGCGCTGGGCCAGGCCTGGGCGAAGCAGAAGCTCCAGGCGCAGGAGATCAACCAGCTGGTCGAGGCCGGCGTGCCGGTCTACGAGCTGCTGGCGCAGGCCACCGGCAAGAACGTGGCGCAGGTGCGCCAGCTGGCCGCCGAGGGGAAGCTGGGCGCCAACGCCGTCCGGGACCTGATCGGGGCCATGGCCGAGGCGAACGAGGGGGCAGCGAAGCAAGGGGCGAACACCCTTTCGGCGCTATGGACGAAGCTCAAGGACGTCGTGGTCGAGGCCTACGACAAGATCGCCGATGCCGGTGCGCTCGAATCCGTCAAGCAGGTAATCCGCGACGTCCGGGACCGAATCGAGGAGCTGTCCGCCCGCGGCGACCTGACTCGATGGGCCGAGAGCATCGGTGCCGCCATCACTTCGACCGTTGGGTTCCTCCGCACTGCCGCGGACGCGTTCCTCAGCCTGGCCACCACCGTGGTGGGTGTCGTCGACCGGATCCGGAACAGTTTCCTGGCTGAGGCCATTGGCGAGGTGGCCTCGGCCGTTGGCCGCATGGCCGGGTTCGTCGGGCAGGGCTTGAGCGGGCTCAACAGCCTGGTGCAGCGCCTCCTGGGGATCAAGCAGCCCGCCGAGGAAGCGGCCACCGCACTCGATGACGTGAACCGCGCCCTGGCGGACCTCGAGAAGATCAACACCGCCAACGCAGAGCGCAGCATCGAGGCAGGAGAGGCAGCGCTGCAGCACGCGGAGGCGGCACTGGCCGAGGCCGACGCGCTGCTGGAACTGAATCGAGCCGAGCTGCTGGCCGAGGAGACCCGGCTGGGCGCGCTCACCACGACGCGCGACCTGACCCGCGCAGAGAAGGCGCGCCTGACCGAGCTCCAGAGCGCAGTGGCAGCACAGGAGGACTCGGTCCGCGCATTGGAAGCCGGCACGACTGCCCTGCAAGCGAACCTCTCCATGCTGCGCCAGCAGCGCCAGGCGGCTGCCGACGTCGCGCGCGAGCTGGAGCAGCAAGAGGCGAAGGCCCGACGGCTCAGCGACGCCTACGAGGAGCTGGGCATCAAGACCCGGCAGTCGCTCGATGAGGCTGCCGACCGGGCCCGTGAGAACTTCGAGGTCATCGAGAACGCCGCCCGTCGCGGCGAGGCTTCCTGGGACGACGCGCGCGCGGCATTCCAGCGCTACGCCCAGGCGGCGCGCACCGCGGTGCAGAACAGCACCGACGCCGCCCGGGCGCAGGTCGAGGCCAACCTGGCGGCGAAGCAGTCGATCCTCGCCCTCAGCGAGGCGCAGCGCGGCGCCGGCGAGTCGGCCCGCGAGGCCCTACAGCAGCAGCTCGGTGCCCTGGAGGCGACCCGCGGCGCCGCCGCGGCGACCGCCGAGGTCCTGGCGCGTCAATTGAACGGCGCGATCGCGCAGCAGAGCGACAACATCGGCGCGCTCCGCGAGGAGCTTCAGCAGCTCGACGCGTTCATCCGGGCGCTCAACGGCCAGATCGACGAGGTCCGCAACCGCCTGCGCGGCGCCGGCCAGCAGGGTCAGGGCGCTGGCCAGCAGATCTCCCAGGGCATGAAGCAGGGTGCCGATGCGGCCGGCCAGATGGCGGGCGCGGCCGATCGCGCGGGCCAGGCCGGCCTGAGCCTGGCCGACATCTACAAGGCGGTCCGCAGCGAGTTCGAGCAGCTGTCAGAGGGGGCAACACAGCTCTTCGACGCCACGGCCGCCCAGCGCTTCAAGACCCTCACCGGCAGCGTGGACGACTTCTTCCGCGCGCTGCGCCAGGCACAGGAGTTCACCAGGCAGCAGGTCGAGCAGGAAAAGATCCTGATCGAGACCCAGATCAGGGGCTACGAGAATCTGACCGAGGCCCGGATCCGCTCGATGCTGGAGACCGGGCGCACGGCCGAAGGGCTCGAGCGCGCTGCCGCGCGCGTGGAGCAGACGTTCAAGCTCATGGGCGAGGAGGACCTCTCCCGGCTCCGGTCGGCGCTGTCCAGCGCCGCCGGCGAGTTGCGCCGGATCGACGACGCCAGCAAGAGCGCCAAGGCCAGCCTGGAGGCGCTCAGCGACGAGTTCCGGCGGAATGCCCTGCAGCGTGCGAACGACCAGGAGGCGCTGGCCAAGATCGAGTTCCAGAACCAGTTGAAGCGGATCAAGGAGCTGGAGGAGCAGGGCGGCGCCTCCGCGCGCGCCCAGGCCGAGGAAGCCCGCCGGCTCGCGCGCCAGGAGCACGAGGCGCGCCTGGCTGAGATCCGCGCGGAGGAGCAGGAACGGAAGGAAGCTGATCGCCGCGCCGCCGACGATAAGCGGCGCCAGTCTGGCAGCAACACCGGCGGCAGCGCGTCCTCGTCCCCCGGCCCTGCCGGCGCGGGCGGTCAGGGCGGTGGCCTTGCGCCAGCGGCCAGCGGCGGATCGAACGTCACCATCAACATCGCCGGGCTTCCGCCCTTCCAGCTCGGTGTCCGGTCGCCTCAGGACGCAGACACCCTCCGGCAGGTGATCGAGCAACTCACCCGGGCCGGTCGCAACAGCGGCTTCGGCGGGAGCATTGGTCGATGAGCATCACCATCGGTTCGGTCGTGCTCGACGGCGCGAGCCTGCCCGTGTGGGTCGACGAGTTCGGCCGCGGCAGCGACCTGGTCGGTCAGGTCGAGAGCGTGTCGATCACCGGCGCGCTGGTGATCCAGGCCTCGGCGCAGCAGGCCGGGCGCCGCCTGACGTTGCAGGGCCGCCGCGAGGGCAACCGCGTCATCGGCGCCGTCAGCCGCGCCGAGCTGAATGCGCTGCGTGCACTCTCCCAGGTCCCGGACGCGACCTACACCGTCGTCCTGCACGACGGCCGTGAGTTCGAGGCGATGTTCCGACGCACCGACGGCCCGGCCGTCGAGGGCGAGGACGTGCTCGACCAGCAGCCGGTCGACGCCGGCGACTACCTCATCCCCACCATCCGCATGGTCCTCGTCTGATGGCAATCACCACGCTCGACCTCAAGTTCCGCCAGTCCGAGCGGATGACCGACTTCGCCGACGGCGGCGGCCGCATGTCGGCTGTCGAGATCATCGACGGCCAGCTCAACAACGTCTTCGCCGACCGATCCACGCTGGACGCGCTGATCGGCCGCGTATCCCTGCGCAAGTGGTTCTTCGAGGTCAACACGGCCAACACCGACACCTACCTCGGCGCCTTCACCTTCCTGACCGAGCCGCCCGCCGAGCCGCTGGTGACGGTGTGCCTGTTCGACACCGGCAGCGTCACCGACACAAGGGCGGCCGCACGCAACTACGTCGAGAACTACCGGGTCGCCGGCGTGCGCTCGCAGTACGTCCTGTACGGCGACCACTTCACCGGCATGCAGGTCGTCCAGGTCTACTGCCGCAGCGAGATCCCAAGCCCCGACATCGGCGACGTGCTGATGCTCAGCGTCGAGGCCAGCGGCTTCACCCCGGCCAGCCAGTTCGTGCAGGTGCAGGAGGTGCTGACGCGCACCACCAATACCTTCACCGACGGTGGCGGCGACTTCCAGCGCGACGTGCTGCAGATCCGCATCACCGCGGCGCTTGGGCAGAACTTCCTGGGCCAGGATCCGCCCCAGCGCATCACCGGCGCCAACCCGCCGCCGACCGTGGTGCGCCTCACCCAGGTGGCCGACGCCGCGCGCTACTACGGCGTCAAGCCGGTGCTGGGCACGCCGGAGACCGGCGACACCGTGGTCGACATCGGCGACCCCTACATCCCCATCGTGCCCACCAGCCGCGCGGAGACGCCCATCGTCGACGAGCTGGCCGGCCTGGGCACCGTGGCCATGGTGCCGTCTGGCGCCGCCGGCGCGCTGACCTGGTCCGGCTCGGTCACGGCCGGCGCCAACGCCGCGGTGACCCGCTACCTGGGCACGCCTTATGCCCGCCGCAGCCTGGCCGTCACCGTCGGCAGCACGGCGCTGGAGGACGACGGCGCCGGCGGCATCCGCGCCGTGGACGCCGAGGCCAACCCGGGCTGGACCGGCGTCGCCGACTACCAGACCGGTGCCGTGGTCCTGCAGCGCGACGTGGGTTTCAGCGGCAGCGTCAGCATCGTGGCCACGCCGGCCGCGGCGGTGCTGGAGCAGGGCTACACGTTCTCGCGCATGGTGACGGCCAACAACCGCGCCATCACGCAGGTGTTCCAGCTCCCCGGCTTCCCCGCGCGCGGCACGGTCCTGATCGACTACCGCGCCCTGGGCAAGTGGATCCGGCTGCGTGACACCGGGTCTGGCCAGCTCACCGGCAACCCGGGCGAGGGCGTCGGCACGGTCAACTACGACACCGGCTCGGTGTCGGTCACGCTCGGCGCGCTGCCCGACATCGACAGCGCCATCCTGGTCAGCTACGGCGTCGACCTGCGCGTGCGCGACAGCAGCGGCGAGGTCACCATCCCGACGCCGCGCTACCAGCAGCAACTCGACGAAGGCGACGTGGTGCCCGGCACCCTGGTGATGACCTGGGACAGCGGCGGCGACCCGCGCACCGCCAGCGCCGACAACGACGGCGTGATCACCGGCGACGCCGCCGGCGTCATCGACGAGACCGCTGGCATCGTGTGGTTCACGACCGCCCACCTGCCCGACGCCAACATCACCTACGACTACGACTTCGTCGACGGCACCGTGCACAGCGACACGTTCACCCCGTCGGTCGCCGGCGGGCAGATCACCGTGACCTTGACCAACACCCCGGTGGCCGAGCGCAGCGTGCGCGCTCTGTGGCAGCAGACCGCCGGCGACGGCCAGCTCACCGGCCGCCTGTTCCGCCCGCGCGGCCGCCGCGACAACGGCAGCGGCGGCATGGGCAGCGGTGGCACCGGCGGCACCATCGACTACACCGACGGCGAGCTGGTGCTCACCGTGGACGGAGACTGACCCATGGGACTGCCCATCGCCCTGCTGACCCCGCCGGCCCAGTACCGGCCCACCCTGACCATCCGGCCCGGCCTGGCCAACCCGGTCACCACCGGCCCGACGCCGCCGGCCGGCACGCCGCAGGCCACCACCGCCTATCCCACCGCCCAGCAGGCCGTGCCGTCGCCCACCTGGGCGATGCCCTCCGGCAGCCCGGTGACGGTGCGCTACTGGTCGCAGGGCACCAGCGTCGACGACCGCGTCGAGGGTCACCCCATCGGCGCCGTCGAGATCTTCATGGGGCAGAACGCGGTCGGCCCGGCCGTGCCCGGCAGCGTGCGGTTCACCTTCCGCGGCCGCACCTACGTCGACCGCAGCGGCAGCCTGGTCTACGGCGTCGACCCGGCCACCAACGCCGGCACCGTCGGCGGCACCTTCAACTACCAGGAGTGCCGCGCCGTCCTGACCGACTACCCCGCTGGCACCAGCACCACGGTGACCATCGTGTCGCTGGCCACGCGCCACGTCGACCCCGGCGTGACGAGCATCTTCGGCCGCCCGCCCGGCGCGCCGCTGGTGCCCGGCCAGTACACCATCCGCGCCACCACCTTCGCCGGCGACCTCATCACCGGCAGCGCCGACATCAACGGCACCATCGCCGGCGCGCAGATGGAAGGCGAGGTCGACTGGCAGACCGGCCTGTACCGCATCGCCTTCGGCGAGCGCGTGGTCGCCGCCGGCAACGAGGGCCAGCCCTGGTACGACGCCGCGGCGGTCGACAGCAACGGCGACATCTGGCGCCCGCTGGCGGTGGACCCGGCCAGCGTCTTCTTCGGCTGCGTGCTGTTCCGCCGCATCCCGGTCGACCCCGAGCTGGTCGGTATCGACCCGGTGCGCCTGCCCAGCGATGGCCGCGTGCTGGGCTTCAACCCGGGCACCGTCGGCGTGCTGTCGCACACCGCCATCATCACGCTGACGCCGGCGGCGGACGACGTGACCAACCTGGGCCGCACCCAGCTCAGCTTCGCCGAGATCTACGACAGCAGCGACCCGCCCGAGCCCATCGAGGACGTCTGGTACACCGTCGACCTGGCCGCCGGCACCGTCACCTGGGCGAACCCGCTCAACCTGTCCGGCTACACCATGCCGGTGAACATCCGGCACCGCATCGAGCACCTCAGCCAGATCGCCGACGTGCAGATCACCGGCCAGGTCACCCTGCAGGTGCCGCTGGTGCGCAACTTCCCCGCCGGCAGCGTGCTGTCCAACGCCCTGGCCTACGGCGACATGCAGTCGCGCGTCACCAACGTCTTCGACCAGGCCACCTGGAGCACGCCGGCGGTGTGGTCCGACGTCGTGCAGGGCAGCCCGGCGAGTGGCAACTACAACACTATCCTGCACCCCATCGAGGTCGAGAACGACAGCGCCACGGACGACCGGTGGGCGCTGGTGTTCCAGTCGTCCAACACCGTGCTGGTGCTGTCGCAGGACCGCGAGGCCATGGGCCCGTACGGCATCGGCAGCGACATCGCGCCGATCAACCCGGTGTCCGGCAAGCCCTACTTCACCATCCGCGCCGACGGCTGGGGCACCGGCTGGAGCGCCGGCAATGCGCTGCGCTTCAACACCGTGTCCGCCACCCGCCCCACCTGGGGCGCCCGCGTCACCCTGCCGGGCGAGATCACCGAGCCGAACGACGCGGTGCGGATCAACGTCTACGGGAACGCGAACTGATGACTACGACGCGGATCTATCGCAGCACGGACAGCGGCGCGCCGGTCCTAAGCGGCCAGGTGGGCTCGCTTCACGCCCTGCTCAAGGCGTGCCTGGTCGGCACGTCCGGCGTGGCCTACGGCACCGGCCCGAACGAGAAGGCGGCCGCGGGCTGGTCGATTGCCTTCGAGGACGTCGGCAACAACAAGATCGCCCTGCAGAACAGCGTGGCCGAGGGCGGCACCGGCATGGTGCTGCGCGTGGACGACAACGGATCCGGCTCGGCCGGTGCGCGCGAGGCGCTGTGCGCGGTCTACAGCAGCATGAGCGACATCGACACCGGCGCCGATCGCACGCCGGCGGCGGCGGTAGTCTCGGTCGGCAGTGTCTGGCGCAAGTCCAACACCCTGAATGGCACCGCCCGGGCGTGGACGCTGAACGCCGACGAGCTGACCTGCTACCTGTGCGTTCACGATGATGGTGCCGGCACGCCCGGGACTTACGCTGCGGGAGACTTCGACAGCGAGGTGCCGGCGGACCCGTGGCGGTTCTTCATTTCCGGCCGCGGCGCCAGCAGTGGCGCGAACCCGACCGACGCAGGCAGCCTGTTCCTTGGCTGCAGCAACGCCTACGTGGCGGCGGCTACCAGCACCTTCTGGCTTGCGCGCAACCTGTCCGGCTCGTCGGGCACGGGTCCGATCCGCGCGGCGCTCTGCCGTTTGGCAAACGTCGGTGACGGCGTGGTCGCGGCCATCGGCGGAAGCACAAACAACCTGGTCGCCTCGTCGCCCGGCGGCGCGGCCGAATACTGGTACCCCGCCCTGATAGGCTGCGAGAACACAATTCGTGGGCGCCTGCGCGGCGTCTACATCCCTGCTAACCGCCTGGATGGCGTGGCCGCCGGGCTGGACCGTGAAGACGCGGTCGGCCTTCCGGCCAACAGCCGGCTGACCATCGTCAGGCACAACACCACCTGGGGCGGGTTCTTCGCGCAGTACGACGGACACCTGGGCGTCGAGTCGAGGCTCGGCTGGTAATGGCCACCAAGGCGATCCTGACCACGTTCGGCCGGCAGCGGTTTTTCCCGTTCCGCCGCGACGGCGTCGCCATGGGCTATCTGGCCGGCGAGCCGGACGGTGACCCGCCCGGCATCGTCACGGTAAACGATGCGCCCGCTCGCCGGGAGGTGCGTGTGGTCCACCGGCAGACGGGCACCGTGGTCGAGCGCACGCTATCGGCTGCCGATGGCACCTACCGCATCGACGGCGTCTATGTCGGCGAGGAATACGACCTGATCGTCCGCGACTGGCAGCGCGTGTGGCAGGACAACATCGTGGGCGCCGTGCTGCCCATCCCGTACCGGTGACGCCGGTCGATGCCGGCCTGGAGCGTCCCGCCCGGCGATCAGGTGCCGCTGCGCCTGATTCGGCCGTGGGCAGTTCCGCCCGGCGATCAGGTGCCGCTGCCGCTGGGTCCGGACGACGACCCCGAGCCGCCGCCACCGGAGCCCGTGCGCTTCACCGTCAAGGCCGCCGGCCTACCCTGGGGCCTGCCGCCCCGCCGCTTGCGCACCGTCCGCGCCGGCTATGCGGCGGCGCCGCGGCGTGCCGTGGCCGCAGGGCTGCCGTGGTCGGCCCCGCCGCCGGTGACCGGCGCGGTGCGCCTGCCTTGGGCGCAGGTGCCGCGGCGCGAGGCGCGTGCCGGGCTGCCGTGGTCGACGCCTGGCGCCGCCCGGGCCTCGGCTGGCTGGCCATGGCGCGCCATCCCGCGGGTGGACGTGCACGTCGGCCTGCCCTGGGGCCTGCCGCCGCGGTTGGGCCAGTCCGCCGGCACGCCGTGGCTGTCGCCGCCGGAGCGCCGCCTGTCGGCTGGCCTGCCATGGACCATGCCGCCGCGGCTGGATCGCACCGCCGGGGTGCCCTGGACGTCGCCGCCGCAGCGCGAGGTGCGGGCCTGGCTGCCCTGGGGCGTCGGCGAGTCGGTGCGCTGGGTCGTGCCGTCGCCCGGCATCACGCCGCCGGTCGTTCCGCCGCGCCCTGGCTACCAGCCGCCGCCGGGCAACCGCGTGCCGCTGGCCCTGCGCTGCCCCTGGCCCAACCCGCCCGGCAACCGCGTGCCCCTCGCCCTGGGTCCCGCCCAGTGCTACTTCGCCTGGCCCCGCCCCCGGAGGTACATCGTGCTCAATAGCGCCGCCGTGGTGCGCCTGCCCGAGCGCACGCCCGTCACCGTCTATGCCGGCCGCATCAGCGCCGCGCGCGACAGCGTGTTCCGGTCGTTCGACCTCGAGATCGCGCCGGACGACCTTGCGCTGCTGCTGCCCGGCACCGGCGGCCCGAAGTCGGTCGAGATCAACCTGAACGGCTGGCCCTGGACCGGCATTGTCGAGGACTGGAGCGAGGACCGCGCGTTCCCGGGCCGCAGCGTGCGCGTGTCCGGCCGCAGCCGTCCGGCGCTGCTGGACGCGCCCTACGCCCCGGCGCGCAGCGTCACCGAGGCCGCCGAGCGCACCAGCCAGCAGCTCATCGACCAGGAGCTGGCCCTGACCGGGTTCGCCGCCGACGTGCTCATGGGCTGGGCCTGGACCGTGCCGGGCGGCGTGTGGACCTACGACAGCCTGACGCCGATCGCCGCGGTCACCCGCATCGCCCAGGCCGCCGGCGCCGTCGTGCTGGCCCATCCCTACGAAGACACCCTCCTGGTTCGCCCGCGCTACCCCGTCTCGCCCTGGGCCTGGGCCAGCACCGCGCCCGACGTGACCATCCAGGACGACTACCTGACCCGCACGGGCGGGCAGGGCAGCACCGGCGCCCGCGGCCGGCGCACCGTCACCCTGCCGCTGTGGCCGCCCAGCGCCACCGACAAGCCCGGCCTGGTCGAGCCGCTGCAGCTCGCCGAGCTGGTCGGCCCGACGTCGGTGAAGGCGGTGGTCGACAGCGTCGACATCCAGTTCGTCACCGTGGAATCCGGCAACGGCGCAAAGGCCCTGGTCATCGAGCAGACCGTGACGCTCGACCCGGCCCCGGCCGAGCCGCTGTACACCTACGTCCTGGTCAGCGGCGAGCAGGTGGGCGTGGCCGACCCGGTCATCCGCGACGGCACCGCCGGCGACGTGCGCCTGCCGATGATCGTCGACCGGCTGATCACCCAGCACGACGTCGCCCGCGAGCGCGGCCGCAACGCCCTGGGCGGCGGCACCACCGTGCCGGCCCCCAGCAACCCCTGGCAGCAACTTCAGGCCGCGCTGCCCGGCAGCCGCGTGCTCAAGGGCAACGTCACCGCCACCAACAGCGACGGATCCGTGAGCGTGGCCACCACCGACGGCAGCACCATCCGCGCCCGCCCGCTGCCCGGCCAGACCTGGGCCAACGGCGCCGGCGTGTTCGTGCTCGACGGCCGCATCGTCGACAGCGCGCCAAGCCTCTCGGGTGTGACGCAGGTGGTCTGACCCCATGCCCGACACCTCCCGCCTGTTCATGCTGTCCCTGCTGGCGCTGGCCACCGGAACCAGCTTCGTCCTGCTCGGCGCCAGCGGTGGCGCCGGCGCCATCCTGACCGGCCCGCAGTGGGTCGAGCTGGTGACCTGGTTGATCGGCCTGCAGGCCGGCGGCGCGGCCGGCTTCAAGCTGGCCGAGCCGGCGGGGCAGGCGCTGGCGGCGTGGGCGAAGGGTCGGAAAACTCCGACGGTCGACCGCGAAGAGGGATGACGCCGAGGCGCTGGCCCGGCGCTACGCTGGGACCGTGGAGCCGAAGACCGACCTCGAGCGCCTGGCCGAGCTCGCCCAGATCTGGCGCAAGCTCGCGCGCCTGCACGGCGCGGACCCGGACGGCCCGTGGGGCGCGCTGCTGTCGCCCGTAGCCAGCGAGGCCTGGGGGCTGGCCAGGCGGCTGGGGGTCAGCCCGGAGCTGGTGCTGGGTGAGGCGGGGGAAGGGTAGGGCACGCGCCGGCCTCTTCCAGCGCGGCCAGCTTCCTGTCGATCAGGTCCAGGGCACTCCGCAGGTGCTCGATCCGCTTCTGCGCCGGCCCCGCCGGCCGCTTCCCATCCACCGCCGCCTGCAGCTCGACCCGCAGCTCGGCCAGGTGCGACTCCAGCAGCGCGCACCGCGCGCTCACCCAGGCCCAGCGCTCCCGGCGCGGCGCGGCCAGCATATCCAAGGCCCAGCACTTGTCTACGGTGGGGGTCGTCATGCACGGAGGTTCGGGCAGGGACGTCGCGTCGCGTGATACCTGCGACGCGGAGGGACGTGGTCAGTCTTCGGTGTCTCCCGGGGCTTGGTGAACAATCGGGTCTGCGCGGTAGGCGCGATCGACTAGGTAGTAAAGGCCGAGCAACGTCACCGTAACCATGTTCCACCACAAGAGCATGTAGAGAAAAATGAGGCCCGGCTTAATTCGCAGGGCCAACGGCGATGACGAAAGCACGTCCGCCGCGAGCACCGCTACAACACCCAAGCAATAGTTAACCAAGCTGATCAATGCCAAGTAGCCGAACACGTATGCCAAGAACTGGCGGCGGGAGATGCTCTTGTTATTCAGTGTTGCTTTTAGAACGGGCTGGTCAAGGGCGACACTGCCAAACACTGAGATGGCTGCCAATGCGGCCACGTAGAAGCCGACAAGTACCTGCAGCAGCTCATTGACCAGGCTCACGAGTCCCGGCGCCTCCAAGATTGGAGCTCGGACTGCTACTACTCCCATCGTTGATAAAGCAGCCAAGACGACGGGTGCCACAAGGTCAACGCTGAGCTTCGACTCACCTCGCACACGTAGGTAGCACAATGGTGTGAGTAGCTGACGTACTACAGCGAAGTTCATTAAGGCGCTCCGTCTAGGCGATTCGCTGGAAGAGCAGCGCGGCAAATTTCTCGTCAACTGTTGTCTGCTTTGGATGGAAATCATAGTCCAGGTCGACTGGCTCTACCTTGGTAACGAGGTCCTCAAGCGCATCTTGGCGGGCAGCATTGATCTCTGTGCTTGCAGGCCGGCCCTCCGCACTTTCGTAGTAAGCACGTACTAGCTCGTAGCCGTCCTGAATCGCAATGCCTTGAACCGTTTTCCATATTTCGCGCACCTTCGTTTTGGTATCGGCGGCGACAACTTTGACCTCCATTTTTTTCTTTTCACGCTTGACGAGCTTGTGTTCGTCGAAGCCGGTTTTATCATCCAGAGCGTGGGTCAGAACGAAAGAGTTCAGTACGCCCTGTTCAAGCTCTCTCGCAATGGTCCGCTCAACGTATGGTTTGATGCTAAACGAACAGTGGTAGTTCACGGTCGTCTTGTTTCCGTCGAGACTGCCACTGCCCTTTCCACACCGGCGCCCAAGACCAGACATCCGTTGCTCCACCTGGGTCGCGCTAATTCCGGGGACGCACTCCAAGATCGCTCTAAATCGTAGGGCAGAGCCCTTGACTCTGGATGTCAAGTTAATCGCGAGGTGCGCAGTTGATCGATTCCCCTGAGTATGCGTCTTCGGGTGTGCGTCGACTTTCCCATCCGTAAAGTCTTCGTACACTGAGTCCGGAGCGTTTTTGTCGACCAGCCGGAACAGTACAGACGCGAACTTACCGCAGTCGGAAAAGGAGATATCTAAAATTCGTAAGTGCTTGGATGGATCCGCTGGACCCCTTCTCTGTAGTTGTTCTCCCGCATCCAACCTCTGCTTGGCCAATCTCAGCACAGCATCCAGACTTACGCTCGTCGCAAATTCGCGATGCGGCGAAGTTTCCAGATCGAGAATCACGTGCTTCACCCACCTTAGGCGCTTCGTGCTCTTCATAGCCTCGTTCCTTTCGGCTCGAAGAGGCTGCCCGGCAAATCGCCGCCCACGGCGGCAGCTCCATCGCTCGCAGCTATGGTGTGTTTCCCTGGTGAATTCATGCTGGACACCCTATCTCGTAGACCCCTGAGGAATGATCGGGCGCACATCGGCGGCTGCGCGCCCCTGGTACTCAAGAAAAATCATCGCCCTCATTCTGGGGCGCTTCAGTGGTGCCACTGAAGGTCTCAGCGCGCTTGGAAGACGCACTAGAGTCCTTCAAGCCCATTATGGGCAGCTGGCAGACAGCATACCCTGGATTAATGAATTTGGTCAGCACTTGCCTCACTCGCAGCCGAAGCCGTCACGGTCACGATCGAGATGGGTGGCATAGCCTGGCTGCCCTCGCCTAATCGGCGCTTTTCCGGCGGCCCGGACGGCGGCGCAGTTCGGGTAGTAGACCGCGCCGCCGTCGCTGGCGCGGGGCACAGCATGAGTGGCGCCGGTGCCGCCTGGGGCGAAGCCCGCAGCCGGAACCGGTGGGCGGGTGCCGCCGCCGGCCGGCGCACGATGGCAGTGGTAGGTGCCGTTCCGGCGGTCGTTGTGACAGCCCTCGGCGTTCAGGCCGCCGGGATGGGCGGGGGCCGCCGACGGAACGGCCAGCAGCGCGGCCAGGGCCGCGGCGCGAAGGGTGAGCATGGCGATGTCCTCCCGCGGCTGCGTCCCCCCGAACGCGCCGACGTGGACATGGTGACACAGTTGCCAGTGCGGTACCGGGATTGCGAGAACACCGGCCGACCGCGGAAGCGGCTGGGGGTGGAGTAGAGGTCAGTGCTTCCGGACCAGCGCCGTGATCTCGAACCCGTGCAGCTCGCCGAAGCGACGGTAGAGGAAGGCGATGGTCTCGCTGAGGACGGGCTGGGGAATGGCGACGATCACCGCGTCGCCATCGAAGTCGATCAGCTCGTAGAAGTCGTCCCCATCGGGGGTCACTTGGACCCGTGCTTCCTCAGGACGCCTAGGACGTGCTCGCGCGGCTGCGCGCCATCCCAGGGCCCCTTCTTCAGGCGCACGCGGTGGGCAGCGGTGCCCGGTCGCGAGGAAGGCAGAACTCGAGGGCCTGGAAGGGCATGCGGCTGGCAACGTCGTCCGACAGGTCAACCACCGCTCCGCAGGTGAGAGTGTCCTGGCGGTCGCCTTCCATGTAGGCCGCCCAAGCGCCGCGCGGCGCTTTGCTCTTGAACAGCGAGTCCAGCCTGCTGTCCCGCCGGATGATGGATCGCACGGTCCGCAGGAAGCCCTCGGCGAAGCGGTGCTGGGCATCCTCGACCGTCGCGCCGGTGGCCACGTAGTCGACCTCGAGCCCCTGGGCGACGAACCCGCCTTTCGCGGCTGGCACGATCAGCACGCGCAGGTGCGCGGCGACCGCATGGCGATCACCTTGCTTGGCATGCGTCATGAACATCTGCTTCTTCATGGTCCTGTGAGACGCCCTGCTGGCGGCGCCTGTTCCCTGTGGCCGGGGAGGATACCCGGTTCCGGTTCACAGTGGAGGGTCCGGGCGCCAGGGTCAAGGATTCGTGAATGGGGGTCAGAATCGGGCCAGTTCGGGCCGGTTCGCGCACGGTACGTCAGCTGGTCGAGCCGGGCGCTTCCCGCACGTACAATCTCGATGGTACCCTAAGCAACTGCGCGGGCTCCCCGGGACTGGCTATTTTTTAGCTGGCGCGGTCAAGTGCTTGATTTCCGGACTGAATGAAGCTGACTCTTAATCAGTAGGTTCGGGGTTCGAGTCCCTGACAGCCCACCACTTCTTTCAAGGCCTTGCGGCCGACTCGCTGGCCACCACAGGCCGACACGTACAAACCCCACGTACAATTATTCGCCTCCCGCAGGCTTCACCGCCGGCAGGTCGTGGTCGTAGCGCGCCGCCATGGCGTCGCTGACGTGCCCGCCGCCGGCGCGCCGGTCGGCGCGGTCGGTGTCGGTGATGCCGCGGTGCTTGACGCCGTGCAAGGCGAACCGCTCGCTCGGCTCCAGTGCGCCGTCCGGCCCGGTCGCCATGCGCATCCACCGCTGCCAGGCCGTGCGCAGGGCCTCGATGCCCAGCGGCCCGCCGTCCTCGCCCAAGATCAGGCGGCGATCCTCCGCGCGCAGTGGCGTGACGGCGCCGCTGGCGGCCAGGGTCGCCGCCCGCAGCTCGAGCGCCGCCTGCCATACCGCCCGGAGCCGCGGCGACCAGGTGACCACGTTGCCGCGGCTGCCCTTGCGCCGGGTCACGGCGATCCCGGCCCGAGTCTCCCAGGCCAGGGTGACGTCCAAGACCTCGATGCTGCGCAGGCGTAGCAGGTAGGCCAGCTCGATGACGATCGCCAGGTAGGGCGGCACCCGGCCTGGGGCCGACCGGGGCCGGGCGCCGCGCTCGCGCGCGTCGGCGATCGCCCTGGCCAGGACGCTGGTCTCGGGGACCTTGGCCTGCTTGCGCTCCTTCACCGGCTTCACGCCGGCGGCCGGGTTGGTCTTGCAGTGCCCGCGCTCACGCGCCCAGGACCAGGTGCGGCGCAGGTAGCGCAGGATGGCGTTGGCCTTCGACGGCGTCGCCTCGGCGATCCGGTCGACCAGGCGGCGCATGATGACGGGGGTCAGCCGGTCGACCTGCAGGGCGCCCAGGGGCCCGAGCGCGGTCGGCTCGGCCACCGCCCAGCCCCGGCACTGGCCGTAGCCGCGCTGGGTGGTCTGCGCGAGCTCGCGGAAGGCCGGCGAGCGGTGGAACAGGGCACAGACGTAGGCCACGGTCCCGGGCGTGTCCTCGGGGCGTCTGGCGGGCGCCTGGCGGGCCGCCTCGACCGCGGCGACCAGCTCGGACAGCTTGGCTTCGGCGCGCGCCACGTTGCGGCGCCGCCGGCGGCCGTCCTCGTCGGTCAGCAGGGTGTACCAGGTGCGGTGCCGGCGGTCCCAGTAGATCCCGACCGGCAGCTTGTCCTGGGCGATGTGGCCCGGGATGCTGGGATCGAACGTGCGGCGCCGGCCCGGGCGCACTAGACGATCTCCTCGGGATAGGTTTCGGTGCTCGGTGCGGGCGTCGGGGTCTCCGGCTGGATCCCCAGGGCCCTGTTGAGCGCGTCGACGGTCGTCCATACCGTGCCCCCTGCTCCGGGCAGGAAGGGTACACCCTTGCGCTTGAGGTAGCGCTTGAGCTGCCCCCGCTGCACGCCCCCAGCCGCGTCCAGGTGCCCCGTGAGGGCAGCCAGGTCGCGTTCGGGGACGAGGTGGGGGTTCACGGCTGGTCGTCTCCCAGGGCATCCGCAATGCCGGGGATCGCCTCGATGCTCTCGATCAGGTCCCGCGCGGTGTTTCTCAGGGTGGCGACCTTGGACTGCCAGGCTCGCTCGCCCTTGATGGCCATCGCAAGCCGGACCACTGCCAGCAGACCGTCGGGCATGTGGGTCCGAAAGTCGACGCCCGTCTCGGCGGCGACCCGGTCCAGCAGGGCGATTCCTTCCTCCGCATTGCGCTGGCGATATGCCAGTTGCTGCTGCGCCCGCTTCTCCAGCTGATCCTTGATCGCCGCCACCCGCTCCCGCACCTGGCGCTCGACCTCGTTGGTGGACATTTCACTGTCGACGCCGGCGTGCCGCCGGAGCATGGCGGCCACGAAACCGAGCGACACCCGCTCCGGCTCCAGGGCGGGCGCCTTCACCTTCACCCGCAGGACGGCGCCCGTCAGCTCCAGCAGCCCCCAGGTGGGCGGCAGCTCGTCCGGTGCGACCATGCCCTTGGGGCACGCCAGCCACCAGCGCCGACAATACCGGAACACCGGCTGCGACTTGTCGGGCTTGGCCTTCTCCCGAAGCCAGTCGCCTCGGCTGACCTTGATTTCGATGCCTTCGATTTCGTGCCCGTGCGAGGGCCACAGGCCGAACGCCACAGCATCGGCGAAAGTCCGCGAGTTGCTGCCGGTGCCGTTGGCGACCTCCCACAGCAGCGCGTGCGACTGCGCGGGGTATCGCAGCAGCAACGCGGACCGGATATCGGCGCTGGTGGGCGGACGGTCAGCCACGGCGGCGCCTCGTCATGTATTCCTGGAGGGCGAGCGACAGCCAAACCCCGGAAGCGACGCCGTTGGCTAGGGCGCCCCAGGAGGCGCCCTTCGCCGCCGCGACGGCGCCAACAACTAGGAAAGCACACGCCACCACAAAGGACCGGATCACCGCGGCCACTCCAGGTGCTGGCGTCCGTCCAGGGTGTTGCCGGCGGCCTTCTTGCCGACGCGGTACATGGCATAGGTTCCGTGGAAGAAGTCCACGCCCAGCGCGCCGTCGTGGGCCCGCCCGGATGGGTCGACCCAGCAGTCGGGCTTGCCCTCGTAGGCTTCGTCGTCGTCCGGCCCGCTGTCCGCGTCGACCCACTCCCCCCACTGCTTGAACATGAAGGGGACCCTGGCCGCGGCGCACTGGTCCCGCAGCGACCGCACCCAGTCCGGGTGCATCGGCCTGGCCTTGGGGCCGGACTCGCCGCCGGCGATGACCCAGTCGACGCCGATGTCGCCGCGCAGCGTTTCCCCGTCGTTCGGACAGATGCCGCCGACGCGGTTCGTGCGGAAGCCGCAACGGTGGCAGCACCCAGTACGGGTGTCTGGGAAGGCCCACGCCATGTCTACCGGCCCCAGCATCGGCTCGATGCTCAGGAACCGCTTCGCGGCCGGGATCGCCAGCAGCTTCGGGACGTCGCGATCGGCCTCGGCTTGGTTGCAGATGGTGGCGCCGAGCCAGACGTTCGGCCAGGGCTTCGTGGCGCCGATCGTCCAGGTTGCCGGAAGCATGCCGCGCACGTTGCCGATGCGCTTCGTCAGCAGCAGCCAGTCCAGGTTCGGGGTCGCGGCGATCAGGTCGAACAGGTCATCACGCCACTGCGGATCGACCTCGTTGTCGAACACGTCGGCCAGGGAGGCGCAGAACACGCGGCGGCGGGCGGTGAACACGTCCAGGCTCTTGCATGCCGGGCAGAACCACAGGCCGCCGTCCGCCGGCTGGGAGGGCGTGTCGCCGCGCCAGCAGCAGCGGTGGCACTCGTAGAAGGGCTTGGCGTTCCACTGCACCGGCTTCCGCCAGTTGGCCGGCGCTGTGCGGACCCGCGGCGCGCCAGGCCCCCACTTCCCAACCCGGGCGCCAGCGCGCTTGCTCCAGGACTCTGCGTAGCAGTGGTCGCACGCGGGCGAAATCTTGGTGCAGCCAGTCCAGGGCGAGAAGGTGGAGTCCGTCCACTCGATGGCGGTTTGGTCAGCCACGGCGTCCCTCCCGCCGGCGCCGGCCCAGCAACCAGCCTCCCTGAATCCCGCACAGCAGTGCGACGATCGCCGCTGCCTTGAGTCCACCCAGGCCGATGATCGCCCAGTAGGCGCCCTGCAGCAGCCAGGCCCACGGTTCGAGTCGGGCCAACGCTTCGAGGCGGCCGCGGTCAGGCATCGGTGTTCTCCTTGGTACCATCAAACACAACCAGCGGCACGTCCCTCCATTCGGTCCAGCGCCCAAGGCAAAGGGTCTCTCCGACCTCAACCACCGGCTGGTGGATCCGGTACTGCAACTTCGGCCACTCACCGCCGGGGACAAACGTCGAGGACGGGACCAGACAGCGAAGCTCAACCATCGGTGTTCTCCTTGGTGCGGGCGGCGTCCAGCGCTTTCCTCACGTCCGCTGCGAGGCTGACGTTTAAGCCTGTTGCTTCCAGCGCCGGGACGATCTCCCGTGCCAGCGCTGCGAGACGCCGTAGCGCCTCGACCTCCGCGCGCAGGCGGGTTCCTTCATCCGCAGACTCGCCAGATGCCGGCGTGTATCGCTCCCCGTGCGGGTCGGACAGCGTCGCCCCGTTCGCCAGGATGTCGCAGACCAACGTCCGTTCCGGGTCGCGCATGCGGGCCTGCCACTGCTGAAGCAGATCGCACCGGGACCGGTAGAAGTTGAGGCTCTGCCTGAGCTGGGCGATCTCCTGATCCGCCTTGTGCACCGCGTCCAGTGCGTCGGCGGCCCGGGAAAGGACCAGGTCGGCGTCCCGGTCCGGCTCGGCGGGCACGCGCATGGTGAACTCGCGTGCCACAGCCTCGCATCCCTGAGTGACGGCATCGGAAAGCTCGCGCAGCCTCGGGGACAGCGGGTGCGTGGTCGGGGTGGCGGTCACGGTGTCGGGCTCCGGGTGTCGGGGGTGGCGGGCTGGGCGACGCCGGCCCTCTTGTGGGCCGCATCCATCACGTCGAGCATCCTGTTGCGCTCCTTGCGAAGCCGCTCGGTGACCGATGATTCAAGCCGCTGCAGTCGGGCATCAATGTGCGGAAGCTTCTCAAGCAAATCAGCGGCGGTGTCCAACACGGATAGCGCCACAGCAGCATCTGCTGCCCGCATTGCGTTCCGGTATCGCGCTTTCTGATCCATCACGTCGTCTCCTTGTCGGGCTGGGCGGCGGGGCGCGGAACCTTGTGGAACGGCGCGAACTGGCAGCTACAGCCGCGTGCGTGGAAAGCGGCCGGGCCGCGGCCGTCCGACAGCCACCGGTAGATGATGCCTGCGCCCTTGCAGGCCCAGCACTGTTGCTCGCTCATCTCGGCTCCTTCCATGCCGGCAGCGGGGCCGGCGACTCGAACCCGTCCGCGAACACCCGGTCTGCGCAGGTGATCCCCGCGATCCGCAGCGTCAGCCGCCCGTCCTCGCGCGAGTAGACCGCAGGCTCGTCCAGCCGGCAGATCGCGCCGGGCAGCGCGAGGGCCTGGCCGTCGATCACGACCAGGGCGTCGACGTGCACCGGCTCCGCGGCAGCCAGCGCGGGGAGCAGCAGGGCGAGCAGGGCGGGGCGCATCGTCGTCTCCTTGGTCACGGCGCTACCTGCGCCAGCAGGGGGGGTCATGCGGCGGCCTCAATGGGCGGCGCCATCTGCTGCCGCTTGCAGGCGTGGTCTTCTGCCGCCACGATTCGGTTTCTGCCGGATGGGAGGCGGTGATGAAGCAGGTCGACATGCAGCGGATCAGGTTGCTCAACCTGGTCTGCGCGGGTTACTCGGAATACCTCAAAGAGACCGGGGGCGAAGTTGGTGTGAGTTCCGCCCATGCGTTCTACCTTCGCTTGGAGCGAAACCACGAAACGCGGGGCTTCTCCGCGACTGACGTGGTGAAGCACCTTGCCGGGGAACTCCCGCCTGACTGGTACTGAAGCCAGGGCTTTCACGCCGCGGCCCTCGCCTCGACCGGGTCCAGGTTCGCCTCGGCCAGGGCACGCAACGGCGGCGGGCTGACGCTGTTGCCGACCATGCGGACCTGCTCGCTGATGGTGAGGCGCCGGCCGTCGGCGGTGCGGTCGATGATGTAGTCGGCCGGGAATCCCTGGGCGGCGTAGAGCTCGCGCGGCTTGAGCATCCGCAGGCCGATGTCGACGATGACGTGCGGCACGCCCCGGACCAGGACGGTGACCAGCGCCAGTCGGTCCTTGGTGCTGATCGTGCTCATCGGATCGGCCAGGCTGGGCACGTTGGCGCCTGCACCGTGGTACTTGATCAAGAACGCGGCGACCCGCAGGGCGCCTTCCTCGTGCTCGGGGCTCAGTTGGCACTCGACTACGGCGTGATGCTCGCCCTGGGCGGCGATGGTCCCCAGCGGGTCGGTGACCGGTGCCCCCGTGCTGTGGTGGCGCAGCGTGGCCAGGTGCGCGGCCACCAGCCGCTGCTGGCTGCCCGCCTGCGTGATCGTGCTGACCGGCTCGTCGGCGCCGTGCCCCGCCAGATTGGCGTTCCTCGGCCCGCCGTTGGCCTGCTCGAGGTAGGCGGTCACCAGGGCGTGCTTCTGGCCGTCGACCACCGTCCCCAGGGGCTTCCCCAGCCCCGGCGCGCGCGGTGCCTGGCCCGGGCGCTCGCCGTAGCCGGTCTGCACCAGGGTGGCGCTGGCCAGCGCATGCCCGCCGCTGCCGGTCGCGGTGATGGTTCCAACAGGCGATTCGGTGCTTGCGGCACCGGCACCCCACCGCTTGACGCCGTCGGGCCGCCCCTCGCCGTGGCTGGCCTGCACCAAGGTGGGAGCGACCACCGCATGCGTTCCGCCGCGGGGCCAGGCCGTCACCACGCCCAGGGGTCGGTCGGTGGGCGACAGACCGTCGGCGCTGGCGTTCGCGCACTGGACGATGAAGGGCTCGGCCGCGCGCAGGACGAACCGGTCGATGCCCCGGGCGATGCGCCGGAGCGTGGCGTCCGCCAGCGGCCGCTTCCGGGTGAAGATCGACGGGCACGGGATCGACCAGTCGATGCAGTCGGCGGCGGTGACGTAGGGTGCTGCCCGCCCGGGGCCGTGCGACGGCTCCGGCCAGCACACCGGCCGCCCATCCCGCCGCGCGACGACGAACAGCCGCTCGCGCGTGGTGCCGGCGCCGTGGTCGCAGGCGCGCAGCTTGCGCCACTCGACCGTGTAGCCCAGGCCCTGGAGCGAGGCGACGAAGTGCCGCCAGGTGCGGCCGGCGTGGCGCTTGTCCGGGACCAGGAACTGGCGCTCCACGGGGACGCGCTCGCCCGGCTCCGCAATGCGGTGGACGCGGCGGCCGTCCGGGCCGGTGACCATGTCCAGGGTGACCACGCGGCCGGTAGCCGGGTCACGCTTCGCGACCAGCGGTCCCCAGCCGAGCAGCTGCTTGACATTTTCGAGGCTCAGGATGCGCGGGGCGACGCCATCCCGGGCCAGCGAGCCGGCCCACCGCAGGACCACCCACGCCAGCGAGCGAATCGCCTTGCTGCGCGGCTGGCCACCCTTGGCCTGGGAGAAGTGCGTGCAGTCCGGGCTCGCATGCAGCCAGCCGACCGGCCTGCCGGCGACCAGGCGCCGCGGATCGGCGTGCCAGACGTCCTCCTGCAGGTGCCGGGTGTACGGGTGGTTCGCGGCGTGCATGCCGATCGCCGCGGCGTCGTGGTTGATGGCGATGTCGGGGTCCCGGCCCAGGGCCTGGCGCAGGGCCTCGCTCGCCCCGCCGCCGCCCGCGAACAGGTCGACGACGATCTCGCCCGGCCGCAGCCGCGACGCCGGCAGCTCGCGGAAGCCGAAGCCCTGCTGGGTGCCGTCAGCCACGCGGGACTCCCTCCTGGCCGGTGGCCTTGGCGATGGCGGCGTCTATCTCCCGGATCGCGTCGCTGTAGTGCCGCGGGTCCAGATACCTCGCCGCAAGTCGGCACGCCGCAAGCAAGTCCGGGGCGGCGGCGATTAAGCGGACGTCCGCATCGGCGTTAGGGTTGCCCCATCCCTCGCAGGCGATCACACACCTTGACTCGGAACCCTGGAGGCTCCAGTCGTCGAGCGGTTGAATGGTTCTCCCATCTCCCGTGTGAACTGTCAGCTTCCACGGCCCCGGCGTGTGCCCGCTCATCCCTTCGACCCCCGCGGATCCAGCCCGTAGGTGGCCTCGGCGGCCTTCGAGAACCAGCCGGTCTTGCGGTTCTGCACCCACAGCTGGCCGGGGATGCCGTGCTCAGTCCAGAGCGTGCGCAGGGCGATCCGCGCCGAGTCGACCTGATCCTTCCGGGTGGTGCCGGTCCCAACGACCTGGCCGCCCACGGTGGTGATCCACCGCTGCAGGCCGGCGTCCCAGGACACGCGGGCGACGGTGCGCGGGAAGCGGCAGCCGCTAAGCGACGTCGGCCGGTCCAGGTTGCCCTGGTCATCGCGCAGGGGCAGGGTGGTCTTGGGCATGGTGGTCTCCTACTGGTCGCAGCCGCGACCGACGGTGGTCCCGGCCGTGGCCGGATCGGTGAACTGCTCCCAAGGCACCCAGCCGGCCTCGGGGCAGTGGAAGCCCCAGTTGCGGGTGCGGAAGCCGGTGAGGAACAGGGTCATGGCGGGGCGGTACGCCATGCGGGTGACCAGCCCACGGTCCAGGACGGCGAACACGGCGAAGTGCCCCAGGCGCGGGAACGGGCCATCGACCGGCAGCGGCAGCAGGTCCACGCGGTGCGCGCCGCGCGCGAAAGCGAACCGGAGCGAACCGGCCTGCCTGGTGCGCTGGTGCCGGATGCCGCCAGCGGCGATGGTGTGCTCGATGTAGGTGCCCGACAGCAGCCAGGACGCCCATGCCCAGGGGTGGTCGTGCAGCGCCCGATCGTCGTCGGGCCGCAGGAACACGTGCAGGTACAGGTTCGGCAGCCGGCCGGTGACGGCGGCGGCCCAGCGGCGCCAGCCGGTCAGGCCCTTCCGGGTCTTGCCGGTGGCCGGGTCCAGGAACCAGCGGCGCCAGGGGGTCAGGTACCAGCGCAGCAGGTAGGGGTTGTCCCGGCCGCCGACGATGAAGTCGGGCTGGCGCCGCGCGCAGACCCGCGCGCAGCGGGCGGCGACCTTGCCGGTCAGGGTGTGCCAGGCGCGGCGGATCATGCGGCCAGTCCCGGGGGCATGCCCTGCCCACCATCGAGCTTGAGCGTGCCGTGGTCGCAGTCGAAGGTCTCGGCCAAGAAGGCGAACAGCCGCCCCAGCTCGCCGGTCATCAGGGCGAAGCGGGCGTCCAGCTCGGCGGTGGCGTCCTCGCCAGCGACGTCGCCGAGCTGGTCCGTCACCACGTCTTCGAAGCGCAGCTTGCGCACCGTTAGGTCCTCGGCCAGCACGCACTGCAGGCGCCGGTCGTAGGTGATCGCCAGCTGCACCACCTGCTTGCCGGCGTTGACGTGCTCGCGGACCTCCTCGGCGGCCAGGTCCTGGCGCCGGCAGCGGACGATGGCGCCCTCGTCGCGGAGGTCACGCAGCTCGGCCTCGTCGCCCAGGGTGAGCTGGTCGGGCATTCCCACGCCGTCGCCGGTGATCCAGTCGGTCAGCTCCTGCCGGGCGCTCATCCCGGCAAGCAGCGGCGTCGCCGGGAACGACCCGAGGGCTTCACGCAGGCGGTGCACCACCGCCTCGGCGGCCTTCCGGCTGGCGGTGTCGACCACCAGCAGGCCGTCGCGGTGATCGAGCCAGGCCAGGGTGCGGCCGCGCTTGAGGAAGGCCCGGGGCATCAGGTCGGTGATGACCTCGTCCTTGATCCGCTGGCGCTCCTTGCCGCCCGGTCGCCGGCCGCGCTGCGTCTCGAGCTGGTCCAGCTTCTCGGCCAGGGCTTCCTGCACGACCTGCGTCGGCAGGATCCGGCTGCACGTGCCCAGGGCGATCAGGGTGTGCTGCCCCAGGGTGCGGGTCAGGGACTCGTCGGCCCGGCCGGGCATGGGGGAAACCCAGCCCTCGGTTGCCAGCTCGAGCGCGCCGGGGTCGCGCAGGGGGTGCTCGGCCAGGGCCGCGGCCAGGTCTGCGGGCGCCGGGACGTTGGCCAGCGGCACCAGGAAGGCGGTCAGGTTGCGGAACATGGTCAGCTCCGCGTCCGAGCGCCGGCCGGCCCGGTGAGAAGCGGCGCCGCCGTCAGCACATCGGGCAGCTCGCCCTCCTTGCCGGCCATCTTCCGGGCATCGAGCTCGACCCGGACCGTCTGCGTGAACGCGTTCGCCAGGCCGCTGATGGCCTTCGCCCGCTCGATCGCCTCGGCGTTGGCGGTGTCGGGGTCGCCGAGCGCCTCCATCGCGTTGACCAGGTGATTGCGGACGTCCTGGATGCGGTTTTTCATCGTTCGGTGGCCTTCTTGATTCGACGGTTCAGGGCCCAGCGCAGGCGCTCGAGGTCCACGACCTCGGGCGGCAGGCGGGCGTGGATGCTGTTGCCGGCCATGACCTCGGCGCGGCTCTTGAGCTCGAGGTTCGCGGGGCTGAGGTGCAGGATGTTTCCGTCCCGAAAGGTGACGGCGTGGCCCTCGGGAACCGGCTGGCCGTGCACCTGCTCCCACATCAGCCGGTGGATCGGGATGAAGTCCCTCACGGTGTTGCCGGTGTCGGTGAGCTTGATTTGCAGGTAGCCCTTGGCCGGCAGGCGCAGCGTGCCGATCGGACACCAGGTGTGCGGGCGGTTCCCGGGCTTGAAGTGGCCGCGCTCGGATCCCGGCGGGCTCCAGCCCTTCTTGCCGGCGTTCCAGGTCTTGTGCCCGGGCTTGAATTCGGTGCCGGGACTGCGCCGGACGCCCTTCTGCATCCGCCCGGCCTCGCTGGCCAGGTACTCGGTGGACTTGCGCAGTCCCATGCCGTGGGCCAGGGCGTAGATGGCGCGGTCGGTCGTCCCCAGGTCGCGCGCAATGGCGTCGGTCGGCTCGTTCGGGTAGCGCCGCGTCACCTCGGCGCGCTGCTCGGCCGTCCAGCGCTGGCGCGTCGAGTAGTGCCGCGTGGTCCGCCAGCCCGCCGCAATGGCCCGCCTCCGCACGCTGCTGGCATCCCGACAATCCAGCTCCCGCGCGATCGCCGAGTAGCTGTCGCCGGCCGCGAGGCGGCGCTTGATCAGCGCCAGCTCGGCGCGGGAGAACGGGCGGCCGTTCACCTCATCCGGCCCGAAGGTCCACGCGCCGGCCGACCTCGCGCAGGCGCTGCAGGTCGATGGCGTGGGGGGTCGCGGGAGTGGTCACCGCCAGCACCAGGGGCAACAGGTCATCCAGGTCGCGACTGGCGGCCGCGGCCTGCCGGGCGCGGTGCAGCACCCACTCGAGGTCCGTGTCGGGCTGGCAGCCGAGCACGTCCCGCAGCGTGGCCAGGAAGGCGTCGGTGTTCACGACGCCGGCTCCGAGGAAGGGCCCGCCGGGCGGGAGGGACGATCAGCGGGGGAGGAACCGCTGCCGCCCGGCGGGTGTTTCGTGGTCGCCGCGGCGGCGCGCGCGAGGTTGCGCGCCACCAGCTCGTCGACCGTGATGCCGTGGTGTTCGGCCAGGGCCTCGCGCGCGGTGCGACCGCGGTCGATCGACACCAGGCTGTTCGACCAGGTGCGGCCCTTGCCCGGCAGGTTCTCGGTGTAGCGCTGCCAGTTCGTCTCGCGGGCGTAGAACCCGAGCGCCCGTTGCAGGCGCAGCTCGCGCACGGCGTGCCGCTGGCGCTGCGAACGCAGCAGCAGCAGTGAGCTGGCACAGACGACAGCAATTCCGGCCATGCCCGCGACCAAGAGCTCGATCATCGCGGCTGCTCCTGAGTGAGTCCCACAGCCGCAAGTACCCGGCGGATGCCCCGCTCGGTGATGCCAGCCCGGCCGTGGCGGCTCTCGTACAGGCCAGATGCCTTCGTGAAGTCCACCCGCAGCTCGGCCGCGGCATCCTCCAGTTGCTTCATCTGCCGCTGGCGCTCTTCGAGCGGGATGGCGAGGGTCAGGCCGACGATGTCGCGGCGTACCTCGAGCAGGGCCACGATCAGTGCCAGCTCGTCGAGGGCTCGCCGGTCGCGCCGCTGCTCGATGGAGCCCGCGCTCGCGACCGCAGGGGGTCGGTCGGCGCCGGAGCGCGGGCTGGAGGGGCGCGCGGCGCGCGCGAGGGGGAAGGGGAGGCGGAACATCAGGCGACCTCCGGGCTGTCGCCGCGCCGGCGGCGGCCGCGCAAGGCCAGCGCCGCCGCAGGGCTGCAGGTGTTCAGGCGCACGCCGCTGGCTGCTTCCTGGGCACAGCGTTCGGCGAGGTCGGGCGACAGCCCGTTGGCCAGGGCCCGCTCCCGGGCGAGGGTGGCGACTGCGTGGGCGCGGGTTTCGCGGTCGCGGCGCTGGCGCGCGCCGGCGATGCTGTGGATGGTTGCGGTCATGGCGCGGTCCTGGTGAGGGGGCAGGTGTGGCGGTCGGTCCCCGGGTGCCGGCAGCACGCGGACTCGTCGAGGCCCTGTGCCCGACAAGCCACCGCGTGCTGCCGGTCCGCGGCGTTGGCGCGGATGGCGGTGATCACCTGGGACGCGGCGCCGGCCAACAGCACGACGGCGATCGCCACCAGGAACCAGGCGAAGGCGGGCCGGCTCATGGCCGGAGCGTCCGCATGGCCGCATCGCGCTCAGCCTTGGCGGCGGCCAGGCGGGCGCTGATGTCGCGGAAGTCGCTGTACGCAGCCGTGGCTCCCCACAGCCCGCCGGCGATGATCACCAGCGCAAGGGCCGACCCGAGGCCCGGGCGGAAGGCCCGCACCCGGTCGGCGAATCGTGGACGCCGGCCGATCACGGCTGGACCTCGTCCGCGCGCGCGGCGGGCACCTGCCGGGCGCGGTGTGCCCGGCGAAACAGTCGCCCCAGGCGCCGCAGCCGCGCGCGGGTCGCGATCGAGACCCACGTCAGGAAGCCGTAAGGCGCCTCGGTCGGCAAGCTGTGGATCAATTCCTGCTCGAGCGTGTGCAGTTCAGCCAGCTCGGCCGCCACGGATCGTGGGGCGATGGCGTTGGCCGCAGTGCGTGCCTCGGTGTGCAGAGAGGACCGGACGTCGCCCGCATCGACATCGACGTCATCCAGGTCGAAATGCGCCAGTTGCGGGTGCAGCAGCCAGGAGCCGGCCAGCTCAGCCCGGAGCAGTGGCCCGCGGCTCCAGCCGCCGAGCCGGTACTTGCGGAAAAACGTCTCGACCAGCACGGGCGGAAGCGAGTAGGCCCAACCCCTGACCCGGTAACGTCTTTGCTCGATGAGCGCCTCGGCCGCGGCGTCGGCGTACCGCCAGGCCAGGCCGCCCCGGAAGGCCGTTGCGGCCAGCAGCGCGAGCCCCAGGGCCGGCATGCCCCACCACAGGGCGACGGTGCCGATCAGCCAGAGGGTGGCAACCGGCCACAGGGACTGGCGGGCGATCCGCATGGCCTGGGCGCGGTGGTAGGCGGGGTGTTCCATGGGGCCTCCGGGTGCTGGTCGGGTTAGGCACCGCTAAGTTAGGGCCAGCTATTTTCAATGTCAATAGGCACAGCTAACTTTCAAGCGACAGGCCAGCGAAAGGACCGTGATCCGGTTCGCTTTTGCACTGGTAGACTCATGGCCGAAGCGCAACCGCAACGGGAGGGGCGATGGGCACTCGAATCGGATGGCTGGCGCTGGCCGCCGTCGCAACGGCCTGGCACGGCGCGCCGCTGGCGCAGACCGCGTACCGGTGCACCGGGCCCGACGGCGCGCCGATCTTCAGCCAGAACCCCTGCGCGGATGACGCGGAGGAGATCCAGATCAAGGTCGTGGCGCCGCCGCAAGGGGATCTCGATGAGGCCGGCGAGCGCGCCCGGGACCTGGCGGCTCGGGTGAGCCTGGAGAACGATGAGGCGGCGTGCCTGCGGCGCGCCGAGGACCGGGCCTACCGGCCGCTCAACTCCCGGGTGAGCCAGCTACAGCGCCGCATCGCCTACCTCGAGGCTCAGATCGCGCAGCGCGCCAACAACCTGGCCGGCGCCACCTGGGAGGCCGGCATGCGGGAGGAGATCGCCTCGCTGCACCAGGCCATCGCCACGGAGCGCAGCACGGCCAGCGGCCTGGCGGCGAGCTACCGGGCGCAGTGCGCCGAGGATCGCCGGCGCCGAGAAGATCAGGCACGCGCGGCGGGAGGCGGTTGAGAGATGTCGACAAAGCACCGCGGCATGTACTGCATCCGCTGCCAGAAGGAGATACTGGCAGTCGGGAGTCGCCCCAACCACGTCCTGCACCTGCTGTTGACCATTGCCACGGCTGGCTTTTGGGCCATCGTGTGGGTCCTGGTCGCGCTAGGCAAAATCGGCGGCTACCGATGCCCGAGCTGTGGAGGATCAGTCAGGCCGACCTGGTAGCGCGACTCGTGCCTAGTAGTGCTCTCGATCCGGGCCGTCGGGCTCAAGTGCGCCGACGAGTTCGTCTTCCAGCTCTTCGTAGGGCCGCTGCTTCGCTGGGAAGTGCCGGCGCATCTGAACCGCAATCGATTGAAGCGCTTCCTGGCCGTCGGAGTTCATGGACCTGTAGGCCTCGACCAGCCGTAACTCGTCGTCTTCAAGCTCCTGTGGCGCAGGGTAGGGGACCTGGCCTTCGTTGACTTGGGCCGTCCCCGGCACGTCAGGCGTGGGCTTTCCGTTCACGGTGCCCCGAAGGATCCATTCCACAGGGACCTGAAGAGTTTCTTGTACAGCCAGCAGGTTCGGGCCCTTGAGCTTCTTGGCCTTTCCTGACTCCCATGCATGCACGGATGGCTGCTTCAGACCAAGGCGCCTCGCGAGCTGCGCCATGCTCATGCCCCGGCGCTCGCGCGCCAGCCGAATTCGATCACCCCAATTAGTCATTAGGCAAGCCTAGGGCGCCGGGACTTAGCTATGGCTTGCGTTGGGGCTATAGGTGTGGCTAAGATAAGCCATGCCTAACCCCAGCAGTCCGGACACCTCCCACCTGATCAAGCTCCTCGGCGGCCCAGCGGCCGTCGCGCGCCTGTTCGATGGAATCAAGGTGCCAAGCGTCATCGGCTGGCGATCCTCCGGCATTCCCCCTGCCCGCCTTCAGACCCTGCAGGCGCTGGCCCTCACTCGGCCCGAAGTCGCGGCTGCCTTGGAGCAGTCGGGCTTCGAGCCCCTCGGGCCTTGGGCGCCTCCGGCCGAGCCCCGGCCTTGCCATGCCTCCTGACCCCTGGAGCACCCCATGAACGACACCTTTGGCCAGCACGGAGGAACTTTCGCCGAGCGCGTAGAGGCCCTCCTCGAAGAGCGCGAAGACCCCGGCCTGTGCTCGGTGAGTTGGCCGCTGGCACCGAACCGGACGGTCTACGTCACCGGCACCCCGAAGTTCTGCATCGAGGCGCTTTACCGGCTCCGGGTTGCGGAGTCCGCCGACCAGGACCGCCGTTTCGCCGGCGCGGCCCCGCCCAATCCCCCCGACTGACCACTGCGTGTCCATGCCCGCAGTGTGACCCCTACCTCCCCACCAGCACACGTTCAACGGGAGCAGCCATGAACATCATCGACACCGCCCACGCCACTGTCGCCGAGTACCCGGGCGGCAGCGAGGCGCTGGGTCCGCGCGTGGGCATCATCCCCGCCGTCCTGCGCTCCAAGGTCAACCCGAACAACACCACCCACCACCTGACCCTGGTCGAGGCGGCCCGGGTCATGGCGGTTTCGGGCGACCACCGGATGCTGCATGCCCTGGCAGCCGAGCTCGACCACGTCGCGCTGCCGATCGCGGGCGGGGAGGGTGTCGACGACAGCCTGCTCGACCTCACCCTCAACCAGTCCCAGGCCCAGGGCGAGTTCGCCGCGGCGCTCCAGCAGGCCTTGGCCGACGGGGCGATCAGCGAGAACGAAATGCGGGCCATCGCCAGCGCCGCCGCCGGCAAGCAGGCAGCCCTGACCCTGCTGCTGCGCCGGGTGCATGAGATGCACAAGGCCAGCAGCCGCGGGCCGGTGGTGGCGATCAGGGGAGCGCGCTGACATGCAACTGCCCGCCTGCGTCCTGCCGCCGCCCCGCCGGCGACCGAACAACCGCCCCAACGTCTCCCCCGAGATCCTGCGCACCCCGGTCGGGCAGGTGAGCCCGGCCATGGCGGTGCGGGTCGAGGACAGCGTCCTGCTCTACCTGCGCCGCCACGGCGCCGCCGCGGTGCACGACATTGCAGACGGCATCAGCCGCGGCTTCTATGCGACCCGCGACGCCGTGCGCCGGCTGGTTGCCCTCGACCAGGTCGAAGCGATTCCTGGCCAGCTCCTGCTCACTGCTTCCGGCCTGTGCCAAGGCCGCGCAGTGCAGACCTTCCGGCTGGTGGCAGGGCAGGGGAGGGCGGCGTCTTGATGGCGCGGTCCCTGCTCGGCCAGTCCCTGGTCGCAATCGCCTGGGCGCTGTGGGTGGTCGCCATGCTGATCGGCCGCGCCGGCGAGGCACTGCGCCGGTGAGCGAGTCCGCGGCGCCGATCACCCTGCGCGAGGCGATCCTGCGCGCGCTGTCGGAGGCCGGCGGGCCGGTGGATGCCTTCGCGCTGCGCGGCCGGGTCGAGCGGCTGCTGCCGCCTGGCGACGATGGCGACCTGTACGCCGAGCTCGACACGCTGATCGCCGACGGCCTCGTGCGCTTCGTGCCCCGGTACGGGTGGGAGCTGGTACCGCAGACGGGGGTTGGGCATGGCTGACGACTGCCCGCATACCGACGTTGCCAGGATGGACCACACCCTCGGCCATTACGAGGACGCCAGGCCCATGGTCAACCGGATGTGCCGGCGATGCAAGACGCACTGGTACGGCGAGGCTGGCGTAGCGGTGTTCGAGATGCCGCGCGCGGTCTGGGATCGGTGGATGGATTCCGGTTTGACCTACAAGCACGGCGTGGCCGCCGAATGAGCGGCATCACTCACTGCCTCGACCACGCCCTGGTGATCGCCAGGGACCGGGTGCCGGCCGACCAGGTCGCCGCCCGGCTCGCCGCCGTGCCCGAGGCCTGCGCCCACCCTGACCGGTGCGGCCACGCCGCGCGCGGCTGCCGGCAGGTCAACCGCGACTACCTGGCCGACACCTACCGGGTGGCGGCAGCCGTTGAGGCGGCGAAGGCACGCGCCAAAACCGCGAGGACGCCCTGATGCGATCGCCCCTCGCGAAATGCACCCCTGACCAGCAGGCCCGACAGGACGCCGCCCGGTCGATGGGTTGCGTCGCGTGCTGGATCAACCAGGAGGTCGGCGGCTTCCGGCCGACCGGGATGTGGGTCGAGATCCACCACCAGCTCAGGGGTGGGCACCGGTACAGCCAGGACGCCACGGTCTGCCTGTGCCACTGGCACCACCAGGGCAAGCACTTCCCCCATGGCTGCGACGCCTGGCCGGCGCGCCGGGTCGCCGCGCGCTTCGGCCCCAGCCTCGCGCGCATGCCCAACACCTTCCGCGCCACCTACGGCGACGACGCCTTCCTGCTCGCCGCCCAGAACCGCCTGCTCGCCGCATCGAGGGCTACCGCGTGACCACCCTGGCCGACTTGCATATCACCGCCTCCCGGAAGCTGCTGGAAGGCCAGCCGCTTTCCCCGTCCGAACGCGCTGCGCTGGAGCGTGCGCCTGCACCCGCGAGACCTGCCATGTCCCAGAGCCGATCCCATCCGTCGCCTCACGTGGCGAAGGCATCCCTGCAACCCGGTGCCGCAGAGGTGGCGCGGCAGGTGCGCTACCTCGCCGCGCAGGCCCAGGGCGATACGGTCCGGCTGGCGCCGGCGATGGCCCGGGCGATCCTGGACACCTGCAACTGGCAGGGGCAGCGCCCGATCAACCCGCACCGTGTCGAGCGCACCCGGCGCTGGATCGAGCAGGGGCAGTGGATCGGCGCCACCAGCATCATCGAGTTCGCCATGACCCCCGACCAGCGGGTCTACCTGGTGAACGGCCAGCACCGGTTGACGGCGTGCCTGCTGACCGGCCAGCCGATCGAGGTCCGGCTGAACATCGTGCCCTGCGACGACATGGCCGCGGTTCGCCAGCTCTACGCCTGTCACGACCGCGACGACGGCCGCCGCACGAAGGGCGAGGTGCTGGACGCCATCGGCATCGCCGAGTCGATCGGCATCAGCCGCGCCGGCGCCCGGTCGCTCTACGACGCGCTGGGCTTCCTCCGGAACGGCCTGGAGCCGCCGGGCAACGCTGCCGCCGCCGCTGACGCTCGGGACGCCGACAGCCGCCACGCCCAGATGCACGACTGGGCGCGCGAGGCCGGGCACTGGGAGGGGATCGTCGCGGCCGCGCCGGCGCCGGTCCAGCGCAGCCTCCGGCGCGCCGGCCTGACCGCCGTCGCCCTGTACACCCTGCGCCACTGCGCCGCCAAGGCCCAGACCTTCTGGCGGGGCGTGGCCGAAGACGACGGCCTGCGCCGCGGCGATCCCCGCAAGGCCCTGCTGATCGACCTGGCCTGCCGGGCGCTCAACGCCGGCGGCGCCCGGCTCACCGTGCTGCAGCCGGTCGCCGCCTGGAACGCCTGGCACGCGCGCCGCGAGCTGCGCAGCATCCGCATCCGCGAGGACGATCCCCTGGTGATCGCCGGCACGCCGCTGGGGGTGCGCCGTGGGTGAGCTGGTCGAGATCCCCCTGCGCCTGCTGGCGCCGTCTCCCTACGCCCGGCCAACCAACCATGACGCCGTCAAGGCGCTGGTCGGATCCATCGGCGAGCACGGCCTGCTGCAGCCGATCGTCGTGGTGCGCGCGCCGGTAATGGACCGCGGCGTCAGCGTCGAGGGCTTCCGCATCGTCGCCGGCCACCACCGGGTCGCGGCCTTCCGCCAGCTCGACCGGCACGAGATCCCGGCCACGGTCCTGACCTGTCCCCACAACAGCTACGACGCCGAGATCGCCGAGCTGGACGAGAACCTGTGCCGGCACGAGCTGAGCCCGGCCGAGCGCGCCGCGGCCATCCGCCGCCGGGCGGACCTGTGGGAGGCGAAGCGAGGCCTGGCCGAGACTGGTGGGACAAATTGCCCCAGCAGTCAAAATGCACGACTGGCGGATGGTCGACGGAAGGGCGCCCAGCACCAGCAGCAATTCGCCGCTGAGACCGCGGCGGCCACTGGAAAGGATAAGCGTGAGGTCAACCGCGAGCTGGCCCGCGCGCGCGCCGTGGCCGAGGCCGGCGCCGACCCCGCCGACCTGCGCGGCACCAGCCTCGACAAGGCCGTGGAGCTGGACGCCCTGGCCAAGAAGCCCGTGGAAGAGCGCCGCGCGCTGATCCAGCAGGCCAAGGCCGGCGAGCAGGTGACCGCGCGCGCTGCCCCCGCAGCGCCCCCGCCACTGCGCAAGCCGCGCTCCAAGACCGCCCCGATCGTCCTGGACCTGCTGACCCGCCTCGAGGGCATCCAGCAACTGCTCCCGCTCGAGGACCTGGGCCGAAGCATCCTGCTGCAGCTCGACACCACCGACGCCGAGCTGCACGCCCGCCTGCAGGCCGTTGTGCCCACCCTACACGTCCTGGGCGCCCTCGCCGACGCCTACGACCCCGCCGGCGAGCTGATGCCCGACCCCATGCCGCTGGCGCGGGGAGGGCGCCCCACGTGAGCACGGTCATCATGGCCGCCTGCTGGCCCCTCAAGCTGCCGCCGACCCAGAAGGCCGTGCTGATCAGCCTGGCCGACAACGCAAACGACGCCGGCGCCTGCTGGCCGTCGATACCCACCATCTGCGAGCGCACCTGCCTGGGGCGCACCGCCGTCATGGACGCGATCCGGGGCCTGGAGGCGATCGGCTACCTGGTAGCGGACCGGTCGAACGGGCGGCACACCCGGTACACGGTGACGGTCGCACAGCGCCCCCTGATCGAGCCCAGACCCGTCCGTCAGGCGGACCGGTCGCCGCGGCGGACCGGTCCGGCAGGCGCACCGAACCAGTCCGCCTCGCGGACCGCACCCGTCCGCCAGGCGGACTCTAACCGTCAAGAACCGTCAGGAACCGTCATCCAAGAGCAGAGGCCCGCGCCTGCGGCGCCGGCCCCTGACCATGCGAAGCGCGCCGCCCCTGAACGATTGCCCGACCCGCCCGAGTGGATCGACCGGGAGGCCTGGGACGGGTTCGTCGAAATGCGGCGGCGGATGAAAAAGCCACTCACCGCCCGCGCCGCCGCGCTGCTGTTCGCGAAGCTCGACCGCTTCCGCGCCGCCGGGCACTGCCCGAAGACCTGCCTGGACCGATCGACGGTGAACGGCTGGCAGGACGTCTACACCCCGAAGCCGGAGGACACCCATGCAGCAGGTTCAGCAGGTAGCGGCCGCCACGCTGTCGGCGTTGGAGGCCGGATCGCCGAGCTCAATCGCCGCCGCGCGGTCGAGCGCGGAGACGCCGAAGTCGTCGATGGCGAGTGCACCCGCGTTGGCTGACCGGGTGATCGAGCGGCTGTGGGAGCGGATGGGCGAGATCTACGGCCACCGCTGGCCCAGCAGCTACGGCGACGACCCGCTCACCGGCGCTGGTCGCACCTGGGCGAAGGGGCTTGCCGGCCTGAGCGCCGAGCAGATCGGCGACGGTGTCTCGGCCTGCATGGCGAGCGCCGAGCCCTGGCCGCCGACGCTGCCGGAGTTCCGGGCCCTGTGCCTCGGCATCCCGTCCCTCAGCACCGTGCGCCAGGAGCTGCGCCCCGGCGCCGCCACCCGATCGCGGTTCGCCCTGGAGGTGTGGTCCCGCATCGACAGCTGGCGGTTCCGCCAGGCGAACGCGGACGAGGCTGGCCGGTTGATCCGGGACGCCTACGAGACCGCCCGGGAGCACGTCATGCGCGGCGGGGCGCTGCCGGACTTGCCGATCGCGGAGCTGGAGGGCCAGGCCGCCGCACCGCCGCCGCGCAAGGCCAGCCCGGAGGTGGTGGCCCAGCACGTGGAGCAGATGATGCGGCTGGTGGGGCGCCCGCCGGTCGAGGTGGACGACGAGGTCGGCGAGATCGACGAGGGCACCCCGGTATGAGCGCCCGCGCGCCCCTGCTCTGCCCCTTCCAGGCGCCGCCGGTTCTCGCCGGAGGGCTGTCGGCCGTGCCGACCGAGGGCGTGGCCTTCCTGGCCCGGCACCCGAACGCCACGGCCCGCCAGCTCGCCGAGCGCTGCCAGGTCAGCCGCGCGACCGCACACCGCTGGCTGCAACTGGTGCGCGGCGCAGGCGACGACGAGCTGGCCACCGAACTCGAAGACGCCGGCCGCCGCCACAGCGCCATGGCCCAGATCATGGTGCGCCGCCGCCGGAGGATGCAGTGAACCAGCGCGAGCGCATCGAGTCGCTCCTGGCAGAAGGCCCCGCCACCAGCGCCGAGCTGGCGGCCGAGACCGGCATGCGCGGGCAGCACGTCTCGGCCTACCTGTCGGCGCTGTACCGGCAGGGCAGGGTGACACGGGAGCTGTACCAGCCGGTGGCCCGGAAGGCCGGCAAGCCGGCCTACCTGTACACCCTGGTGCCGGCGCCGTGACCCTGCGCATCACCACCGTCGACGAGCTGCCCGAGCACCTGCGCCACCAGGTCGCCGGCAAGCTGGCCCCGGCCGCGCCGGCGAAGCCTGCCCAACCCTTCCAGAGCTTCGCCCAGCAGACCGGTCAGCCCGCCCCCAGCACAGCCACGGCCCGCGGCCGGCCGCCGCGCGACGGTGGCATGAACAAAACCGAGGCCGCCTACGCCGAGCACCTGGCCGCGCGCCAGCAGGCCGGCGAGGTCCTGTGGTTCGCGTTCGAGGGCCTGCGACTGCGCCTGGCCGAGAAGACCTTCTACAACCCAGACTTCGCCGTCCAGCTCGCCGACCTGAGCCTTGAGGTGCACGAGGTCAAGGGCCACTGGGAAGACGACGCGCGGGTGAAGATCAAGGTGGCCGCGGCCATGTTCCCACTGCGGTTCGTCGCTGTGCAGCGCGTGCAGGGCGCCTGGAAGTTCGAGACCTTCGGAGGATCGGATGCCGATCGATGAGCGCGAGCTGGAGCGGCGGCTCCGGGAGTGGGCGGACGAGTTCCGCGGTGGCCGCTACGAGCAGCTGGGCTACAGCGGCAACAACCTGATCGCCACGCTGATCGCGCACAAGGGCTTCGTCCCCACCGGCGGCGGGCACCGCCCGGTCCCCACCGGAACGCCGGCCGACGAGATCGAGGCCATCGTGATGCAGATGGAGGAGTGCGGCCTGCGCTCCGAGGCCCAGGTCCTGCGCATCGAATACTTCCAGGCCCGGCTGCCGCTGGAGGCGAAGCTGCAGCGGCTGCGGCGGGTGGGGCAGGGCATGTCGAAGCCGACCTACTACACTCGGCTCAGGGTCGCCAGTGCGTTCGTTATGGGAAGGCTCTTGGGTCAAAACCTTCCCACCGTCAGGACCACCTCGGAAGCGTTGGGCTAGCCCCGCTGGCCTCTATCGACAGACTTCTTTTGCCCAGGACCCTCCCTTTCTTTCCGGTGTTGGACGATGAATGCCCCGGCCAAGGAGGCAAGTCCCACAAGAACTATCGCGCCCGCGACTTTTGGCGCGCCGAAGGAGGCGATGAAGACCGCCGAAACGCAGGCCATTCCAACAGCTACCAGACCGAAAATCTGGCCTCGCTTGGTGGTGGAGAGGGTGCCATCAAGGACTCGGGTCGTGGTCGCGTGATGGTGGGCCTGCTGCCGCTCAGCCATTCCGACAATGCGCTCAGCCAGTCCAGGATGGACTCGATCATACTCGGCGAGCTGGCTTGGCGGCGGAAGCGGTCCGGAATGATGATGCAACTCGAATCCGGCGATCACTGCTCCTGGAACTTCGTCCGGCCGAAACTCACCGACCGGCAGTGACTCTCCGTTGCTCTTGAGGACGACATTTTGTCGCTTCGCGGCCTTCCCGCGCTTGCTCATACATCGCCTCCGTGATGTAACCGCCGACCTCGACCCAGTAGTCTCCGATGGACCTCATCTGGATCGTGCGCAGGGACGCCTCGGTGGGTGCCAGCACCAACAGGCTTCCCATCCCCTTGAGGAAGCTGTCCAGCTTGACGTTCATGACGGATCTCCAAATAGGAAACGACCGAAGGGCTGCCCCGGTCGCATCTCGTGAGACGAAAAGGTACCAGACCCAGGAGAAACAAGCGATGAAGGCAGGGCCCTCCTGACGGACTTGCAGATTGCAATGCCAGCCCCTGCCATGTGAAGGACGCGTGAGTATTGCGTCTAGACGAAACCTATGCAGAATCCGCCATGCTGCGGTTCGCCACCCTCGGTGAACTGCTGATCCAAAGGCCCGCCCTCCCGCGGGCCTTTTTCGTTGCGGCCCGTGCTGGTGCCGCGACCTGGGCGGCGCCGGCCGTGAGGCCCGCACCGCCCTATGCGACCAGCCGGAGGTGTCGCCTACAACGCCGGCAGCGTGGGCCTGGGCTGGAACTCCCTCGGGACCCGGGTGACCGCGCAGGCGGCTTCGGCCGCCATCTATTCACGACCGCGCGCCTCGGCGCGTGGCACCACGGAGGTGCGCCATGCTGACGAAGATCCTTGCCGGGCTGGTCCTGGCGATGTGCGCGTGCACGGCCATCGCGGCCCCCGGCTACCTGCCGCTGCAGCCGGGCCACTCGGCCAACTGGCTGGACCCCGCCGAGGTCGGCGAGGGCTACGACCTCCGGGTGTGGCTCGACGCGGGCACCGGCCAGCCCGTAGTGATGGTCCAGTTCTACCTGCTGACCGACCAAGGACCGCGCTTCTACACCGCAATCGAGTGGACCGGATCGGCCTGGGATGGCGCAAGCTATGAGCTGCGCGTGTTCACCCGGACCGAGACCAATGCCCCCGGCTTCCAGGTCGGTTACGCGATCCTGTCGATCAGCAGCCAGGGCGAGCTCCGGCTGTTTCTCGAGGTCGACCACGCAGGCCAGGCGATCAGCCGCGACACCGGTGCCCTCGAGCCGGTCACGCCCCGCGAAGGCGCCATCGGCCGGTGCGGCCCATGGTTCAGCTTCCCATCCCCAGGCCCGGCGGATCCGGTCTGGTGTCATGGGGGCGCCGGGCAATGAACGATTCCGTGCAGCACGGTGGCCCGCCGGCACCGTTCCGCTCCCCTGATCCGGAGCACAAGACCGTGCTGAATTTCCCTCGTGTCGTCGAGGCGGTGATGATCGCCGCCCTCGCCGCCTTCGGCAGCAGCCAGCTCACCACCGCGCGCCTGGAGACCCGCATGGAGTCCCTGATGGACGCCCAGCGCGAGCTCAAGAGCCAGGTGGCCGAGCTGCGCCGTGACGTCTACCGTCCCCGCTGGGACAACGGCCAGCCGCGTCCGCAGACCATGCAGATGTGCCCGAGCCTCCCTGTGGCCAGGGCCGGGGAGTTCCTGCTGTGAAGGACTGGCTGCGCCGGTGGCAGGAGTTCACGGGCTGGCTGCCGCTGCTGGCGGTGCTGGCCGTGGTCGGCTGGATCGTGCTGGGGGCGAGCGCAGGGCGCGACGACCTGGTGCGCTGGCTGCTGGAGCTGCCGATCGTCACCGGCTACGCGCTGGCCGCCGCCGGCCTGGCCTACCTGACGTGGCGCCGCTGGTCGTACCGGCTGGACGATGCCGGCAAGGCCGAGCTGTGGCGGCGGCTGCTCGCCGGCGAGCGCGGAGCCATCACGGTCTACGTGGTCAACGCCGCCTTCTACCTGGCGCTGGTCGTGGTCTACGCCCTGTTCTTCGCGCCGCCGCGATGAGCTTCCGCCTGCTGCTCCCGCTGCTCCTGGTGCTCTTGGTCGGCTGTTCCCGCGACCCGGTGACGGTTGCCCAGGAAGCGACGGCCGGGGTGGTCGTGCCTGTCGTGGTCGCCGCGCGCGAGGTGGTCGAGCCGATCGCCCCGCCCCCGCCGGCGCCAGCGATCACGCCATGGGAGTGCCCCACGGCGATCGACCTGATCGTGCAGTTCGAGGTCATCAGCTCCGACTACTACGAGCGGCGCCTGCAGGGGGTCATCTGCCCGCCGGCCGCGAGCGGCCCGACCTGGGGAATCGGCTACGACGGTGGCCATCAGACCCGGGCCCGGATACTCGGCGACTGGACGATGCACCCTGACGCTGGCCGGCTGGTCGAGACCAGCGGCGTGACTGGGCAGGCGGCGTGCAGGCCGCTGGTCGCCACGCAGCTGGGCGACGTCCGGACGCCGCTGGCCTTGGCCAGGTCGGTGTTCGCGGCCAGCACCCTGCCGCTCTACGACGCGCGGGCCGCCCGGCTCTACGGCGACGCCTGGCAGCATATGTGGCCCTGCACGCGGGGAGCGCTTCGAAGCGTGCACATGAATCGCGGGACCGGGACTGCCGGTGACAGCCGGCGCGAGATTCGGGTGATGCGTGACGACTGTGCGCCTCGGTCCCATAGCGACCCGAGTGCCGCTGCACAGTGCATCGCCGCCCAGCTGCGCGCCATGGTGCGGGTCTGGATCGGCACCGACATCGAGGCCGGCATGCGCCGGCGCCGGCACGCCGAGGCGGACCTGGCTGTTCGGGAAGGATGACATGGGCTTGATCGGTGTCGTGCTGGTGGCGTTGGTCCTGGCGCTGGTGATCGGCCTGGGGGTCGCAGTCGCGTTCGGGGCAATCGCCCGCGCCGGCCGTGCCGATCCCGATCCTTCCATCGAGTTCGGCGACGGGGGCTTCTGACATGGCGCTCAAGCTGCTCGCTCGCCCCTGGGTGAGCACGGCCCTGTGGTGGGCCGCTGGCGTGATGGCGCTCGGCCTGGCCGCGTCCATGGTCGCCAGCTTCCACTGGCACGCCAAGGCCAAGGGCCTGGGCGAGCAGGTGGAGCAGCTTCAGGGCGAGGTGAAGGATCTCAAGGAGCGGGTGCGCGAGCGCGACGCCGCCATCCGGGAGTACCAGATCGCCAACACCGAGCTGACCGAAGCGGTCGACCAGATCGCCGGGATGTACGACACCGTGGTGCGACAGAACGTCGCCATCGAGCAGGACCTGGCCGAGGTGCGCCGCGCGCTCGCGCGCCAGCGCGCCGCGACGGCCATGGCCTTGGACAACCTCAAGAAGGCCAGGGAGACGACCTATGCCCTTCATCATGATTGCCGCGCGTGGGCTGATGCTCCTCTGTGCGGTCCTGTTTCTGACCAGCTGCGCCAGTCCCTCGCCCCGCGACCTGGTGGTGGTGCAGCAGCCGAAGCTGATCACGATCCCGGAGCGAGTGTGGGTCGACGTCGGTGAGCTGGCCGAGCCGCAGCCAGGGCCCGCGTTGCCCGAGCCCGCGGTGCCCGCCGGTGCGCCGGGCTGCGAGGGTTCGCCGTGCTACTCCGGCGAGCAGCTCCTGCAGATCATCGACCTGCTGAGCAAGGACCGGGACGACGCCAAGGCCCAGCTGCGCGCCATCGACCAGGTGATGCGGGCGCCGAGACAGTGACCATCATGCACGCATCGTGCCGCCATCTGCTGCGAACGTCGGCCATCGTCGCAAATCGCCGGGGACCCTGCGGGAGCGCGGGCAACCACGGGGGCGAAAAGGTCGCGGTGTTCGCCAGTTTTTCGGGCCTATAGGGAGCAGCAGCACCCATGGGCTTTTTCAATAGTGGCGCGGCCCGGGGCGGTGCGCCGGGTGCGCCATGGGAGACGTGACGGAGTTCCGGTCTGCACTGCGGCTGAGCATCAGCCAGGTGGCCGCCGAGTTCGGTATGAGCCGCAACACGGTGGCCCGACGGATCGAGCAGCTGGGCATTCGGCCGGACGGCCGGCGGGGCGGGTATCCGGTCTACCGGATGCGCGATCTGGTGCCGGTGGTGCAGGGCGAGCTGCCCGGTGGCTTGGGTGAGGGTTTCGACCCTTCCCGGCTGCCGCCGACCGAGCGCCGCGCCTGGTACCAGTCGGAGAACGAGCGCCTCAAGGCCGAGGCAGACAGCGGCCGGCTGATCCCGGCGGCCGAGGTCGAGGCCGAGATGGCCGAGATGGCGAAGACCGTGGTGCGGGCACTGGAGACGCTCCCAGACCGGGTCGAGCGTGACTTGCGGGTGACGCCCGAGGTGGTCGAGTACCTGCAGGGCGAAGTGCATCGCCTGCGGGTCGAGCTGTGCGACCGGGTGATGGAGGCCGAGGTCGACGACGAGGAAGACGGTGTACGCCAGCGCGGCTGAGATCCGGCGCGGCGTCGCCGAAAGCCTGCGGCCGCCGGAGCGCATCACCGTCAGCGAGGGCATCGCCAGGACGCTGGTCACCGCGACCGGGCCCTACGACCCGGGCCTGACGCCCTACATGGCCGAGCCGGCGAACATGCTGGACTCGCGCCGGTACCGGACGGTGGTGTTCATCGGACCGGCGCGCACCGGCAAGACGGTCACGCTGATCGACGGATGGATCGCCCGGAACGTGCGCTACGCGCCGGGCGACATGCTGGTGGTGCAGGCGAGCCAGGACCTCGCCAGGTACTACAGCAAGGTGCGCATCAAGCGCGCCATCGAGGCATCGCCGGAGGTTCGGGCGCGGCTGTCGCCGAGGCGGCAGGACGACAACACCTACGACAAGGTGTTCGCCAACGGCATGGTGCTGGCCCTGGGCTGGCCTTCCGGCGCGCAGCTGTCCGGCCGCGACTTCCGCTACGTCGCCATCACCGAGTACGACGCCAGCGCGGACGACATCGAAGGCGAGGGCAGCCTCTACGCCCTGGGCAGCAAGCGCGCCGAGACGTACATGAGCGCCGGCAAGACCTTGGTCGAGACCTCGATCAGGCGGGTCTACACCGACGCGAAGTGGCGTGCGCCGCCCGAGTGGCCGCACATGGCGCCGCCGGCCAGCGGCGCGACGATGCTCTACAACATCGGGACGCGCTGCTGGTACTACTGGCGTTGCCTGAGCTGCGGGGAGTGGATGGCCCTGCATCCGGACATCCACCAGATGTTCGACCTACCCCCCCTGGTGGAGCTGGTCGAGCAGATGGAGGGCGCCGACCCGGCGCAGTGGGCCGGCGACATGGCTGTGCTGGCCTGCAAGCACTGCGGCACCCAGGTGCAGGAGCGCCATAAGCGCCAGTTGAACAACGACGGCATCTGGGTGCCGGACGGGTGCACGGTCAGCGGCGATCGTGAGATCGAAGGCGAGCCGCGTCAGACCGACGTGGCCAGCTTCCAGCTTTCCTCGATCGCGGCCGCCTACGGCAGCTGGCGCAAGGTGCTCGAGAAGTACGCCACGGCCATCCTGGAGTACCGGCGCACCGGCGACGACACCGAGATCAAGTCGACGGTCAACCTGGACCAGGGCCGGGCCTACCTGCCGCTTTCGGTGAGCCGCGGCGAGCGCGGTCCGGCCGAGCTGCAGGCCCGGGCGGAACGATGGGAGAAGGGCTTGGTTCCTGCCGGCGTGCGCTTCCTGACCGCCGCGGTGGACATCCAGGCCGGCCGGTTCGTGGTGCAGGTCGAGGGCTGGGGCGTCGGGCTGGAGCGCTGGTACGTCGACCGGTACAGCCTGCGCAGCAGTGTGCGGCCGGACGAGTCCGGCGAGGTCCTGCCGCTCAACCCGGCGGCCTACCTCGAGGACTGGGACGTCCTGATCGACAAGGTGATCACCCGCCGGTACGAGCTGGCGGACGGCTCCCGGCGCACCATGCCGGTGCTGTTCGTCACCATCGACTCGGGCGGTGAGGACGGCGTGACCCAGAACGCCTACGCCTTCTGGCGGACGCTGCGGTCGCGCGGGTTGCATCACCGGGTGCGCCTGGTGAAGGGCACCGACGTCGACCCCAGCAAGCCGCTGATCAGGACGGTCTACCCGGACACCACGAAGCGCAAGGACCGCAACTCCGGCAGCCAGGGCGACGTGCCGCTGGTGCTGCTCAACGCGACCTTGCTCAAGGACGGCCTGGCGGCGAACCTGTCGCGGCCTGACCACGGCCCGGGCTACGTGCACTTCCCGGACTGGCTGCCCGGCAGCTGGTTCGCCGAGCTGACCGCGGAGACCCGCGGGGCGAAGCGCTGGGAGTGCCCGAAGGGCGTGCGCAACGAGGCCTGGGACCTGTCGGTCTACAACCGCGTCGCCGCGATCCTGATGAAGGCGGACCGGATCGACTGGACCCGGCCGCCGGGCTGGGCCGAGGACTGGCCCACGAACACCGAGCTGCTCGCCGGGGACGACCCCGCCGGTGCAGCGCCCGCGATCCCCAGGCCCGCGCCGCGGCGAAAGCTGCGCCGGGTCGCCAGCAGCTACATGAGCCGATGAGCGACCCGATCGAACTGGCCAGGCTTCGCGAGAAGCTCCGCGACCTCGAGGACCTGCGCGACAGCGGCCTGCTGATCCAGCAGAAGGACGGCCGCCGTCTGCAGTTCCAGTCCGGCGAGCACCTGCGGGCGGCGATCGCCGACCTGAAGCGCGACATCGAGCGTGCGTCCGGCAACCGCCGGCGCCGGACCATCCGGATCTACGAGAAGGGCACGGGGCTGACCTGATGAGCGACGGCTTCCGCGTGCCGGCCGGCGAGGCCCTGCCGTACACGGCCGCCGGCCAGGGACGCCGCCTGCGCATCTGGCGGACGCCGAACAGCGGGCCGAATGCGAGCCTCAGCGGCCTGGGCATCGTGCGATCGCGGGCGCGCTCTGCCGCCCGCAACGATCCCTGGGCCGGCGCCGCGCTCGACAAGAGCGTCGCCAACGGCATCGGCGTCGGCATCCAGGCCAAGCCACTGGGCGGCACGGACGCCGAGCGCGCTGACCTCAAGGCGCTGTGGCGCCAGTCGCTGGGCGAGCTGGACGCGGACGGCGTGCTGGACCTGTACGGCCTGCAGGCACTGGCCTGGCGGGAGTGGCGCGAGGCCGGCGAGGTGTTCGCCCGGATCCGCTACCGCCGCCAGTCCGACGGGCTGCGCGTGCCGGTGCAGGTCCAGCTCATCGAAGCCGAGCAGTGCCCGCACGACCACTACGCCCAGGCGCCGAACGGCAACCAGATCCGCGCCGGCGTCGAGTTCGACCGCATCGGCCGGCGCACCGCCTACTGGATGTACCGCGCCCACCCGGGCGAGATCTACACCGGCATCGTCAACGCCGCCGAGCTGGTGCGCATCCCGGCCGAGGAGGTGATCCACCTCTACCGGCCGCTGCGCGCCGGGCAGATCCGCGGCGTGCCCGATGCCGCCGCGGTGCTTGTGCGGATGTTCCAGCTCGACCGCCTCGACGACAAGGTCCTCGAGCGGCAGAACATCGCCAACCTGTTCACCGGCTGGTACGTGAGCAAGTCGGAGGCCAGCGACGACGCCGGCGTCACCGCGGGCATGGTCACCGAGGAGGACGAGGACGGCACGCCCCTGGCCGGCATGGAGCCGGGCACCATGCAGGAGCTGCCGCCCGGCGTCGAACCGAAGTTCTCGAACCCGCCGGGGCCGGGCGACACCTACGCCGAGTTCGTGCGCGGCCACCTGATGGCGATCGCAGCGCGGCACGGCGTCCCCTACGAGGTGCTCACCGGCGACCTGCGCGACGTCAGCGACCGATCGCTTCGGCTGATCCTGAACGAGTTCCGCCGGGCCATCGAGATGGACCAGTGGCTCTACATGATCCCGATGTTCTGCACCCGGGTCCGCGCCGCCTGGCTCGACCAGGCCGTGCTGTCCGGGGCGATCCAGCTGCCCGGCTACGCCGAGCGGCGCGCCGAACTCACCGACACGCTCTGGGTGCCGCAGGGCTGGCCGTACAGCCACCCGGTGCAGGACGTGGACGCCGACATCAAGGCGATCCGCTCCGGCCTCACCAGCCGCGGCGACGTGGTCATGAGCAACGGCGACGACGTCGAGGAGATCGACGCCGAGCAGGCCGAGGACAACGCCCGGGCCGACCGCCTGGGCCTGGTCTACGACAGCGACGGCCGCCGCAAGCGCGGCGAGGGCGCGCAGGACAAGGCGGCGCCCACCAGCGACGCCACTCCCACCAACGACAAGGGCAGCTGACATGGCAAACCCCCTGAACATCCTGGGGCGCATGCTCCGGCGCAACACCTCGTCCAGCGCCGTGCTCGCGGCCCTGAGCGCCCAGGCCATCGGCCAGCCGCTGATGGTGGAGCCGGGGATGGGCGAGCGCCTGATCGGCGCCTACCTCGCCGGCAGCGTCGACGCGCCGGATCCGGTGATGGCAGAGCCCACCGGCCAGAAGCCGGCCGCGCAGCGCGTCGCCGTGCTCAACATCACCGGCGCGCTGGTCGACCGTCCCCAGCCTGGCCTGTGCGACCCGGGCCCGGTCAGCTACGAGGAGATCCGGCAGGCCTTCGATGCCAGCCTGGCCGACGACAGCGTCAGCGCCATCGTCTTCCGGATGCGAAGCCCCGGCGGCATGGTCTCCGGGTGCTTCGATCTGTCGGACCACGTCTTCGCCAGCCGAGGCCGGAAGCCGATCATCGCGGTGGCCGACGACTACGCCTACAGCGCCTGCTACGCGCTCGCCGCCGCCTGCGACGAGCTGTGGGTCAGCCGCACCGGCGGCGTCGGCTCGGTCGGCGTGGTGGCCTTCCACTTCGACCAGTCGGGCTACGACGCGAAGCTGGGCGTCAAGGTGACGCCGATCTTCGCCGGCGACCGCAAGGTCGACTTCAGCCCGCATGCGCCGCTCAGCGAGCAGGCCATGGCCAGGGAACAGGCGGTGATCGACGACCTCTACGGCATGTTCGTGGCGGCCGTGGCCCGCTACCGCGACATGGAGCCGGAGGCCGTCCGCGCCACCCAGGCCCTGACCTACCACGGCCAGAAGGCCATCGACGCCGGCATGGCCGACCGCCTGGGAAGCTTCCGCGAAGCCCTGGCCAGCCTGGTCGAGTCCGACGAGCAGCGTGCCGCCCGCGAGGCGGCCGCCGCCGAGGCGCAGCGTGTCCAGGCCGAGGAGGCCGCCCGCGCCAGCCGCGGCGCCGCCGCAGTGGCAGTGGCGGCGGCCGGCCTGCCCGGCGACCTGGCGGCGGCCCTGCTCGACCCCAAGACCGACCTCCGGGCCGAGTCGGTGGAGGAGCGGATCGCCCACGCCCGCGCCGTCGTCGACCTGTGCGTCGCCGCCGGCGACCGCAGCCTGGCCCACGACTACATCGTCAAGCACACCAGCATCGAGGCCGCGCGCCGCGAGCTGATGGAGGCGAAGTCGGCCGGCGCGCCGGAGCTGCAGACCACCATCCCCGCCCGGTCCTCGGGCACCGAGGCCTCCGGTCAGTGGGCCACCACCATCGCGAAGTTCGGAGGTAAGTGACATGACCGTCAAGACGGAAACCCCGCACGCTGGCGCCTTCCTGGTCAGCGAGCCCGACACCAACATCAGCCGCAAGGCCGGCACGCTCGGCAGCGGCAACTGCCAGGCGGGCACCGTTCTCGGCCAGCTCACCAGCGGCGGCAACTACGTGCCGCTGCTGCCTGGTGCCGATACCGGCGCGCAGATTGCGGCCGCCATCCTGTTTGCCCCGGTCGACGCCAGCGGCGGCGCGAAGCCGTGCCTGGTCGTCCATCGCCTCGCCGCGGTCAACCGGGCCGAGCTGGTCTGGCCCCCGGGCATCAGCGAGAACGACCTCAATGCGGCGATCGCGGCCCTGGAGGCCAAGAACATCGCCCTGCTGCCCGCCGACGCGCCGCTGGCCACCGTGTCGCCGACCCGCCTGGTCTTCCAGACCGTGCCGGCCGGTGGCGAGGAGGCGACCAACATCGGCCAGGTCGTGGTCCGCGTCGAGAACGCCGAGGGCATGCTGATGACCGGCGACAACGCGACCTCCGTCGCGCTGGCCAAGGTCACCGGCTCCGGCACCCTGACCGTCACCGGCGGCACGCCGCAGACCGCGGTCAACGGCATCGTCACCTTCGCCGGCATCACGTTCAGCGCAGACGACACCTACACCATCACCGCCACGGCGTCCGGCCTCACTGCCGCCGTCAGCGGCCCGATCGTCGTCACCGCAGCCGAGTAACGCCGGCAACCGAAGTCGCCCGACAGGGCATCCCGGGCCCCGCCTTCTGGCGGGGCTTTTCGTTCACGGCTGCGCGTCGCGTGGCCATCGCTGAAAGGATCCAACCATGGCCACCATGGACGTTTTCACGGGCGACGCGTTCAGCTCGATCGAGCTCACCACCGCCCTCGAGCGTGTTCCGTTCCAGCCGTCGTGGCTGGGTTCCCTCAACATCTTCGAGCCGCGCCCGGTTCGGACCGAGACCGTTGCGGTCGAGCGCCGTGGCAACACGCTGGCCCTGGTGCAGACCAGCCAGCGTGGCGCGCCGCTCCCCCAAGCGACCAAGGATCTGCGCGACATCCGGGATTTCCGGACCGTTCGCGTTGCCAAGGGTGACCGCATCAACGCCTCCGAGATCCAGAACATCCGCCAGTTCGGTTCGGAGTCGGAGCTGCAGCAGGTGCAGGCCGAGGTCATGCGCCGCATGATCAAGGTCCGGCGCGACGTCGAGCTGACCCACGAGAACATGCGCCTCGGCGCGGTCTCGGGTGTCGTCCTGGATGCCGACGGCAGCACGATCCGCAACTGGTTCAGCGAGTTCGGCATCAACGCGCCGACCGAGTCGTCCTGGGCCCTCGCCAGTAAGGACACCGACATCCGGACCAAGTGCCACCAGATCACTCGGCAAATGGCCAAGCTGTCCGAGGGCGCGTTCCTGCCGACCACCCAGGTGTATGCCCTTGCGGGCGACAACTTCTATGACGCCCTCACCAATCATCCGGACGTCAAGCAGACCTACCTGAACTGGCAGGCAGCGGCGGAACTGCGTGGAAACCTCGCTTTCGGCCAGTTCGAGTTCGGCGGAATCCGCTGGGTGAACTACCGCGGCACCGACGACGGTGCGGTGGGCGTCTCGCCGAACAGCGCCCGCTTCTTCCCCGTCGGCGCCCCCGGCGTGTTCGAAGTGGCGCAGTCGCCCGGCGAGTCGTTCGAGTGGGTCAACCAGCTGGGCCGCGACATGTACGCGGTGATCGTCCCGGACCGCGACCGCAACATGTTTGTGGACGTCGAGGTGTACAGCTACCCGCTGCACATCTGCACCCGCCCGCAAATGCTGCTGCGCGGCAAGGTCTGAGCCGAGGCCGGCCCCGGGCGACCGGGGCCGGCGCATCCGCATGACCAACAGCTTCCTGGCCCGCTTCGAGGCGCTGGCCCATGCCCGCTTTCGGCGGCATGGGCTGGCCGACGAGGCGGTGTACCGCCCGGCGTCTGGCCCCGGCATCCCCTGCGGGGTCTACGTCGAACGCGCCGCCGGCCGCACCGGCGACGTCGGCCAGGTGGTGTTCGACACCACCACGGTGGAGATCCTCCGCGCCGACGTGCCGGCACCGGCGCGTCACGCGCGCATCGACCTGGCCAGCGGCGAGTCCCTCCGGCTGGAGGAGCTGCAGTCGCAGGACGAGGCCAGCACCGTCTGGGTGGTGGGCAAGGCATGAGCGGCCTGAAGGGCTTCCTGACGGACCTGGCCGCGCACCTGGGCCAGATCACCAAGGAGAACGACTGGCTCACCGACATCGGCGAGCACGTCCTGGTTGGCATCGACCTTCGAGAGCAGGACCACCTGCCCGGCATATCGATCGCCGTTCGAAGCGGCCAGCTCAGCCTCGCGGGCGAGGCCGCCCCGATCACCCGCACGGCCCTCGGGCCCAAGGCGCGCCGGGCCCGCATCGAGCTCGCCGCGGCCATGACCTGTTCCCGCGACGACGCCCAGGGCGCCGTCCTGGACATGCTCGCCGACCTCGAGCGCGCTCTGGCGAAGTGCATCAAGCCGACGCCGGCGCGCATCATCGACGTCACCCCCGAGACCTGGGAAATGGGCGAATGGGAGGCCGGCGGCGACGTCGCCGTGCTCAACCTCAGCGCCCAGGTCGTCTACATCGCCCCCTGATCCGGCCGTCCCGGCCATCCACCAGCCCCGCACCCGCGGGGCTTTTTCATTGAGAGGAACACGACATGGCAGGTCTCATCTGCAGTCTCGACGTGCGCATCGCCTACGTCGACGCGGCCGGGCAGCTGACGGGCGGTGGCTACATCGGCCTGATCAACCCGGTCAACTTCACCTTCGAGCAGCCGGAGCCGGAGCGCATCCAGCGCACCAGCAACCTGCGCGACTCCTTCGGCAACGTCCTGGACGAGGTCGTCCGGCCGAACCCGGCCACCATCACCATGGGCACCGACGAGACCGGCGACAGCCAGGTCATGGCCTGGGCCTTCTCGGGCGAGGTGACCGGCTACACGCAGTCCGGCGCCACCGTGACCGAGGCCACCACCGCGGTCACGAAGGGCCTGTGGACGAAGCTGCCGCACCGGCAGATCAGCTCGCTGGTGGTCCAGCCGGCCGGGGGTGGTACGGCGTATGTGCTGGGCACCGACTACATCGTCGACCTGATCGGCGGCCTGATCCTGCCCACGCAGTCCGGCGCGATCGCGACCGGCAACGTCGATGTGAGCTACACCGCCGCGGCGCTCACCGGCGACACCATCGTCGGCGGCACCGTGCCCAGCATCAGCGTGCGGATCGACGGCGAGGGCCGCAACCTGGCCACGAACGAGCCGATCCACATCGTGGTGCCCCGCGCGGTGCTGGCGGCGTCTGGCGGCCTGCCGCTGATCGGCCAGGAGTTCACCAGCTTCGAGATGGCGGGCTCGCCGATCAAGCTGCCCGGCCTGCCGCTGATCTCCATCAACAAGCCCCGGGCGGCCTGATGGCCCGGCGGCAGCCACCCTCGCCGCCGCCTGGCGGCGAGGTTCGCCTGCTCCGGGAGCACTACCACCGCGGCGAGCTACTGCCCGCCGGCGCGCCGCTCCCGGACGCGCGCCCCGAAACCCTGGAATGGCTGCGCAAGCAGGGCCTCATCTCGCCTGCGCCAGTCGTCCCGGAGTGACCTGCGACCACAGGACCTTGCCCGGCTTCGGCCGGGCCTTTCTGGACCCCCGTCATGGCCAAGGGCGCCCGCGTGGTGATCGACGTCTCCGGCCTTCGCCGGGCGGCCGCCCAGATCCGGGGCGTGCCCGACCGAAAGGTCAAGCAGGCGGTCCAGCGCACGCGCGCCACCCTCGTCCGCAGCCTGCGCGCCGAGACGGCCCGGCAGGTCGCCGAGAAGCAGTTGAACCTGCCAGCCCGCACCATCAGCCCGTACATCCGCGTCGACCAGGGAAGCGCCGGCGGTCTTGACTACGTGGCCGTGACCGCCAGCAACACCCGGCTTCCCCTGCAGGCCTTCCGCCCGAAGGTCAGCAAGACCAGCGGCGTCACCGTCACCACCTGGCTGGACTCCCCGGCCAAGCGCCTGCCGCATGCCTTCGTCCGCCCCGGCAAGGGCGTATGGCAGCGCATCCCGGCCCGCGCCGGCATGTCCAGCGGGCCCAGCGGCCTGGTGCATCGCCTCCCCGTGGTCGCGCGCAAGGGCCCGTCCCTGCGCCGCACCCTGCAGCCCGCCGGCCCCGGCCGCCTGGCTGCGCACCGTCGCGACGACGTGGTCGACGAACTCCTGAGCTTCGGCCGCAACGTCCTCTCCCGCGAGATCGAGCGCCAGTTGGCGCTGTGACCGAGTAGCGCATGGCCCGATCCTTCGAGGAAGTCCTTCGCATCGCCCTCCAGACGGCGGGCGAGGAGGATGTCCGCAAGCTCGCCGAAACCCTGGAGGGCCTCGGCGATGTCGGGGCGCAGTTGCGCGACCGGCTGTCGGTCCTGTTCGACGAACTGTCCCGCACCGAAGAGCTCCGCGGCGCCGCCGCCGACTACGAGCGCCTGGCCGCTGCCCAGGAGGACCTGGCTTCCGCGGTCGACCGCGCCGGCCTGCGCCTGCGCCTGGCCACCCAGCAGGAGGCCGCCGCCGCCCAGGCAGTGGACGAGCGCCGCCAGGCCCTGGAGCGCGCCAAGGCCGCCCAGGCCGACTATGCCGCGAGCGGTGAGCGCTCCGTCCAGACCGAGAAGCAGCTCGGCGAGGCGGTGCGCGCCGCCTCCCGCGAGGTCGCTGCAGCGGAGGCCGCCTGGAAGCAGAGCGGCCGGACGCTAAAGGAGGCCGGTACCGACTACGAGCGGGCCGCCGAGGCGCAGAACCGCCTGCAGCAGCGCCTGGCGCCGCTGGCCGAGCGCATCGAGCAGGCCGGGCTGAGCACCAAGGACCTCGCGACCGCCCAGGCCGAGCTTGCCCAGCGCAGCACGAACCTCGCCGCCCAGCTCGGCGACGTCGGCCAGGCCGCGCTCGAATCCGCCCGGGCGGAAGGCGAGTTCGCCGAGACCGCCCAGGAGAGCGCCGACCGCATCCGGGACATGGTGGCGGCTTCGCTTGAGCGGGTCGACGCCGAGCGCCGTGCGGTCGAGGAGCGTCGCCGCGGCGTCCAGGTCGAGCGCGAGGCGGCCGAGGCCGTCCAGACCACCGCCGAGACCGTCGAGCGCGCCGCCGCCTCACAGGACCGGCTGGGCGCCTCCGCGCGCGCCACCCTGCAGGACCTGCAGGACTACGAGGAGATCCTGCAGCGCGGCGCCGGCAGCGCCGAGGAACTGGCCGACCAGGAAGAGCGGCTCGACCGGCTGCGTGCCTCCGGCGCGATCTCGGTCGAGGAGTACAACGCCGCCCTCGACAAGCTGACGAAGGACGAAGAGGCGCTGGCCAAGGCCGCCGAGCGCGCCGCGAAGGAGCAGGAGAAACTCGCCCGCGAGAACCGCGGCGTCGGCCAGTCCGCCGGCGAGGCCACAGGCCCGGTCGACCGCCTCCAAAGCACGATCCGCCGCCTGATCGCCGGCGCGGCCGGGTTCCTGACGCTGCGCAAGCTCAAGGACACCCTGGTCGACATCCTGACCACGGGCGACCGGTTCGATCGCCTGGGCCAGCAGCTCGGCGTGGTGTTCGGCGGCTTCGAGGCCGGCCAGGCCGCGCTCGGCCGCTTCCGGGAGATCGCCCGGGACGTCCCGAACTCGCTGGAGGAGGTCGTCCAGGCCGGCATCCGGCTCAAGACCCTGGGCCTCGACCCGCTCGACGGCAGCCTCGAGGCCGTCCTGAACCAGACCGCCGCCCTCGGCGGCGAGCAGGAGACGCTGCGCCGGATCAGCCTGGCGCTGGGCCAGGCCTGGGCGAAGCAGAAGCTCCAGGCGCAGGAGATCAACCAGCTGGTCGAGGCCGGCGTGCCGGTCTACGAGCTGCTGGCGCAGGCCACCGGCAAGAACGTGGCGCAGGTGCGCCAGCTGGCCGCCGAGGGGAAGCTGGGCGCCAACGCCGTCCGGGACCTGATCGGGGCCATGGCCGAGGCGAACGAGGGGGCAGCGAAGCAAGGGGCGAACACCCTTTCGGCGCTATGGACGAAGCTCAAGGACGTCGTGGTCGAGGCCTACGACAAGATCGCCGATGCCGGTGCGCTCGAATCCGTCAAGCAGGTAATCCGCGACGTCCGGGACCGAATCGAGGAGCTGTCCGCCCGCGGCGACCTGACTCGATGGGCCGAGAGCATCGGTGCCGCCATCACTTCGACCGTTGGGTTCCTCCGCACTGCCGCGGACGCGTTCCTCAGCCTGGCCACCACCGTGGTGGGTGTCGTCGACCGGATCCGGAACAGTTTCCTGGCTGAGGCCATTGGCGAGGTGGCCTCGGCCGTTGGCCGCATGGCCGGGTTCGTCGGGCAGGGCTTGAGCGGGCTCAACAGCCTGGTGCAGCGCCTCCTGGGGATCAAGCAGCCCGCCGAGGAAGCGGCCACCGCACTCGATGACGTGAACCGCGCCCTGGCGGACCTCGAGAAGATCAACACCGCCAACGCAGAGCGCAGCATCGAGGCAGGAGAGGCAGCGCTGCAGCACGCGGAGGCGGCACTGGCCGAGGCCGACGCGCTGCTGGAACTGAATCGAGCCGAGCTGCTGGCCGAGGAGACCCGGCTGGGCGCGCTCACCACGACGCGCGACCTGACCCGCGCAGAGAAGGCGCGCCTGACCGAGCTCCAGAGCGCAGTGGCAGCACAGGAGGACTCGGTCCGCGCATTGGAAGCCGGCACGACTGCCCTGCAAGCGAACCTCTCCATGCTGCGCCAGCAGCGCCAGGCGGCTGCCGACGTCGCGCGCGAGCTGGAGCAGCAAGAGGCGAAGGCCCGACGGCTCAGCGACGCCTACGAGGAGCTGGGCATCAAGACCCGGCAGTCGCTCGATGAGGCTGCCGACCGGGCCCGTGAGAACTTCGAGGTCATCGAGAACGCCGCCCGTCGCGGCGAGGCTTCCTGGGACGACGCGCGCGCGGCATTCCAGCGCTACGCCCAGGCGGCGCGCACCGCGGTGCAGAACAGCACCGACGCCGCCCGGGCGCAGGTCGAGGCCAACCTGGCGGCGAAGCAGTCGATCCTCGCCCTCAGCGAGGCGCAGCGCGGCGCCGGCGAGTCGGCCCGCGAGGCCCTACAGCAGCAGCTCGGTGCCCTGGAGGCGACCCGCGGCGCCGCCGCGGCGACCGCCGAGGTCCTGGCGCGTCAATTGAACGGCGCGATCGCGCAGCAGAGCGACAACATCGGCGCGCTCCGCGAGGAGCTTCAGCAGCTCGACGCGTTCATCCGGGCGCTCAACGGCCAGATCGACGAGGTCCGCAACCGCCTGCGCGGCGCCGGCCAGCAGGGTCAGGGCGCTGGCCAGCAGATCTCCCAGGGCATGAAGCAGGGTGCCGATGCGGCCGGCCAGATGGCGGGCGCGGCCGATCGCGCGGGCCAGGCCGGCCTGAGCCTGGCCGACATCTACAAGGCGGTCCGCAGCGAGTTCGAGCAGCTGTCAGAGGGGGCAACACAGCTCTTCGACGCCACGGCCGCCCAGCGCTTCAAGACCCTCACCGGCAGCGTGGACGACTTCTTCCGCGCGCTGCGCCAGGCACAGGAGTTCACCAGGCAGCAGGTCGAGCAGGAAAAGATCCTGATCGAGACCCAGATCAGGGGCTACGAGAATCTGACCGAGGCCCGGATCCGCTCGATGCTGGAGACCGGGCGCACGGCCGAAGGGCTCGAGCGCGCTGCCGCGCGCGTGGAGCAGACGTTCAAGCTCATGGGCGAGGAGGACCTCTCCCGGCTCCGGTCGGCGCTGTCCAGCGCCGCCGGCGAGTTGCGCCGGATCGACGACGCCAGCAAGAGCGCCAAGGCCAGCCTGGAGGCGCTCAGCGACGAGTTCCGGCGGAATGCCCTGCAGCGTGCGAACGACCAGGAGGCGCTGGCCAAGATCGAGTTCCAGAACCAGTTGAAGCGGATCAAGGAGCTGGAGGAGCAGGGCGGCGCCTCCGCGCGCGCCCAGGCCGAGGAAGCCCGCCGGCTCGCGCGCCAGGAGCACGAGGCGCGCCTGGCTGAGATCCGCGCGGAGGAGCAGGAACGGAAGGAAGCTGATCGCCGCGCCGCCGACGATAAGCGGCGCCAGTCTGGCAGCAACACCGGCGGCAGCGCGTCCTCGTCCCCCGGCCCTGCCGGCGCGGGCGGTCAGGGCGGTGGCCTTGCGCCAGCGGCCAGCGGCGGATCGAACGTCACCATCAACATCGCCGGGCTTCCGCCCTTCCAGCTCGGTGTCCGGTCGCCTCAGGACGCAGACACCCTCCGGCAGGTGATCGAGCAACTCACCCGGGCCGGTCGCAACAGCGGCTTCGGCGGGAGCATTGGTCGATGAGCATCACCATCGGTTCGGTCGTGCTCGACGGCGCGAGCCTGCCCGTGTGGGTCGACGAGTTCGGCCGCGGCAGCGACCTGGTCGGTCAGGTCGAGAGCGTGTCGATCACCGGCGCGCTGGTGATCCAGGCCTCGGCGCAGCAGGCCGGGCGCCGCCTGACGTTGCAGGGCCGCCGCGAGGGCAACCGCGTCATCGGCGCCGTCAGCCGCGCCGAGCTGAATGCGCTGCGTGCACTCTCCCAGGTCCCGGACGCGACCTACACCGTCGTCCTGCACGACGGCCGTGAGTTCGAGGCGATGTTCCGACGCACCGACGGCCCGGCCGTCGAGGGCGAGGACGTGCTCGACCAGCAGCCGGTCGACGCCGGCGACTACCTCATCCCCACCATCCGCATGGTCCTCGTCTGATGGCAATCACCACGCTCGACCTCAAGTTCCGCCAGTCCGAGCGGATGACCGACTTCGCCGACGGCGGCGGCCGCATGTCGGCTGTCGAGATCATCGACGGCCAGCTCAACAACGTCTTCGCCGACCGATCCACGCTGGACGCGCTGATCGGCCGCGTATCCCTGCGCAAGTGGTTCTTCGAGGTCAACACGGCCAACACCGACACCTACCTCGGCGCCTTCACCTTCCTGACCGAGCCGCCCGCCGAGCCGCTGGTGACGGTGTGCCTGTTCGACACCGGCAGCGTCACCGACACAAGGGCGGCCGCACGCAACTACGTCGAGAACTACCGGGTCGCCGGCGTGCGCTCGCAGTACGTCCTGTACGGCGACCACTTCACCGGCATGCAGGTCGTCCAGGTCTACTGCCGCAGCGAGATCCCAAGCCCCGACATCGGCGACGTGCTGATGCTCAGCGTCGAGGCCAGCGGCTTCACCCCGGCCAGCCAGTTCGTGCAGGTGCAGGAGGTGCTGACGCGCACCACCAATACCTTCACCGACGGTGGCGGCGACTTCCAGCGCGACGTGCTGCAGATCCGCATCACCGCGGCGCTTGGGCAGAACTTCCTGGGCCAGGATCCGCCCCAGCGCATCACCGGCGCCAACCCGCCGCCGACCGTGGTGCGCCTCACCCAGGTGGCCGACGCCGCGCGCTACTACGGCGTCAAGCCGGTGCTGGGCACGCCGGAGACCGGCGACACCGTGGTCGACATCGGCGACCCCTACATCCCCATCGTGCCCACCAGCCGCGCGGAGACGCCCATCGTCGACGAGCTGGCCGGCCTGGGCACCGTGGCCATGGTGCCGTCTGGCGCCGCCGGCGCGCTGACCTGGTCCGGCTCGGTCACGGCCGGCGCCAACGCCGCGGTGACCCGCTACCTGGGCACGCCTTATGCCCGCCGCAGCCTGGCCGTCACCGTCGGCAGCACGGCGCTGGAGGACGACGGCGCCGGCGGCATCCGCGCCGTGGACGCCGAGGCCAACCCGGGCTGGACCGGCGTCGCCGACTACCAGACCGGTGCCGTGGTCCTGCAGCGCGACGTGGGTTTCAGCGGCAGCGTCAGCATCGTGGCCACGCCGGCCGCGGCGGTGCTGGAGCAGGGCTACACGTTCTCGCGCATGGTGACGGCCAACAACCGCGCCATCACGCAGGTGTTCCAGCTCCCCGGCTTCCCCGCGCGCGGCACGGTCCTGATCGACTACCGCGCCCTGGGCAAGTGGATCCGGCTGCGTGACACCGGGTCTGGCCAGCTCACCGGCAACCCGGGCGAGGGCGTCGGCACGGTCAACTACGACACCGGCTCGGTGTCGGTCACGCTCGGCGCGCTGCCCGACATCGACAGCGCCATCCTGGTCAGCTACGGCGTCGACCTGCGCGTGCGCGACAGCAGCGGCGAGGTCACCATCCCGACGCCGCGCTACCAGCAGCAACTCGACGAAGGCGACGTGGTGCCCGGCACCCTGGTGATGACCTGGGACAGCGGCGGCGACCCGCGCACCGCCAGCGCCGACAACGACGGCGTGATCACCGGCGACGCCGCCGGCGTCATCGACGAGACCGCTGGCATCGTGTGGTTCACGACCGCCCACCTGCCCGACGCCAACATCACCTACGACTACGACTTCGTCGACGGCACCGTGCACAGCGACACGTTCACCCCGTCGGTCGCCGGCGGGCAGATCACCGTGACCTTGACCAACACCCCGGTGGCCGAGCGCAGCGTGCGCGCTCTGTGGCAGCAGACCGCCGGCGACGGCCAGCTCACCGGCCGCCTGTTCCGCCCGCGCGGCCGCCGCGACAACGGCAGCGGCGGCATGGGCAGCGGTGGCACCGGCGGCACCATCGACTACACCGACGGCGAGCTGGTGCTCACCGTGGACGGAGACTGACCCATGGGACTGCCCATCGCCCTGCTGACCCCGCCGGCCCAGTACCGGCCCACCCTGACCATCCGGCCCGGCCTGGCCAACCCGGTCACCACCGGCCCGACGCCGCCGGCCGGCACGCCGCAGGCCACCACCGCCTATCCCACCGCCCAGCAGGCCGTGCCGTCGCCCACCTGGGCGATGCCCTCCGGCAGCCCGGTGACGGTGCGCTACTGGTCGCAGGGCACCAGCGTCGACGACCGCGTCGAGGGTCACCCCATCGGCGCCGTCGAGATCTTCATGGGGCAGAACGCGGTCGGCCCGGCCGTGCCCGGCAGCGTGCGGTTCACCTTCCGCGGCCGCACCTACGTCGACCGCAGCGGCAGCCTGGTCTACGGCGTCGACCCGGCCACCAACGCCGGCACCGTCGGCGGCACCTTCAACTACCAGGAGTGCCGCGCCGTCCTGACCGACTACCCCGCTGGCACCAGCACCACGGTGACCATCGTGTCGCTGGCCACGCGCCACGTCGACCCCGGCGTGACGAGCATCTTCGGCCGCCCGCCCGGCGCGCCGCTGGTGCCCGGCCAGTACACCATCCGCGCCACCACCTTCGCCGGCGACCTCATCACCGGCAGCGCCGACATCAACGGCACCATCGCCGGCGCGCAGATGGAAGGCGAGGTCGACTGGCAGACCGGCCTGTACCGCATCGCCTTCGGCGAGCGCGTGGTCGCCGCCGGCAACGAGGGCCAGCCCTGGTACGACGCCGCGGCGGTCGACAGCAACGGCGACATCTGGCGCCCGCTGGCGGTGGACCCGGCCAGCGTCTTCTTCGGCTGCGTGCTGTTCCGCCGCATCCCGGTCGACCCCGAGCTGGTCGGTATCGACCCGGTGCGCCTGCCCAGCGATGGCCGCGTGCTGGGCTTCAACCCGGGCACCGTCGGCGTGCTGTCGCACACCGCCATCATCACGCTGACGCCGGCGGCGGACGACGTGACCAACCTGGGCCGCACCCAGCTCAGCTTCGCCGAGATCTACGACAGCAGCGACCCGCCCGAGCCCATCGAGGACGTCTGGTACACCGTCGACCTGGCCGCCGGCACCGTCACCTGGGCGAACCCGCTCAACCTGTCCGGCTACACCATGCCGGTGAACATCCGGCACCGCATCGAGCACCTCAGCCAGATCGCCGACGTGCAGATCACCGGCCAGGTCACCCTGCAGGTGCCGCTGGTGCGCAACTTCCCCGCCGGCAGCGTGCTGTCCAACGCCCTGGCCTACGGCGACATGCAGTCGCGCGTCACCAACGTCTTCGACCAGGCCACCTGGAGCACGCCGGCGGTGTGGTCCGACGTCGTGCAGGGCAGCCCGGCGAGTGGCAACTACAACACTATCCTGCACCCCATCGAGGTCGAGAACGACAGCGCCACGGACGACCGGTGGGCGCTGGTGTTCCAGTCGTCCAACACCGTGCTGGTGCTGTCGCAGGACCGCGAGGCCATGGGCCCGTACGGCATCGGCAGCGACATCGCGCCGATCAACCCGGTGTCCGGCAAGCCCTACTTCACCATCCGCGCCGACGGCTGGGGCACCGGCTGGAGCGCCGGCAATGCGCTGCGCTTCAACACCGTGTCCGCCACCCGCCCCACCTGGGGCGCCCGCGTCACCCTGCCGGGCGAGATCACCGAGCCGAACGACGCGGTGCGGATCAACGTCTACGGGAACGCGAACTGATGACTACGACGCGGATCTATCGCAGCACGGACAGCGGCGCGCCGGTCCTAAGCGGCCAGGTGGGCTCGCTTCACGCCCTGCTCAAGGCGTGCCTGGTCGGCACGTCCGGCGTGGCCTACGGCACCGGCCCGAACGAGAAGGCGGCCGCGGGCTGGTCGATTGCCTTCGAGGACGTCGGCAACAACAAGATCGCCCTGCAGAACAGCGTGGCCGAGGGCGGCACCGGCATGGTGCTGCGCGTGGACGACAACGGATCCGGCTCGGCCGGTGCGCGCGAGGCGCTGTGCGCGGTCTACAGCAGCATGAGCGACATCGACACCGGCGCCGATCGCACGCCGGCGGCGGCGGTAGTCTCGGTCGGCAGTGTCTGGCGCAAGTCCAACACCCTGAATGGCACCGCCCGGGCGTGGACGCTGAACGCCGACGAGCTGACCTGCTACCTGTGCGTTCACGATGATGGTGCCGGCACGCCCGGGACTTACGCTGCGGGAGACTTCGACAGCGAGGTGCCGGCGGACCCGTGGCGGTTCTTCATTTCCGGCCGCGGCGCCAGCAGTGGCGCGAACCCGACCGACGCAGGCAGCCTGTTCCTTGGCTGCAGCAACGCCTACGTGGCGGCGGCTACCAGCACCTTCTGGCTTGCGCGCAACCTGTCCGGCTCGTCGGGCACGGGTCCGATCCGCGCGGCGCTCTGCCGTTTGGCAAACGTCGGTGACGGCGTGGTCGCGGCCATCGGCGGAAGCACAAACAACCTGGTCGCCTCGTCGCCCGGCGGCGCGGCCGAATACTGGTACCCCGCCCTGATAGGCTGCGAGAACACAATTCGTGGGCGCCTGCGCGGCGTCTACATCCCTGCTAACCGCCTGGATGGCGTGGCCGCCGGGCTGGACCGTGAAGACGCGGTCGGCCTTCCGGCCAACAGCCGGCTGACCATCGTCAGGCACAACACCACCTGGGGCGGGTTCTTCGCGCAGTACGACGGACACCTGGGCGTCGAGTCGAGGCTCGGCTGGTAATGGCCACCAAGGCGATCCTGACCACGTTCGGCCGGCAGCGGTTTTTCCCGTTCCGCCGCGACGGCGTCGCCATGGGCTATCTGGCCGGCGAGCCGGACGGTGACCCGCCCGGCATCGTCACGGTAAACGATGCGCCCGCTCGCCGGGAGGTGCGTGTGGTCCACCGGCAGACGGGCACCGTGGTCGAGCGCACGCTATCGGCTGCCGATGGCACCTACCGCATCGACGGCGTCTATGTCGGCGAGGAATACGACCTGATCGTCCGCGACTGGCAGCGCGTGTGGCAGGACAACATCGTGGGCGCCGTGCTGCCCATCCCGTACCGGTGACGCCGGTCGATGCCGGCCTGGAGCGTCCCGCCCGGCGATCAGGTGCCGCTGCGCCTGATTCGGCCGTGGGCAGTTCCGCCCGGCGATCAGGTGCCGCTGCCGCTGGGTCCGGACGACGACCCCGAGCCGCCGCCACCGGAGCCCGTGCGCTTCACCGTCAAGGCCGCCGGCCTACCCTGGGGCCTGCCGCCCCGCCGCTTGCGCACCGTCCGCGCCGGCTATGCGGCGGCGCCGCGGCGTGCCGTGGCCGCAGGGCTGCCGTGGTCGGCCCCGCCGCCGGTGACCGGCGCGGTGCGCCTGCCTTGGGCGCAGGTGCCGCGGCGCGAGGCGCGTGCCGGGCTGCCGTGGTCGACGCCTGGCGCCGCCCGGGCCTCGGCTGGCTGGCCATGGCGCGCCATCCCGCGGGTGGACGTGCACGTCGGCCTGCCCTGGGGCCTGCCGCCGCGGTTGGGCCAGTCCGCCGGCACGCCGTGGCTGTCGCCGCCGGAGCGCCGCCTGTCGGCTGGCCTGCCATGGACCATGCCGCCGCGGCTGGATCGCACCGCCGGGGTGCCCTGGACGTCGCCGCCGCAGCGCGAGGTGCGGGCCTGGCTGCCCTGGGGCGTCGGCGAGTCGGTGCGCTGGGTCGTGCCGTCGCCCGGCATCACGCCGCCGGTCGTTCCGCCGCGCCCTGGCTACCAGCCGCCGCCGGGCAACCGCGTGCCGCTGGCCCTGCGCTGCCCCTGGCCCAACCCGCCCGGCAACCGCGTGCCCCTCGCCCTGGGTCCCGCCCAGTGCTACTTCGCCTGGCCCCGCCCCCGGAGGTACATCGTGCTCAATAGCGCCGCCGTGGTGCGCCTGCCCGAGCGCACGCCCGTCACCGTCTATGCCGGCCGCATCAGCGCCGCGCGCGACAGCGTGTTCCGGTCGTTCGACCTCGAGATCGCGCCGGACGACCTTGCGCTGCTGCTGCCCGGCACCGGCGGCCCGAAGTCGGTCGAGATCAACCTGAACGGCTGGCCCTGGACCGGCATTGTCGAGGACTGGAGCGAGGACCGCGCGTTCCCGGGCCGCAGCGTGCGCGTGTCCGGCCGCAGCCGTCCGGCGCTGCTGGACGCGCCCTACGCCCCGGCGCGCAGCGTCACCGAGGCCGCCGAGCGCACCAGCCAGCAGCTCATCGACCAGGAGCTGGCCCTGACCGGGTTCGCCGCCGACGTGCTCATGGGCTGGGCCTGGACCGTGCCGGGCGGCGTGTGGACCTACGACAGCCTGACGCCGATCGCCGCGGTCACCCGCATCGCCCAGGCCGCCGGCGCCGTCGTGCTGGCCCATCCCTACGAAGACACCCTCCTGGTTCGCCCGCGCTACCCCGTCTCGCCCTGGGCCTGGGCCAGCACCGCGCCCGACGTGACCATCCAGGACGACTACCTGACCCGCACGGGCGGGCAGGGCAGCACCGGCGCCCGCGGCCGGCGCACCGTCACCCTGCCGCTGTGGCCGCCCAGCGCCACCGACAAGCCCGGCCTGGTCGAGCCGCTGCAGCTCGCCGAGCTGGTCGGCCCGACGTCGGTGAAGGCGGTGGTCGACAGCGTCGACATCCAGTTCGTCACCGTGGAATCCGGCAACGGCGCAAAGGCCCTGGTCATCGAGCAGACCGTGACGCTCGACCCGGCCCCGGCCGAGCCGCTGTACACCTACGTCCTGGTCAGCGGCGAGCAGGTGGGCGTGGCCGACCCGGTCATCCGCGACGGCACCGCCGGCGACGTGCGCCTGCCGATGATCGTCGACCGGCTGATCACCCAGCACGACGTCGCCCGCGAGCGCGGCCGCAACGCCCTGGGCGGCGGCACCACCGTGCCGGCCCCCAGCAACCCCTGGCAGCAACTTCAGGCCGCGCTGCCCGGCAGCCGCGTGCTCAAGGGCAACGTCACCGCCACCAACAGCGACGGATCCGTGAGCGTGGCCACCACCGACGGCAGCACCATCCGCGCCCGCCCGCTGCCCGGCCAGACCTGGGCCAACGGCGCCGGCGTGTTCGTGCTCGACGGCCGCATCGTCGACAGCGCGCCAAGCCTCTCGGGTGTGACGCAGGTGGTCTGACCCCATGCCCGACACCTCCCGCCTGTTCATGCTGTCCCTGCTGGCGCTGGCCACCGGAACCAGCTTCGTCCTGCTCGGCGCCAGCGGTGGCGCCGGCGCCATCCTGACCGGCCCGCAGTGGGTCGAGCTGGTGACCTGGTTGATCGGCCTGCAGGCCGGCGGCGCGGCCGGCTTCAAGCTGGCCGAGCCGGCGGGGCAGGCGCTGGCGGCGTGGGCGAAGGGTCGGAAAACTCCGACGGTCGACCGCGAAGAGGGATGACGCCGAGGCGCTGGCCCGGCGCTACGCTGGGACCGTGGAGCCGAAGACCGACCTCGAGCGCCTGGCCGAGCTCGCCCAGATCTGGCGCAAGCTCGCGCGCCTGCACGGCGCGGACCCGGACGGCCCGTGGGGCGCGCTGCTGTCGCCCGTAGCCAGCGAGGCCTGGGGGCTGGCCAGGCGGCTGGGGGTCAGCCCGGAGCTGGTGCTGGGTGAGGCGGGGGAAGGGTAGGGCACGCGCCGGCCTCTTCCAGCGCGGCCAGCTTCCTGTCGATCAGGTCCAGGGCACTCCGCAGGTGCTCGATCCGCTTCTGCGCCGGCCCCGCCGGCCGCTTCCCATCCACCGCCGCCTGCAGCTCGACCCGCAGCTCGGCCAGGTGCGACTCCAGCAGCGCGCACCGCGCGCTCACCCAGGCCCAGCGCTCCCGGCGCGGCGCGGCCAGCATATCCAAGGCCCAGCACTTGTCTACGGTGGGGGTCGTCATGCACGGAGGTTCGGGCAGGGACGTCGCGTCGCGTGATACCTGCGACGCGGAGGGACGTGGTCAGTCTTCGGTGTCTCCCGGGGCTTGGTGAACAATCGGGTCTGCGCGGTAGGCGCGATCGACTAGGTAGTAAAGGCCGAGCAACGTCACCGTAACCATGTTCCACCACAAGAGCATGTAGAGAAAAATGAGGCCCGGCTTAATTCGCAGGGCCAACGGCGATGACGAAAGCACGTCCGCCGCGAGCACCGCTACAACACCCAAGCAATAGTTAACCAAGCTGATCAATGCCAAGTAGCCGAACACGTATGCCAAGAACTGGCGGCGGGAGATGCTCTTGTTATTCAGTGTTGCTTTTAGAACGGGCTGGTCAAGGGCGACACTGCCAAACACTGAGATGGCTGCCAATGCGGCCACGTAGAAGCCGACAAGTACCTGCAGCAGCTCATTGACCAGGCTCACGAGTCCCGGCGCCTCCAAGATTGGAGCTCGGACTGCTACTACTCCCATCGTTGATAAAGCAGCCAAGACGACGGGTGCCACAAGGTCAACGCTGAGCTTCGACTCACCTCGCACACGTAGGTAGCACAATGGTGTGAGTAGCTGACGTACTACAGCGAAGTTCATTAAGGCGCTCCGTCTAGGCGATTCGCTGGAAGAGCAGCGCGGCAAATTTCTCGTCAACTGTTGTCTGCTTTGGATGGAAATCATAGTCCAGGTCGACTGGCTCTACCTTGGTAACGAGGTCCTCAAGCGCATCTTGGCGGGCAGCATTGATCTCTGTGCTTGCAGGCCGGCCCTCCGCACTTTCGTAGTAAGCACGTACTAGCTCGTAGCCGTCCTGAATCGCAATGCCTTGAACCGTTTTCCATATTTCGCGCACCTTCGTTTTGGTATCGGCGGCGACAACTTTGACCTCCATTTTTTTCTTTTCACGCTTGACGAGCTTGTGTTCGTCGAAGCCGGTTTTATCATCCAGAGCGTGGGTCAGAACGAAAGAGTTCAGTACGCCCTGTTCAAGCTCTCTCGCAATGGTCCGCTCAACGTATGGTTTGATGCTAAACGAACAGTGGTAGTTCACGGTCGTCTTGTTTCCGTCGAGACTGCCACTGCCCTTTCCACACCGGCGCCCAAGACCAGACATCCGTTGCTCCACCTGGGTCGCGCTAATTCCGGGGACGCACTCCAAGATCGCTCTAAATCGTAGGGCAGAGCCCTTGACTCTGGATGTCAAGTTAATCGCGAGGTGCGCAGTTGATCGATTCCCCTGAGTATGCGTCTTCGGGTGTGCGTCGACTTTCCCATCCGTAAAGTCTTCGTACACTGAGTCCGGAGCGTTTTTGTCGACCAGCCGGAACAGTACAGACGCGAACTTACCGCAGTCGGAAAAGGAGATATCTAAAATTCGTAAGTGCTTGGATGGATCCGCTGGACCCCTTCTCTGTAGTTGTTCTCCCGCATCCAACCTCTGCTTGGCCAATCTCAGCACAGCATCCAGACTTACGCTCGTCGCAAATTCGCGATGCGGCGAAGTTTCCAGATCGAGAATCACGTGCTTCACCCACCTTAGGCGCTTCGTGCTCTTCATAGCCTCGTTCCTTTCGGCTCGAAGAGGCTGCCCGGCAAATCGCCGCCCACGGCGGCAGCTCCATCGCTCGCAGCTATGGTGTGTTTCCCTGGTGAATTCATGCTGGACACCCTATCTCGTAGACCCCTGAGGAATGATCGGGCGCACATCGGCGGCTGCGCGCCCCTGGTACTCAAGAAAAATCATCGCCCTCATTCTGGGGCGCTTCAGTGGTGCCACTGAAGGTCTCAGCGCGCTTGGAAGACGCACTAGAGTCCTTCAAGCCCATTATGGGCAGCTGGCAGACAGCATACCCTGGATTAATGAATTTGGTCAGCACTTGCCTCACTCGCAGCCGAAGCCGTCACGGTCACGATCGAGATGGGTGGCATAGCCTGGCTGCCCTCGCCTAATCGGCGCTTTTCCGGCGGCCCGGACGGCGGCGCAGTTCGGGTAGTAGACCGCGCCGCCGTCGCTGGCGCGGGGCACAGCATGAGTGGCGCCGGTGCCGCCTGGGGCGAAGCCCGCAGCCGGAACCGGTGGGCGGGTGCCGCCGCCGGCCGGCGCACGATGGCAGTGGTAGGTGCCGTTCCGGCGGTCGTTGTGACAGCCCTCGGCGTTCAGGCCGCCGGGATGGGCGGGGGCCGCCGACGGAACGGCCAGCAGCGCGGCCAGGGCCGCGGCGCGAAGGGTGAGCATGGCGATGTCCTCCCGCGGCTGCGTCCCCCCGAACGCGCCGACGTGGACATGGTGACACAGTTGCCAGTGCGGTACCGGGATTGCGAGAACACCGGCCGACCGCGGAAGCGGCTGGGGGTGGAGTAGAGGTCAGTGCTTCCGGACCAGCGCCGTGATCTCGAACCCGTGCAGCTCGCCGAAGCGACGGTAGAGGAAGGCGATGGTCTCGCTGAGGACGGGCTGGGGAATGGCGACGATCACCGCGTCGCCATCGAAGTCGATCAGCTCGTAGAAGTCGTCCCCATCGGGGGTCACTTGGACCCGTGCTTCCTCAGGACGCCTAGGACGTGCTCGCGCGGCTGCGCGCCATCCCAGGGCCCCTTCTTCAGGCGCACGCGGTGGGCAGCGGTGCCCGGTCGCGAGGAAGGCAGAACTCGAGGGCCTGGAAGGGCATGCGGCTGGCAACGTCGTCCGACAGGTCAACCACCGCTCCGCAGGTGAGAGTGTCCTGGCGGTCGCCTTCCATGTAGGCCGCCCAAGCGCCGCGCGGCGCTTTGCTCTTGAACAGCGAGTCCAGCCTGCTGTCCCGCCGGATGATGGATCGCACGGTCCGCAGGAAGCCCTCGGCGAAGCGGTGCTGGGCATCCTCGACCGTCGCGCCGGTGGCCACGTAGTCGACCTCGAGCCCCTGGGCGACGAACCCGCCTTTCGCGGCTGGCACGATCAGCACGCGCAGGTGCGCGGCGACCGCATGGCGATCACCTTGCTTGGCATGCGTCATGAACATCTGCTTCTTCATGGTCCTGTGAGACGCCCTGCTGGCGGCGCCTGTTCCCTGTGGCCGGGGAGGATACCCGGTTCCGGTTCACAGTGGAGGGTCCGGGCGCCAGGGTCAAGGATTCGTGAATGGGGGTCAGAATCGGGCCAGTTCGGGCCGGTTCGCGCACGGTACGTCAGCTGGTCGAGCCGGGCGCTTCCCGCACGTACAATCTCGATGGTACCCTAAGCAACTGCGCGGGCTCCCCGGGACTGGCTATTTTTTAGCTGGCGCGGTCAAGTGCTTGATTTCCGGACTGAATGAAGCTGACTCTTAATCAGTAGGTTCGGGGTTCGAGTCCCTGACAGCCCACCACTTT
>ERZ761607.266-NODE-266-length-103002-cov-8.524804_pt1 | contig 103002 bp, 79 predicted proteins | sample MGYA00511164_ERZ761607 | MGnify/ENA primary metagenome ERZ761607 (study PRJEB28899, sample SAMN02445080) | bioreactor sludge metagenome | biome: EBPR sludge | place: Australia: Brisbane, Thorneside Wastewater Treatment Plant | collected 2011-06-22 ...
TTCTTCTTCCTCATCGCCGACGCCGACCGCGACCGCGCCGTCAGCCTCAACGACAGCACCGCACTCGAAGCTAACTTCGGCGGCACCAACAAAAAGTTCCATCAGGGCGATTTCAACCTCGATACCGTGGTAAACCTCGACGACTGGACGATCCTTCAAGCCAACTTCGGCCGTCAACTCCCCGCGCCTATCACCGAGCCGGGCATGCTCACCGTAGGGGCGCTGTCGAGCGAAGCCACTTGGCTCACGTGGTCCGCCCCCGCCACCGGCACCTGGGACGGCTACCGCATCTTCCGCAGCCTCGACGGAATCGATTTCACGCAGATAGCCGAGGTCGGCCCAAACACGCTCAACTATTCCGACGCAGGGGAAGATTTACCCGAAGGCCATCTACAAGACGGCACCAAGTACTGGTATCGCGTGCGGCCATTCACCAACGCCAACGGCAACGGGGAGACGACGAACAAATCGTCCGCGGTGACGGTGCTGCCGGCAGTGACCAGCCCGACTGCGACCGCAACGCCTGAAGGTTACATTGACGTCACATGGGTCGATGAATCAGAGACGGAATCGCAGTTTCTTATTGAACGCCAGATCCTGCCATCAGGGACATTTGTTGAGGTTGGCAGAGCAGGGGCACAGGGTGAGATGTGGCGCGATTGGGATGCCGTCGAGGCCCAAGGTTACGGTTACCGGGTGACGGCTATAACCCCCGACGCTGTTTCGAGTCCGTCCGGTGTCGCGAGTGCTACTGCAGTGAGCTTAGCCGCGCCTTCCGATCTCTCGACGTCCATTACGCCATCGAGCATCGCGCTCAGCTGGACTGACAATTCTGCAGTTGAGGTTGGTTACAATTTACAACGAGCTACGGATAGCGCATTTCAGAACAACTTGATCACGCTAGCGACACTGAATGCGAATGAAATCTCGTACACCGACAGCGGCCCGTCCGAAAACAGCCTATTTTACTATCGCATCGCACCAATCTCGGCGTCAGGTATAGGCGGATATTCATCATTTGGCGCTCAAACAACCTTGGTTGCCGCCCCCATGGATTTGACGTTGTCTGAACAGTCAAATGGAGATGTTGTTCTCAATTGGGCAGACCGTTCGTCCGTGGAAACTGGATACAGAATTGATCGTGCCTTGAACGCGGAGTTTACGTCGGGGTTGACGGTCGTTGCCACCACCTCGAGCAATACGATTACTTACACCGATTCCCCGGTGCCGGGAGTCTATTACTATCGCGTGGTTGCACTCACGTCGGGCGGAATTGAAGCAGATTCCGAAAATGCCTTTCTTGTCTCTGACGGCTTGGCGTATCGACCTGCGAATCCAACGTTCAACGTCTTGGGAGAGACACTCTGGACAGGGCAGTACAATGACGGCACTGCAAACTTTCCGCTCTATGCTGTCCGACCAGGTCAAGCCATATTTTTCAGCGTACGGCAAGCGACCTTTGTTGCGTCCGAAACTATTGCCGGTTCAACTTTCTCGGCGTTTTGGAAAGACGCGAACGCATCGGTACTGAACAAAGAGTATGAGCGAGTCAATAGTCGTCTGGAATGGAACTTCGACGATATCGAGGGCGAGTACAACACGCTGCCGGGCTTCACTGCAGGGCACGTTTATGAGGACGAAGATCTTTATCAGGTCTCGCTGAAAGTTGCTTACCCGGACGATCCTTCCACTTCGGACGTAGAGTCAACTACGCGAACAATAAAGGCGTGGGTACAGGTTACCGAAGATCAAGGCCCGACTGGCGGCACGCTCAATGCATCGAGCCCAGCTAACAATCCCGCGATACCAGATGTGCAGTACCGCTCCATTTACATTAGTCGGGACGGAAATCCGCAAGCGGACGGCACGACAAAAGCGAACCGCGTTCCTATTGAGACGGGAATGTCGATCTTCAACGGGATAGCTTCCAAGGAAAATGTGAAGGTGTATTTCAGGCGTGATCAGGACAAGGCGCACTTCCAACCAACGCCAGGTAGCACCTTTAACCTATCCGGCTTTAGCAACGTACAGTTTTTACAATATCGGCAAAACTCTACTGAGAGCCCGGCTCGGCCTCGGGCGCGACTGGCACTCCACCGCTCTATAGGAACGACGCAATCAATCTTTACATTTAACACGGCCACCAAATATGTGTCCGTTAGCGGGTTGGAAATTTACATCGACGGTGCCGATCGAGCGTTGACAGGCCGTGTCGCAGACATCCTCGGGCGGAATGTCGCCTTCCGGGATCTCAAACTCACCAAGATTCATTACGGCTTCGAGATCGGCAAGGGGTTCGCTCAGAATCTACCTTCCAGCAGCTACTTGCAAGCTGAAGGCGTACTCCTCCAAAACATTAACCGTCAGAAGATGCAGAACGTCACCAGCGGTTCATTGGTAGACGTCGCTTATAACGATCCAAGTATTGTCACGGGTCGCTATCTGGTCTTCGCTAATCCCCCGACGCGCGGTTTAGTTTTGCTCGGCAACAAATCAGGCGAAACAACCGAGTCGGTTACGCTCCCAAACAACACTGTCCAGGCGAAAGACCATGTGACGCGCAGCTACGCATCGGACGTTCTGTTGTACGGGAACACGTTCACAAACCGCGCGCGAGTGCAAGGCAACGTCGCCGCTCCACAAAACAAAGACATTTACACGATGCGCGCTCAGAAAGGGAAGTATATTTATTGGGCGCAGAACACAACGTATGGGGGTTCGATGCTTCTGGGTCGCGTGAGCGGCGATCCGACCGACCGCAGCGTTGCCATGCAATATGTTGTGATCGAGAGCAATCGAATCGTTCAAGATCCCCGAGATCGGCTCCCGAACGAGATCGACCGAGACAGTCACCTGGCCCGCCTTAGTTTCAGCAGTGAGAATTCAGGCGTTTCAGGCGGACGACTGGTCAGCGATGTGATGGTGCGCAATAACTACTTTGAGAATTCGAGGCGAACTGGTGAGATTGTCGGAAGTGGCAGTAATACTCGAACCGAACGCCCACCAATCATAGAAGGGCCACAACAACGAATTTCTTTCGTTCACAATACTGTACGCCACAGCCTTTCCGAAATTGTGCCTGCAAATCCATCAGAGACAAATCCCGTAACTCGAAATGCGCCTTGGTTAAGGATCGCGCAGCCATTGGGAGGCGGCACGGCCGCGCTGGTAATGCGCGGAAATCTCTTCATTTCGCAGACTTTTGAAACCTCCAACCACTCGCCAATACCGGGGAGCGATCAGACTTTGATCAGAATAAATGGTTTCACAGCGCAAAACGTGAAAGATGGTACGAGCCCGTTTATAGCAGGCCAAGTCAGCAAGAACGTATTTCCAACTCCTCCGGCGTCTCGCTTGTACCGCTTCGCTTTTTCTGATGGCGACAGAACTTTTAGTGAAACGTCAACTTTAGGGTGGGGGAACATTTTCGCAGGCGACTCACAGGTAACTGTATCGCTCAACTCGGCCTTTAGACCATCATCGCCAACAGCGCCCGTCGCCACGATTGACCAAGCGACGAACCTTACCTCGTTGTACGGGCTGGTTGGCGACCTCTACGGCGATCTACGGCCGACAACGAACGAGTGGACTGTAGGTGCCGTGCAGCGGCCCGCGTAGCAAGCATTCACCCTCAACAGGATGTTTCGATGTTAACTGAACGAGTTCGCTCTCTGAGCGCAAGCTTCGCCGTGCAGTTGTTAGATCAACGCGTGCTTTTCAGTGCTTCGCTCAGCCGTACAGGAACGTTGAGCGTGGCTGGAACCGAGCAGGCGGATGTGATCGTCATCAGTCTGAATCAAACCGAAGTCGACGTTGACGTCAACGGCGCATCGACGAGTTTTGATCGGAGTGCGGTTGATCGCCTTAACGTCGATGCCGGCGGGGGTCGGGATCGCGTCGTCAACCGTGCCAATCTTCGCAGCACATTGATGGGCGGCGCGGGAAACGACACGCTCATTGGAGGATTTCGAAGCGATGTACTGGTGGGAGGGCGGGGAGTCAACGTGCTTGATGGCGGTGGAGGAAGAGACATTGTTGATAAAAGCAGCAATCCTTCCGGAGAATTTAGAGTCTCTGTTAACGAAGAGGGAGATCCGAGATTCGTGGCTGCAGCATTCACGACTATCTCGCACACTGATGTGGTGCACCCGGGCAACGACCTTACCATCCTGCTCACCGACGGCGATGACACTATCCGCGGCAGCGCAGTTACCGACTTAATAATTGACGCCGGAGGTGGCAACGACTTGTTCGATCGCATTCAAAGCGTCGGTCTCTCGCCAAGACTCGTGCTCGTCGGCGGCGACGGAGATGACCGGTTCGAAACCGACGAAAGTTCCTATCCCGCAGACATTCGCGGCGGCGATGGAAACGATTCCGTCGTCGACGCCGTGCGTCTCAGCAGCGTGTACGAACGCATCGACCTTGGCGCGGGGCGCGACACACTTGGGGTATCCAACGATCCGACCGGGCCTGCAACCGTGCTTGCCGGCGCAGGGGTGGATGTGATTGTTGTCAGTAAGTTGGTGCGCGAGGTGTTTGGGAACTCATTGAACAACACCATTAATGTTTTTGATGGTTCTTTCGGCACCATCCACGCAATCACAGTTCACGGCGGGCAAGGTGACGACACCATTACAAACCTCGGTACCGACCCAATGATAGCACAAGGCGGTGGCGGCAACGACTCCCTGATCGGCGGCGACGGCGACGACACCCTGCGCGGCGGCGGCGGCAACGACACGCTCTCCGGCGGCGGCGGGCGGGATAAGCTCTACGGCGACGGCGGCGATGACCTGCTGCTTGGGCGTGGCGGGAGCAAAGACCGCCTCGACGGCGGGCCCGGCAAAGACACCGCCACCGCCGACACACTCGGCAGTGTGATTGATCTGCTGATCGATGTGGAAACCGTGCGGTGAACGCTGGAGACATGCTGGATTGCGTCCGCCGCTCATTCATAGCCGGGATTTCCCCCCGGTTCTTCGGCCCGTAAACAGCCCGACGGGTTGGAAACCCGTGGTACGCGGGTGGGGATGACGAACGGGGCAGCGACTCCGCTGCGGCGCATTCCGGGTTGCCGCTGACTCCCCCCGCCGGGTGGCGATTGCTGTCATGATCTAAAAGCCATCTGATTGCTACCACGTCCAAGAAAAGCCGCATTTTCCGCGTGTGCTGAGGCGGGAGGGTGGGAGTTTCGTGCCTGGGAAGCTGGACTGATATTCAGCGTTGTGCCGGAACCGCCGATGGAAAGGGGGATGGATGAGTGCCGCGCCGGAATTTTCCGGGCGGGATGTTTGGCTGGAAGGACATGACATGGTTTCAACGTCGCCCGCACCGAAAGTTACGCCGCAAGAGGATCCCCCCGCCGTCCCGGCCGCTGCCGGGGTTTCGGGGGGGCGTGGGGCATCGATTCTTCAGGAGCACGCGTTAAAGCTCTCGATGGTATCGATTGAGAAAGGCGGGGTCATCCTGGTGGCCGCAGAGGGGAACATCACTTCGAGCGATGTTGATCCGACGAGCACGAATCCGCTGCAGACGCTGCTTGGGGCGACGTGGTGTACGAATCGCGTGCTGTTGAACATGGAGCTGTCGGGCTACATCGATTCCAGCGCCATCGGATGGCTGATGAGTACGCAGAAGCAGTTCAAAGACGCCGGCGGCAAGTTTGTGATTTACAACGTCCAACCGGCGGTGCGGCAATTGCTTGATATGCTGAAAATCGGTCGCATTCTGCCCATCGCCGACGATGAGGCCGGTGCACGAAAGCTGCTGGCGGAAGGAGGCGCCAAGTGAGCGACCGAACCGAAAAATCGGAAAAAGACAAAGCCGAAAAGAAGGCCCCGCTGCTTGATGTTCACAAAATGCAGCCCGAGACCGCCGTTGCCTACCTGATTGAGACTGCGGTCAACCAGGGTGCGAGCGATCTGTTTTTTCTCGCCGACGAAGGCAAGATCACAGTGAAGGTGCGTCACCTGGGCATCGTGCGGACGATTTCGCAGATCCCTCTCGAAATGGGCAAGCGGTGCCTCGGCTATATCCGGGCCAATGCGGCGCTCGATCTGACTGAAAAGCGTCGGCCGATCGATGGTCGTTGGATTTACCGCAAGCCCGAGGGGCAAATCATTGATTTGCGCATAAACGCCATACCGAGCTTGTATGGCGAGGACTTTGCCATTCGGCTGCTGGTGCGTGCCAATTCACTGGTGCCGCTGGATACGCTGGGCATGACCACGCCGCAGCTTCATGAATATCAGCAGATGCTCGCCAGCCCTAGCGGTTTGGTGCTCATCACCGGGCCGACGGGCAGCGGGAAGACCGCGACGCTCTACAGCACCCTTACCCGGCTGAACGACGGCTCGCGAAAAATTAACACCATCGAAGATCCGGTAGAGTATGCGATCGAAGGCGTGCGCCAGTCGCAGGTGAATCCACAGATCGATCTGGGATTCGCCGACCTTCTGCGGGCGGTGTTGAGGCAGTCGCCGGATGTGATCATGATTGGCGAGATTCGCGACCAGGAAACCGCGCGAACCGCGGTGCACGCGGCCAACAGCGGGGTGGTGGTTTTCGCAACGCTGCACGCCCCCTCGACCGCGACCGCGATCCAGGCGATGCGATCATTGGGCGTACATAACCACTTTCTGGCAACGAGTTTACGCGGGATTGTCAGTCAGCGGCTGGTGCGGACGATTGACCCTGCGACCCGTGTGGCCTATGACCTCCCCGACGGCCCGGGCGCGTTTGATGAAGTCAAGCCCTGGCTGGCCCCCGGCGAAGGCACCAAGCTCTACGCACCGCGGCCGGCAGCATCGAACCAATTCACCGGCTACACGGGTAGAACGGGCGTCTTTGAAGTCATGTCAATCACGCCGAAGATTCGCAACCTGGTGTCGGAAGGCGCTCCGGCGCGCGAGATTCGCGCCAAGGCCGTCGAGGAAAAAATGCTCGAATTCCGTCTCGCCGCCACGCTGAAGGTGGCGCGCGGGGAGACGACGATGGAAGAAGTCTTCCGGGTTGTGCCCACCGAGCATCTCATTGAAGAGTAGGCCGAACCGGCCGACGGTTGCTACTTTGCCATGCGCTCAATGATAAGTCGGGCGATATCTGCCTCGAGTTGCTTGGGATAGTGCCCCAGAATCGCTGCCTGCAGCATGTCTGATTGTGAGTGAAACCACTCCACCAGCCGGCTGCTGACGGCAACCTGCGTCATTCCGTTGCGATCACAGGTTTGCTGCAATGCCTTCTTTGCCTGCGACGAAAGTTCCAGCCGGACAATTACTCGCTTTTTCATGAATTCACCAATTCTTCCTAACCGTGCGATACGGTCATACCAGTCATCGACGATGATTGCGCCCGCGACGTGTGGAGCAGGGTGTTCCGGCCCTGACAGGCCGATGCTCCAATGCCGCTGCGGAGGTTACTTTCCACTGTTTGCCGATTCGGCAAGCTTCTTCATAAGGCTTTGGAAGAGCAACTCCCCCGGATCTTCGTCGGTATGACCGAGGACCGCGTGCTGCGTGCGGCCATCTTGCTCTGAAAACCACAAAATCAGGCGCGATATGACCGAAAGCTGTGTCATTCCGCGCGACTCACAGACCTTTTCAAGGCCCAGTTTGGCGCGCGGAGTGAGTTCCGCACGCAGAATCAATCGTTTCTCAGCCACGCTGCTCTCCCGTAAATCACGATTTTACTATCGCGCGTCCCCGGCCAACCGGCATTCGGGCACGGCCTAAGACGCCTTCCGCGGGTGCCGTCGATGCTTGAAGCAGCGCCTTTAAGAGCGACGCATCAAGACATCCACCACCGGCACCGGCGCGAACAATACGCAAACCGATGTGCCTCAGAATACTACGTTTCACCATGTCTTATCAAGACTTACGCACAGTTGTCGCCAGTTGTTTGTAAATCGGCCACACGGTGGAGATTCTGGCTGCCGAGGTGATCGTCGCGGTGAACGGCGTGCGCGGTGCGAACGCTGCATACGGGCGGGCAGGTTGGCAGTATATTGCCAGATCGAATGGTCACACGTTTGGTCACAGGTTGGATCGTCATGAGCCTAAGCATCTCTGCCGTCGCCGCCGAACTTCCACCGGGGGCGAGTTGGGCGTTTGTATCGCGCGACCCCCTCGTGCGTACCGCCGTCGAACATTACACCGCCGGGCACTTAAGTGCGGCACTGAAGCTGCTCGAAGGAAAATCGGTGCAGGATATCGCCGCGCGCGATGAACTGATCGAAGTCATCCGGCGATATCGACGGGAATACAGCCAGACCCGCCCGCAACTGCTTTCAGCACTGCGCAAGAGCATACCGGACATCACCGATGCCGACCTCGACCGATGGATCGCCGCGGGGCAGGTGCAATGTCGGGAGATCGACGGCGAAGTCCTCTTCTTCCGCCGCGAGCCGGGACAGATTCTGCGATTCTGCAAAGAAGCGATGGAACGCAAGGCCGCCGCGACCAAGCCAGCCCCCGACACAGACACGGACGCAAGCTCGAAACGCTGGACGCGCCTCGCGCATCTCGCCGAGATCATCGCCGCTGCCAATGCGAGTGATGCACAAGAAGTGCTTCCGACGCGGACGCGGGTGAACTACTCACTCACCGTGAAGCCAAATGCCCGTGCAAAAACGGGATCGAGATTGCGAGTGTGGTTGCCCTTTCCCCAGGACTATGCGCGACAATCCAACGTCCGCTTGTTGAATAGCGAACCGGGCGAAGCACGCGTCGCCGAGAGCGCCAGCGACGGCCAGACCATCGCCGGCCCGGCCCAGCGGACGGTTTACCTCGAACAGACGATCGACAACCCTGCGTTGCCCATTCGATTTGCGATCGAGTTTGAGTATGACACCAGCGCCCTGTACCCAACGCTCGACGATGCCACCGCCGCGGAGGCGTTGCGGGGTTCGGGCGTGGGCGTGCATGCGAACTACCTCGCGGAGCGCCCGCCTCACATCGTTTTCACACCCGAGTTGAAGGCCAGGGTGGACGAGATTGTCGGCCGCGAGACCAACCCTCTGGCCAAAGCGCGGAAGATTTTCCATTGGCTGGACGAACATCTCCCCTGGACGCCCGAAGAAGAGTATTGCGTCATTCCCAACCTGAGCATGCACGGCCTTCAACGCGGCAAGGGTGACTGCGGCGTGGCGAGCATGCTCTTCATTACAATGTGCCGCATCGCGGGTGTTCCTGCGCGGTGGCAGAGCGGTTGGACAACGCACCCCGTCGGCTGGAACATGCACGACTGGGCCGAAATCCACGTCGCGCCGTGGGGCTGGATTCCGGTTGACGCCAGCTACGGCCGACAGAAGAGTGATGATCCTGCGATCCGCGATTTTTACTTCGGGCACACCGACAGCCACCGGCTGATCGTCAACCTCGACTACGGCCACCCGCTCTCGCCTCTGAAAAAGTCGTTCCGAAGCGAACCGCTCGACTTTCAACGCGGCGAAGTGGAGCTGGACGGGCACAATCTCTATTTTGACGAATGGGATTACCAGTTTGCCTTCGAACACACGCCGATCAAGCGATGAGAAGCCTCGCCCCGAACCCGCCGCCGCGGGGTTGCGGGCGTTTGGCGGAAATTCGTTAAGAACCGGTTCAATCCTTGCAGCGGAGGCTCGGTTTGGGGATATGATGGCAGCGTGCTGGCCCGCCCCCCGACCATTTCCGCCTTTGCCGCCGCCATGAGGGCGCTGGGACGATCGGACCCGCCGGCGAGTTTCCTGCTCGCGGGCAAGCGGTACACGCTTGCGACGGTCGTAAAACACGATTTTTGGGCCGCTACCGCATTTTATGACTGCGAGAATGGCGACCGCGCCGTCGCCAAGATCAACCGCTGCACGCCATTTGCCGGGATCGCACTTTCCTGGGTGGGCAGGTGGCTCTGCCGGCGCGAAGTTCGGTTTTATGCGCGGCTGCAGCACATTCCCAACATTCCCCGGCTGCTCGGACGCATCGGCGCCACGGGCTATGTGCATCACTATGTGCCCGGGCAGCCGCTCGCGAAGGGCATGCCGCTGCCCGAGACGTTTTTCCCGGAGCTGCACGACGTGATGACGCAGATTCACGGTCAATCGACGGCCTATGTCGACGCAAACAAGCGCGAAAACATCCTCCTGGGAGACGACGGCTCGCCGCACCTGATTGATTTCCAGATCAGCTTCGATCTGCACGAGTTCGGCGATAACTTCATCACCCGGCGGGTGTTGCGACATCTGCAGGCGGCCGACCGGTATCACATTCTCAAGCACCAGCGTCGCCTGGCCCCTTCGACGCTCACGCCGCAGCAGCATTTTGAGGCCCAGCGTGTCGGTTGGCTGACCCGGCTGCACCGCGCAATCACGCGCCCTTACTTCGCCGTCCGCCGCCCCCTGCTACGCCGACTCCGCGCGGGGGGACACATCTTGTCGGAGGGAAGCAAGTAGTAAGCTGATCCAACAACAGTCGGATCACGCTGCCAGATCATCAACCTGGGTCGATCTTTCCTGTGTGCGTGAGAAGAAAAAAGCCAGCCCGATCGTGAGCGGGCCAACCCGACCCGCAAACATCAGCGAGATGATGATCCACTTGCCGGCGGTCGAGAGTTCGGGCGTGAGTCCCATCGAGAGGCCCACCGTTCCGATCGCGCTGCAAACCTCAAACACGATCGGCAGAAACTCGGCGTCTTCGGTAAGAGCCAAGAGTAGCACACCTCCCGCAACCAGCGCCAGATACAACGAAGCCGATGCCACCGCATTGTTCAATCGCCGTTGCGGAATCTCATTGCCGAAAAGGCTGGGCGTTTGGCGACCCCGGATTCCAGAGATTACGGTTGCGATGAGCGCCGAGACCGTTGTCGTCTTGATTCCCCCGCCGGTTCCGCTCGGCGAAGCGCCGATCAACATGGCGATGACAATCACCCATAATGAAGCCATCGCCAGCGGACCAACCGCGACACTATTAAACCCGGCTGTGCTGGATGCGCTCATCACCTGAAATGCCGCCACCATAAACCTGTCGGTCAGGCTGTAATCGCGAATACTCGGTTCAACAAAGAAGAAGATTGCTGTCCCGCACGCCAAAATGAGTCCGGTGAGCGTCAAAATCACCTTTGATGTAAACGTAAACATGCGCTCGCGATATCGGATGGAGTACCAGACGTCCTGGACAACGATGAATCCGACGGCACCGCCATAGCAAAGCACGCTGATTGTAAGATTTACCGGCAGGCTGTGCTTAAAGTCTTCAAGGCTGTTGGAGTAAAGTCCAAAGCCCGCCGTTGAAAATGCCGAGACTGAATGAAACAGCGCTGACCAAAGTGCGTCGCTCCGACCCGCGGCGCGAAACTCAACGTAAAGCACGGCCGCGCCCAAGAACTCCATCGCCAGTGTAAACAGAATCACATGCTTAACGAATCGATCGATTCGAAAGTAATGCGGTAATGTAAAGCCGGCTTGCAGAATTCCGCGCCGAGTCCGGTGGAGGGCCCGGCCCGTAGCCAGTACTACGAAGCTCGAGAGGGTCATGTACCCAATGCCACCGAGCTGAAACAGCACCAGGTGCACCACCTGACCAAAAAAGGAGTAACTGTCGCCCGTCGGTACGGTAACCAGACCGGTCGTGCTCATGGCGCTTACCACGCCAAAGAGGTTATCCAGTAAGCCAACCGGCGTGGACTGTGCCCAAGGCAAGCTGAGCGCGAATAGTCCCAGAAGCACCCACGACCCAAATCCGACCATGAGTTGCTGTGGGGAGCTCAATTGTCGCCACCGTACACTCGCTCGGCGAAGAAAACCGCGGCGCCTCGACCGTAGCAAACCAGGTTTGTCTGGGAGAATAGGCTGCGCAACCGCTTTACTCTCAACCGGAGTTGAGCCGTCACCGTCTGCTGAATTGGACATGGGAATGAACCGCGCGGCAACAAACGTGCTTCGCACCCCTAACGGGGGACCTGCGCGAACGTGTTTGGAGTCGCAATAACCTCTTCAGCCTGTGGGCCAAGCCGGGCAAAACAGCTTGGGGCAGGGGCGGCAGAACGAGGCACTCTCAAATGCCTGCGAGATTAGCTGTCGGGCTGGGCGTTGAAAGTCGCCTGAGACCTTGCCGGTCTCTTCGCCCCGTGACGATCCGATTTGCACCGGTGCGCCAGTTGGGTCTCCCGCTCGACGGAGACGTCCGTCGATTCGACGTTAAAATCGTAGACAACCGAGGTCTTGCAGTCAACGCTCCTACCATAGGAGAGACATAAACCCTTTGCAGTCCAATACTTATGTAAAAGCTGCTCTGACCTCGCGCTTGACCGTTTCCGTTACCCGGATCAGCATCCCCAACAACCAAAGGCGCAAAGGTTGGATCCGGTGACGTCCACGCTCCCCGCCTCGATTGCAAGTTCCACCCCCGACGATGTCGCCCGGTACAGACTTCCGTACCGGTCGAGCGCGCCGCCCTGATCGACTAAAGAAAACGCCTGCAATCCGTCGGCAAATGCCTGTCCGTTCCGCTCGATATCCACCACTCCCACGGCAGCGGCGACGGCCAGATCCTGCGCCTGCGCCCAGGGGGCGACGATCGTCAGATCTTCCCCGCTTAGCAGCAGACGCCGGCCCGCGCGCGACCGCTGCTTGAGCAGCATCGCGGCCAGGATCGTCTTAAAGACGCCCTTGCAGTTTTTATGCGTGGTGCCTGCGTAGCCGAGGTCAAGCGCGTGGGGCAGATCGGCGGGCGAGGCGTCGGATTCGTCGAGCAGCATCGTCAGCTTCGGCCTCCGATCAAACATCGACCGCAACTCCGGCGAAAGCGAAACACTGCGATGCAGCGGCTGCTCGATCCACGCCAGCGCCGCCGCCGCCGGGGCGGCTTCGGGCGTTGCGGCCAGGCGGTCAAGAAAATCTTCCAGCGCGGCGATGGTTGCGTAGTTTTCATTGCCATCGAGGGTGATGCGTTCGATGCGGCCGGTGGCGGAGCGCATAATCTCGATGATGCGGGCGACGTCGGCAGCGGGGTCGCCTCCCAGCTTGATCTTCAGCCGGCTGATTCCGGTTCGCTCCAGCGCCGTGGGGATGAGGCCGATGTCATCGGCCAGGCCCACCGTGTGACGGACCGGAAGCGTGCCGCGCGGCACGGCGGGAATTGCTTCGGCGGGCGACATTCCAGCCAGCGCGGGGTGAACCTGTTCGGCACAGACGCCCAGCGAAGCGTTACGCACCGCCGCCGCGAAGGTCATGCCGTGGCAGCCGCACCAGGCATCGATCGCGGCGCGCTCGATAAGGCTGACCGCCAGTTGTGTAACCAGCCCGGGCTGCGCCGGGTTATTGGCGGCCTCCGACTGATATAGCGACCACCAGAATGCAAACGGCGTCGGCGCCGCACGATCCACCGCACGGGCCGCGGTGCGGTGAATCGCCTGGCGCAGCCGGTCGATATCCTCGTCCAGCGAGATCGAAGCGTCTTTCACAAACCACCGCGGGACAAGGTTCTCGCCGGCGATGCCCGTGACTGTTCGCTCACCAGACGTTAACCCGCCTGCAGGTTCTCCGCGGACTGTAAACCGTGCCAGGAGCTTGAGATGCGTCAGCGAGTGCAGAGTGGCCACGCCGAATCCGAACGGACGGCAGAGGGGAATCGTCGTTTCTTCAAATCGAACCTCGCGCAGCGTGATCATCGAATCCTCGAATTGCCCGCGCCTTGCCACGGATCGAGATTGTCGCCCATTTTCTGCTTGACCGGCGCCGTCGCTGCCGCGAGTTGCTCGACGACGGCATCACTCAGCACGACGTCGGCGGCGCGGGCGTTGGCGTGGACTTGTGCGGGCGTGCTCGCGCCGCAAAGCACCGCCCGCACCCCCCGCTGCCGCAGCAGCCAGGCGACGGCAAGATCGGCCATGGCGATGTTCTGCTCGGCTGCGATCTGCCGAATGGCATTCATAGCTTGCAGGGTCTCGGCTTCACACCCTGCTTCGCCGTGCCGCGAGCCGGGCCGCTTTCCGTCAAACTGCCGCGATCTGCACCGGTCGGCCGGCAACTGCTCGAAGTCTGTATATCGCCCGGTAAGCAGGCCCTGCGCCAAAGGCGAGTAGCAAAGCAGGCCCACATCGCGCTCGATGCATAATGGCAGAAGTGCGAACTCGGCCCCGCGCGCCAGCAGGCTGTAGTTCACCTGATCGGTCAAGACGGCAACCCGGGCAAGTGCTTCGGCGAGATCGAGCGGCCCGAAATTGCACATGCCGAGATAGCGTACCTTTCCGGACTTCTGAAGTGAGAGCATCGCATCGAGCGTTTCATCGAGCGGGGTGGCGCGCGACGGCCAATGAATCTGGAAAAGATCGATCACGTCCGTTCGAAGGCGTTCCAGCGAGGCTTCACACTCGGCAATGACATCCGCCCGGACCAGCGATGGCCCGCTGGCTTTAGTTGCCAGCACAATCTTCTCGCGCATGCCCGGATTGGAGGCAAGCGCCTTGCCCAGCCGGGCCTCACTCTCCCCTTTTCCGTAACCTGGAGCAGTGTCGAAGAAATTAATGCCCGCATCGACCGCGGCGCAGAGTGTGGTGAGGGCGAGCGATTCATCGACGGCCGCATGCATCGCCCCCGCGGCAACCGACATGGTGCCCATCGCCACAACCGAAACAGTCAATCCAGATTCACCGCCAATTTTTGCATAACGCATGCCGTCGCCTTAGGTTAAAAGATTGACGTTGCAAAATGACCGGAACCTCGGATAGTATCGTTGCAGAACCGGTTTAGCAACGCAATAACTGGCGTAGCCCGACCGTGGAGTATCCAATCTATGTCGCGAAAGAACGTCCTGGTTGTCCCTTCCGTGCCCCTCTACAAGAAGCTGTTTTCCGAGGCGGCCGACGCGCACCTTCTGAGCCTGGCCAACGTCGCCTACAACGAAACCGAGGCCGACTGGACCGGGGCCGACCTCGCCCGTCGAATCGCCGAGGCCGATATTCTTCTGACCAGTTGGCGCAACCCGAAACTCACACCGGAATTGCTCGACCTCGCCCCCCGACTGAAGCTCGTCGCCCACTCCGCCGGGTCGGTGAAGTTTATGATCGACGACAGCATTTTCTGCCAGGGCATCCAGGTAAGCACCGCCGGTGCGGCGATGGTCCCGCCGGTGGCCGAAACGACCGTCCTGCTCTGCATGCTGATGCTGCGCCCGGTTTACAAGCTGGATGAGGGCCTGCGCAGCGCAGCGCCGTGGTTTGAAATGAAGCTGGCGGGCGTTGGCGACGAACTGGGGACCAAGACTGTCGGCATCATTGGCGCCGGACAGATCGGCAAGCGGGTAATCAAGATGCTGCGCGCCTGGGAGATTGATGTGCGGCTGTTTGACCCCTACATCAGCCCCGAACAGGCCGCAGCGATGGATGTGACGGCGTATCACTCGCTGCAAGACATGCTCCCGCACTGCGATATCGTCACCCTTCATGCGCCTGTGCTGCCGGAAACGAGGCATCTGATGGGTGGCGAGGAGCTTCGCCGCATGCGCGACGGGACGATCCTCATCAACACCGCGCGGGCGTGGCTGGTCGACCACGACGCCCTCGCCGCCGAGCTGAAGCAGGGCCGGCTGCGCTACGCGACCGATGTTTTCGAGAACGAACCGCTGCCCCGCGACGACGCGTGGCGGACCATGCCCAACACGTTCATCCTCCCGCACATCGCCGCGGCGACAAGGCAGTGCTTTCATCGCCAGGGCGACATTACGGTGGCAGAGATCGAGCGTTTCATCGGCGGCAAGCCGCTGCAATATCCGGTCACCGAGCAGTCATTGAAGCTGATGGCATAACGTCGCCGTCAGCAACTCGATCTCGACGCCGGCGGGCCGGCAACGCACTGCCAGACGATTGGCGACGATTGGCGACGTTTGCTTCGCGGCATTCGCCTCGGGCTCAATCGCCCCCGACGGCAGCCTTGAACTGCGCCTCGGTAATCTTCTCTACTTCTGAATTCTGGATCGTCACCTTGTTGCCCGTCTTGGCATCTTTGAGCAGGGTCGCACCGTCGTCGTACTTCACTTCTTTGGTGTAGTAAATCTTGCTCGTGCTCGGATCGGTCACGCGGTAGTAAGAGCAGCCCGAGATGAGCAGTAGCATCGAGACAATCAACGTGCGGCGCATGAGCGGCCTCCGGTAAATGAGGTTAAACATTCAAAAAACCACCCCCCAAAAAAATGCGTGATCATCCTTGGCCGGATTGAATCGCAAAAGGCCCGCCTTGCCGCGGCGAGTCATCCCATGCAATTGTATCGACCGGCGGACGACACGCCCCATTTATGAGCCAGCAGTAACGGGTTGCGGCGCCTTGATGCCGAGGCTGCTGCCGGCCGGTGCCGAACCCGTGGAGCGAAGAGCCCCCGTTGCCGGCTTGACCGCAGGCTTCGCTGGTGCTGCCGATGACGAAGCGCCCCCGCCACCTTTGCTATCCGGCTGCAGCACGAGGGTCATGCGGCGGCCTTCCATCTTGGCATCGCGTTCGACCTTGCAGCAATCCACCAGTGCTTTCTTGATCTTGATAAAGATTTCTCGGCCCAGCTCGAGGTGGGCCATTTCGCGGCCCTTGAACTGCAGCGTAAACTGGACCTTGTTGCCTTCTTCAAGAAACTCGCGGGCGTGATTGATCTTGATTTCAAGATCGTGGTCGCCGATTCGCACGGTCTTGATCTTCAACTCTTTAAGCTGCCCGGCCTTGGAGTGCGACCGGCTCTTGTCCTGCTTCTTCTGCTGCTGATAGAGGTACTTGCCGTAATCCATGATCCGGCAGACCGGCGGGCGCGCCGTGGGCGCAACTTCCACAAGGTCAAGCCCGGCATCACGCGCAGTGCGCATCGCCTCGGCTGTCGGAACTATGCCAACTTGGTTTTCGAGATGATCAATAAGTCGGACGGGCGAGATGCGGATCTGCTCGTTCTTGCGAAGATGCGTGGAAATGGTCAGTTACTCCTGAAAACAACCTTCGGCCAAAAAAACCGCCTCACATGCGGGTCGTCACAAACGCTAGCCGCCGAATGCGCGCGCCACACGGAACGCTAATCGACCGGCCCAACAACCCGCGGCGGTGGAGCGAACAGACGTTCACCTCCTGCCGGGTAAGCGATACTATGATTATCGGCCACCGCGAATGCAAGGATTTACTTCGCGTTTTTGAGCAAAATCGGGGTATCCCCGAAGAGTGTGGATTCCGCAACCAATCGCCGGCGACCGTGAACGTATCTGCTGGTCAACCTCCGCACATGCGCCGGCTCAACTTCATGAGCATAACTCCATACCAATACACAACTTACCGCTCACTCTGTCGGAGCTGCCGGGTCAGGCTCAGCACGGCACGCTGCATGGCAAACGAGCGTTCGGAGGCCGTTGCGCCCGGCTCGCTCGCCCAAGAAACCGATTTGCGGACCGCTGCGACGGATTCGGCCACCTCTGGGGATATCGACTTCAGACGGATCCTGGCAGACGTTGGCAGCTGATCCAGACGGTGCACCAGTCGAGCCTGCAATCGAGTCATGGCCGGTTGATCCGTATGAGACACCGCCTGTCCCAACTCCAATGCGAGTCCCTGAAGGTCATCAGCGATTGTCTTCGGCGGCGGGTAGTAACTGAGCGCGGCCACAGCCGCGCTACCAACCAGATAAATCAGGGCTATGACAGCCAGCGACTTGCCAGCCACCGGCTTGGCGGCGCCAGGTTGAAAACGGGCCAATCGCGCGACCACCGTCAACGCCAATAAGGCTCCGACCGCCACAATCGAGCTTGCACCGATCGGCTGTTTCCACCGATGCACAAAACCGGTCCAGGCACCTTCGGGGTGATTAAGGAGGTGATATGGCCGCCCTACATCCTCGAAGGCATGCGTATCCTCGGGGTTGTATGCCGGATCATATGCCAGGCGATCAACGGTCAACGCGCCACTGGCACTGACCAACAACACAACAGCGAGCCACGCTCCTGTCGCTCGGAGCGAGAAGCTCCCAGCGGCAACGATCATCACCGCGGCGTTAACGCTCGCGCCACCAACCAGCAGAACAACGGCAAGGCCGGGCATGGTCGATGCCATGGTTACTTGCCCCGCGCGCATGGAGAGAATCTCAGGGGGCACGTAGGTCGCCAGCCACGCCCCACTCGCCAACAGGGCATGACTGAGCGAGCGCTCGACCAGGATTTCGCCCAGAAAATTGGGGGGAATCAGCAGTGCCGTCGCGCCGGAAACGATGGCAGCGAGTCCGATTGCCATCAACATCGGCGCGTCAATCAGACGGCCGGCATTGTAGAGGCTCGCCAGTAGTGGCGATCTGGGCATCAGGGCCGATTCAGGCGTCGGAATTGCCGCCCGAGCATGTCGGCTGCCCGTCAGCCGATCGACCGCGCACGCCCCAACCACCGCCGCCGCAAAACTGGTGAAAACTGCGACGGCGGTTACGGTGAACCCGGTCTGGTCAAGCAGATAGCCAGCAGTCCAGGGTGTCATAGTTCCACCGGCGACCATCATCGCCGAGAGAGTGCCCGGCCGAATGCCCGCGCGCCGGAGTGCAACAATGATCGGTAACATGCCGATCGAACAGACCGGGAGAAGGAGGCCGAACAACCAGGCACACGCCCGCGATCGCGCCCCGTCACCACAGAGCATTCGATGTATCTGCGTTGGTGCGACGAACGAGCGGAGCGCGCCGGCGCAGAGGGCGCCCACGAGGAGAGTCGGTGCGACCAGTGCCAGCATTTGGCTGGCACGTAGTGCAAACACCGCAGGCAGTTCCAGCCACGGGGTCACTGTTGCTCCCAGGCTGGCACACGGACCGCCGCCAAAACCTCATCGAGGACTTCCGCTGAGGCATCCGCTGGCATATTTAGCCTAGCCGACAAGACCGGCCCCATGACGCCCTGCACGTCATCCGGGATGACGAATGTGCGATTATGGAGGAAGGCCTGCGCCTGCGCGGCGCGTTGCAGAGTCAGCAGTCCGCGTGGGCTAAGGCCCAGGGGCACCCTCGGGTGTGAGCGAACAACGGCTGCCAGGTCGACGAGGTATTCGCGTACCGCAGGTCCGACCGCAATCGCTGCGACGTGCTGCTGCAGATGGTGTAAGTCCGAAGGTTGCACGACCGGTTGCGGCCGCGGTGAATCATCTTCGCAACAGGGCCCTACGGCCGCTTCCAGAATTGCCAGTTCGTCTTGGCGCTTTGGATAGCCAATGCGCAGCTTCATAGCAAATCGATCCAGCTGCGCCTCGGGAAGCGGGTATGTGCCGTGATGTTCGGCGGGATTCTGCGTCGCGATCACAAAGAACGTGCTGCTCAAGCGATGCGGCTGATTGTCGACGGTTACCTGGTGCTCCGCCATGGCTTCCAGCAGTGCGCTTTGTGTACGCGGTGTGGCACGGTTGATTTCATCGACCAGCAGCACATCGGCGAAAACCGGGCCGGGAAGAAACTCAAACTCACGGGTCTTCTGATTAAAAATGCTGAAACCCGTCACGTCGCCGGGCAATAGGTCGGGCGTACACTGCACACGGCAGAACCTTCCCCCGACCGCAGTCGCGAGTGCCTTGGCGAGTGTGGTCTTGCCCAAGCCCGGCAAATCTTCGATCAGCAGATGCCCGCGCGCCAGCAGGCAAACCAGCGCGATCTCGACCACCTCGGGTTTGCCGCGCAACGCGTCGTTCATCGCCTGCCGAATGTGCGCGACCGCCTGCGCGTGTTCGAGACCGCGGTGACAGGCGTGGACGGTGTTTTGAACGGTGTTAAGAGGAATCATCTGACATCCAACTGTTTGCGGAGGTTTCTGAGCGAAAGTTCTTTGAGCACCGATGTCGCATCAAAACGAATCACCGGCGCTTGCGGACAGTACAACTGCTGATTCATAGCGTCGATCAATTCGAGAATACTCCTTGACGAACCGAGAGTATGCAGCCATTTCCCAACTGGCGTTGCGGCAGCCCGCTTTCGACCGACCAGGCTTGCCCTTCGCTCAATCAATCGGGCAACACGCGCCGGCGTGGGCCCGCGGATGTGCAAGATTCGCGTCGCAACGCCGTCCAGCCACTGCCGCCTGCCGAACCAGACCACTCCCAGGAAGCAAAATGCGCTGATGATTGCTACCCACTGCCGCTTGGCCCGAGTAGCGGCCTGCTGAGCCCAGTTGTGAAACTGTTGGCGCCAGTTCATAGGGACCGCCAGAAGCGGGAATCCGGGCGTGGGGTCCAGATCAATCCAAGTCCCATCGGACATGCGAATCTGGACCCAGCAGTGGAGGTCGTCTCGGTTGAGTTGCGCCCACCCACTTTGCTCGTTCACCCGGTCGGCCGAAGCAAACACGCCGCTCGCCAGTCGGGCCGGGTAGCCGAGGCTTCGAAGACCCAGCACGCCGGCGGTTGCGAAGTGATAGTCATTGCCTCGACCATCCCGCTGGAGCGTCTCAAATGCTGGCCGCGGGCTGCACCAGGAGGGATCGTAGTGAGCCGATTCCTGAAGTGATCGCATCAGCGCCAGCACCTGCGGCCACCCCCGGGGCGTGCCGAACGTCATCCGGTTTGCCCAAGCGGCCAGTTCTGGCTCAATGTGCGCCACCTCAAGCAGCAATGGCTTGCTGTGCGCGGGCAAGGCGGGCTCGACATTCAGCAGCCGTGACGCGTCAACCAACTTGGCCGTCACGTCAATCGAAGCCCCAGTCGGAAGAGTTCGGCGGGCGAGTCGAACCACGCCGGCTTCGTCCGATGAAAAGAACGTCGGCTGATCGATCAGGCCCATTCGAAACTGAGTTGTGTGCGGCGGCAGTGGTAAGGTGCGGCCATTTAGCTCTCCCACCCGAACAGAATACTCGCCATCCCGCCCAAAAGCAGGAGAAATGGGGCGAAGCAGCAGTTCCATCCACCGTTCGCCCAAGTGTCGCACCGGCACAAACGACCGACCTGCGTACCGCGGCTGCCACGCATCGCCATCGAACCGTTCGAGCGCTTCCAAGGCAATCCAAGCCGGCAGCGGTCCGCGCAGTTCCAGCAGGGCTGTGCCTTGCTTTTCACCTGACGCAGCACGCTCTGCAGGAGCGCGCCGTTTGATGTCAAACGACCGGCCCGTCCGCGAATCGCCACGGTCGGTGCCTTGTGCCTGGTTCAAACCATCCTGCTTGAGCGCGATGGTCTTCTGTTGCTCAGCAGGCGTCACGGGTTCGCCGTACGCTTCAGTCCAGAGATCGTAGAGGCTGTCCAAACTCGATTCTGCGATCCGCTCGTTTTGATCCAGCCCTGTCGATGCGGCGTGATCGGAAGAGATTTCATCCTGACCGTCACCAACTCCCCGGGCGGCCCGCTCACTTTCGGAGGCAGGCCCACCCGATGCAGGCACCCACCCGGCATAGGACGGATTCAGGTCAACGGGACGAATGAAGCGGTGGGCCGCGACTAATGGCACCAGCAGTGCAAGACAGATTGCACACACAACAAAGAAGGTAGACCAACGCCGGCTGCCGGATGGTTCGATCTGACCAGCGGCCAGCCAGCCAGCACTCACAATCACCAAGACTGCGACGACCCCACCCCTGACTGCGAAATCGAAAGTCGGAAGCAGCAGAAGGGCGACCGCGATGCAAATGGCGGCGACCACGCCATCGTGCCGGCCCACCCGGCCATCGAAGACGTATAGCCCACCGGCCAGCACCAAGAGACTTGTGGAAACAGACCCTTCCAGTGGAGCACCGAGCGACAGCGACTGGCTGGCGAGCATGGCAGCGGCGCTGATGACCGCAAAAACCTGTGGCCACTTGCTGTCCGTCCATCGGTCCAACAGGCTCGTTCGACCCAAGAGCAGCCGCGCGATGCAAAGCGCGACAACGATTACGGTCCCGACCATCATGTAACCGGAGACCGATGCCGCCCGTGCCGCGCGAGAAAGTTGCAGTGCCCCAACTCCGACCATCAAGATGACGGCAGTCATGGGGTTCATGATGGAACTTGGCTCCAAAAATCTTCAACCAGCATCGGGCTACCACCGGGGCTGTTGATCGTGGCCCAGCCACGACGCGAGGTGATGAGAACTTCCACCGCACCGGTAGTCACCGAATCACCCGCTTCCAGTTGAACTGCTGAGAGCGCATCCATCACTCGGCGTGCATCGCTCTCGGAAACCACGTTGAAGAAGGTGCTTCTGATTGAGAGGGTCATTGAAGCGCCTATCGCTCGTGCAGCCGCAACCATGCCGGCGGCGACGCCGACAGCTAGATCGAACTCGTCCGTATCGCTATAGCTCGAAGTACGGCAGTCAAGCCGGCACGAGATCGTCGGGCGCGCGGCGGCCGCGCGATCACGGACGATTAAGCGATCGTGCCGTGCAGACTGGTGCCAGTGAATCATTCGCATCGAATCGCCCCGCCGGTAGGGCCGCACCCCGGCTGCATCGCCGTCGTCGCCACTCCGCCAGACTGCGGCCGCATCATGAGACGGTCGCCGGCCGACGGCTGAAAGATTGACCGGTATCGGTCGGGGCCAAACGACGACCGTGCTGCTGCTGGCAACCATCTTGCTGGCATGGAGAAGCCCAAACGGAAAGCTGCTCAAGAGAGCGGCTTGCCCGATGTAATACACCCCCCGCCGTGGTGCGCGAAACCTGATCCTGGTCGGGCGATCGCGGCTCATTCGGAGCAGGGGTTGGCGGTCCTGCGAGAAGGGGCTTTTAAGACAAAGCCCCGGCAGTGACAGAACTGGCTGATTCACATGAAAATCGACCGACTCGCCCGCCGTGACGCGCGTCTGGACGGCTTCCATGCGTACGAACAGCCATCGTGCGACCGCGGCCGGGACGGTCAGCCCCACAACCAAGACGCTGAGTAACCCCACCGCGGCGATATGCGCATGTGCCGCCGCCGTGCCAACCACAGCCGCCACGACGGCAGCGCCCAGCAAGGCACCGACGCGTTGTCTTGAGATCTTCAAACGCAACCGCGTGCCCCCCCGGGCTTGAAGCTCTCCTGCCAACAAACTCGACATATGTCCGACAGTAATGCAATTCGGATACATATGCCAACGAATTGCATATGAACCGCTATTCCGGGATAAACGACGCTTTCCCATCAATCCGCAGCAAAGTTTCGGCCAGCAACTCGGCGCAAGCTTGCAGGTCGCTCAGCGAGCACAACTCCACCTGTGTGTGCATGTAACGGTTTGGAATGCTGATCAGCCCCGTCGCTACGCCGGCACGGGTGATTTGCATGGCGTTGGCGTCGGTGCCCGTCCCGCGGGGGGCGGCGGCGATCTGGATGGGCAGTTTCTTCTTCGCTGCGACGTCGGTTATGAGCTCAAACAGCACGGGATTGATGTTCGCCCCCCGCTCCACCACTGCCCCGCCGCCTAGTTTTACATCGCCGGCTACCTTTTTGTCGGCCCCGGGGTTGTCGGTGGCATGGGTCACGTCGACAGCAATCCCCACCAGTGGATCGATTCCATAACAACTGGTCTGCGCGCCACGCAGCCCAATCTCTTCCTGCACCGTCGCCACGCTATACACGGCACACTTGAGCTTCTTGCTCTCCACCGCTATCCGAAGCGCCTCCATGACGACCCAGGTGCCAACCTTGTTGTCCAGCCCCGGCGAGGCGATGAAATCTTTGCCGATTTTCGTCACTCCAAGCTTGTATGTCACCGGGTCGCCGATCTGAACAAGCTCAAGCGTTTCCTTCTTGTTTTTCGTACCGATATCGATCCACAAGTCGGTGCGCTCGACCTTGCCCTGATTGCGCTCTTCGGGCTTCATCAAATGGATGGGCTTACGGCCGATGATGCCGGGAATCGGGCCATTATTGGTATGAATGGTCAGATTCGACCCTGGTAGCACAGTGTTATCAATTCCGCCGACCGCATCGAAGTAAATGTAGCCGTCGTCATTGACATAGTTCACCATCAGCCCAATCTGATCCATGTGACCGGCAAGCATCACGCGCGGGCCTTTTTTCTCGCCGGCCATGACAATTACGTTGCCGTGCACGTCGGTCTCGATCTTCTGTGCCCACTTCGCCATTCGCTTGCGGACGATGCGCGCCACCGGTTGCTCGAATCCGCTTACACTCGGGGTTTCCTCGATTTGCCTTAGAAACTCATATGATTCAGACTTCATGCTCATTGACGATATCTCCTTCACCTTTGCTGGAATACTGCGACTGCCTAAAGGTTGCAATCTCCCCGGCACCGCGGAGAGTTGTTGGCAGGTAAACGCGACGAAGGGAGCTTATGAAGTGCGTGTTGCTGGTTTTGGTGTTAACGACGCTCGCGGCCGCCCAACCGTTGCGGCACGACCCGAGCCGCGATCCGGTCATTGGTGTGAACATCTGGAGCGTTTACGCCGGGGGGGCGGGGGTGGCGGCGTGGGAGGAGCAGATTGAGCGGATTCATCGAATGGGATTCGGTGCGGTCACGATCTTGCCCCAGTTTTTCGTCAATCTCGCCACCGGCGAAGTCAGCCGGCAGGATCCCACGCCGCGGCCGACCTACGGCGGGATGAGTGACACGGAACTGACCGCTGCGATTGCAAAGGCTAAATCGCTCGGCTTGATTGTCACCGTTTCACCGACCCTTGAGCCTGCCAACCGCACGCTCTTCCGTGGCGAGATTGCATTTAACGATTCTCCACCGAAGGAACACAATGGCGTCGACACGCCCGACGCTGAAGCGCGGTTCTGGAGTTCTTACACGGCGCAGATTGCGCACTTTGCCGCCCTTGCACAGGCCGCCGGGGCGGATCGGCTCAATATTGGGGCAGAACTGGGCACGCTCGACACCGATCCGCGCAACGCCCGGCTGTGGAAAATCCTGATCGAAACAGCCGACGAACACTTCACCGGGCAACTGGGCTACACGACCGTCCACTGGACTTTTGACAGCCCTGCCACGCGCGCCATGATCTATGCCGACCCGAAAATCGACTATATCAGTCTCAGTTCCTACTTCGCGCTCGCCACCGAAGCGCAGGCCGCCGCGAGTGGCGGGCCGGGTGATGTGGAGTTTGTGCGAATAGTTCAGGAGAACTTCACCCGTGCACTGAAAGACCGCATTCTCCCTGCCGCTGCGGCATTGAAAAAGCCGGTAATATTGAACGAGATTGGCATTACTCCATTCGATGGTGCCGCGGCGCAGCCGTGGGATTGGACCCTCGGCGACCGCGCAAAGTACGATCCCGCCGAGGCTCGAAACGTGCTCGAAGGCATTTTCCGGGCAATTGCCGACCGAAATGAGCAGATTGTCACCGCCAATCTGTGGATCTGGGGCTGGCCCGGGGGTTTTGCCAGCGAGCGGTTTTACATCAACGACAACCCAGCCGACCTGCCCGATACGCCCTTTGACGAGTCGCAGATGAGCCTCAGCAACGAGTTTATCAAGGCTTATCTACTGGACGACCGGTAGCTCCGGCGCTCGCTGGTTGCGTCGCGCCTTGCCGATTGGTCCGCACCCTTTGGGCGGCGACACGGGCGAATACATCGAGTACCTCAACGCGGACCTGCATTTCCGTCGCGACTCTTGCGGTTGCGTCCATGAACTGCTGTGCAACCGAGTCCGCCGGCGCGATCAACACGCGCGCTTCGGTCCGGTCGCCAAAATGTTGCGCCGCTTCTTCTGGAACAAAGACGCGCACCCCGTCTGCTCCGCTGGATGTGCCATCTAGCACGACCACGCCACAATCGAAGTCACCCGCTGTTCCTCGTAGCCTGATCGACACCGGCACGCGCTGCGGAGTCGTCGGCTTGGGGAGTATCATGTAGAGGTCGGAAGGTGCCCCGACAGAAGCACCATTCCATCTGCTGAAGTTCGGGTCTTGCTTCCAGAGTTGAATGGCGGGCAACTCGCCGTTCCACAACTCGGCCGCTGCAACCGGTTCCAACGGCTCCGCGGAAGGATGGGACACTTCCAGATCGGTCTGCCATGGCAGCGCAACGGGAATGATGTCATTGGCCCCAAAAAACATCTCAAGCTTCAGGGTACCTGACGCCGGATAATGGCCAGAGTCGAAGTCGCGCAGCAACGCCGGATCGGCAAAGCACTGCGCACGATCGATCGACCGCATAAAATTCATGTCGCGCAGGGCTTCGAGCATCAGGTCGGCTGTCGGCTGTCCAAGGATGTTCAGCGTCAGATCGCGCGTCGCCCGGTTTTCATTCACCTGAATGCTGATGCTCACTTCTCGAAATCGGACCGAGGGGTCCAGCGGGAGCGAGTCCAGCAGGTAGTGGATCCGAAATGGCACCGGGTCGCCGGCGCGGGAGGGTGCGCGAAACTCAACGACGGGCTTCAAAGACTCTTGCAGATAGCTGCGGAGCGCATCAGGCTTCACAGCGCCGGCGGCCGCGGTGGAAAGGTAGAGGTTTCGCCATGCCGTCCCGATGCGTTGCGGCCGACTGCCCCCTCGTTTCAGGGCCGCGGCTGCAATATCGGATAACTGCTCCTTCGTCAGCTTCTTTGCAGTCACTCGCCGCTGAAACTCGGCGAGCGCGGTCAACTCTGTCTCGAGATACCCGCTATGGCTCTCTGCCATAAGCATCCAATGCGGTTTGTAGTTGTCGATGGTTTTGCCGGTGAAATGGAAGAGGCCAAAAGTCATCAAAACCGGCCCGCCTAGCGCCAGCGCGAGCAAGCCGTACTTAAGATATGAAGGATGGATTCGCCGACGACCCAGCACAATCGCCCGGGGGGCCGATAGATCCGCCCCGCACTCCGGACATTGTAGGACTCCCCGAGGGCGGCGCGAAATGTTGTATTCACACCTGCGACAGTGGCCGTCAAACCCCAGCCGAGGCACAAACACGCCCAGCGCAGCCGATATCGCCCCGCCGATGCTTAGCAGCCACGCAAAGAACAGGATAAAGTCGGATACGGCCACACGCCCTCGCTCATGTAACGCGCACATGGAACAGGAGAGACTACTCTATCCGAACGCGCCTCAGAATCGATCACAATTCACTAAATTCGCATAAGATACTGACGTTGACTTCCGAGACCGCCCAAGCCCCGTCGCCGACATTTCGTCAACTCGTTGCGCCATCACTGCTTGCACTGGCACGGGTGCGCGTGCCCTTTGTGATGGTGCTTGTCTGCGGACTGGGCTTTGTCGTGAGCTATTACCATGTGCCGGCGGTCACGCGCGCCTGTGAATCGATCGCAGCGGTCAAGCAGCAGTTCGGCTACGCGTTTAGCGCCGTCGGCGGGCTGGTTGCAGGCGTGGTCGTTCCGGAAATGTTCAAACGCCTCACCCTCCGCGAGCATCGCCTGTCGCACCGGCTTGGCGAGCTTGCGATGGACTCGATTTACTTCATTTTCATGGCGGTGCTAGTCGACGGATTCTATCGCATCCTCAGCGCAGTATTCGGATCGCATGCCGACGTTCAGACCGTCCTGATGAAGACGATGATTGACCAGTTTATCTTCACGCCGACACTGGGCACGGGCATCGCGGCAGTCTATTTTCCGCTTCGCAAGTGCGGATGGAACTTTCGCAGCGTGTTTCGTGGAATCGGCCCGCGGTGGTATGTCCGCACCGTCCTGCCTGTGCTGCTGCCGGCATGGGTCTTCTGGCTCCCGGCGGTCGCGCTGACCTACTCATTGCCGGGCCTGCTGCAAATGCCCTTCAGCCTGTGTGCAACGGCGGCGTGGAGTCTGCTGCTTGTTGTCATCGCGCGATCGCCCCTCCACCCGGCGCTTTCACCAAAAGTGAAAGATGATTTGCACGCCGCAACGCACAGTCATTAGCTCACCGATCCTACAATCGCGGCAATGACCGATCGCGCAGCCAATCCACCCGCCCGCGCCCCACTCGCACCGGGCGCGCCGTTCATCGGCCTGGCCGCGCGCATGCGAGCCCGCCCGCTGCAAACACTTGAACAGGCATTTCGTGATACCGGAGACGGCGAAGCGGTCTTCATCCGACTCGGGCCGTACAAAGCGACCATCTTCCGCCACCCCGATCTGATCAAACGCATCTTTGTCGATAACGCCGCCAACTACACCAAGCAGACCCGAGGCTATCTCAAGGCGAGGCTGGTGCTGGGCGATGGCCTGGTGACCAGCGAGGGCGAACTCTGGCAGCGGCAACGGCGGATCGCCACACCGGCGTTTCATAGACAGCGCATCGCAGCATTTGCGGAGATTATGGTCAGCGCCACTGAAAAGATGACCGGAACCTGGGCGTCGCAATGCGAACCGGCCAATGGCACCACCATCGACATCTTCCGCGAACTGATGAATGTCACGCTGCATATTGCGGTGCAGACCCTCATCGGCATCCCCGCCGGGAAAGAACTGGATGACGTCAGCGCCGCCGTCACCGAAGTGCTGGAACGCACCAACGACATCATCACCAATCCGCTGTCACTGCCGCTCTGGTTTCCACTGCCAAAGTATGCGCGTTTCAAGTCTTCGCTGCGCGTGCTGGATGAGTTTGTCTACTCCGCAATAGAGTCCAAGCGCCGTAAACCTGCGGCAACTGAATCGGCCGACTTGCTCTCGATGCTATTAGCGGCCCGCGATGAGCAGACCGGCGAGGGAATGAGCGATCGACAATTGCGCGACGAAGCCGTCACCATCCTCATCGCTGGACACGAGACCACCGCCAATGCGCTTTCGTGGGCAATCTGGCTGCTTGGGGAGCATCCGGACATGCAGCAACGTGCGTTTGAAGAGGTTTCGGCCGTCATTGGCAAACGCTCGGCGGGGATTGAACATCTGCCGGCGCTGAAGTTCACACGCGCAGTAGCCGAGGAAGCGATGCGACTCTATCCACCCGCGTGGATGATCGGGCGGCGGGCGATCTGCGACGACACGATCGGGCCGTACACCATTCGCGCCGACGAGTTTGCGCTGATCAGTCCCTATCTCACGCATCGTCACCCGGGACTGTGGGACGATCCGGCGAAGTTTGACCCGGGTCGCTTCCTCGACGGCCGGAGCGAACGACTGCCGAAGTTTGCCTACATGCCCTTCGGCGGCGGGATGCGGTTCTGTATCGGCGCTAGTTTTGCAATGATCCAAGCCACCCTCATGCTGGCGACCATGATCCGGCGAGTCTGCTTTGAACGCGTCACCGAGCAGCACGTCGAGCCTTACGCAATGATCACGTTACGACCAAAACACGGAATTTTGATGCAGGCCCAGCCGAGAAAAATGTGAGCGCGCTGCGCTTTGCGCATTCGTCTGGCGCAACACGGGGGGTGGTTAGGGCGAGACTTTTGGCAGCCTCTACGGGCGCAGCGGAGTTGCAGAACGACGGTTGCCGCAACCTTGTGTGGGCCGAACCACACCGCTGTAGCCTCGTCGAAAGCAAAGTGTCGCCGCCAGGTAGGAAAAATAGCGAGGCTGTGAGGTCATCGGTCGGGCGTTCCGCGCAAGAGTTGAAAACCCCGGCGAGCTATCGATGATGCGTCTTTCGACTTTTTTTGAAAGGAAACCCATGTCCAAGAGTTATGCAGCCGCACCCGCGATGTCGATCGACCCGAAGAAGTCCTACACCGCGACGTTCGAGACCACCCGCGGGAACGTTGTCGTGCAATTGTTCGCCGACCGCGCGCCCGTGACGGTCAACAACTTTGTGTTTCTCGCGAAGGATGGCTTCTACAACGGCACCAAGTTTCATCGCGTGATTGCCGACTTCATGGTGCAAGGCGGCGACCCCCAAGGCACCGGCACCGGCGGGCCTGGATACAAGTGGCCCGACGAGAAAGCCGCCCTGGGCATCAAGCACCAGAAAGGCAGCCTGAGCATGGCCAACGCCGGGCCAAACACCAACGGCAGCCAGTTTTTTATCACGCACATTGTCACCGACTGGCTTGACGGCAAGCACGCGGTTTTCGGGCAGGTGACAAAGGGCCAGGAAGTGGTGGACGCAGTAAAGCAAGGCGACGTGCTCAACTCCGTGACCGTCGCAGAGGCCTAACTGCCCTTTCGCCGGAGATCAACACATTTGAACGCGAGGCGATTGCGCCGCATCGGCTATTCTTCGCTGTTACCCCGCACGCGGATTCGGAGAGAGCAATCATGCCGCTGCATGACACCATTGACGCGTCGAACGCAATCTTGCATGCCCCGTCGTGGAAGCGACTCTCAGGCACGTTTCAGACTCGCAGCGTCGTCGCGGGCGTGCTCATCTGTGTTCATCTCTGGCTGGCGAACTCCCTGGCCGCCCAGTCGCCATCAACCGAGATTCCGCGCGCGGAACTCGCAGTCCTGTACCAAACCGAGCTGAAGGATCGGTATGACGAGTCGAAACTCGACCAACTGCTCGTCACCCACCGACTGCTGGAACAGTTTTTTGCAGAGCGCAGTTCGGGCAAGCGAATGGAGATTCTCCAGCAACTGGAGCAGGGGCCAGTCGATCCGATCACGCTTGGCCGCATGTGTCGTATCCGTCTTCACTGGCCCGATTTGCCCGGTGGGGTCTACTATGTTTCGGAGCGGGTCGGCCCGCACACAGTCGCCTACTTCCTCGGCCTGCCGGAGGGGTACACACGTGCGAAGGCGTGGCCGCTCGTGGTTCGGCTCCCACCGACCGATGCATTTGCGCGCCAGCCCGCTCCCGACCAACAGGAGGTGGCGCGCATTTATACCGGCTGGCTGAACGAAGAAATCAAGCAGCACACCGATGCGGTCGTCTTGATGCCGCTGATGAATTTTGACCACCTGTTTGGCCCCAGCTACGCCGGCGTGAATGCGGTCATGCAGCCAGTTTTCCACGCTGCCGAGCGTGCCAACATCGATCCCGCGCGCGTTCATCTCATCGGCCACAGCGCCGGCGGGCATGCGGCGTGGAACCTTGCCTTGCATTACCCGACCTATTTCGCCTCCTTCAATGCCCTGGCAGGTTCAGCAAAAAATGAGTTCCAGCGCGTCCGGCTGAAGATTCTTCGAAACACGTGGCCAATCGTCTGGCACGATGCGGATGATGAGCTGATCAAGGTCGATATGTCCCGTCAGATCGTGCGCGCGCTTCGTGCGCAAAAGGTCGATGTGGATTACGAGGAAACAAAAGGCCTCGGCCACCGCCCGCCGATGCAGTTGGTTGACAAGATGTATGCCAAGCTCCGCAAGCGCGTGCGATCGCTCTACCCGGCCGAGGTGACCATTCAATCCAACCGGCTCGATCCGATCTACAACCGAGCCGATTGGCTGCAGATAGACCAACCCACGCGCGCCGGCGACGATCAACCCGTCTTCTTCACCAGAGGAACGGAAAAAATCGTGCTGCAGACCGGTGTCTGGTCGGCAACGGCGGTCATCAAGCCTCGAAACCAGATTGAAGTAAGGACCGACAACGTCGAGCTGCTGCGGCTTTTCTTGAACGAACAGATGCTCGATTTTGATCGCGCCATGAGTGTGAGAGTGAATGGCCGCGTGTGCTTCGAGGGGTTCGCCCGGCCGAATGTGGCAACGTTGTTGAATGATCAACTTTTCATGGGGCGCGGGTGGCGAAGTTTTCCCGCGGTTATCGAGCTTGATCTTGCTCCTCGTGCTGCCACCCGGCCAAGCGAAGAGCCAAAATAGCGTTAGGCCGGGTGTCCACCGATTTTCTATACCCCCGCATCCCCGCCTATCATTGAAGCGATTCGAGTTTACGCATCCGGAGACTGATAAATGCAAAGACTGACCTTCATCATGCTTGCCGTCGCAGTGCTCACGCCCGTGGCCCGGGCGCAGAATGCCGGCGTCGAGCAGTTGTACAGCAACAACTGCATGAGCTGTCATGGCAACCGCGGTCAGGGCGGCGGCGCGGGCACGCGGACGCTGCTCACCGATGAACTTTTCAAACAGGAGCACGACCGCCGCTTCTTCGACGCCATCAAGCAGGGCCTGCCCGACAGCGGGATGGAGGCCTTCGGCGAAACGCTCGACGATGCGCAAGTCTGGGGACTGGTCGGCTACATTCGCGAGTTACAATATCGCGCGTATCGCGCGCGTGTCGGCAGCCTTCGCCCCGACGGCACCGGCGTTTTTCAAACGCAACACCACGCGTATCGAGTGGAAAAGGTGATCGAACGCGGACTCGACACACCCTGGTCTGTCGATTTTCTACCCGATGGAAGGATGCTGGTGGCCGATCGGCCCGGCGAGTTGCGCATTCACTCGACCGGAAAGCCAGGCGGCGCGCTGTCCAAGCCTATCGTCGGCACGCCGAAGGTTCGCAATCAGGGGCAAGGTGGGCTGATGGAGGTGACCGTTCATCCGGACTATTCCCGCAACGGCTGGATCTATCTCGCGTACTCGCACGCGATCGATGGCAACGGAATGACGAGAATCGTCCGTGGAAAACTCAGCGAGGCGGCGGGCGGGCTGAAGTGGACTGATGAGCAAGTCATCTTCCAGGCAAGACCCGAGCATTACTCCCGCGGCGACCTTCATTTCGGCTGCCGCATTGTGTTTGATCCGAATGATCCAAGCATCTTGTTCTTCTGCATTGGCGAACGGGGTCGGGGCGAGCTTGCGCAGGATCTCAGCCGGCCCAACGGCAAGGTGTTTCGCATCAAGGATGATGGGAGCATTCCGCCGGGCAACCCGTTTGCTGATCGAAATGACGCATGTGCAGCCGTCTGGTCGTACGGACATCGCAATCCCCAGGGCCTGGTGTTCGACCTCGATGGCAACTTCTGGGACACCGAGCACGGCCCGCGCGGCGGCGACGAACTGAACCTGATCCTGCCGGCCCGCAACTACGGCTGGCCGCTCGTCAGCTTCGGCTTCAACTACAACGGCCGGCCTCTCGTTTCGCCATGGCCGGAGAAGCCCGCAGCGGCCACCGATCCGGTCGTGGACGGCGCACTGGTCATGCCGGTGCTACGCTGGTCGCCGTCCATCGCCGCCTGCGGGCTGGACGTAGCCCGCGGAGAGGCATTCAGCAACTGGGCCGGCGATCTCTTTGCAGGCGGCTTGGCGGGCGAGACGGTGCAGCGGTTGCGGATCAAAGCGCACCAAGTGGTTGAACAAGAAGAGATTGTCCACGGTATGGGCCGAGTGCGCGATGTTGTCTGCGCGCCCGATGGAACGCTCTACATCGTCCTCAATGGTCCGGATGCGGTGATTCGACTCGTGCCTGCGAAATGAGCCACGACATTGCGGCAAATCATCGCCGAACGAGGGCGTTCACGCTGGTCGAACTGCTCGTGGTGATCGGCATTGTTGCGATTCTGATTGCAGCACTTCTACCGGCGCTCGGTAAGGCCCGGCAGGCGGCCGACCGCACGGCCTGCCTGAACAACCTCCGGCAGGTTCACAAGGCATTTTTGCTGTACGCGATGAACCATGACGGGCAGGTGCCGATCGGTTATCGCACCGCGTCAAAACAGTTTAACAGTATGATCTACAGCACCACCGCTGGCGGGCGGTGGGTGTTGTTCGGGCTGCTCTTCGATGCCGGACTGTTCCCTACGCAGCGCGTGCTTTTCTGCCCTGCGGAGGGCAATCCCAAGTTTCAGTTTGCTACACCGGATAACCCATGGCCCGAGCGTGCGAATGCACCGACGAAAAACATCCAAGCCGGATACGCGGCGCGACCCGACGTTGCGATTCCCGATGATCTGTCGGCACCGGGTACTTTCACCAACCTCCCAAAGCTCGAGCGGTTCAAGAGCCGGGCCATCTTCGCAGATTTAACCGCTGCGAGGAATCGCGTTCTGTCACGTCATCAAACCGGTCTCAATGCCCTATACGCCGACGGTTCTGCCCGCTGGGTGGGGTTGAAGGCGATCGATCACCCCGAACCCGCATGGCCCGAACCGACCTTCCCGCCAACGGCGGCGTTCAACGAAACAATCGACGCGATATGGCGGGGAATCGATGGGGGTTAGAACCGGCGTGCGACCAGCAATCCGTGAAATGTGATGCTCTTCGTCCCGCAGTGTTGTCAAAAATCGGCCTGCTTCGGCGCGCGGGGGTAGGGGATGACGTCGCGAATGTTTGCCATTCCCGTGGCATAGATGATCGTTCGCTCAAAGCCCAGCCCAAATCCCGCATGGGGCACTGTGCCGTAGCGGCGGAGGTCGCGGTACCACCAGTAGTCCTTGGGGTTGAGATGCATCTCGATCATCCGGGCATCGAGCACATCCAGCCGCTCTTCCCGCTGGCTTCCTCCGATGATTTCGCCGATGCCAGGCGCGAGGACGTCCATCGCGGCAACGGTCTTGCCGTCGTCATTCAGGCGCATGTAGAACGCCTTGATATCCTTGGGATAGTTCATGACCACAACGGGCCGGCCAACGTGCTTTTCAGTCAGATACCGCTCGTGCTCGCTTTGCATGTCGATGCCCCACTTCACCGGATACTCAAACTTTTCACCCTTGGCGATGGCGGCTTCGAGAATCTTGATCGCTTCTGAATAGTCCATCCGCTCAAAACTGGCGTTGACAAACTTCTCGACGCGATTGATGCAGTCCTTATCAATCCGTTCGGCAAAAAACTTCATGTCATCCTGACGCTCGTTGAGAACTGCCTGAAAAATATACTTGAGGAACGCCTCGGCAAGATCGGCATCGGCACGCAGGTCGGCGAATGCAATCTCAGGCTCGATCATCCAGAATTCGGCCAGGTGTCGGCTGGTATTGCTGTTCTCGGCGCGAAATGTGGGGCCGAAGGTATAGACCTTGCTCAAAGCCATTGCGTAGGTCTCAACGTTCAGTTGCCCACTGACGGTGAGATACGACTGTTTGCCGAAGAAATCGTGCGAGAAATCCACCTTGCCATCCGCGGTGCGCGGCATGTTGGCCAGGTCGAGCGTGCTGACCTTGAACATCGCGCCGGCACCTTCGCAGTCGCTGGCTGTGATGATGGGTGTGTGAATCCACAGAAAGCCGTTGTCGTGAAAAAATCGGTGAATCGCCTGCGCCAGGCAATGCCTCACGCGCGTGACCGCCCCAAAGGTGTTGGTCCGCGGGCGCAAATGTGCCACTTCGCGGAGGTATTCCATCGTGTGCGGCTTCGGCTGGATGGGGTAGGTCTCCGGGTCATCGACAAAACCATGCACCTTGACTTCCGTCGCCTGAATTTCAAACGACTGCCCCTTTCCCTGCGAAGCAACCAGCGTGCCGGTAATGCCCACCGAACAGCCTGCGGTCAGCTTGATGACTTCAGATTGATAGTTCGCAATCTTGCCGTCAACAACCGCCTGAATGTTATCGAAGCAGCTTCCATCATTGATTGCCACGAAGCTGAAGCCGCCCTTGCTATCGCGGCGGGTGCGAACCCAGCCCTGCAACGTAACCTGTTCGCCAGCGCCGGGCTTGCCGGACAACGCATCGCTCACCGAGACAACAGCCATACTTCCCTTTCCGTAGAGTTCGTCCGACGGATTATGGCGAAATGCGCCGCCGAGTCACCCTCCGGGAAACGATCGGCGTGATGAGCACGGACTGTAAGCAGGTCATTCCGCCGCCGCGTCGGCTGCGCGCAAAGTTTCCGCGGGTTGCGATGCCGCCGACATCGATTCGAGGCCAGCCAGTCTCGCGGCAAACGCGTCAGCCTCTTTGGTACGACCGGTGAGCACGCAAGCTTCATGCAGTTGCCTGAGTAATGCCACCGTAACCGGGCCGGGCTTGAGCTGCGCATCGGCCTGCTCGAGCGCCGTCCGCAGCGCCGCCTCCGCGGCAACCGGCCCGCGAACACGGGCGAGAATACTCGCTGCTCGCACCGAAAGCTGGCTGAGTCGGTTGCGCAAGTTATGGTCAGCATTGGCAAACGCAGCGGTGGCAATATCGAGCGATTCCTGAGCGAACAGAACAGCCTCATCCGGACGTTCGAGCGCCAGGAGAATACGCGCGTAGAGGCCCGCCATCTCGGCGATGCGGTGCGACCCCGGCCTGACTTGCTTCCGCAATGCGGGAAGCGCGTGCGCAACCAAAGAGAGCGCGTAATCATGATCCCCGCGCTTCAATAGCCGCTCGGCCAGCGCCCCCTCGGCGAAAACGGCATTGATGGAGTCGACGCCGTGCTGACGGCGCGACGATTCCAGCATCCGCGTGTATTGATCGATCGCATCATCCGTTTGCCCCAGCAGTTCATAGAGCTGTGCGAGTGAGTGGGATGTGCCAGCGACCGCATTGCTGTCGGCGCCATACATTTCAACGGTTACCGCATCTCGACGAATCTGAAGTTGCAGCGCGGGTTCATATTGCTTATCCCGGCGCAGAAGTTCAGCGTAGTCGTGATAGGCGTTGAGCGTGAGCGGATGAGCGATGCCAAGCGCACGTTCGCTGGCCAGCGCTGCGTCGCGCGCGATGGCAATCGCTTCGCTGAAGCGGCTCTGAATCGCCAGCAAAACTCCAAGCCGGCTGCTGCATCGCAACGTGTCTTTGTTGCCCGGCCCCATCACACGAAGCATTTCCTGGTATGCCTCTCGCATGATCTGTTCTGCCTGTTGATACGCCGGATTTCCAGCGGGCATTCCGCTTGGCTCACTGGAATACATCGACACGGGTCGCACGTCGGCGGAGAGTGCGATGTACCAGCCCCAAGTCGCCCGGCAGGCGAGCGTGTCGGGATGGTCCTTGCCCAGCAGGTCCATTCGCCGGGCGGCGGCCTTTGCAAACAACTGTTCAAGCTGGCGGGGGGACGCGCCGGCGTAGCTCGCACTGCGCACCAGAACGTCAACCGCGCGCACCACATCATGATCGGAGGACTCCAATTGCTTTCGCGCAGCATCGATGACTTCTTCAAACAGCGCCCGTGACTCATCGAATCGCCCCGTGTTATGCAGCGCAATCGCCAGCTCGGCCCGATTTACCAGGAAGGCAGGCTCGTCCTCCACGCCCTGAGTCCGCCGAAGGTCGATGGCTGCCTGCAGGTGTACTACGGCCTCAGTGCTTCTACCAAGCCCCACAAACGCCCTGCCGATCGTCTCGTGCACACCTGCTTCCACCAGCGGTCGATCGGAGAACCGCGGGCCGATGGTTTCACCGGCCTCCTCGAGGAGCTGTTCGACGGTGATCGACTTTCCGCGCTGCGCCGGATCGGCCGACGAGAGCATATCGTTCATGAAATCATTCACAGCCTGCGCCGTATCGTTGGCCCGGGTTGCCTCCTGCCTCATCCGCTCGGCCAGGTGCTTTTCCGCAAGGGTGTGCTGCTGTTCGACGCGCAGGCGCTGCAGGGCCAGCACGGCAATCACTAGTCCTGCCGCCATTGCGGTGATGGTCGCAGCCCCTGCCCCCATCACAATCGCGTGCTGTTGTACAAACTTGCGCGTGCGGTACACGCGTGAAGGGGGGGCCGCCTGCACAGGTTTTCCCGCAAGAAACGCTTCAATGTCAGCCGCCAACGCCCCCGACGAGTCGTATCGATGACTGCGCTGCTTTTCCAGGCATTTCATTACGATCCAGTCGAGTTCCCCCCGCAAAAGACTGCGCAACTGATCCGGCGGCACCGCGGCAGCATTGATGCCAAGGGTGTCGCGCATGCTCCACACGCGCGTACTCGGCTTGGGCGGATCGATATCGCGAATCATCCGCTGCACCTCTGCATAGGTTGCGTTCTGAATTGATGCCGCATCGAAGGGGGTGGTTCCGGTGAGAAGTTCATAGAGGACCACGCCCAGCGAATAAACGTCCGTTCGCGTATCAACATCTTCGCCGCTTAGCGTGGCCTGCTCGGGACTCATGTAAGTCGGCGTGCCCAGCATCGTGTGAAAGCCGGTGTGGATGGTCTCTTCTGTCAGCCGGTGATGGGTGGCCTTGGCGATGCCGAAATCGATGATCTTGGATACAGGGTTCCCGTCCAACAGGGTCACCAGCAAGTTCGACGGCTTGAGGTCGCGATGGATCACACCCTTCTGATGCGCGTGCTGCACCGCGCGGCAAAGCGGGAGAAAAATCTGCAATCGGTCTCGAATCGAAAGCCGATTCTGCTGGCAGTATTGCGTGATCGGCGTCCCACGGACCAACTCCATCACAAAGAAAGGATGCCCGGCGTCGGTTGCCCCGGCATCAAGGACGCGCGCGATGTTCGGGTGATCCATCATCGCAAGTGCTTGCCGCTCGGCACTGAAGCGCCCGATGACCTCGCGCGTGTCCATTCCGAGTTTGATCACCTTCAGCGCCACCCGCCGACGAACAGGCCGATCCTGCTCAGCTAGAAACACCCGCCCAAAGCCCCCCTCGCCGATGAGTTCGATCAGCTTGTACCGGCCAATGCGGCTTCCGGCGGAGTCCTCCCGGGCTATCTGGGTCACCGCGCGGACAGGATCAAACTCGGGATCGGACAGAAACTCCCCCGCTTCGCCCTCGGCAGTCAGCAGCGCTTCGACCTCTCGCCTCAACGCCTCATCCGCACCGCATGCCTTAGTCAGATAAGCCTCGCGCTCTGCGGGGGGGAGTTCGACCGCGTGATCGAACAGGTCGGCGGCGTGGACGGGTCGAGTCGGCGGCATCGGCGAAGTCTCGTTACGCTGAAAAAACTAACTACGCCGATTGCACATTGACATCCGGGGGCAATTCGTCGGTCTCATTCATCTGCCGCCAAAGCCAGGCCCGGGCATAACGCCACGCGCGTTTGACGGTCACTTCCGAGATGTCCATTGCCTTGGCTGTCTCGTCCACACTCAGCCCGGCGTAAAATCGAAGCCTAACAACCTCCGCTTGCTGCGGGGCCTGCTCGTGCAGGCGACAAATGGCATCGTCGAGGATCAGGATTGTGTCAGAATGTTCGTCGCTCGCGAGATCAAGCAGGTTAATCGGCACAGTCCGCGTCGCCCCTCCTCGCTTCTGCCGTCCTCGGGCACGGGCGTGCTCGATCAAAATCCGTCTCATCGCCTCGGCGGCGGCGTAGAAGAACCGGGCCTTATTGCTCAAATCAAACCGACCCTCCTTCTGCAGCCGGAGATAAACCTCATTTACGAGGGCGGTTGGCTGCAGCGTGTGGTTTGACCGCTCATCGGCCATGCGATTGCGGGCCATCGCCATCAACTGTTGATAGAGCGCGGCGGTTAGCTCGTCGCCCGGGTGATTTTCCATCTGAGGTTCTGAACTTGTCGAATCCATCACGCAACGATCAAAAAAGGACCTGACTCAAATGCTTTCACTCCGGCGGCGACGCGGGAACATAAGTCTATTTCAAACCAACCTCTTAACACAAGAAAATTCGGCCCGCGGATCGATCGGATGCACCCATTCAAGCGGGCCTTACGGCCCTGCGAGGGGTCCTCCCGGACGCCACCCAATCTCGCAATACAGGTTCCCCGCGCAACCCACCCGCGCCGTCGCTTCGTTTCTACCTTCCCCCATGTTAAACCTACCGGGGCATGAACAGCCGCTTTTACATTACGACGCCAATTTACTACCCCAACGGCGAGCCTCACTTGGGCAGCGTGTATACCACCGTCATCTGCGATGTTGTGGCCCGATTTCATCGTTTGCAGGGCAGAGAGACGTTTTTCCTCACCGGCACCGACGAGCACGGCACCAAGATGGAAAAGGCCGCTGCCGAGGCGGGGGTGCCCCCGCTGGAACTGGCAACGAGGTATGCAGACCTTTTTCGCGCCGTCTGGGCCGAATTGGGCATCTCTAACGACGATTTCATCCGCACCACCGAGCCACGCCACAAGCAGGCCGTGACACGCATCTTTCAGCGGCTGGTCGACCAAGGTGATATCTATCTCGGCTCGTACGAAGGCTGGTACGACGAAGGGCAAGAGGAATTCGTCACCGAAACCGAAGCCAAGCTCAACGAGTTCAAGTCAAAGATCAGTGGCAAGCCCCTGTCGCGATACTCCGAGCCTTCGTATTTCTTTCGCTTAAGCAGATTTGTCGCTCCGATTATCGAACACATTGAGAAAAACCCGACTTTTGTCATCCCCACGGGCCGACGGAACGAAGTGTTGAGCAAGCTCCGGGCTGGAGTGGACGATCTTTCGGTCAGCCGGACCGCCCTTAGCTGGGGCATTCCACTGCCGAACGACCCGAAACATGTTGTATATGTCTGGATTGACGCCCTCACCAACTACATTACGGCGTTGGGTTATCAATCGGACGATGCAAGTCGATTTGAAGCGTTTTGGCCTGCCGATGTGCATGTCATCGGCAAGGACATTCTGTGGTTTCACACTGTCTATTGGCCGGCGATGCTGCTCAGCCTGGGGATCGAGTTGCCCAAGACCGTCGCCGCACACGGCTGGTGGGTTCGCGGCGGGATGAAGGCTGGCAAATCGACCGGCGGGATTACGACGCTCGCCGAGATTCGTGAATTGGTGGCGAAGTATGACTTGGACAGCCTCCGGTACCACCTGCTCCGTGCGGCACCTTTTGGAGCCGACCTTGAATGGAGCGTTGAGGAGTTTGAGAAGTCCTTCAACGAATTGGCCAATGTGCTGGGCAATTGTCTAAATCGGACGCTTAAAATGATTGGCAAGTACCGCGGCGGGGTCCTCGGGCCGGTTTCACATGCGCCGAGTGAGCTTGACCAGTCTCTCATGGCCGCGATCGATCGATTACCTTCGGCACTCGCAGAGGCCTATGAAAAGCTGGAATTGCAGCAAGCGGTGATGCTCCCAATCGAGCTTGCCCGGCAGACCAACGGCTATATCGATGCGACAGCCCCGTTTTCGCTGGCAAAAGACCCCGCAAAAGCAGCCCAGCTTGATACAGTGCTGCATCTGAGCGTGCAGGCGATCTATCGCGCGCTCGTATCGCTCATTCCAGTGCTGCCAGCAAAGGCGCTTGAGGGAATCCGCCAGTTGGGCGTAGATCCGGCCTCCTTCGGGAAAGACCCTGCAAAACTGTGGGAGCAACTGCCGCTGGGCCACAAAGTACGTGAAGGTTCGCCCCTGTTTCCTCGCATCGAGAAGTAGCGCGGGTTTTCAACGCGCCATCGATCCAATAAAACTATGCCTCGAAAGGAACGGGTTGAAAGCCCGTGTTGTGCCAAATGATCGAAAAAATCTTCAAAGCCTACGACGTCCGCGCCACCTATCCCACCCCTTTGAACGAAGAGGCCGCGTGGAAGGTGGGCCACGCAACCGCGCAATTCCTCATCCGCTCCCGGCAGCAAGGCGCATCGGTTGCGGTGAAGGATGAGAACACAATCGTCGTCGGGCGAGACATGCGGCCGCACTCACCCTCGCTGGCAACGGCACTCTGCGACGGCATTCGGTCCACAGGCATGAACGTGGTGGATGTGGGCATGGTGGATACGTCGTTTATCTACTTCGCCATCAACCATCTCGATTGCGTCGGCGGCGTCATGACTACCGCCAGCCACAACCCGATTGAGTACAACGGCTTCAAGATCAGCGGGCCCAAGGCCAAGCCCATCGGCGCGGCGAGCGGGCTGGACGACATCAAGCGCATCGCGATGCAACTGGGAAAGATCGGCGCAACCGGCCAGCAGGGCAAACTCACCGAGCAGGACCTGTGGAAACCCTACCGTGAGCATGTACTGCAGTTCTTGAACCTGAAGCGCAAGATCAGAATCGTCGTCGACGGCTCAAATGGTATGGCGGGCAAAATGGTGCCGGCAGTGTTCGGAGGCGTGGAAAACCTGGAGATCATCCCCATTCTGTTCGAGATTACCGGGAGTTTCACGCACGACCCCAATCCCCTGGTCGAAGCCAACCTCGCGGCGCTGAAAGCAAAAATGGCAGAGATCAAGCCCGATCTGGGCGCGTGCTTTGATGGCGATGCCGACCGATGCATTTTCCTGGACGAAACCGGTAAATCGCTAGGCTGCGATCTGCTGACGGCCCTGCTGGCGAAAGACTTCCTCGCGCGTCCGGAAAACAAAGGCAGCACGGTGGTGTACGACCTGCGTTCGAGCCATGTCGTCGCCGACACCGTTAAGGCGTTCGGTGGCATCCCTCGGCGGGACCGGGTGGGGCATGCGTTCATCAAAAAAACCCTCGCCGAAACCAGGGCCGTCTTCGGCGGGGAGCTTAGCGGTCACTTTTACTTCCGCGACAACTTCAACGCCGACTCCGGCGCGATCGCGTTCGCCTGCCTGCTGACTGTGCTAAGCGGACAAGAGAAGCCTCTGAGCGAGCTGATGACGCCCTACTACAAATACAGTCAATCGGGCGAGATCAATTTTCAGGTCGAAGACAAAGACGGCAAGATTCGCGAGTTGGCGGACAAATATAAGACCGGCGACGTCGACTACCTCGACGGCATTACCTGCGACATGGGCGATTGGTGGTTTAACGTACGCAAAAGCAACACCGAACCACTGCTGCGGCTGAACCTCGAGGCGTCATCCCCAACGCAACTGAGCGAAAAACTGAATGAGCTTCAGGGCGTCTTGGGCGAACCACATCACGGGCACTAGCGCCCGCGAGAAGGAGTTCGCTTGCTTGGTGCGCTTCTCGCCTTGGTGGTTCGCCTGCTTGTGTGTTGCAATACGGCGGCATTGCCTGTCAGATTCCGCCGTAACTTTCTGCAGGCAAATGTGTTTCACTAGTTACGCTGCCGTGTACGCTCGCGGTGGGCTCATTGTATCGGGACTACACTCTTCCTTCTCAGTCGAGGGTTTGCATGCCATCTTTATCGTTAGCTAGCCGCGTCATTCTTGCGGCCGCAACTGCTGCCTGGGCCACGACTTCCGCCATTGCCGGCGTCACCGGCTACTATCGCCACCCTACCATCCACGGCGAGCAGGTGGTATTCAACTCTGAGGGCGATTTGTGGACCGTCCCCGCTGCGGGGGGGATTGCTCACCGGCTTACCTCACACCCCGCCAATGAGATGTGGCCCAATTTCAGCCCGGACGGCAAGTGGATCGCCTTCACCGCCGACTATCAGGGGAACAGCGATGTCTACATCATGCCTCACAACGGCGGAGAGCCGCGCCGGCTGACTTACCACCCGTCGCGGGAAGATGTCGTCGGCTGGACGCCCGACGGCAAAAGCGTGATCTTTCGCGCCCGCCGCACCGGCAACGACTCCCTCGAACAGCTATTCACCATCGCTGCCGAAGGTGGCGAGCCAAAGCTCGTTCCCGTCGGCCGCGCAGGCCTGGGTTCGTTCAGCAACGACGGGAACAGCATCGCCTTCCTCCGCAACACATGGTTCGCAAACTGGCGACGCTATAAGGGGGGCACCGCGCCACAGATCTGGACGGGCGATCTCACCACCGGCACGTTTCGCCAGATGACCAACTCCGCTGCGGTGCATAACCATCCGATGTGGGTTGATGACCGCATCTATTATGTCACCGAGCGTGATGGCAATCTAAACATTTTCAGCGCCCGGCCGGATGGAACTGATGAAAGGCAGGCCACGCAGCACGCCGACTACGATGTGCGGTTCGCAGATACCGACGGGAAATCAATCGTCTACACAGTCGGCGCGGATCTCTGGAAACTGGATATTGCGACGGGAGATTCAGCAAAGCTGGATATTTCCATTTCATCCGATCGAATCCGCTCGCGCCCGCGCGCCGAGGACGCGAGCAAGACAGTCGATCGGTTCGAGCTAAGCCCGGACGGAAAGAAAATTCTCGTCAGCTCACGCGGCGAGATCTGGATCGCCCCGAGCAAGCCCGGGGGGCGCGTGGTGCAGTTGACAGAATCCTCCGGCGTTCGTGAACGTGCCGTGTCATTCTCGCCAGACGGAACGAAAGTGGCCTGCATCACCGACGAAACGGGCGAACAGGAAATCAAGATTCTCGATGCGTCTAACAAATCTCCTGCAAAACTGCTTACCAGCGCCGGTAAAGGCTGGCTCTTTGCACCGACGTGGTCGCCCGATGGAAAGCGTCTCGCGTACGCCGACCTGACGTGCACGCTTCACATCGTCGATGCCGAAACGGGCGAGCGAAAGGAAGTTGATCAGAATGAGGTTTGGGAGATCCGCGAATATGCGTGGTCGCCAGACGGAAAGTGGATTGCATATGTCAAAGACGAGGCCAATCGCACGCAGTCGCTGAATGTATACAACGTCGAGACCGCCGAACGGGGCACGGTCAGCAATGGCTTCACCGCCGACTATTCGCCCGCATGGGATCCGACAGGCAAGTACCTCTTTTTTGCATCCAACCGCCACTGGAATCCAGTTTTAGATGACATCGATCGTGAGTTTACCACCACCCGGTCGGCCAAACTTTGCGTTGCAATCCTTGCCGCCGATGGTAAGTCGCCGTTTCTTCCGGAGGAACTGCAGGAAGATGACGCAGGGGACCCCTCCAAGGCGGGTACGTCCGAGCAGTCTGGCGATAAGAGTCCAGACACCGCCGAGGGAAAAGAGAGTGCTGGCTCAGGTGACACTAAAGAAGGCGAGAAGAAGGACAAGAAAGAGCTTCCAGCGGTCAAGATCGATCTTGGCGGCCTGTCCGACCGTGTGATCGAGTTACCCAACGTCGCCGCGGGCAACATCACCGCGGTCGCGGCGGTGGAAGGAAAGGTGTTCTTCATCGATCTTCCCGCCCGGGGCATGAACGAAGACGATCACGCCACCCCCGGCGGACGCGAACGCGCGGGCAAGCTGCTCTGTTACGACATGAAGGAAAAGAAAGCCGAGACTTTTCTTCCGAGCGCTACCGGATTCTCAATCAGCAACGACGGCAAGAAGATTGCCTGGCGCGAGGGCAGCGCAATCAACGTCGCGGACACCGCCGGCAAGCCCGGGGACGACATCAAGGAAAAGCTTGATCTAACCTCACTTCGCCTCATGGTCGATACATCCGCCGAGTGGGCGCAGATTTATAGTGAGGCATGGCGTCTACAGCGCGACTTCTTCTGGGCCGAAAACATGGTGGGTGTACCGTGGACCGCGATGCAGGAAAAGTACAAGCCGCTGGTTGCCCGAGTCGGGTCACGTGGGGAAATGAATGACCTGATCGGCCAACTCATCGGCGAACTGGGCACAAGCCACACTTATGTCTTCGGCGGCGACTCTAACTTCCAACCGCCGAAGCCGGTCCTCATTGGCCTGCTCGGCGCGGATATTGATGTTGATGAATCCACCGGACTGCACCGATTTCAGCGGGTGATTCGCCCGGAAAAGTGGGAGACTTTTGTTACTTCGCCGCTGGCTCAGGCACACGTCAACGTGAGGGACGGCGACTACCTCCTGGCAATCAACGGCCGCAAACTTGCGCCGACCGACAGCGTGGATGAGCGCTTGTCCGGTCTTGCGGGCGTCGAAGTGCAGCTAACGGTCGCCAGCAACGTCGACAAGTCCGATGCGCGCGATGTTCAGATCAGCACCCTCGTCAGCGACTTTGAGCTGCGCTATGCCGACCTGTGCCGACGCAACCGGGAGTACGTTGCCGAAAAGTCGAGCGGGCGGATTGGCTATTTTCACATTCCCGACATGTCCGGCGATGGGTTGGTGCAGTTTGTCAAAGGGTTCTACCCGCAGATTCGCAAGGAGGCGTTGATTGTGGACGTGCGAAACAACCACGGCGGGTTTGTCAGCCAGATGTTGCTCGAACGGTTGAATCGCAAGGCAATTGCGTACGATAAGCCGCGCCGGGGACTGGTTGGCACTTATCCCGACCGCGTTCACACTGGGCCTAAGGTTTGCCTGATCGACCAAAACTCCGGATCTGATGGGGATATTTTCCCGTTCAATTTCAGGCAATATGGTTTAGGAAAGCTGATTGGCAAGCGGTCATGGGGCGGCGTGGTCGGAATACGCTCCGATAAGGCCTTTATCGATGCCGGGATGTCGAGCCAGCCGGAGTTTGCGTTTTTTCACGCCGCGGAGGGATGGAACATTGAAGGGCACGGGGTCGATCCGGACATTGAGGTGGAAAACTCGCCCGAGGATGAACTCGCAGGACGCGATTCGCAGATGGATCGTGCGATTGCCGAGCTATTAAAGGAAATTGACGCCAATCCGCCTACCTTGCCAGCCCCGCCTGACCTGCCGAACCGGTCGGGGCGAACGGTTCCGGCGGGGTCGAACTGACACAGAGAATCGGACCCGGAGTCCCGCAAATGGCGGCCGATGCTTGATTCCTGCCCAAAACAGGCGGATAATTGAGGTCTTCGTTTTCTATGCGACCAGCCCGCTACCATACCCTTGCCATTGCCCTTGTGGCGGTGGCGATCTGCGCCGATCGCGGCGTGGCAGCCGGCTCAGCAGGAAACCGACATCCGACGCAGGGCATCACCGGGCAGATTGTCCGCCAACTGCAGATTCAGTTTCGCAGGGTTGCCGCAACCATCGATCCCGTTCGGCTAAGACAGGTTCACGCCGCCCCCCTTGCTTCTGTGCGATTTGTTGTGGTTGAATCGGTGCAACCGTGCGTGCCCGTGAGCGCGCTTCACTCCCGCCTGCCCCCGCCCTGCTGCTAACTGCATATTAACGTCTCTCTTCAATCGCCCGTTTTCCAGTAGCGGCGCGATATCAACTTGTTTATTCACGGTTTTCGCAATCAGCATCCGGCAGCCAGTACAAGGACTCCCCATGAATTTCGGCAAAGTGCTAACTAAGATCTTCGGCAGTCGCAATGATCGTTTACTCAAACGCTATCGCAGCATCGTCGCTCGAATCAACGAAGCAGAATCAAAAGTCGCCCCGATGACCGATGCGCAGCTGCGAGATCGAACCCAGGAAATTCGCCAGAAAGTGTCAGGAGGCCATTTGAAGATGGCAGACGTGCTTCCGGAGGCACTGGCCATCATTCGCGAGTCAATGGATCGCAATATCGGCATCCGGCAGATTTTTAATCCAGAGGAGAACTTCGACCCTGATCAGCTCGACGATGCGATGCTCGAAGCCTACGACCAGGTGCAAAAGACCATGATCGCCACCGGCGAGACCTGGCAGCGAATCGCCATCCCGCCGGAGATTTACGCCGCGGTGAGGAGAATTTACCCCGATTCCCGGCCGCCGTTTCGCGCCCGCTGCTTTGATGTGCAGTTGATCGGCGGACTTGTGCTGTACGAGGGCAAGATTGCCGAAATGGCGACCGGCGAAGGCAAGACGTTTGTTGCCCCGCTGGCCTGCTTTCTCCGCGCGATCGAAGGAATGCATTGTCACGTGGTTACCGTGAACGATTACCTCGTTCGCCGCGATGCCAACTGGATTCGCCCCGCATTTGAGGCGCTTGGGCTTGAGGTCGGTTACATCCAATCCGAAATGGACCCCGGCGGCGAAGCGCGGAAGCGGGCCTACAAGTGTGATGTGACTTACGGCACCAATAGCGAGTTTGGCTTCGACTTTCTGCGCGACAACATGAAGGAGCGATTCGAGCTGCAAGTGCAAGGCCCGCTTGACTTTGCGATCGTCGATGAGGTTGACAGTATCCTGATCGACGAAGCCCGCACGCCGTTGATTATCAGCGGAGCGGCACACGACGACGCGCCGAAATATAAGGCAGCCGACACCGTCGCTCGAAAACTCCTCGAACTGCACAAACCATTCGCCGAAGCCGAGAAGGAAGTGGAAGCCGCCAAGCGCGCGATTAAGGCCGCCAAGGGCGATTTCGACAAAACCGATGACAAACAGGAAAAAACCGCAGCCAAGACTCGCGAGTCAGAGGCCGAGAAGCGCCTCGCCGCAGCCGAGGAAAAGAAGAACGCCATCACTGCCTACTTCGAGGTGGAATGGGATCGAAAGAGCGTTCACATGACCCACGAAGGCATCGCAGCGGCGCAGGAGGAGGCGGGAGTCGGAAGCTTCTATGTCGGCTCGAACATGGAGTGGCCGCACCTCATGGAGCAGGCACTGCGAGCGCATGTCGTCTTCGAGCGCGATAAAGACTATGTCGTCGACCGCGGGCGAACGAACGAGATGGAAATCGTCATCGTTGACGAATACACCGGCCGCAAAATGGTTGGCAGGCAGTGGTCGGACGGGCTGCATCAGGCGATCGAGGCGAAGGAGCGCGTCAACATCAAGCAGGAAACGCAGACTCTCGCAACGATCACGCTTCAGAATTTCTTCAAGTTGTACAAGCAAATCAGCGGCATGACCGGCACGGCCATGACCGAAAGCGAAGAATTCACCAAGATTTATCGGCTGGAGGTCGTTTCGATTCCAACTAATCGCCCGGTGGTCCGGCTCGACTCCGACGACCGGGTTTACCGAAGCGAGCGCGAAAAGTGGGATTCGATTATTGAAGAAATCAAGCTCTACTCCGACGCGTGCCGGCCGGTTCTTGTCGGTACCACCAGCGTCGAAAAGAGCGAGATGCTCAGCAAGATGTTGAAGCAGAAATATGGAATTGAGCATGAGGTGCTCAACGCGCGATATCACGAGCGCGAAGCACAAATCGTCCTCAAAGCCGGACAGACGCACATCAACCCGCACGGTGAGCGCGTCGGCAATGTCACCATCGCCACCAACATGGCAGGACGCGGAACAGATATCAAGCTGGCACCTGAGACCTGGTACGACGTGAAGCACGATGCGGGGAAGTACACGCTGACTCAGCGCACGACGAACAAGGTGATCGAGCTTAAGCCTGATGATGCGGGCGCGTCGGCATTTCAACTCGCGCCCAGTCGGAAGGTGGCCGGGGGATTGCATGTGATCGGCACCGAGCGACACACCGCACGGCGCATCGACAACCAATTGCGCGGCCGCGGGGGCCGCCAGGGCGATCCGGGGTCTTCTCGCTTCTACGTTTCGCTACAAGACGAACTCATGAAGCTTTTTGCCGGCGAGTGGACAATCAAGGTGCTGGGCTTTCTGGGAATGAAGGAAGGCGAAGCGATCGAAGATAAACGCATCAGCAAGGGAATCTTACGGGCACAGAAGAAAGTCGAGGAGCGTAACTTCCTTGGCCGCAAGCAGTTACTGGAATACGACGAAGTGAACGACCGGCAACGTAACATTTTCTACGGCATGCGCCAGAAGGTGCTGGAAGGCCGAAACGTCGATCAGGTTATCTGGGGCATGATCGGCGAAGCCATTGAAGACGCGGTGGAAAAATATGTGACCAGCGATTACGTCGCGGTCGTTCTGGCTGAATGGGCGCGGGCCAATTTCGAGGGCGTGCAGATCGACCCGGAAGACATGCGCGGCATTCGTAAGCTTGAAGAACTCGAAGACCTTATCAAAGGTGAGGCCCGCAACGCCGTGGATAGCAGCATTTCGACGGAACTCAATGAATTCATGGGGGAAGATCGTGAAGATAAGACCGGCTGGGACATCAAAGGGCTTTCAAGTTGGGCGATGAGCCGGTTTCAGGTGAGCCTGAGTCAGACGCAGATCAAATCGATGGATTCCCGCGAGGTGGAGGAGATCTTGCGCGACAAGGCAATCGACCAGATCGAGGCTCGAAACTGTGGAGAAATCGCGAAATATCTTGAGAAGAACTATGCGCTTCACCAGCTTTGCAACTGGGCCGAGGATAAGTTCGGCGTGCATGTCAAGGCCGAGGAGTTTGTGCTCGATGCGGGCCGGCAAATCAACAAGCCCGCGGCTGAGATTGGGCAATTGATCGAAAAGCGGGCCCGCGATGCGTATGCACTTCGGGAGATTCAATATCCCGTGGATCATCTCCTGCTGTTCTGCTTCGGCGATTCGGGAACAACCGACAACGCCTACGCGGGAGAGTACGTCCGCCAATGGGTCATGGGCAAGTATGGCATTGAGATGACCCTCGAACACATTCGATCGCAGTCAGTGCGAAAGCTGCGAGAAGAACTGTGCGCGCTACAGGAAGAATGGATCGAAGACGGGCGGCTGGAACAGGAAATCGATCGACTCACCAGCGAAAACCCGGATGAGGCGGCGCTGGTTAAGGCGTTCAACAAGCGGTTTTACCAGAATCTGACGATCGAGGACCTCAAGCCCAAGCTCCCCGGCGCCCGCGGCGGGGGCGACCGCGATGCCGATGGGAGCGGCACACTGACCCAGCGCGATGTGCTTCTCAACCGCGCGCGAAACTTTCTCCGGCGCGAGTTGACCGATTTGGAGCAGTTCGTGCTCATCCAGATCTTTGATCAAAGCTGGAAAGACCACCTCTACGCGATGGACATGCTCAAGCAAGGCATCGGCCTTCACGCTTTTGCCGAGAAGGACCCGCGCATTCTATACAAGAAGGAAGGCTTCCGCTTCTTTGAAGAAATGATGGCCGGCGTGCGCGACAAGGTGACAGACTTAATCTTCCGCGCCCGAGTCCAGGGCCAGACCCCCCAGGCGCAGAGCAAATACAAGGTGACCGCTGCAACCCATGAAACCAGCGATAGTTACGGCGTCGCAGAGACGCTCGCCAGCGAGGGCTCCGACGCCGCCAGTCAGCCTCAGGGAGAAGGCGCCAAGCCTCAGACGATCGTGCGAGAATCGCCCAAAGTAGGGCGAAATGATCCGTGTCCATGTGGTAGTGGGAAAAAGTATAAGAAGTGCTGCGGGGCGGATGTAGCCGTTTAGCGAGGCGAGTCGGGAGCGACTTCCGATCGCCCATCAGTCATTTCTGAAAAGACAACTTCAAGAGCTGCCGGCGGCGCGGAGATTCCTTCTTCGCGCCGCCGGTGTTGAAACTTCATCCATAGCACTTCAAACTCTTCCGGCGTGATTTTTTCGCTTTCAAGCGCATCCTGAAGCATCGATAGATCAGACATCGGATCGCTGAACGTCAGACTTCGGCGCTGACCGCCCCGCCGGAGCATTCGCATGACCACGAGTGCCAACGCGAGTAAACCGAGCGCAATCAAGGCAAGTAGCATTCAGGGAGATTATAGCCTGAGAAGTTCCTGTGAGGGTTGCATGTCCGTGCGGAACGAAGACGAGAAGCCCTTCAGCGCGGATGGCAACCATAAGGGTTTGGCTGCTGTCCAATCTCGGGCCTAGTTATGCGTCGGCGCGGTAGGCAGCTTGAGAATCATCCCAACTTTCAGCTTGGCGGGATCGCTGCCGATTCTGGCCTTGTTCAGGTCGTAAATCTGTTCCCACATATCCGATTTTCCGTAGAGCTTCTTGGCGATGCCGTGCATACTGTCGCCGCTTACTATGCGATACTCGGTTTTGGCCAGCGCTGGCGCCGGCGATGGATCGTCCGCCCCCCCGTTGGCCTTCACCTCTTTCACATCAGGAATCTGCAGGACCGTGCCCGGCTTGAGCCTCTTCGGATCGACGCCGGGATTGGCTGTGAGAATCGCCTTGTAATAAACCTGACTGCCGTAAACAGTCTCAGCGATTCGGGCAATGGAGTCGCCCGGCTGCACTGTGTGGGTCTTCACTGTTGGTCGGATGGAATCATCAGGCTGAATGCTGATCGGTGCATTTCCGGCAGCGGTGCCGTTGTCCGCTGGCGGGGAGCGGAAGCCATCGCCCGAGGGAATAATGCCCTGTTGCGATGGTCCTCGGTTGGTGCCCGGGTTGCTTTTGAGCCGGCCCTGGGGCATCGAACCAGTGTTGAGGGCCAGCATCCACTTTTCACCTGAGTCGGCGAACGGGTCGTTTGCCGCAGGCTGCCCGCCGGCGATCTGATTGGCGGGTGTGATAGTGGTGACGGGAGCCTGACCGTCGCCCGTAGTCCCGCTGGGGGGGTAGGCAGAGCCGGATTCGGCTCGTTTCATCTGTTCCTTGAAGGCATCGTCTGCATTGACGACAGGCTGGCCATCAATTGGCGCACCTCCGGGCACGACCAAAACATAGACCACGATTACTGCCAGCAGGATGGCAAGCACCACTGCGCCGATTTTCACGTCCTTGCGAACCATACGGGAAATCCTTTCCCTCGTGCGAAAATATGATGTGTACACTCCCGACCCGAATCACCCACGGGCCGGTCCATACTCTTTTACCCTAATGCCACGCTGTACCCTACGCCCGCTGCAACTGCGCTGTTGGCGAAGGCTTTCGCGCATCTTTGACCTGCTTCTGGCCGATGAGAAGCAGCGGCGACGCGATCGCCACCGACGAATAAGTCCCTACAATAATGCCAACCACCATGGAAAATGTAAAGCCGTGAATTCCCGGCCCGCCGTTAATGTACATGACGACGAGCGTTACAAGCGTAGTTCCGCCGGTGAGAAGCGTCCTGCTCAGGGTCTGGTTGATCGAGTCATTGATCAACTGGCGATCAACAACCCCATGCTTGCCACGATTCTCTCGAATTCGGTCGAACACTACGACCGTATCGTTCATGCTCCAACCCATGACAGTCAGAATCGCCGCCACCACCGTCAGATTGACTCGGAACGGCTCCAGCAGGAGATAGTCGCGGAAAAATGCAATTTCAGATGCATAATGCGCCACGCCAATCGCCGCCACGACAAATAGCGTGTCGTGAAGCAGGGCAACGATGGTGGCTGTTCCATATCGTAGATTGCCGAAGCGAATCCAGATATAGGCCATGATTACAATGCACGATGCCACCAGGGCGATAATGGCCTGAAACTGAGTTTCGCCAGCCACCTGCGGGCTGAAATTAGTGACCTTTTGAAGTTCAACCGGGTTGTTGATCGCGTCGTTCACCAGTCTCCAACCAGGCACCGCAAGCTCGGCCTGCCACTTTTCCGGATCTTTGTCGTACGGAATCGCGTCATCGCTCATCAAAACGACCGCGGCATTCTGATCCGGGAACGTTTCGACGCTCACCTTTCGGTATCCAGCCTGCTCAGAACCCACCTGCAATCGCTGCTGGTCAAGCCGACGCTCGATATCGGGACCTGCGATCATCGGCCGCAGATCCCTCAGAATGAACGCCACGCCGCCAATATGTTCCCGCACCTCGGTGGGCGTGATGCCGTCAAATGAAATCGAATTCGGCTCGATCGGGAACACAGCCCGGTTGATCGCCTCGCCGAGGCTGGCACCCACCATTGCAAACTGGCTCGGCTCCTGCAGATTCAGCTTACCCTGCAGCGCTTCCTTAAGGACCTCTTTCACCGCGGCTGCATTATCGTTCGGCGTGATGACTTCATAAGTTTTCTCATCAGCACCGACCGAGACGACTGCCGGTGCAGGCAGCTTGTCCGGGTGAGCATCGCTCGCCCTCTGGATAATCGATCGAAGCTCATCGATCTTGATCGGTTCGCGCAATTCAAACTGCGCCGCCGTCCCATTGGCAAACTCCACATCCAGCACACGGCTTTGGCTCCAGCGAATGCTGAAGAGGACCAACCCGATAACCATAAACACGATGCTGAAGCTGTAGAATGCCGGAGCAAGCTTCATCCAATCGATGTTGGGCCGCAGGAAGCGGTTCCACCACGGCAGGCTCATTGGCACGCTGCCGAGCTTCTCGACCCCCAGCTTATCGATCATCAATGCAAAGATCGTCTTGGTGACAAACAACGCCGTAAACAGCGAACTGACGATGCCCAGCAGCAGCGTGATGCCAAACCCCTTCACCTCTTCGCTACCCATCCACATCAGGAAAAAACTGGTGATGGCGGTAGTGACATTACCATCGAGAATTGCGCTAAACGCGCGGTCGTAAGCATTTCGCAGCGAAAGCCGAATGCCCATACCGCGCGCCTGCTCTTCACGCAGACGCTCGAAAATCAGTACGTTGGCATCGACCGCCATGCCTATCGTCAGAACAATGCCAGCAACGCCGGGGAGCGTAAAGGTGGCGTTCAGCGCCGCCATTGCACCGAGAATGAAGACGACGTTCAACAGCACGGCGATCATCGCGACAACGCCGCTGATGTAATAGTAGCCAATCAGGAAGACCGCCACGACGATCAATCCAAATGCGCACGCTGTCAGCCCAGCCCGCAGGTTGTCCTTGCCCAACTGCGGGCCGACCGTGCGCTCGCTGATCGGGTCTTCCGCCAGTTGTGCCGGCAGCGAGCCTGCGGCAAGCGTGCTGATGAGGTAATTCAGCTCCGACGCGGTGAAACCGTCGCTGCCCCCGTCGATCGTGCCCTGCCGGCTGATCTGCTGGCGGATGTTGGGCGCGGTGATAATCTTGTCATCGAGCGAAATCGCCAGCGACTGCCCTACATTTGCACCGGTCAACTCACTGAACAGCCGTGCGCCGACCGGGTCAAACCGAAACCCAACCACCGGAATGCCCATTTCCGTCGGCGTGCGGTAGGCCGCCTCCAGTGACCACCGCGGGAGGTTTTCGGCGTTGATCATCTGCTTGCCAGGAATCGCCCATCCCAGCACATACTTCTTGTCGCTCCCTGCAGGCGAGAAAAGTTGGTGAGACCGCGCCATTTCATCTGGGCGGGCCACCTCGAACCATCGCAGCGTGTCACCCGCCTCCACCCGGGGGCCTCGTTCGCGCAGCCGTTGAATCATCGCCGCCACCTCCGGCATGCTGCGCATTTCTTCGGGGCTGGGCAGGATGTGAAACTCCAGAACGCCACTTCCTCGCAACAGTCGCTTCAGGTCGCCAGAGTCATCGAGTGCACCGCGGACTTTCGTATAGTCGTCATAGGCCTTGGCAAACTCGTCGATTTTTGTCGATAGTGTGGCAAATCCCTGCGAATCAAACCGCTGCTTCAGTTCCTTCAGCCGCGCGTCCCGCTGTGTGGGGTTGAACTGCAGCACATTCTCCAGTTCGGCGACGCTCAGGTTGGTCTCGTCGATCTGAGAGCGAAGGGAGTCGAACTGGCTCTCCAACTCGGCCTGCCGCGCCGCGTCGCGCGCGGCCCGGGAGGCCTGGATCTGGTCCCAGACACTCGCCATGGCGCCGAAAAGCTCGTCTCGCCGAGTATTGCTTTGTGAGAGTTTTGCAAGGCGATCGCGGCGGGCGTCGCCAGTGGCGTTTTGGATCGCGTCCACCACGCTGGTCACGCGCACACCATATTCTTCAATCGATCGCTGGGCGGTCGCGTAGGCGTCGCGGCGGGCCTTGGCCTGGCCCGATTGATTGGATAGCGGCATCTGAATCTCAAGGCGGGTTCCACCCTGGGGACGCCAGATCAGATTGCGCACGCCGTCGGGATCGACGCGCTTTTTGAGCGCCTCCATCACCTGTTCGGCCAGTTTCGGATCGGCCGTCCCTGCCGGTGCCTTAATCTCGTAAAGTAAACTCGTCCCGCCGACCATGTCGATGCCGGGCTTTAACCCGTGCCCGAAATCGCCCTTAAACATGCCCGGAAAAATTGCCCAGAGCATGGCCAGGGTAATGGCAAAAATCAGCGTTATTCGGCCCGTGAAGTTTGTTGGCATGAGTTTCCTCCCTCGCCCGTGTTCGTGGGTGAGGGGATAAAGGTCCGTTTTCTACAATCACTTCTTCTCGTCGTCGCTTAAAACGCGATGGATCGCGCTTCTGCGAAATCGCATCTTTGTGTTGCTGGTCTCGTCTACCTTGACGACCACTTCACCATCGCGCACCTCAACGACCGTGCCCAAAACCCCGCCGATCGTCTCAATTCGATCATTCTTCTTCAGGCTGTCGAGCATGTCTCTCTTAACTTTGGCCTCTTTCTGCTTGCTGCGGATCACAAAAAACCACAGCACCACCAGCAGAAGAATGAACGGCCCAAAGCTCTGCAGAAACTGAAACGCAGGCGGCGGCGCGTTCCCTCCCGCCGGGGGGGTTGATTGGGCCACGATGATCATCAAAGCGTTCAAATGGGTCTCCGTCTTTCTTCTATAGTGAGTCGATTCGTGGTGTTTCTTAACTCAAATCCAGCAATGAAGTTAGTGACGTATCAAAACCACGCAGCACCCCACTACATCATCACCTCAGCCGCTGAATCACTTCCACACAGTCGGCAACGGGGGTCGGCCTCGTAAAAGCGGTCAAACCGCGCCTCTGCGATCGCCGTGCGGATATCCGCCATCAACCGCTGGTAGAACCGCACATTATGCACTGAAACGAGGATGGGGCCAAGCATCTCGCCTGCGAAAAAGAAGTGACGTATCGCACCTCTGGTAAAGGACTTACAAGCAATGCAGTCGCAGCCAGCCTCGATCGGGCCGCGGTCGCGGGCAAATTGGCTGTTTCGGAGTCGAATCGCCCCCCCGGCGGTGAAAGCGTAGGCGTTGCGGCCGTTTCGGGTGGGCATGACGCAGTCAAACATGTCCACGCCATGTCGAACTGCCTCAGCGATATCCCTCGGGAATCCCACTCCCATGAGATATCGCGGCTTGGTATCCGGCAGCGTCGGCACCACCGCTGTGAGCACTAACTTCATCGCTGCAAACCCCTCCCCCACCGCCAACCCGCCGACGGCGTAGCCGGGGAAATCCATCGCTATCAGCGATCTAGCGCAGTGCGCCCGCAACTCCAGATCGGTGCCACCCTGCACGATCCCGAAAAGCCCCTGATCAGCCATTCTTGCGTGCGCGGAAATGCACCGCTCGGCCCACCGAAGCGTCCGTTCCACTGCCTGCAACTGATACTCCCGGGGCTTCGTGGGATCCGGGCATTCATCAAACGCCATGATGATATCGGCACCCAGATCATTCTGAACTTGGATGCTCCGGGCGGGTGTGAGGTAGATCGTCGAGCCGTCAATGTGACTCTTGAACGTCACGCCATCGTCGGTGATTCGGTTGATGTCGGCGAGCGAAAACACCTGAAACCCGCCAGAGTCGGTCAGAATCGGCCCCGGCCATGCCATGAACTGATGCAAATCTCCCAGCGCCGCCACCGCCTTCTCGCCCGGGCGGAGCATGAGGTGATAAGTATTGCCAAGGATGCACTGAGAGCCAGTGGAGGCAATAGTGTCGGGCAGCAAGCCCTTCACGGTCCCTTGGGTACCAACTGGCATGAACGCCGGCGTGTCAAATGACCCGTGCGGCGTATGCACCTTTCCTCGCCGCGCGCTGCCGTCGGTGGACATCAGTTCATACCTGACTGCGTGTTTCACAGCCGCCGACTATGCGGGCAAGGCGAGGGGATTGCAATGCAGGCTAAACTAACCCGGTGATGCTGGCGCGATGGCAAATACAAAGACATCGCCGCTGCGAAACACTTCGGTAAAGCGAGGATCGCGCCGCACCCAGTGCCACTCGATGGGCACAGTCGCATTACCGGGTGGGTGGAGCTTGATGAGGAAGTATTCTGCTCCGAAGCCACTCAGCCGGCTCTTCCACAACGACTCGTCCGCATCGGTCGCTGCAGCAGGGATTGCTTCGCGAAGCATGTTGCGTGCCGACATCGGCATCGTGAACCCTGGCAATTTGGCGAGTGATGTCACGGTCGCGCTCACCGGAACATGTGCCACGCAGCGGGTAAGCTGCGCGCCGAGAAGTGGGTGGGTGAGATAGGTGCCCGTGTACGCCACTGGTGCGTCGGCAGGCGTTTCGTTGCGAAGGAAAACCCACGCGCGGCCCAAGTCCTGATACTTCTCCTCCCACGCATAATCTGCCAGCGCCGGCAAGCCCAGCACGTAGCTTCGCCAGTTTACCCAAACAGCCCCCGCCGCCGTGCATATCAAGGTGCCAATCACACCGGCACGAACGCGCCGAGACAACCCCATCACAAAGCGCAATATCTGCCACACAATCACGCCAGCAAGCGCTTTGGGCAAGAGGTCGAACAACAGATCGCTTGCGAAAGATGTCGCAAGTGAGGCCGAGACCGCGACCGCTGCCATCGCCAGCCTGACGCAAGCGGGCCAGAGTGCGATCGCGAATATCGCCGTCAGGAACCAGGGATAAAGAAAGCGCACTTCGGCGTACGGCGACGTGAATACAAACGCAACGGTGCCAATCAGCGGCCCCATGACGCAGATTCTCGCAATCGGGTCGTGCCACACAGCCCGCCTTCCGAACAAAATCGCGCCGGCGCACGCACTCACCGCCAACACCCCCATCACCCATCCAAAGCTGAAATAGCCGGTGATGAAAGTCTCGTTCAACCCCGCCCATTCGCGCAGCCGGGGGGAGTGTGTGGTGACGAACAAACCTGGCAAAATTGTCATGCCGAAGGCGCGTACCTCGGTCGGGAAGATCGGGTTGGCGAAATGAAGGAGATTGCGCAGATACCAAGGCCCCGCGACCAGCATTGTAATGCCCGCTATGGCCAACACACGTTTCAACCGCGGTCGAGTGGATTTCTGTAGCGGCAGCGGTAGCAGCAACAACATTGCCGGCGCAAGCGCATAGACACAGGTAACCTTCGTCGCCGCTGCCAGCCCGAGCGCAAGCCCGAGGCGAATCGCGCCCAGCCGATCGACTCGCAACAAACCGTTGATAAATATCAGCACGAATGCCGTCAGGAACAGATCATCTTTGGCGAGCACCATCTGTCGCACCACAGGCGCAGACAACGCCCCTGCGGTCGCGAGCAAGACGGCCACACGCGTACTACCGCCCAGCCGCAGGACGAGTTGCACGCCGGCCAGAAAGATCGCAATCACGGCAGGCGTCTGCATAAATCGAGCCGCGACGTCGCTCTGAAATGGGATCATGAACCAAGCCGCAAAGAGCGACCCCCCGAGGGGAGAAAACGTGTTGGCGGGGTTGAAAAACCACGTTTCATAAATGCCGATCCTCCCCTCGCGCAGCCAGGTAGCCGCGGCGGGAAGGTGGTAGGTGAGCGCGTCGTCCGACATTGGCGGAAGCACGCGGTATTGCCAGACCACTGCAGCTACTTCGCAACTCACAATCGCCAATCCGAGTTGAATCGCAAAGCGCCCCGATGCACCCGACCCCGCAACAACTGGCAGATCGTTGGAGCGCGAGCTGGCGCGCGTCACCAAGAATGCGATGACAGACAATACCACGCCCCCCGCCGTCGCTGTCGCGGGGCTAAGCCAGCCGATGAGTCCGAGACTGCCGACGACGAGGTATTGCCCCGACCACCAAAGCAGCAGCGCGTCAAGCCAAGTTTGTATGAGTTCTCCACCGCCGAATGCGCGAGCGGTTTGAAATGCCGCTATCAGAAGCAGACCGTTCAGCACGATCGCCCAAAGCAGTCGAAGCTCGTGCTCAACATCGCCCACAAAGATCGGGAGGATACCGCAACGCGCCGCGATTGGACGGCTTAATACGCTTTCACCAACACCGACTTGGGATACGAGATCCGCACAATCTCCTCAGCCGGTATTCCCCGCCGGGCCATCGCTTCGGCACACCATTGACACATCCCCACACCGTGGCCGTGGCCGTGGCCCTCGGTAAACACGATCTCGGCCGGTTGGTTCACGGGTTTGAAATAGCTGCTGAGCAGTTGCGGGCCCCCCTTTCGGTCGGCATTGCAGGCCCAGCGCGTCTCTTCGCTGCCGAGGCTGTATCGCTGCCCACTGACGTCGGAAACGATAAACCTGACCGGACGCCCAAACCGATTCACCGATTCTACATCGATCCGGTCGACCGCCTGAATGCCGGCAATCGGGTGGTTTCGGGCCTCGCCCCAGCTTCGAATTCGACGCGTCAATTCAGGCTTGTCGATCGTCACTGGCGCCCAATTGTGCTTGGGCGAGATATTGCAAAGCCCACCCACATTTCGCTCGCTCAGGACGGGTGAGTAAGCGTCGCCGAACGCGTCATACGCACTTTGTCCCACGCCGCCGCAACACGCGCTGAAATACGCCTTGAATATCTTCTCGCTTCCGCTCGCACCCGCCGCCGCTACGATACCCCGGGTTGCGTCCACCGCTTCAGTCGCTTTGCCTGTCTCGGCCTTCACCCCGCCGTACACCTGGCTGCGCGTGTCGGGGTGCACATCCCAGTGCTTACCTGGGCCTTGCGTCCGGGCTTCGTAAAGTGCATACGTTCGCGCAACGATCGCCTGGGCCTTATACGCCTCCTCATTCCAGTCGCGGAGCAGTTCGCGTGCCAAGACGCCCAGCAGATATGACTCTGCATCGACATGATTAACTACATCAAAACTTGTAGGGCTCGTCGGCACGAGCCTGAACTTTCCCCGGTAAAACTCGCCATTGATATTGATTGTGCCGTCAACATCCGGCGTCACAGTCAGGTCGTCGCCCGGGACGTTCACACTGCCAATCTGCCAGCCATTGCCTGTGAACGTGATCGCTGCGGGCTGACCTTCCACCAGCGCGAGTTTTCGGGCACCGGCAGCGGTACTGGCGACCGTCAGCGTCGGCCGGCTCGTTCCAATAGCCACCTGATTTGCATCTGCGGCGAGCCTCACGCGAATCACCGGCAACCCATCACTTCCAAGCCGATCGCGCCCCGCACAGCCTGCAGGCAGAGTGATCAACAGAAAAAGCCAGATTCCGCACCCGACCGACCCCACTTGCTTCCAACATATGTTCATAGGCATCCTTGCCTGCAAAATTGACCCAACGAATTCTGCCGCGAAAACGACGCTGAAGCAACCTCACGCCGGCGAAGTACGCCAAAAAACCAGCCCTCCGTCGAATCGCTCGACCAACGGCTGCCGACAATTCCCCCGACTCCGACCTGACGGGGTCCCTTCCAAGCCATCGCCGAGTTACACTTCCCAGTCATGCGGAAAACCCCGATCGGCGACAGTGCCATCCAACTTCACACTGCCGATATCGTGACGGACGAAGCCGTGCTCGCGGCGCGCGCGTTGGCCGACCAGATTTCCCGATCGTGCCCGCCTTTCGTCCGCGATGTCGTCGCGGTGTATGTAGATATCACAGTCTATTTTGATGCAAGCGAACGCGAAGCCGCTGTTGCCTGGCTGGAAAATGCCCTGGCCTCCGCGGCGTTTCCAACGGATTCGACATCGATCGAGCCATCCACTCATAGCATTCCCGTTTGCCACCGAGAGAGTTTCGCGCCCGACCTGCAGGCAATAGCCAATCGCGTCGGTCGTTCCTCCGGCGACCTGATCGAGCTATTCGCCTCTCGGGTGTATACAGTGGGTGCCATCGGGTTTCTCCCCGGCTTCGCATACCTGCTCGGTTTGGATGCGTCACTCCATTCGCCGCGGCTTGCCGAACCACGGCCACGTGTGCGGGCGGGGTCGGTAGGGATCGGAGGTTCGCAAACCGGCATCTATCCGAGCGAGTCGCCCGGCGGATGGAACATCATCGGTCGCACGCCTATGCCAATGTTTGACGCCACCAGAACACCTTCGGCGAGGCTTCGATGCGGCGATCGTGTTCGATTCAAGCCGATCACTTCCTCGGAATTTGACCGGTGGAAATGACGATTATCCAACCCGGAATGCTCACCTCCGTGCAGGACACGGGGCGCTATGGTCATCGCTGCGACGGTGTGCCGACCGGAGGAGCTGTTGATGCGGTTTCGATGCAACTGGCCAACCTCGCAGTTGGCAATCCGGCTGCGGTTGCGGGCCTGGAGTGCACCCTTGTAGGCCCCCGAGTGAGATTTAGTCAGGATGCGCTCATTGCGGTTGCCGGAGCGACTGTCCAGGGAATTGAACCGCTGCGACCAATACTCGTTCGAGCGGGGAAACCAGTCTCGCTGGAAAAACTCTCTCGCGGATGCAGAAGCTACCTCGCGGTGGCAGGCGGCATTGATGTTCCAACCGTGCTTGGCTCTCGCTCGACCGCGCTGCGCAGCGGCTTCGGCGGGTTCCAAGGCCGACCCCTCCGCCGCGGGGATGTGCTGCCGATTGGTACCCCGCCGCCCAACCCGCCACGCAATTGCAGAATTGACGCACGATGCTTCGGCGCGGGCCTGCCATCCATTCGAATCACCAGTGCTCATGAACACGTCGAACTGGCAACTCAGTTCTGTGAGGCGACCTACACAATCTCACACCAATCCGATCGTATGGGCCTGCGCCTTACCGGTGGGCGCGATCTCCCACAGCCCGAAGCAATACAACTATCACGGGCGGTTGCGCCCGGGACGATCCAACGCCCGCCCGGGGGCGAGCCGATTGTCCTTCTCGCCGACGCTCAAACCGTGGGTGGCTACGCGGTCATCGGCCATGTCATCGCCGCCGACCTGCACCATCTGGCACAACTCCGGCCCCGCGACACCATCCGATTCAGCCTCATAACCCTCGACGAGGCAGCGGTGGCAGCGAAGAACCAGCGTTCACTGCTTCGCACGATTGCTCTGGGCATGTCTGCCGCGCAAAGACGACGCATCTGAGAGACGACGATGAAAGAGATCGACCTCAACTGCGACATGGGCGAAATCGAGGGGGTGGATGAGCAGATCATGCCCCTGATCAGCAGCGCCAACATCGCGTGCGGTGGTCATGCGGGTGACGACGCGACGATGCACAACGCGGTGAGCCTCGCGATCAGGTATGGCGTATCCATCGGCGCACACCCGAGCTATTGCGATCGCCAGAACTTCGGCCGAGTTGAGATCGATCTGGCTCCCGCCGAGGTGCGGCAAATCGTGATCGAACAAATTGAACGACTTAAACGCATCTGCAACTTACTCGGAACATTCGTTTCGCACGTCAAGCCGCACGGCGCGCTTTACAACCGCGCCGCGGCTCACCGCCCTACCGCCTGCGCAATTGCAGAGGCGGTGTGCGCGGTCGATCCATCTCTGGTCGTTTTTGGCCTCGCAGGCAGCGAAGCGATCCGGGTCGCCGCCGAATTGGGGCTTCACACCGCAGCGGAAGTGTTCGCCGATCGGAACTATCTGCACGATGGCACGCTGATGCCGCGGACGGCACCCAACGCAGTGATTACAGATCCATCGCACGCTGCGCAAAGGATCATCCAACTCATCGAAACCGGCACCATCGAAGCCATCGACGGTACACAGCTACACCTTCCCGCGGAGACGATCTGCCTGCATGGCGACAGCCCATCGGCGGTTGAAATGGCGAAGACCATTCGCCAGCGACTGAACGAGTCTAAGTTCGCCCTCCTCGCAGTCGCCCGCCCGCGTTTTTGAGTGCAACCAAGAGAAAGGCCGGAGCAGTTCTCTGCTCCGGCCGCTCCACGATTTAGACTTCATTGCCAGCTTAGTCGAGCTTGCGCAGCGTGAGGTTGTATGTCGCGAGAATCTGCTTGATCTCGTGCAAGCTAGTCTGCCCGAAATTCTTACAACCGAGCAATTCATCTTCCGTGCGGGCAGCAAGCTCGCCAACGGTAACAATGTTCAACCGCTGCAATGCCTTGCGGGCTCGCACACTCAGCTCCATATCGGCGATCGACTTGTTCACAATCTCCGGAGCGATGTCGCCGGAAATCACCGGCGCACGCCGCACCGGAGCCTTGGCCTCTTCAGCAGCCTGGCCCAGTCGAAGGCCCTTGGCGGCCAGCAGACTCTTGATTTCGTTGAGGCTCGTTTCGCCAAAATTCTTATAGCTCAGCAATTCCGGCTCGCTCGTCCGGAGCAGATCGCCAAGCGAGCGAATGTTCATCTTCTTCAAGCAATTGCGGCTGCGGACTGATAGCTCAAAATCGCTGATGGGCACGTTGAGCATCGCATCACGACGGTCGCCGTGGAAATCGCCGTCCTCGTCGTAGTACATCGAACGAGCCGATTCGACATCTTTGAGGTAAAGCCGCGCTCGCTCATGGTTTGGATCGGTAAGCAAGACCGCATCCAGGCAGCGCTTTGCCTCGTCGTAGTGACTGTTGTCCTCGTAAAGCACCGCGAGGTTCATCAGGGCATTGATGTGAACCGGCGCGCTGGTGCAGATTCGCTCATAAAGCTCAATCGCCTTCGCATCTTCCGCCCGGCGGTCGTACAACACCGCCAGCCGAAACGCCGCCTTCTCGTGGTCAGGGTTCTCATTCAACGCGCGCTCAAAGAAATCAAGCGCCTTCTCGTTGTTGCTCTCTTTCTCGGCGTCAATCCCCCGACGATAAAACTCCTCGGCGGCCTTTTCATTAATCGATGTGCCTGCAAGTTCTTGATTCATAAATGTTTGCGGTAGAACCACGGAAGCAAACAGGCCAACGACAACCCGCCGCTCACCTGCGCGAATCGGGTAATTTACTGCCGACACCGCAGTTCTGTCAAACCCCCCATCTAAGAGAACGCTCCCCAAGATAGACTTTCCCGGCTTCGATCGCTAAAACCGTATTTTCGAGGCACTCGTAGCTCAATTGGATAGAGCATCGGTCTTCGGAACCGAGGGTTGCAGGTTCGAGTCCTGCCGAGTGCGTTCAAGCAACTGCTTTCTCTGACGGGAGTTGCGTTCCGTCCTCAAACTCCTTCCTCCTCGGAAAACACCGGTTTGGGGTCGAGTTGGTCAGTTTTTGGTCAGTCGTAACCACGTCACTCAACCCTTTGACGATCCTCTGTTGAGCGCGCCGCGCCACGTTCAGGTCGTCATCCTGCACCGACAGACAAAACGTCTGCGTGGTATTGATGTCGGCGTGGCCGGCGAGTTTCTGCGTCACGTGGATCGGCAATCCCTGGCGCGCCCAGTTGGTGATGCACGAGCGACGCAGGTCGTGGAGCGTGAACTTCCCGACCCCGGCGCGCTTGCAGACCGTCTTGAACTTGCGCAGCGAATTGTTGATCACGTGACGATGATCCTTCCACAGATTTCGATCCACCTGATCCCGGTAGTAAGCCCACCGACCGGCGTCCATGAACACGTAGGGACAACCGGGCGGCGCCACCGCCTTCACCTGCCGGATCAGTTCCGTCGCTTGCTTCGGTAACGGAAGCTCGCGGCGTTCGTGGTCCTTTGGCGTCCATGCCTGTACGTAGCCGGCGCGATCGTGCCGGGCCACGTGAACGACCGCTCGATCAAAATCGATGTCGTCCCAGGTGAGGTTCGGGGCTTCCTGCCGGCGAAGCCCCGTGGTGTAAATCAGCACCAGTTCCGCCCGCGCCAGCAGGCTGCCGGCGTTGGCGTAGACCTGCTCGAACTGCTCCGGCGACATGTACGCCGGGCGCTTCTCTGCGGTCCGCAACAGGGTCACACCTACACACGGGTTCTTCCCGGCGCGGAGGTGGCCCCGTCGGATCGCCAGGTTGAACAGCGTCTTGAGCTGCTTCACTTCCTTGTTGACGGTCCACGCCGACAGCCCGGCTTCCGTTCGCCGCGCCCGGAAGCTTTCGATGGTGCGCGGGGCGATTGACCGCAGGTCTCGCTCACAGCCGATCTGGGCGGCGAGCTGCTTCATCACCCCGGCGTGCATGAGCAGTGTGCCTCGTGACACGGAACCCTTCGAGAGCTGACGGTGCTCGGTGAAAAACTCCCGCAGCGAACAGCGGCGCGGCGGATCGCCGTTGCCCTGCCGAACCTCACTCTGCTTGGTCTCTGCGAACTTCTCGGCCTCCTTTCTGTTTTCGAAGCTCTTGGAATACCGGTTCCCGTCTTCACCGAACCAGCGCACCACCCAACTGGAGAGCCGCTTGCGCGGCCATTCCGATTCAGGCAGCGGCTGGCCGGTGTCGTCGAGCGTAACCGGTCCGCGGTAGCTGCGATAAATGCCTACTTTCGTCGTCGCCATGGTGATCTTCTTCTTTCCTGCCCCGTGCCGGGGCCGAAGCTCACCCTGTGACGACTGACCGATTCGATCGGATTGTACGTCGTCGGCGAGCCGGAAGGAGGAGCTATGCCGGATCAATCATTCGGGCACGCAGCGGCGTGCTTCGACTGCCAGCCGCACGATGCAATCCACGCATACCCGGAAAATCTGGGTGTGCGTGTCTTCCGGGTGCGTCGGCCACTCAATGCGGAGTTGTGCGACCAGTGGGTTGTACCTGTCACAAGCCTGGCAGCGACGCTCGTCGTCCTCTCCGTCCTCCATCATCGCGAACGACTCGTACTTGGTGAGTTCAGACGGAACACCGCGCTCAATTCTGATTTTCATGACTTTCTCCTTTCGATGAAGTCAATACGGAACCATCGCCCGCAGGGAACACCCCGACGGGACTGATACTCTGCTGTTAAAGAAGCGATCAGGTTTCGGTCTTAACGGCCAGAAACCGGTCCAGTTCCGACTTGCGGTACCAGACGTGCTTTGCGTACTTCGTCGCCTTCAGGTCACCCCGGTCGCGCCAGTACCGCAGCGTTCGCATTGCCGAACGAGGGCTGTGGTTTTCCAGCTCATCCAGCCGGAGATACTGGGCAGCTTCGATCGGACGCATCAGCTCGGGGAACTGACCGGGTCGTGCGGGCCACGTATCTGGTAGTTGATTGCATTTACTATTGTCACTTGATAGCACCGCTTGCTCGCCGTTCATCAAATCACCTCTATGACGAGCCAACATAGCGTTTTGCTCAGCACCTTCATTTTGCGCAATCAAGAAAATTCGAAGAACGAAAGAAAGTTTGCTAGCACACTTTGGCGCACCAGATTCATTTGTATTTTCTGGGCGTTGGAAGGAATCGAACCCAGATTTTCAGCGGGATTTACGCCTCAGCCGCGCCGATGGTGCGGTTGACCGTGCCTGAAAAGTGTTCGCTGCGTTCTGGCGAGGGAGCCGTGGCGGGCGGATGCGCCGGTATCTGACCGTGCCTGAAAAGAGAAATGCGCCAGCCGTATCAGCCGGCGGCGCGGCCCTTATCTACATATAGATGACGGGCGATGCGCGCCGCACCATGCTCATAGTTGATGCGGTTGGACTCGGCGTACACCCACTGCCGGTTCATCTCGATCGCGGCAACGCTCATCGAGCCGGTGCAGGCACAGGCGTCAAAGACCAGTTCCCGCTCGTGGCTGTGCTTGCCGACCAGGAACTTGCAGAGCTCAACTGGTTTTTCGAAAGCGTGTTCCTGCTCCCCGGCCAGCGTTGGTGTGCTAACCGGCGCGAACCGAAGGATGTCGCCGCGTGGGCTGGCATCGTGATTGAGCAGCCGGTCCCCGGGACGCTTGAGCACCCAGATCCATTCAGTTTGCGTCGAATACGCGCTCCCGAAATCACCGGCCTGGGCGCGCCCCTTGTCCCAGATCACCACCCGCTCAAGCGCCCATCGGTATCGATCGATCGCCGCAGCGATCTGTCCGGGCAGCGGCCCCGATGGCTGCCAGAGCAGCACCGCGCCGCCGGGCTGCAGCTTGGGCTGCCAATCCCGCAGCAGATCAGTGACGAGCGCGATCGCATCAACGGCGGCGGAGTTGTCGCACGTCTTCCGGCGCGCGCTCGCCCCGGTGTATCGCCCTTCATGCCGCTTCGGATAGACATAAGGTGGATCAATGTGCAGAACCTTGATCGACTTTTCCGGGAAGATATTCAGCAGCGTCTGAAATCTGGCGTGATACGCATGGTTGAACGGCCCAGCCGGCGCGACGATATCAGCGAGCCTTGCCGCTCGCTCGTTCTCCTGCTGCCGGGACAAGGCGGAAAAGTGCGCAGTCACATCTCGATGCTGCGAAAATCCCAGCCGGCGGATTTCAGCGAGCACTTCCAGCGGCTTGAGCTGCAGCCCCTTGAACTTCCGCACCATCCGCATCGCCAGGAAGTAGCAGTTGTAGGGAACATCCTTCCGCCGAACTCGGGGCGGGAACATCCGGCAGGTGCGATACATCTGCGAAAGATCGTTCGGCCGCTGCCTTGTCTGCCGCGCAATATCAATGGCCCGAAGTTGATGCCGATCGATCAACTCGATCAGCACATCTCCCTGGCGGAGTTTGCAGGCGCGTTCTTCCTCAAGCAGGTTTCGAAGCCGTTCAATGCTCTTCTTAACCCCGGCGGCAGCAAGCCGCCGTTCTGATCGTCGCGCCAGGACCATTGCTCCGCGGCCGAGCAGGCTCATGGATTCCGGAGTCGTCGCCCAGCCTCGCGGCTTTCGGGATCGGGTCATCCTGAGAAGGATATCTTCCCGCACTTGTCCGCACCAGCCATCAATTGCTGGTGAGGTCCAATCCAGGACGTCAGCTTGACTGCTTTCATGTTCTCACGCCGACAATGCGGTTCTGGGCATGATGAAGGAAATCAGGCTGATTACAGAGGCGGCACGGCGGATCGATGTTTAGCCAACCGCCAACCGAGCCATCCGGCGATACAGCTTCGCTGGCAACGGACGGCGAAGGCGCCACATAATGCTGATTGGGCGGCTGCCTTCGTGGCTAACATAGTCCGCTGGCCCAAGGAAGAAGAAAGGGCTGGAAAGCCCCGCGTTCGACTTTCGGTACTCGCGGCAAAACAGCAGGATCGTATGACCGTCCTGCCGATGCGTGATGTATCGTTGACCGGTACGCGACTCCACCGAAGTTGTGCTTTGAGATTGCCAGTGCATGAGCGAGTCGCTGATCGCATAGTCCTCGTACATTGTGGTCGGCGAATAATCTCGTTCGGTCTTATGCAACGTGAACAAGAATGCGTCGGTCTTGAGCGCGGGCAGATAGATGACACCTTCTCGCATCTCAGGCTGTCGATCAAATGTCCAATGGCCAAGGCCGGCGAGGATCTCAATGCGCGTGTATGCACCGTGCAGTTCAAGGGGACAATCGAACGGCAAGTCAAGCGACCGGGGCTCAAACTCTATGTCCTGGAGGCGTAGCGCCAAGACCTCCTGCAACTCTGCCGCAAGAACGGGGTTCGCCCGAATCCGCTCGATAGAGGCGTCCAAAGAATCCATCGCCTTGCCCTTACCCCAAAGGGAGAAGTGGGACATCAGGAGAAGACGCCGTTCGTTTTCGGTGGCTGCCTGCGCGGTCGGACCAGTGCCGCCTAGCGCCAGTGCGAGTTGCCGGATCTGCGCGGCGCTGTTGATGTGCTGAATGCGGCGCAGACCTTTGGTCAGCTCATTTTCGTCTGGATTCTGCCAACCCGGTCGAACTCCGGCTTCCGTGCACAGGCGCGCCCAACACATGTCCCTGCGATAAATGTCATTAAGTTCCAACCGATGGTGTTCGAGAAACTCCGCCAGGATTGGCGGCCTGCCAAGCATCGCCGCCAACTCCTTCACCTCCTCCACCAATACATTGCGGCTTTGACGTATTGCGCGACCAATATTGTCGAGCACATATTGCTTCGCTAACCGTTCGAGCTGCACGGAGCAACCAGACGGAAGGTGGGCGAACCCGCCTTCGAGTTCGTCGGCGACATTCCGCGTCGGATCGTCGAGCAGAGCGCGAAATCGCACGTCGAAACGGTAGCTCTTGTGAGCCTGCCCGATGAAGTCGAGAACTGTCAGGCAGTCCTTACCGTCGCAGAGACGCAAGCCGCGGCCGAGTTGCTGAAGGTAAACTGTCAGGCTCTCGGTCGGGCGAAGCAGCAGAATCGTGTCAACCTCGGGTATGTCCACGCCTTCGTTGTAAAGATCGACCACGAAGATGAAGTTGATCTCTCGCTGAACGAGCCGATTCTGGACCGAGCGACGATCCTGATCGGATGACTGCGACGACAATGCTTCGGCCGGGACGCCAGCGTCGCGAAATCGCTGCGCCATGAATTCTGCGTGTGCGACGCTAACGCAAAAGCCCAAGCCACGAGACTTGCGAATGCTGAGGACCTTCTCGCTTGTCTTTTCAATCACGAGCTGGGCGCGCACGTCATTGCCGGTGAAGAGCTGATCAAGTTCGTCAATTCGGTAGCCGCCGCGCGACCATTTCAATCCGCTCAAGTCTTCAGAGTCACTGATCCCGAAGTACTGAAAGGGCGCAAGTAGCTTTCGGCCGATCGCGTCGGCAAGCCGGATTTCAGCGGTGATGTGTCCGCCGAAGAAGGACCTTACGTCGAGTCCATCTGCGCGTTCGGGCGTGGCCGTTAGCCCGAGAAGCACCTTCGGTCTGACATGATCGAGAAGGCGGCGATAGCTTTCCGCCGCGGCGTGATGAAACTCATCCACAACAATATATTCGTACTGCTCGGCTGGGCGGTTCCAAAGCTCGCGGCTGTTGTAGCTCTGAATCGAGACGAATAGGTGCGTCTGTTGAGCCGGCTCGATGCCGCCGACCAGGAGATCGCCAAAATTCTGGTCGCGCAAGACTGCGCGGAATCTTGCAACGCTTTGTCGCAGAATCTCTTCGCGGTGTGTAACGAACAACAGGCTGGGGCGGTGGTTGTCCGCAAGATGTGCCGCGGCCCATCGTTTGTAGTCGAATGCCGCGACCATGTTTTTTCTGTGCCCGTAGCCGCAACGATCAAATGTCGATCTCGGGCTTGCAGGTCGCGTTCCGCTTCAATCTTGTCGAGGATCTCCTGCTGGAACGCGTAGGGTCGGAGGTCAAAGTATGTGATTGGTTCATCGCCGGAGCCGCCGCGCTCCCTTTGCAGCGCGGCATCGAGACGCTCACGGTCGCCGGCCTCGTAGTGCTCGAATTCGGCGTCGTTCCAATATGTCTCGAACGTCGCCGTCGCCTTTTTCCAAAGGTACGACTGTTCGTACTGGCTGACTTTGACCGTCCATTCGAGGCCGTCGGTCAACGCTGCTTGCGAGAGGTTCGCTGAGCCAATGTACGCCGATCCGAACCCTGAGTTCCGGCGCATGATGTACGCCTTGGCGTGGAGCCGGGTGCGATGTGTGTCGTAGGAAACGCGCACCGTGGTGTTCGGCAGAGCGCGAAGAAACTCAACGGCCTTCAGATCGGTGGCACCCAAAAAACTTGTTGTGATCACCCGAAGCATCGACCCGGGACGAGCCGTGAACTGCCGTAAGTCGTCTTCAAGAACGCGGATTCCGCCCCACTTGATGAATGAGCAGAGGATGTCAACCTGGTCGGCGGTCTCAAGTTCCTTTCTTAGTTGCGACACGAGGCTGGGGTCGAGGCGCGTTCCTGTCAGCAGAGTGCCGGTCGCCAGGGGCGAATCCGGGCGACCGGGGTTGGGCTGACCGTCGGGCCAAACCAGGCGGAGTTGCCGGGCCGGCGCGTCGGCAGTATCGACGTCCCCATCACTTGTTTGAGTCAGCGTTTGCAGATACTCAACCAGGGAATTGTAAACACGGAGCTGGCGATTGGGGTCAGCTGCGGAGTGCGCTTCGTGAAGAGCGCATTTTAGTGTCCGAGCGAATGAATCAGATAGGACGCCGGCACGTTCGGCTATGTCAATCTCGGCAACTGATGCGGCGAGCCCGAGCGTGGGTAGGCGATCGATGAGTTGCTCAAGCCTTCGTGAAACGAGTAGTTCGTACACGCCCTTCTGCATGCTCGAAGTGTGATCGACGAGTTATGCCGCGCCAAGCGCTCTGAAAGGATGAAACTCGACCTGATGAATCTCGAACGGTTCGCAGCCCGCGCCGGCGACGCCGTTGAAGACGACCGCATCGTCGCTGAAGATTGGTTCGCCACGGCCTTCAAATCCGGCAAGGGGCACGTCAACATGCTTCAGAACGAGCCGAACATCTCTCACGGCGGCGGCGAACTGGTCCACCGGCAGTTCAGTCGGTCGAAGCCATGAATGTGTCAGTCCCATCTCGCAACCTCATTACTCGCTCAACGCAGCAGAACGGATTCCAGTGGTGGCTCTGTCTGCAACGCTTCGTCGTCGGCGTAGACGCAGACCGACTTGCCATTGATGGCGACGACTCGTCCATCCGTTCGACGAAAAATCACCAGATACATGCCGCCGCCGCTGTTCCAGACATCACCACGATAGGCTGCGGCAACAGCTTCGGCCTGCGTTTCGTTCATCTCGATTCTCCAGCAAGTTCGAGGACTCTAACGGCAACTCCGTGATTCACGAATTGCGGACGAAGAGTCCCGCCGCACGCCGAGCGTGCGGCGGCGAAAAAATGTTCTACGCTGCCTTCCTGCGGCGGCAGCAGTCGAAACGGTTGGGGTTTCGAAGCCCACGGCAGTCAATTTCTGCGATTTTCAGCGTGAAAACCCATTGTGCCTCGTTGATACCCCGCCATAACTGGGTTGCCTCGAGGCACAACTCCTTCCCCGCGCCGGTGGTGCGATTCTCAGCCCACGGCGGCAATCGAAGATCCAGTTCGACAGCACGTGTGTGAAGGTCGATTTCCAGTCGCTCGATCACCGATTCCAGCACCATTCGAAGCGTCTTGGTCGGCAGTGAGCCAATGTTCTCACCCAGCCCGTGGAGCCAGTTGGCGATGGCATCAGCCTGTTCATCAAGGTTGACCGGCGCGGTCTTTTTGGTGGCGGCGCGGGCGGCTTCAATTCGCGCCGTGAGCACCATCAGCTTTTGTTCGATGTCCGCCATCTTCTCGGCGGCGGTGGATTTACCCACTGTGCCGAGGTGGTCGATCAGCCACTCAAGCTTGGCCTTCAACGCCTGTCGTTCCTGTTCCAGTTTCGGAAGTTGATCCTGCTCGGTGGTCTTCCCGATGGCTCGCGCCCGAAGCTGCTGAAGTATCTCATCCCTGAGCGAGGGCATATCCAGCAACACCGACTTCACCTGAGCCAGCACGGCCTGCTCCAGCGGAGTTGCGGGGACGAGTTTTGAAGTGATTCCCGCCGAGGGCGAGACCACCGAGCGAGTGACCGCGTAATAACGCAGCTTCTTTCCCTTCGGCCCCGTCGTTCGTCCCGAAAGCTTATGCCCTGTTCCCTTCTCTCTCAGAATTTGCGACAGAATAAACGGTGATTCGACATGCTTGTTGGTGCTGAACGGCGGCGTCATCTGCCTGCCCTTGCTCGACCAGTATTTCGCCTGAGCGGCAGCGGCGAGTTTGCGAACGTCAGCATCAAGAAAATCTTTCAACTGTTCATGCTCGAGGGTGATCCAGTCGGCTTCGGCGCGAACACGCTTCTTGGGCGTCTTCCGTGACACCAGTTCCTGCGGATCAACCGCCGACTGAACCGGCGCGTTGGGCGATCGCATATGATAGATGGACTGCGAAGTACGGTTCACTACCGACCTGCCCAGATAGATGCTGTTTCGCAGAATCTTCGCCACCATCGGCGTGGTCCAGCTTCCGCCACGTGGGGCGCGGATGCCGAGGCGATTGAGTTCTGACGTGATGCGGTGACGGCCCCAACCCTGACGGTGGTGCCAGTCGAAGATGCTGCGAACCGTTTGCACGGACTCATCAGAGCCCGCGACGAACAGAATCCTTTCGTCGACCTGACGGCGATAGTGGCTGCTCTTTCCCTTCTCGGTTGACGGTGGAAAGACCTGCAACTCCGTCTTCCCGTCCGTGGTGAGTTTGACCTGCGTGCCGTCGTGGAGGTTTCTTAAGATGAACAGCGGTTCATCTTTGCGGTTGACGATCAAGCGGTCGATACCGTAAGGCGGTGTTGAGCAATACGGCATGGTGCCCTTGAGCAATGCCGACATCTGCCCGCGCGCGATCCCGTGGCTGATGCTCTTGGCGTGCTGCTTGGCGGCGTAGAACCCGACGGACTTGATGATCGACGCATGGTCGCCCTGCGGAAGATTCTCCGCGGCGTAAACAATCTCGATACCGTGGGCGCGCAGGTCGTATTCAATCTTGGCTGCGTGTTCAGACCCGCTGCGAGTCAGCCGAGTCATGTCCTGCAGCAGAACGACATCAAAATCATCCCGCACCCGCTTGCGACGGATGAGCAATTCGATGTCATCTCTGGCGCCGGGAATTGAACCTGATACGCCGTCCAGAATGACATTATCTATATGTATCATCCCCGCCTTGGCGGCGAAGTCGTTGAGCAGTGCGATTTGGTCCGGAATGCTCGTGCCCGCCTGATGATCCGTCGAGCAGCGGACCCAGTTGATGAAGCGTTTACCCTGCAATTTGTTCTGTTCCTGAATCATTTTTCCTCCCCTGCGGCGTGAATTGCTGACGAACTATTTCTGTCAGAAGGAGTTGTAAAGCCGTTTGGGTTTTTCGGATCTCCTCATCCGTTTGTGGTCTTGCGACCGTGGTCAGATGGATGGGCGACCGACGCCGAACCGTCTTTCCGCTTTCTTCTTTCAAAGGCATGGCTTTGAACTCCTTCAAAAAAGTGTCAAAAATCTCCGTTTCCCCAAAATCCCCTGAAAACCGCAGTAAATCGGCCCATTTCAGCGGATGAAGAACCGCTCATCGCCGCCGCCGACTTCCGCCCCGATGGGGCATTCCCCCGTGGTTTTGATGTGGTTCATGACGACCGATTTGAGCAGCATGCGGCGGATTTCAACTGCATCCCGCACATGATCTTCCACCCAGTTCATCAGCTTGGTTTCGTCGGTGATAACCAGCGACGGCGGCACGGTGCGGAAGCCCAGCATGCCCGAGGGAAGACGGATGCTTTTTCTGCCGTCGGTCAGCTTGGCGATCTCCCCGCGCGCCCATGCTTCGAGCTCGACCCCAAAACGGCGAAAGAAGAACTGCTCTTCCCGTTCGGCGCGCCGGACTTCCAGTTCCGCCCATCGTCGAACCCGTTCAGCGTAGGCCCGTGCTTCAACGATTTTGCGGACGACCCAGTTGGCCGATGCGGCATCGGTGACGGCGAAGGTTGGTGGAACCGCCGGCGCGAACGGCTCATCGGAAACAGACTCGACGTCTGCCGCATTACCGTGTCTGTCTTTTTCAGTGGAGTTCATTCGGATTCTCCTTTTCTTGGAGAAGACCGAGGATCGCCGTGCTGGCAACGGCAAGCATCGCCGTGGCGATCAGTTCGCTGTTGCGATCCAAAAAGTCGGAAGCTCGCTTGTCGCTCCAGGCCGGGGCGAACATCTGCACATCCCGGGGAAGGACGGTGACATGGATGCCGACGGCTTTCTTCGCCGCCAGGAACGGATTGATCGTGGCGGGTTTCATGGGTTTGTCATCGCTCATTTTTGCATCCTCACCGGTATGAGACTGTCGAACACTTCTTCTGGCAGATTGGTTCGTACCTGTAACGCCAGCGCGAGAAGGTGAACCATACGTGGCCAGATGTACGTGTTGATCGACACCGCGAGTTGGGGATTCGTGTTCAAGCCGGACATGCACACATTCAGGCGTTTCTCCAGGTCTTCGACAGCGAGCAGGAACTCCGGGCCGGCCTTGCTGATCTCGGCCATCGCCGAGCGACCGGTGAGTTTGACGAAGTACTTCACCACCGCCGCACGTGACTCGATGGAGTTGTCGATCTCCAGGCACGAACATGGCAGCCAGAGCGAGCGAAGTGTTACAACCCCGTGCGGATCCAATCCCATGAAACACGCGCGGGTGCGGTAGTCATTGAGTTCCTGAATAAAGCCGCTCATACCGACGGCTTGCGGAAAAGGTGAATTCGGCGGAACCGACACCACCTGCACGATGTCGCCTTTGGCAAAGCGGCGGTTCATGGCTGCTCCTTGCATGGCCCGGTTTCCTCATCGCCGGTTTTGACTCGAAGATCCGGCCCGGGAAGCAGGTCCGCCATGACTTTCTCATGCCACAGATGCATGAGCGTCATCGCTTCGAGCAGCTTCCGCGCGCTTTGTGCTTTGAGATGCACTTTGGTTTCCGGGGTCAGGTCTTGTGCGTCGATCGTTTTGCTCAATTCACACGACCGCTGCGCCACGGCCTCGGCCAGAACCGGCTCAAACTCCACCAGATCGGCAAACAGTTTCGCTGTCCCGCTCTCGAACCGTCGCTTGGCCGTTTCCCAGTCTTCGTAGGTGAGGTATTCATCACGTGCTCATTTCTTCTTCATGGTCTTCCTTTCAGGTAACAGGGGTTCATCTCAGTTCCGGCCATGTCAGATGCATGGCCTGCTGAAGGCTTTTGCAGGGGAGCAGTTCGATATCCTTATCTGAGGGCAGCAGTGCCGCTGCATCCGGCGGGACGATCAGCCGCACGGGGAGATCGATCGCGCCGGTGTAAAGTTCCGGTCCCAGCTCGACGACAATGTCCACCGGCACGTTCCTCACGTTGGTGCACAGGTCGATCTCACACAGGTAAAGGTTCTCTTTGGGGACGGGTCGCTGCAGGTAGCTCGACAGCAGGCTCATCGCCAACGCCAGCCCGGCAGCGTGGTGATAGCGCCCGCCGCCGGGAAGACGGGCATGAATGGCGAAATCCAGGTCGCCGATCTCGACGCCGGGCATCTGGCCGATGCAGGCGATCAGTTGCTCGATTTCCTTGCGGGGCATTCCCGGCGCGAGGACCTTCCCCCGGCTGCCGAAGCTGGCCAGCCCGACGCTGCATTGAAGTTCGCTCACGCCGCCGGTGCCCGTACCAAGCCATGTGCGAGCTACCGCCGTCATCGCGCGCCCGTGCGGGGCGGGGTTCAGCACCAGTGACACCGGATCGAGCACCAGCGGCAGCGGGTCACGCAGCACCGTCGGCCCGTGCCGGTTCTTGGGGACGAACAGCATCCGGTGGCTCATCGTCCGCTTGAGCACCAGCACGCAATCGAAGTTGTGTTCCAGCGCGCGCGGCCCGGCGATTTCATTCCGCTTGGTGACGTGCGAGATGAGCAGCGTGGTGAGCCCGGCGGAACCGCACAGGCGCGTGGCTTCGTACAGTTTCTCATATCGTCCCGAAGCGGATGACGGCAGACCGTGCCCCTGAATCGAATCGAGGATCAGCAGGTCGATGCCGTGATACGCGCCGCCCGGGGTGAGGATGTTCCGGCCCACCAGCGCCGGCAGGGATTCAACGCCGACGATGTTGGTCTCGACCTGAAGATTGGATAACGCCAAGCGCGCTTCGTCAGGGCTCCAGTGCGAAGTCATCCGCCCGGCCCGTTCCCGCAGCCGAGCCGCCGGTTCTTCCGTGGCGACGATCAACACCCGACTGCCCCAGCGCGCCAGGTCGAGCGCGAGTTGCATCGCCAAGCCAGATTTGCGACTGCCAGGTGCGCCCGCCAGCAGATAGCAACCGCCCCGCGCGAACGTGCCGACGACTTCACCGAACCAAGTCATCGCCGGTGACAGTGAGAGCGGCGTGACCTTCCCGCTGCCGAACCGCAGCAGCGAGTTAGCGGGGCCGTCGCCGGTTCCGGTGGAGGCGTGCTTCGGTTGTATAACGGTCTGTTGTTCCATAGTGGCGTCCTTCGCGCCCGGCGGGGTCGATTGCAGTCAGCAGCAACCAACCCGCCGGATTTTGAGGGGCCACCTCCTCGCTCTTCTGGGGCGAAGAGTCAAGAGGAAAAATCGCTCATAAGTCAATATTCAGGAGTAATTTACGTTCAACCGTCTGGTCCAGTTCTTACCTGATAAAAGTAGACTTGGAAATGCCTGCTCGCGGCACCAATTTGCGCATTCCGACCGCACCTTGGCTCAGTTGACGCTCTCTGACTGTGGCAGCCGATTGCACGGGGGCACCCGCCTGCGGAATCATTCCCGCAGCACTGTATGATCACAGCGTCATGGCCACCGATGACCTGATTACCGCCATAACCAGTTTGCGGACGGGCCGCGTTGGTGACCACGATCGCCCGCATAAGCCGGCGCTCTTGCTTGCGATTCTGGGATTGGCAGAACAGGGCCGGCTTCTGGAAAACCGCGTCTCGTATGGGCCGGAACTATTCGCTTTGTTCCGCCGCTATCTGCTCGCCGTTCGCACCGATTCCGACACGGTGAACATGCTGGACCCGTTCTGGCGACTTCGTACCGATGGAATCCTCGAACCGGTGCCTCGCGCCGGATTTGAGCAGGCGATCGCGGCCCGCTCGACGCCGCCGTCAGTCACCGAACTTCGGGAAATCACAGAAGGCTCACGCCTGCCTGATTCCCTGTTTCAGCAGATGAACGATCCCATCCACCGTGATCGGCTTCGAGACGCAATCGTGTCAAGGTACTTCGCCAGTCATCGGTCAGCGATCGATCAGATTACCCAGGAAGAGCGTTCAATCGGGGAGTGCGAACGGCAGCTTGAACAAACCGGCGATTCGACAGTTGCTGACGGCGCGCCTGAGCCCGTGCGGGAGCAGGCTTTCCGAAGGGTGGTGCTGCGCGCTTACGACTACCGGTGTGCTGCCTGCGGCCTGCGCGTCATTGTTGACGACTTGGCACTGGTGGAAGCGGCGCACCTGATCCCCTGGGCCGAATGCCGGGATGATGACCCCCGTAACGGAATCGCACTCTGCAAGAACCATCACTGGGCGATGGATCAATACCTGATCGCACCGACGCCGGATGCCCAGCCCGCATGGATGGTGAGCAGGTACCTCGACGATCGAATCGAAGGTCAGCGGGAGATGCTGGACCTGAAGGGTCGAAGCGTGCTGTTGCCGCGGGAATCCCGGTTCTATCCGAAACGCCCGGCGCTGGCCTGGCGGCGCGACCGGTTGCTGCGGCACTGATCAGGCTGCCCCGGGCAGCTCGTTCAAATGCTGTTTTCGTTAAAGGTCGCCCGGGGGCGATTTAAACACAACTACTCACTTATTGTTACTTATTGCTTTACATGAGCCTTACTGCTAAAATGTCGATACTTCACTTATGGAGTACAACCAGCCCGATTTTCAGCTTCTAACCCCCTCGGCGGCGCAGCGTCTGCTCGCAGATCGGGTGCGAGATGCGCGGCTGGCGATGGGGTTCAAGCAGTCCACGCTGGCGGCGCGGGCGGGTGTGTCGCTGCCCACGCTTCGCCGGTTTGAGCAGACCGGCGAAATCTCGCTCAAGCATCTGATGCTTATCTGCTACGTCCTGTCGCGCCTGAACGACTTTGACGCGCTGCTCCGCCCGGCAACGGCAGCGACGATGGCAGAACTCGAATCGCGGCTCGCGCGGCCGAGGCGGAAGCGCGGGTCGCGATGAAAAAGCTCGCCGTTCAACTTCGCTGGTCGCCGCAGGAAACGCTCACGGTCGGGCAGATCGCTGAGGCCGATCGCAGGATCTACTTCGAGTACGACGCAGACTTCCTTCGCCGCGGGTTGCAGCTCTCGCCATTCAAATGGCCGCCGCGCCCCGGGCTCATCGAGCACGTTGACCGAAACTTCGGGCCGCTGCCGGGCCTGTTTGACGATTCGTTGCCGGATGGCTGGGGCCTGCTGCTGATGGATCGGCTGTTCCGCAAGCGTGGGCTGGACTTGGCCTCGCTCTCGCCGCTGGATCGCCTTGCGTACGTTGGCACCCACGCGATGGGCTCGCTCACGTATCACCCGCCGACCACGGAGGAAGCGATCGATCATCGCATTATCGACCTGCACGCCATCGGGAAGAACGCGCGTGAGATCCATAGCGGTGAAGCGGCGGACGTGCTGCCGGAGCTGATGCGCGCCGGTGGATCGGCCGGTGGAGCCCGTCCCAAGGTGCTGGTCGGCGTCAAAGGCAAGAACATCATCTCCGGCGAAGATGAACTTCCCCCAGACTTTGAGCCGTGGATCGTTAAGTTCTCCGCCACGGCCGATATGCGCGACGCAGGTCCGGTTGAGTACGCCTACTCCCTCATGGCCCGCGCCGCCGGCATCGATATGCCCGAGACGAAGCTGTTCCAGGTCGGCAAGAACGAAGCCTACTTCGGTGTGCGCCGGTTCGACCGGGACGATCAGCGACGGCGATTGCACGTGCATACCTTTGGCAACCTGATTCACGCCAACTTCCGCATTCCCTCGACGGATTACGCCGACCTGCTCAAGGTCACCCGCACCCTGACGAGGAACCATCAGGATGTACTGAAGGTGTTCCGGCGAATGGTCTTCAACATCGTCGCGCACAACCGTGACGATCACGCCAAAAACTTCGCCTTCGTCATGAACCCAGCCGGCGAGTGGTCGCTTTCACCCGCGTACGACCTGACCTACGCCGCAGGCCCCGGCGGAGAACACACGATGACCGTTGCCGGCGAAGGGCGCGAACCCACGCGCGAATACGTGCTCAAGCTTGCCGAGCAGTTCGATATCAAGCTGAAGCAGGCCGGCGCGATCATCGGCGAAGTGAAAGCCGCCGCCGACCAGTGGGCGAAGTTCGCTGCCGAAGCCGGATGCACGAAGAAGTGTGCTCAAACGATCAAGGCGGTCATTCGCCGGGTTTGATCGAGCGCTCTGCTGGGATCCCGTTTCTTGTTCTTTGGCGTTTTCTGGTTCCCTTACGGCGTCGGAGCGGATTCAGGTTCATAGATGGGCAATGGGACGTATTGCGCCCGCCCTTCGGCATCAACAGTTCGCCGAACCCATGCTGGCTTGGGCAAGTCGGCAGCCCATTGGTCGAGCCGGGCACGGAGGTGCCTGACAATCTCAGGATGGGCCTGCGCGAGGTTCTTGGTCTCACCGATGTCGGAATCGAGGTCGAACAATTGAACTGCGCGATTCTCAAGGGCGATGAGCTTCCAGTTAGATTCGCGGATGGCAAAGTGCCTGTGATACCGCCAGTACAACGTTTCGTGCGGTGCCGCAGCATTCTCGCCGAGCAGAAGCGGGAGAAGATCCTTGCCATCCAGCGCGTGCTGGCTCAGGTGGCGTGCTTGCGCCGCTGCCAGAGATGTGGGAAGGACGTCCAGAGAGGAGACGGGTTGCGAAAGCGTCTGACCGGCCGCGATTTTAGCAGGCCAGCTTATCAGCATCGGCACGCGAATCCCGCCTTCCCAGAACGTTCCTTTACGACCTCCCAAAGGATCGTTGCGCGCAGGACTTGAAGCCGCATATCCCTGGCCGGAAGCGCCGCCGTTGTCGGAAAGGAAGATGACCAGAGTGTTTCGATCCAACGCCCTATCACTTAGCGACTGCATGATCTGGCCGACCGCGTCATCCACTGCACTGATCATCGCGGCATAAATCCGTCGGTCCTTTTGCAGATTGGGGAAGCGTTCCAAGTAGGCTTTCGGCGCGCTCATAGGATTGTGAACAGCATTGAACGGCAAAAACAGAAAGAAAGGCCGGTCGTCACTTTGCTGAATGAACCGCACGGCTTCTCGAGCGAAGGCATCGGTGAGATAATCCGGTTCGTCCACGATCTCGTGATTGCGATAGATTGGCGCTGAACGCCCGTTAGTCAGAGGTCTTCCCAGAAGACCAGCGGTTTCTCCTTTATCGCGTCGGATATAGTCGTTGACACCGGGAAGAAACCCGAAGAATTCATCAAAGCCGCGATCGTTGGGTCGGCGGCCTTCGCGGATGCCCACATCCCATTTGCCGACGATACCTGTTCGATATCCTGCGGCTTTGAGACTTTCGGCAATCGTCTTCTCAGACATCGGTATGCCAAAGTTCGCCTCAGGATCGGGTCCGCCGTTGTCATCAAAACCGAACCGTTGCTGGTACCGACCGGTCAAGAGTCCGGCGCGCGAGGGCGCGCAAATCGGACAAGTGACGTAGGCCTGGGTGAAGCGGGCACCGGCTCGTGCGATGGAATCAATGTGCGGCGTCGGGATATCCCCTGAGCCTTGTGCGCCCAAATCCGCATAGCCCAGGTCATCCGCCAGGACCACGACGATGTTCGGCCGCTGATCGGCGATCACCATTTGAGGTCGCAGCGAGACTGCCGTCAGGCTCGCAACCGCCGTCAGGATGAAGCGATGCAATCTCTTCATGGATACTGCCTTTGAAAACCCTAACTGGAGATGCTTCCCGTTAAACCCGCAAACGACAGTGAGACCCCAAGCAATCATCCTTCTCTAGAAATGAATGTCAATATTAAATTCTCTTTATTTCCGAAGTGCGGAATTGCGACGACTGAACGCTCCTCTTCGTCTTCAACGAACACCGTATCCAGATCGCCGCCATACTCGCAAGTCGGACCGATACCTCAGGCCGACACAACATTTGACTCGCAGCGTTACCTCGCACTAATTGCTGATCAACCCGCACCACACGCCGATGGCTAACCGATCCATTGAAAGGGGTCGACCCTGAGATCCCATGCCGGTTCGGCACGGTGTATTTCATAGTGAATTGCGCTCGATCAAGGGGCCAAAACATCATTGTTTGCGATGAACTCAGCATCGCTGAGCGGGCCATGCACAAACTGGAAAGATTTAAAAATATTACCTTGACAAAAATTTCTTGCGCTGGCACTATTGACCTTGGCGGTATTCACTTGGCCGTCAGGCGGCAAGATAAGGAGAGAGGAAAATGTTGAAAAGAAAACTCATTCGCGGCGCAACGTTCGGTGTTGTGGCTGGACTTAATGTTCAGGCACTTGCACAACTTGAGGCGTACGAGGGTTTTGACTACCCCGTTGGTGCACTCGGCACGCAAGCCGGTGGCACCGGGTTTTCGTCGAATTGGGGGTCGGCTGTCGTATCGGGTGCGGTTTCAGGTTCGTCAGTTCATCAGGTGGATGGGACCAGTTTGAGCGTGGCGGGATACCCCTTTGCGACCACCGGGGGGCATCTGTTTGATAACGGCGGTACCACAGCGTTCTCATTCCGCACGCTCGCAGCGCCGATCAACATGAACACCGACTCGGTCCGGTACATGAGTTTTCTCCTCCAGAAGGATGTTAAAGTACCCGACACTGGTTTGAGCCAGATTGCACAGGTTCGGCTGAATCAGGGCGCCACGAATCGCTTTATCGCCGGTGTTAACTCCGATGAATCGCTTCGGCTGACCGCTGGCAGCGCCGTCGGAACGCCGGCTGGAATGCACGTCGGCGGGGTGAACTATCTGTATGTGGTGAAGTTCGTCAGTTCGACCACGGTGCTCGAAGATCAAGTCTTCCTGCAGGTGTTCAAAGATGGTGAAACACTGACTTCCGAGCCACTGTCTGTTGCCGACTGGACTTTAGTCGTGCCCAAATTTAGCAGCACCGCAAGTTGGAATCAGTTCAACTTTGTCGAAGGGTTGGATGCGGTGGGCCGGGTGGATGAAATTCGCATCGGCGCAAGCTGGGCGGACGTGGGAGGCAGCGCAACCCCACAAAAGTGGACCGCCGCCGCGGGCGGAAACTGGTCCGATTCTGGCAATTGGTCCGGCGGCGTTCCTAACTCCGTCGACGCGCTGGCCAACTTCAGCGACGCCATCACGGGTGCCCAGTGGATCACACTTGATGCTCCCCACACTGCCGGTACCGTTCGCTTCAACAACCTCAATGCATACACCGTCGGCGGTACGCAGACGCTGACCCTCAATAGCGCATCAGGGCAGGCTACTCTTAGAGTGCAAAGTGGTAATCACACGATCTCCGCCCCAATTCACAGTAGTGATGATCTGTTTATCGCGGTTGAAAGCGCCACCGATTCGCTGACGTTGTCGGGCGATCTGACGTTTGATGCCAACACCAACCTCACGCGCGCCGGCGGCGGCTCGTTGTCGCTGAAAAGCGCGAAAGTGAACTCGTTGACCGTCGGCACCGGCACGATGGTGCTTCTTGCCGGTGCCGATTTTACCACACGCGCAACTTCTCTGAACATTTCCGGTGCATCTAACGCATGGACTGGGAAGCTCGACATCAACGACAACCTGGTGGCCGTCGAGTACTCATCAGCCTCGCCATTGGCGACGATTGCGAACCAGATACTGCAAGGCTATGCCGGTGGCGCGTGGAACGGGCTGGGCATTTCAAGTTCGGTTGCCGCGGTGACTCCCGCCGGGTTTGCGATCGGATTTGGAGAGGCAAGCGGATTGGGAATCACCACTTTCGGAGACGAGGCGATTGAAGGAAATGCTGTGTTGTTCCGGCTGACAATTCCGGGCGACGCAGATTTAAGCGGAGGGGTAAACCTCGACGATTTCACCCGCCTAGCCGCCGGATTTGGCAACGGGTCCACATGGACCGAAGGCGATTTCAACTTTGATGGTGCGGTCAACCTGGACGACTTCACCGCGCTGGCTGCAAACTTCGGCCAGAGTGTTAGCGCCGCACCTGCCCGATCCAACAGCCCCGTGCCGGAGCCAAGTGCGGGCCTCCTGTTTTCGATGACCGCCGCGGGCTTCCTGCGCCGCCGACGGTAACTCAGCGACGGCGTGAGTAGTTTCATCGTTGACGAATTGCCGCCGGAAACCTTTTAGGGCTTCCGGCGGTGCTGCTTTACGACGCGTTGCGTATGGTTAATCCCGAAGCGGAAAGGATGCATAACCGTGCTCGATCAGCGACATGAGCGCCAAGAGCCCGCCCCAACCGTACAGCGGATGGGAATGACTCGTGCGCCCCCCACCGCCATCGACACCAGAGTAGTTTTCCGCGACCACGCGTTCAGACTGCCAGTTGTTCAGCAGCACTTGCAGCGACTTGTCGGCCAGTGTGGTTCGAGCGGGGTGGCCGATGCGCTTCAACCCCAACCACGTGAGAAAACTCGTCGGCGGCCAGATTCGGCCGCGCATGTAGAGCTGTTGTGAGAAGTTCGCGTCATCGCGCGGGCAGACCGGCGGCATCCATTCGCCGAAGAATTTCTCGGGATTCAGCAGATGTTTGCTGATGATTTCTTCTACCTGCGATTCAGAAGCGATGCCGCACATCAAAGGATAGAAACTGGTGAGCGCACTGCTCTTGGGAAACTCGCGCGTGTCCACACGGCGATTTGAGTAAATCCCGTCGTCGGCCGACCAGGTGTGCTTCAGTCTTTCGGCGTACTGTTCCGCACGCTCTCGCAACTCGCGGGCATCCGCATCTTGCCCGAGATCCGTCGCAAGTTTCGCCAAGCAGCGACAATCGCTGATGTACAACGCATTAAGTCCCGTGTCTTCGGTCATCATCAAATGACTCTTCGGATCGAACGGCGCATTGTCGTAAATCGATGCGTTGTCGAGCCCCGATTCCAGCGCGGCCCCGGCGGCGGTGTTGGGTTGGATTGCTTCAGCCGGATCGCCCACGCGCGGTCGTGCCGGATGCGAGCCCAGTGAAAGTGAACCGACCGCGTTTCGTCGATGCGCATGCCACCAGCGGTTCCACGCCATCAGCGCCGGATACACCGCGGCGACTGCATCGAGATTTGGCGATCTCAGATGCATCGCCAGTGCCGCCACCGATCCCACCGGAGGTTGCGAGCGATCCCACGAACGCCGGCCGGAACCTTGCGCCACATTGGGCACGAACTGATCGTCAACCGCTTCGCGAAACATCTCGGCTAGCATCGAGTAACCCAGATCGGGATCATCCAGCGCAATCATCCACGCCATGAAAAAGCCATCCCAGCAGAACACCGCGTATCCGCCGCGCCAGCAATTCCAGTCGCGGGCTACACATGTGAGTGCGCGGTTGTACTTCGGTTCGTAGATCAGATTCCAGCCGAGGCAGGCTTGCATCGCTTCGTGAGCTTCGGCTAACTCGCCATATTCTGCGTGCTGCGCTGCGTCGCTTTCTCGGGCGGACTTGATGGCGCGTTGGGCGTCTTCGACCGAGACCTGAATACCTGTTGATACGACGACTTGTCGATCCAATCGCACCGCTATGTACGCGCCGTCTGCTGGAAGATTCGGCTCGATAACCGGGGTTCCTGTCGTGAAGATAGACACTTCGCCACTCGGAACTTGCCCGACAATTTGGTTTTCGGTGCGCCGCGAAGTTACACCCTCGCGGCCCCAGCACACTGCGGCGCGTATGGTAAGAATCTGCATCCATTGCGACGGTTCGTGCGGCGTGATCAGCGCGATCCACTCTCGCCCGCTCGCACAAGTCTCGACTGTGAAGCGCGAAGCACGCAGCGTGAGATCGACGCGCGTATAGCTGCCATCGTACGCGTGCGGGCCAGGGCGAACTTCGATCGTGTGACCGACAGGGAGTTGCTTGTCCTGACTCGTCAACTTCGTCCCGGCAGTGCGGCCGGCGTCGGTTACGCCGAAGTGGGCGTCGTTCAGCCACACCAGCTTGTCGAGCAATGCGAAGCCAAGCGAGATTCCCAGGCCATCGGGAAGTAGTACATGCCGCAGCACGCTGCGCGTATCCCATGTGTTCCAGCCAGTACAGCGGCGGCGGTGAAACTGATCTGCGAACTCAATTGCTTTCGAGTTATTCATAGGACGACTTCTGGAACTGCTGTTTGATCGCGAACATCTAGCGGCAGCGCACGCCGCGGCCAGATGAAACTTGCGAGCCATGCGACGACCACGCTCGTGATGATTCCCATTCCTGCATAAAAAAGCACATGCACCCATCCGCCGCGTTCGACAAAGTACATCATCACACCGCTCGACAGAACACCCACCAGCGCAGCGCGAGCGCCGACACGCGGAAGAAACAATCCCGCCACGAAAACGCCGGCGATCGCGCCCGTGAACAGGCCGCTCATCTGAATCGCCAGATCCCAAAGCGAACGAATGTTTGAGACGGCCAGAAGCAGCGCGATCGATGTAGCGAATGCGCCAAGAGCGACTGTGAGCAACTGCGCGATGACGATGCGGTTCTTTGGCGTGCTGCTCGGACGTGCGCGCGAATACAGGTCATTCACAAATGTCGTCGCAACCGCGAGCATGCTGCCGTCGAGGCTGGCGGCGAAGATCGCGGCGACAATCAATCCCGCCAATCCAACCGGAACGCCTTGCGCGATGAATTGTGGAACGATCTGATCGGTATCCATCGTCGGATCCAGCAGATTCGGGTGGATCTTGAAGTATACGTACAGCGCCGTGCCGAGCATGAAGATCGTAAACGCCCACGGAATCGACACCGCAACGTCGGCCCAAAGCGCTTTTGACGCTTGCTTCGAGTTCGCCGTCGATTGATAGCGTTGAACGACGTTCTGATCGGAAATGAGCCCGGACAATCTCGCGAACACTCCGCCGAAGAAGACGATCCACAGCGATGCCTCAGCCGAGCTCCAATCGGAGTTGACGAGATTCAACTTTCCATCGGCCGCCGCGGCGGTGAAGAACGGACCGACGCCGCCGACGTTGAACACGATCAATCCAACGCACAACAACGCGCCGCCGAGCAACGCGACCGCCTGCAGCACATCGGTCCAGATCACCGTCTGCATTCCGCCGAGCACGGTGTATACGGTCGTCACACCGCCCATTGCGACAATGCACCAGATCTTGTCGATTCCCGTGACGGCCGAGAGCGCGATCGCCGGCAGGTACAGGACGACCGCGGCGCGGGTAACCTGATTGATCATGAACAGAACGCTAATGAGGGCGCGCATCACAAAGTCGAAGCGGATCTCGAGATACTCGTACGCCGTCGTCACGTTCAATCGCTGATACATCGGGATGAACTTCCAAGTGACGATCGGCGCGACGATGAACCAGCTTGCGATGCCAGCGAAATACGTCCAATCAGTGGCGAAGGTCTTGGCGGGAATGGCAACGAACCCGATCGCGCTGACTTGCGTCGCAACCAGACTCAGCCCCGCCGCCCACCAGGGGATTCGCTTTCCGCCGCGGAAATAGGCGTCTTGATCGCCCTTGTCGCGGACCCGCATCAGATATCCCATCACCAAGAGGCACAGTGGATACGCCGCCAGCGCGAGATAGTCTGGCCAAGAGAATCGCGAGCGCGGTTTGTCGAATTCGCCCCGGATGATCTGTCGTTGATCGTTGACGGCGAAGATTGAGTCGCCGGAACGCACCAGTTGGGTGATGTTGTTTGTCGTCGGCGGCGACGGCGTCCATGTGTTGGTGATCGCGTGATAGAACTGGACTCCATCGCCTGCGGCGACGAGATGCGCTTGTCCGGACGGCAGCAAGGTGCACAGGTCGTTCGTCGGTGGCGCGGCGAGCGTTCGCCATATTGCGTTCTTCAGATCGAACGAAAACAGTCCAGATGTGTCGTTTCTCGCGAGAAGAAACAGTCGTCGCGCCGAACCATCGGATTGGGCAGCGACGGCGTCGATCTGCTGGAGTGCAACCGGCGGCGTGGAAAGTTCTCGCCAAGTGTTGCTGTCCAGATTGACGCTGAAGTGATGTACGGACCCGGCAGCATCGAATCCGAGTACATGTGCATTCTTCGCAATGATTACGGCGCGCGCACTAACTAACGCAATGGGAAGATTCGACAACAGCCGAATCGTTGGCGGGCCGTTCACAACGCCGCCGGAGATAAGAAAACAGCAGCGTCCTCCGAGATTGGTCGACGTGACAACAAACACCCCCGAAGCATCGTCGGCCGCGGCGAGTACCGACGTCGTTCCGTCAGGAAATTCCGAAAGCTTCTGCCACTCCTTGGTCTTTTCATTGAAACTGAAGATGCCGACCACTGAAGTCTCTGGCGCCCGTGCTTCGCCGATAAACACCAGTTGCTTGCCAAGCGTCGTGAGAACTCCGTTCTCGTTCGGAATTGTCGCGACAGGTTGTTCGGACCATCGCAGATCCGCCAGAGCAACGGCGCAGAACAGGTGTTCCGCAGTGACGAGCAGAAGCAGGAGCCAGCGAAACTTCATTGCCGCGGCGCGCCGATCAGAATGGGGCCGGTGAACGGCCAGTCATCGGTGCGGAATGGACTGGCGGGCAATCCATCAGAATTGTAGAGCGTCGCGCGCGGATCGGCCGACCAGGCGTAGCGCACGGCGAGCGGTTGTGTCACGCGGTCGGATTTCACAATGATCCGCCTGTTTTCGATCTTCGCGACCGCCGGATGAAAAACGCGATCGCTTCCGGCGACGGTGAATTGCCCTTCACCACGCAACTCCAACTTACCAGCACTCTTGAAACTCAATTCGACGGTGTCGCCGTTGATCTCAAACGAATCAAGAATCGGTCCGTCGGCGGTGATGGATTGTCCATACACTTTGCTCATCGCCTGAAGCGCTGCGCGCTTGCCAACATCCTGTTTATTTTTTGGATGAAGATCTTTCGAATCGCCGAGATCGATCGTGACCACAAGCGGCGCATCGTCGACGGTCAACGAAACCTGCCGCTGCACCTCGCGAATCTCCGCCCAGATGCTGCGCTGTTTCGGTTCGCCTTCGGGTGGCATGTAGTTGGCGATTTGTACGATAATGAATGGTAAACGCGGCTGTTTCCATTCGCGTCGCCAGCCATTGATTAACTCAGGAAGCAGTTGGCGATAATGCGCTGAATCGCGGCGGTTCGATTCGCCTTGGTACCACAGCACGCCACGTACAGCGTACGGCACCAGCGGCGCGATCATGCCATTGTAGAGATGAGCCGGCCCGCCTTTGTGCGCGATTCCGGCCGGTTCGTTGGGTCGCGATGTTGCCGCGCGGCGTTCCGGCGAACTTGTTTCCCAATCGTTCAGCGCTTTGCGATACGCCGCCATCGCTTCGGGCAACTTGGCGACGCGCTCCCGGTCTAGCTCGAGAACTTTGTTGAATCGCGGATCTTCCAGAACCGATCGCGGAACCCAATTTTGCGCAACCGTTCCGCCGTAGCCGCTGTGGATCAGACCAATCGGAACTTTGAGAACCTCGGAAAGATCGCGCCCGAAGAAGTAAGCCACGGCGGAAAACATCTTCACTGTTTCAGGCGTGCATGCAGTCCACTTGGCATTTACGGTTCTTCGTGGCGATTCCGCCGGAACGCGCGGGACATCGAACAATCGAATCAACGGATGAGCAGCCGAGGAAATCTCGCGTTCAGCGTCATTGGCTCGATTGAGCGCAAAGCTCATGTTCGATTGACCGCTGCAGAGCCACAGGTCGCCGACGAGAATATCGCGGATGACAAGGGTTGATTCGCCGGATTGAACGGTCATCTCGCTCGGATGCGCCGATGCGTTGAGCACGGGGAGCGTGGCCTTCCAACGACCGTTCGCGTCCGCAGTCGCTTCAGCGCGGTGGCCGGCGAAGGAGACGACCACTGTTGCCGCCGGATCCGAGGTGCCCCAGACCGGCACGGGCATCTCGCGCTGCAACACGGCGTGATCGCAGAACAAAGGCGACACGCGCAGTTCTGCCGCTGCGGCGTTTGAACAAACGAAGCAGGCGATGATGAACCAAACGAACTTCAGCGTTTCACCTTTAAGTAACTTACTGCGAAACGGTGTAGCTGTAGAGCGAAGCGTTCTTCAACTTAAACCGCAGGCGAATCGGTCGATCAGTCGGCAAAGCCGCGTTCGACGACCAAGCGGCGGCGTGGCGCACGCTGTCCGTGGTGATCGCCTTAAAGTCAGTCGCGCCTAAACCTGCGATCGCCTTGCCGGTTTCGTCCAACACTTCGACGGCAACTTGCCCATTCGCAGCGTTGGCGTTGATCTCAAGTTTTCCGCCGCGCGGTTTGAATGGTTTGGTTTCGATAACGCCTTCAACATCGCCGGCGTCCAGCGATGCGAAGCCGTCGAGCCGCCATTTCGCCAGCGCGATGCTCGCATACTTTTCCGGCACCTTTCCGCCGTGCGTTGTCGAGAGGCCGGTGTAGTAGTACCAAACCTCATCGCCGACGATCACCGGCGTGCTCGATACATTCATGATGCAGCCCTTATCGTACGCGTGCGGACCGGTGGCGATTACGGGCACGCGCTCATCCGTGCGCTGCCAAGTGAGACCGTCGCGGCTGGTGACGAGTTGGCCGTCGATCGGTCCTTCGTATCGACTTTGCAATTTGGTGAGTTCTTCCTTTGTGTAGATTCCGGTCACACGGAAAACGGGAAGCAATCCGAGATACTGATTGCCATACGGAAAGCCCGACATCCCGTAGAACTCGGTGCGCTGCACAGGATCTTTCAGCCATGCATCGTCTTTTGAATCTGGAGCAATAATCAGTTTCGGCTCGGACCAGTTCTCGAAATCCTTCGAGGTGATGACCGACACAAGGCGCTTCTCATTCATGTCCTTCGGAAACGGCCGGGGAAGGTGCGGGCGGATGTAGACGTAGAACTCGTTGGTGCGCGGGTCGCGCACGCCGTTGCTGATTTCCGATCCATATGGAATCAGCGGCGATTTGTCGTACATATGCCACACAAATCCGTCGGCCGAATACATGCCGATGAAGTTGTGGTGTTCGGTGTTGTCCAGCGCCTTGTATCGTTTGGCAGGATCTTTCTCGGCCTTGTCGTCGATAACAAAACAGAGATTTCGGCCTTTGATCAGCAAATTCGTCGGCTTGCCGTCTCGCTCGACATATCTCAGTTCTGGCTTGATCCAATTCACACCATCGGTGGATTCGGCGTACGCAAGTCCCCCGCCGCTGTACCACATGCGGAATTTGCCTGAGTCCTCGCGTACGACGGTTCCATAGATGTAGATCCGGCCGTTTTCCCAGGGCTTATCCGGGGAGAGCACAGGCTTGTCGAGCTTTGAGGCTTGGCGCAGCTTCCGCGTGACGTTCGCCGATTCGACGATGTTCTGATCGTCCACAAATAGTTCCGTCCCCGGCCGGAACGTGGTGGCGGATTCAGCAGACGATTGCTGGTGAAAACCAAGCAGCACGAGCGCCGCGCACGCAGCGCGAGAGTACTTCAGGATTCCCATTCGATTTCTCCAGTTGATTTGTGTTTTGCGAAGCGCGCGGCAAGATCAGTACCCGGTCGGCTTCGCCCAGTAGTAGACCACGCCCGAAGCGGTCTTCATGTACGATTGGACTTCGCGATCCCGTACCCACATGCCTGAACCGTTCAGATAAACTACGTTCAATTCTTTCCAGTAGCGCTTTGTCTTCGCCGAAAAGCCGGTGTGCGACCATTGCGTTGGAAGTGATGCAATCGGGTTCTCCAGTGTCAGACAACCCCAAACCGGGAAATTGGCAGCGTTCTTCTTACCCAGACGCTCAATCGACGGCCGGGGAACCTGCCAGATCGTCGCAGCGTCGCGCGGCTTATAGTTGTAATATTGATACGTGACGTGCTCGCGATCGTACCCGGGCGTGTCGGCATTGCGCGCCGCCAACTGCCCCACGCAAAACATAATCTCGCCGCGAAGTTTTTTGGATTCGCTCTTCGATGAACTCAAATACTTGTAAATGAACGACTGATTCAGATCCCACTTCGGATTCGGCGTGTTCACCAGCGGACTAGTCGTATACATCTGCTGCGGCAGGTGATTCACTTCCGATCCTCGATAGGGCAGCCAGCCTTTGTTATCCGCAGCGTAGCCGAAGGTCGCAGTGAGAACCTGCCGCAGGTTCGACAGGCATTGTGTACGAATGCCCTGGACGCGCACCTTCGCCACTGCTGGCAAGAGAATCGCAATCAAGATTCCAATGATGCCGATCACCACCAGCAGTTCCACAAGCGTGAATGCTCGTTGCGATCGACTCGATTGCAGCGCCAACATGTGCGGCCCTCCGGTCTACTCTTACCTCGCCGTACTCCCAAGCCTCCACAACCTGAGGGGATGATTCTGGGCGCAATGGAAACAAATGTCAAGAATAATTTCCGATATCTTTCTGCATCTTCGAAACTTTGCTGTCGGCGAACGATACCTGGATGACGTGGTGCCGAGGAATTGGGCCATTTTCCAGCAGGAACTGACCTATCAGCCGGCCCTCACCGACCGCGTCAAGTTCGGCGATCGGCCGCAAACACGGTGTTGAGACCTTATCGTTCCGCGTTGACTGTGGATCGCACAGTGCCAGCGTGACATCGCGACCGATCTGTAATCTCAACTCATGGCAAGCCTCTTCGGCGGCAGCGAGGATCAGCCTTGATCGACAGATAATCGCCGAAGGTCGGTTCACTCCTGATAGGATCTGATGGATTGCAAGATGCGTAAGTGTCCGATCCATCGGCACGCTGCGTACGTGCAGCGCATCGCTTTTGAGCTGCGCAGAAAGCACTTCGTGCGTGATCGCGTTCATCATTAAATCATCGCCGAAGCCTCGGCGGTCGCGAAGCACCACGCCAATGCTCTTGTGTCCCGACGCAATCAGCCGTCGGATGAGAATCCGCCCGATCGCTTCCTGGTCCTTGTCGATCCATGACAGGTTTTCGATGCCTTGAAACGGTGTCCCAAGAAGCACCGCCGGCAGCGAAGCCTCGGCAAAGAAACGCTGTAATTGCGGTGATTTTACTGCAATGATATACGCTCGCTTGCTCGCGCCGGCCGACTTCACAAGGCGCTCGGTATGCGCCAACTCGTTGTACGCTGGTACGAAGCTAAACTGAATATCGCAGCCGGGAAGCGTCTCAAGCAATCCTGTCACGATCGAATCAATGCGGTCGCGCTCAGCCAAGAGATAATCGTTCCGAATGAGCAGATGAATCACTTCGAAATGCCGAATCATTTCGCTTTCCGGCGGTTCCACAGCCGGACCGACTACCGTGCCTGCCTTGGGCTTGCGCGCCAAGATTCCGCGCTCGGCCAGCACGCGCATCGCGTCGTTAGCCAATCGTGTGCTCACCCCCAGTTGCGAAGCCACTTCCTGCGTATTGAGATACCGTTCTCCCGAGCGCAACCCGCGCAAGCGCACATCCTGTTCGACCAGTTTGACCAGACGTTCGAGTCGATTGTCGATGGGCGGCCGAGGCGCGATAATTGCAGCGTTGCTCATATTGCCCTGTATTCTGGCATATTCGGTGGCCGCACAAGAAGCGCCAGACAATTTACCGCATATATTTTAATACTCCAGAAATATTTTTGCATTATTTCTATGGCAACGCTATGTTGTGTGAAATCGCGAGGTTCGGCCGAAGGAAGCCGAGCACTCAACGGAGTTTGGGGCCCTAAAATGAACAACTTGAGATTGCGGCCTTGCCTCTACATTGCCCCGGTAACACCAATCCGTCACGACGGCATGCTCGATATTGCGACCATTCCGCGCCTATGCCGGTTGTTGCAGGATCGCGGGGCTGAAGGCTTCTATGTCGGCGGCGGCACTGGTGAAGGCCTGCTTTTGGATTGCGATTCGCGAATCCGCCTTCTTCAAGCGTGGCGCAATGCGGCAGGACCGCGTGTACCGCTGATTTCGCATGTCACCAGCGCCAGTATGAAGGATGCGCACCGCCTGGCCCGGCACGCGGTGTCGGAGGGTGTGATCGGAATCTCGGCGATGGCCCCTATCGTCGGTGCCGTTCGAACGCCAATGGACCTCGTCAACTATCTGGCTGATGTCGCCTCCGCCGCCCCGGACAAGCCCTTCTTCTACTATCACAATCCTGCGGCAACTCGCGTCTCATTTACTGCCTCATCGATTCTCGAAGCCGCACAAGACAGCGTTCCATCGTTGCAGGGCGTGAAGTTCACCGACGAGAACCTGATGGACCTGTCGATTTGCATGCGCTTCGATGGCGGGCGATTTCGGATTTTTTACGGAAAAGACGAAGCTCTTCTGCCGGCCCGAATCATCGGCGCTACGCAGTTCATCGGCGGAGCGTTTAACGTCATTTCGCCGCTGGTCACCAAGTGCCTGAGAAGTTTCGCCGCCGGTCGGTTGGATGATGCACGCGATTCATATCACACGATCGTCGACGTCATCGCAATCCTTCGGAAATTCGGCGGACTGTGCGCCGTGAAGGCGACGATGCGTCTGCTGGGCGTAGATTGCGGGCCGATGCTGCGTCCGGCACGAACACTTGATGAATCTGAATCGCTCACGCTTTTCGCCGCGCTCAAGGCGATCTGGCCGGAGATTGCCGGCGAGTCGCTCGTAACCGAAGAACCGATTGTTGAAGAAGATGAGATTGCAACGGCCTGACCAATCATGAGTGACAACCGTCCGCACTATTTCCAACCTAATTGGATTGAACCAACCGATCGGCGCATTGATTGCGATGTGTGCATCTACGGCGGAACCGCCGCGGGCGTGATCGCCGCCGTCACGGTTGCCGCGGAAGGAAAATCGGCTGTGCTGATTCACCCGGGAACGCACCTCGGCGGAATGACCACCGGCGGCCTTGGATTGACCGATTTCGGCGATAAATCCGTGATTCAAGGCCGTGCTCGGCAGTTTCACCGCGACCTCGGAAAGCACTACGGCCGCGAAGAAGAGTGGCTTTTCGAACCGCACGTCGCCGCCAAAGTGCTTCACGGGTTTTTGAGCGCGACAAACGTCGAAGTTGTCCGGCGGGAATTCCTGCATCACGCTGTCGTTGACCACGCGCAAATTCAAGAAATCGAAATGCTCTCCGGTCTGCGCATTCGCGCGCGCGTTTTCGTTGACGCAACCTACGAAGGCGACCTGATGGCACAGGCCGGTGTGAGCTACACCGTCGGCCGCGAATCGAATCGCGTTTACGGCGAAACCATCAACGGCGTGCAAATCCGCGACAAGCATCAGTTCAGCTCAAAGGTCGATCCCTACATCATTCCCGGCCGGCCTTCGTCTGGAACATTAAGAGGCGTCAACCCGACAACTGCGGCGCCACAGGGCAGCGGCGATCATCGCATTCAGGCATACAACTTTCGCATCTGCATGTGCGAAGAGCCCGCCAACCAGATCAAATTTTCTGCGCCAGAAGGTTACGATCCCGCCGACTACGAACTTGCGCGCCGTTGGTACAACAGCACAAAAGACGAATACAACGAGATGATTTTGCCCAACGGCGACATCCGCAAGTTCGACCGCCTCTCGGTACAGAGCAAAACCGACACAAACAATCACGGCGCCGTATCCAGCGATTTCATCGGCTCGAGTTATCTTTGGCCGGAGGCGAGCTACGCGCAGCGCGAAGAACTCTTCCAGCAACACATCCGTTATCAGCAGGGGCTCTACTACTTTCTAGCCAATGATTCTTCGATTCCTTCGCGATATCGAGAAGCGTATTCAAAGTGGGGGCTGGCCCGAGACGAGTTCAAAGAAACCGGTGGATGGCCGCACCAACTGTACGTGCGCGAAGCGAGGCGGTTGGTTGGCGATTACGTCTTGACCGAGAACGACACCCAACATCGCGTCGCCGCACCCGATCCTATCGCGATGGGTTCTTACGCGATGGATTCCCACAATTGCCAGCGAGTCATCATTAACGGCGGCGTGATCAACGAAGGCGATGTTCAGTTGCAACCCGCCGGACCATATCCAGTTTCATATCGATGCATCGTGCCGCGAAGATCCGAATGTACAAACTTGATCATTCCTGTTTGTGCCAGCGCGTCGCACATTGCCTTCGGGTCGCTACGCATGGAACCAGTGTTCATGGCCCTGGCGGAAGCCGCGGGCATCGCGGCGTCTACGGCGATTGATCATGCATTGAGAATTCAGGATTTCCGTCCCGGGGAACGATAAACCATCCATGTAGAGTTCCTCGCGTCTGCCGCTATGCTGCCTGCGGCTTGCGCGTCGTTGTCGACGACTTGGCACTGGTGGAAGCGACGCACTTGATCCCCTGGGCCGAGAGCCGGGATGATGACTCACGCCACGGAATCTCGCTCTGCAAGAACCATCACTGGGCGATGGACCAATACCTCATATCACCGTCGCCGGATGTCCAGCCCGCATGAATGGTGAGCAGGTATCTCCACGATCGAATTGAAGGTCAGCGGGAGATGCGCGACCTGAAAGGACGAAGCGTGCTGTAGCCGCGGGAATCCCGTTTCCATCCGAAACGCCTGGCGCTGGCTTGGCACCGCGACCGACTGCTGCGGAACTGAACACATTGAGGGCAGGAAGAGTTGCTTGCGGCTCCGGGTGATTCACCTCGCACGGGACCCGCTGCCGTCTCAGATACGCACACTCCAGCAATCAGAGTTGGGATGAAGCTCCGCTGACTATTGCGATGATCATCCTCCGCCGCGCCGGGGGCAGCGTTGGCCATGCTTCGATCAGCGCAAGCAGCCTGTCATCCGATGTCGTCTCCTGTTCAACCGATGCGGGGGTACCATTTTCGGTACCAGCGCCTCTGGCAATTGCAGAATCGCTCGTGTTTGCAGGGTGATTCTGATCATCGCCGCACGTCTGTCGACCCGGAAGCACTGGAGCATCATCGTGAAGTCGTCTTTATCGGTTGACCTTGCCAAGGGTTCATGCGATGGTCAGTCGCGCCGATTCACGAGCCTAGCCGGGCCGGCGTTTTTGGTCGGTTTATCAAACGAACTGACCAACCGAAGCACGCGCTTCCGTTGGTCAGTTTTTGGTCAGTCGTCAGTAGGTGATGGTTAGTTTTGGAGTGTCCAGTGACTCTTTGTCGCAGTGTCACCCTCGTTTTTGACCAAAATAACGCGGGTAACTGCTTGTCAGTACGTCACTTATACCCGGCCTGATGCCCTTCGGAACCGAGGGTTGCAGGTTCGAGTCCTGCCGAGTGCGTTTCCGTTCTGCCCATTACCGTGTCGAGAAAGCGGAATGTTGCGCGGGCTGATTCCGCAGTGACGAGTAAGCCCCCTCCCGCGGTCGGTCATCGCAGATGATTGCGCCACAGCGATACAGGTCGCTTACAGCGCGGTCGCCTGCCGACCGCTGCCCTTCGCCCGCGTCGAAGGTTGCGCCCAAATGCGGCTACCTCTCCACGAGGTACGCCATCACCGAGATACCAGAGAAGTTCTGCGACGACACACGCTCGCCGACCGCGTCCAGATACCGAATCGTTAGTCCGCCGGGGTCTGCCCAGGCATGGTGGCAGCCGATGAAAATGATCTGGTCGGGGGTCGTCGTGGCGATTGTCTCACCAAGATGAGCCAGATCATGTTCCGTGGTTATTCGCTGCATGGCGCGGGGTGGCTGCGATTCGAAGAAGTTGCCGGGCAAGCCCACCCGCTCGCCGGTGATGGCACCCAGCCGCTTTTCGTAATACATCAGCGGGAGTTCGCCGTCGTTTCCGACCAGCACGAGCAGCGTCTGGGGCGTGGCGGTTTCGCTTAGATACCGATGCGCCGCGATCCAGTCTTCCTTGCGCTCGAACCTGATATGCCCGATCACACTCGCAAGCGAAATCACGCTGATCGAGCCTGCGGCAACGATCGTTGCTACGCGCAGGCGCTGCCCGCAGTTCGCCACGACACCCGCAATCAGCAGCGGCATCGTCATAGCGGTCGGCACGAACGCCTTGGGCGTGAATACACTCGTGAAAATCAGGCTGACGACAAACGCGGCGACAACAGGCAACAGCGCCGCACAACTCACCGCGAGCACACGCCGCCGCTTGCGCCAGAATCCGCCCCAGACCAGCCCCGTGACGATCACAATGAAAGCGACTGCAATGACCGCCATCACCCCATACACCGCCGGTTGCACCTTGCCAAACCAATCCTTCATGAGATATCCGATCGGCAGAAGCTTTACGCCGGCGGTAAGCACGACCGTGTGATACAGCGCCGGCAGGTCGGGCGTCGCTATCCAAAACCCGCCGCCCATCTTTCTTACCTGCTGCGTAAGTGCCGCAACCCAAGGCAAGTAGATCAGCGCCACCAGAGCGCCAGGCACCGCCACACTGACCACCCTGCTTCCCCAGCGCTGTTCCGAAGGCCAAGCCGCCATCGCCGCTGTAAAGCCTGCCACATACAGCCATGCCATGTTGTGCATCCACGTCATGGCACTGAGACACATAACCAGCGCAACCCCGAAGCCCGGCCGGCGCGTCTGCACCCATCCCGGCATCGCCGCCAGGGCGAGCAGCGCCATGAGTCCCATTAGTTCGTAGCATCGGGCCTCATGCGAGTATCGGACAAGCAGAAACGAAGCGGCGGCGAGGAGCGTGGCGATGCATGTCGCGCCGCGGTCGTTCCATAATCGTCGCGCAATCACTGGCGTAAGCAGCAGCGCGATCGAGCTGGCCAGCGCCGAAGGCGCACGCAGCGCCAATTCGCCATCGCCAAACACGCGCACCCACGCGTGCATCAGCAGGTAGTACAGCGGCGGCGAGTTATCGACGCGCACGACTTCGATAAGATCGCCCACCGACAGCCCCGCCGCCCATGCCGTGTAGGCTTCGTCAAACCACAAGCTTTCCCCGCCGAGGTTCCACCATCGCAGCGCCATCCCAATCAGGACGCACCCAACCACCGCTGCGAGGTGCGCGTTGCGTTGAGTGGGTCGGTTGTCCGCCGCTGGCATGGCCACGATCGCAGGTTATACGAAACAGAGGGGGGCCAGGCGACCGGTGCGGCGTCGCAACAGACGCAAATCTTTGATTGCGCAAGCGCCGTCCGGGTATTGTTCGCGGCACTCCAACTCAGAAGGGGTTGTTGATGACCGAGCCAATCGATCCGCAAATGCCCATGCACGCGGCGATCGCGCCCGACGGCGCTGTGTCGCAAGACCTGCCCTGCCGCAAGTGCAGCTACAACCTGCGCGGCCTAACGCTTGCCAGCCGCTGCCCCGAATGCGGCACTGCAGTCGGCTATAGCGCACAGGGCGACCTCCTGCGGTTTAGCGATCCCAACTGGGTTGATAAGCTCCGCTACGGCGTGAATCTCACCATTGCCGGCGTAGTCGTTGCTATCTTCGGCACGCTGGCGCTCGTGCTGCTGTCTAACAGCCTGGGGACCGGTCCCGCGCAGTTGCTCATGGTCGCCAACGCAGTAATCATCTATTCACTGTTCTTCGTCGGCGCATGGCTGATCACCCAGCCCGACCCCAGCGGCCTGGGTGAAGATCAATACGGTGCCGCCCGTCGACTCATTCGCATAACGCTGCTCATCGGCCTGGCTAACACGCTGCTGCAACTGGCACCCGAAGCCCTGGAGATGCCCGAAACCGTCATCACTATGCTACAGTTGATGAACGTAGTGGCCTCCATCATTGCCGTCGTCGGCACCATGGCACAGTTGAAATACTTCGCCAAGCTCAACTTGCGCATACCTGATGCCAAACTCGCCAGCAGGGCCAACTTCCTGTTCTGGGCGCTGGGCATTCCATACATCATATTGGTCCTGATGGGGGGACTTGCACTTCTGCTGGCTGGCAGCGGCAACCAAGCGATCATGATCCCGATCGGCCTCGCCACGGGCATCGCCGGCCTGCTCGTGCTGATTTTCGGAATCATGTCTCTGCTGTTGATCGAACGAATGGGCAAGCGATTCAAAGAACAAGCCGCCATCGCAAGACAAAGCTGGGCCGCGGCGGTGCAGGAGTGAACCGCGCACTCCGGAATCTCGCAGCTCTGAGCGATTGAGCGCCGCCGCAGTGAACACCGCGCCCGCTGCGGGCGAGCCCCTGGCAATCATCACGCAAAGAATTCGGTTGTATTCGAGTCGGCTCTCGTTAAAATCGTCTGCTGTCACGTCGCTCAGTCCAGGAAAAAAGATGCACGACCCAACCGGCCTTCGCGTGCGCGCTTTCCAAGCCTGTGTAATGCTCGGGTGTCTCGCGCCGCAGCTTCAGGCTGCCGTGGCGAGCTTTACATCGGTTGATTTCCCCGGGGCCAGCAGCACTTTCGTCACCACGATCGACGGCAATCGCGTGGCGGGCAGCTACCGCGACGGCAACGGCGTGTCGCGCGCGTTCACCTGGGACGGTTCGACTTACACCACGCTCACGCCGCCCGGTGCAACCCGCTCCGAGGCTACCGGGGTTGACGGCAATCGCGTTGTCGGCTGGTACGACGACTCCGCCGGGCAGAGCCGCGCCTTTGTGTGGAATGGCTCGGCGTACACCACTCTCTTCCCCGGTACACCCGGCGGGTACTCGGTCGCGGTCGATGCGGGCGGCGGCTATGTCTCGGGCCGGTTTGGGGTATCGTCCGGGTTTCTCTGGGATGGTGTGAACTACCGCACCATCAACTCACCCGGCATCGGCGGGCCGAGCATCATGGGCAATGATGGCACCAACGCCGTCGGGTATTACGCGACCGGTCCCAGCGGCCAGATCTCGCGCGGCTTCCTCTGGAACGGCCAGACCACCACCCTGCTCGACTATCCACTGGCCGCCGAAACGCACCCGAACGCCATCAGCGGCATGAATGTCGTCGGGCAATGGATTGATCCACTGCAAAAGTCGCACGGTTTTCTCTGGAACGGTTCGAGCTACACATCAATCGACCCGCCCGGATCCACCTACACCGTTGCCGTGGGGGTGAGCGGCAATCACGTCGTGGGCCAGTTCGCCGACGCCGCCGGCCAACACGGCTTCTTCTGGGACGGAACGCAGCACACGGTCCTCGATTCGCCCGCGGGCACTCAAATCGTCGTCACAGGCGTGAGCGGCAACCGGGTAGTCGGGTTTTATGGACCGGGCGGAGGCGTCTGGAGCGGGTTCGTCATCACCGTCCCGGAACCGACCGCCGCGACCCTCCTCGCCGCCTCCGCTGTGGCGATCGCGCATTCGCGACCTCGACGAAATCGGATCAAAAACCCGTAGCGATGGTCACCGGCGAACCGATCCAGACGATTGAACGCCCACGACGGCGTTCCTGTCCGCCGCGCGCTCCAACCTCTGCAACGGCGCGCAGTGCGAACGTTAGCAGTGCGAACGTTAAAGGATGAACGATGAACGGCAGAACGATGAAGTCAGAACGATGAAGTCACAACGCAACATCTTCACTCATCACTCATCACTCATCACTCATCATTCATCATTCATCGTTCATCATTTCTTCCTCACGCCGCCAGTTTCGCCGGTTCGCCCACGGTCACGCTGGTGCTGGCCGGGCTGGTGCCGAGGTTCACGATGAACATCGCCCAGTCGCTCGCGCCGGTCGAGCGCACCGCCTGGATCTGATATTGCACCTGCGGCGTGCCGGCGGCCACCGTGCTGTCGGTGTATTTCTTCGCGCCGACTCCGCAAATGTATTCGAAATCCGCCGCGCCGATCTTCCGCCAGATCTGATACACGCAACCCGTCGCGTTGCTGTTCTTCCATGACAGGTTCAGATTGCCCGCCGTCCCGAGCGTCACCTTGAACGCACTGGGCTTGCCCGGCGGCGTCGCCGGCGTGGGAATCGCGCGCACGTTCAGCCCGATCGCGGCGCGTTGCTCATCCGTCACGGTCGGGGTGCCGTCGATCAGTTTTGCATAATCCGATGCCAGCAACACCAGCACCCGCCGCGCTTCATTCTTCGCGATCACCAGCGTGGTGTTCTTATTCGCTTTAATCGCAATAGCAGCCACCGCCGCGGCAAACGTGGCATGCTTGGCGGCATAATTCGTCGCCTGCGCCGCAACCAACCCATACGTGGTAGGCGAAGCAGTAATCGCCTCCGAAAATGTAGCCGACGCCGCCACCAGGGCGTTGTCGTTACGAAGCGTAAAGAAGCTGCCTGGCATGAGACACATCCTTTGCGTCGACGCCCATCCGACGCGTAAGCGCGGCCGAAGCCCCGCAAGGTCTGCCCCAAAGCCAGCCAGGCGGCCGAAGACGAATCGTCTTTCGAAAACCACCGGCGAAGCACTTCAAGGCACGCCAATCAGATCGATCAAGCGTGTCATCCGCTTAACAATCCGCGGGTCATTTCCCGCACATTTTCACACGTCCGCGAAAAGACGCGATTGAAGACAGTCAACACATTCGAGGCCATAACCGGAGCAATTGTAGATGAAGTAAACGCCGTCGGAGGTGAAGGAGACGCCATCGGAGAGGCAGCCGACGGCGTGGGAGAGGCAGCCGACGCCGTCGGAGACCACTGAAACGGCGCGGGAGATGAAGGAAACGCCGTCGGAGACCACTGAAACGCCGTCGGAGATGAAGTAAACGCCGTCGGAGACCACTGAGACGGCGTGGGAGATGAAGGAGACGGCGCGGGAGACCACTGAAACGGCGTGGGGGATGCAATCGCCCCGCTACAACGCGTCCCAGCGGTGCGGGATTCCAGCCCGTGAGGCTTGCGTAGGGTCGGCTCTGCTCAGCGGGCCATTCCGCTCCGCGCAGCCACGCCGTCAACCGCCAATGGTCCGCAGAGTACTGCGGACCCTACCAACTCCAGGCCGAATAACGGACCAACGTTCATTATGCGGCCTGTGGCGGCGAATTCTCATTTGCTCACTCGGCCGAACGCATCCTCTGAGAGCAACTCGACCTTGCCGTCCGCATACAGTACGCAACCGCCTTCGAGGTGGTACGCCTCGATCGCGATGACAAGTGGCGTATGCACCGCAGTATCCAATGCTGCTCGAGGCGTGCAGAGACGATAGCTGATAAAGCCTTTCTGAAGACCCGCATGCCACTGGTCGACGGTTCGCGGCTCGACATAACCCTGCGGAGTCGGCGCGGCAGCACAGATCAACGGATCAGGGTCGCCCACGGAGGGTAACAGCGAGAGATGTCCCTGCATTGCCAAGGTCTCAAGCGAGTCGGGTAGCACACCGTTGTTCTGATTTGCGTACGCAACCAGCGCCGCATGGATATGCGCGAAGTGTCGCTCGCACGCGTGCTTCACTGCACGGTTGCGCTGGTCACGTGGCGAATCGCATCCGAGTGGCAGCGCCCACGCGAGCAGAGCCAGGACGGGCCAGAGCCAGTTGTAGATAAGTTGGGAGGGCCGCATAACGTGCGGCCGATCAGCGGCCGGGCCGGCGCACGCGCGGCTTCCGACCTGCAGACAATTTACCCGCCGGCCCGGTCCGCTGCATTGGCGGGTTATCCCGCGGCCGTGCGGCGCGCTTCTTCAACGTTTCAAATCGAATTGCCGGCATCGATCGGTCGTGCCTGAAGCCGGTCATCTTCGCTGCGACTTCGACAGGAACTTCGAAGAGGTAATCAACCTCAGCGTCGTCCCCGCCCTCGGCTGCTTGCTTCGCTTCGGCACGCTTGTGAATCGCCCCAGCGGCCTTGGGTGGATCACCGGAGATGTTGAGATGACTCAGCCCCCGCTCCGAATCGTGCATTATGGACCACCGCTCTTCGCCGTCCCTGTATCCGCTCGCGCCACTGGCCATCACATGTTCTTCGAGCGCGCAGGCGGCGACTTCCGCACCTTGCGAGAGCTTCTTGAGTGGTGCGCGATCGGCGTAGTTGCAGTCGTTAGCGATTACGAGGAACCAGCCGCCGGGCAGCGCGGCCGCAGAGAAGGGTGCTTCGGGAGTTTCTTCGAGCTTCCCGGTCCGCGCCAGCTTCAACTCCGCCAGCACCGACTCCGGCGACTTACCGCGAACAGCGATCCATGAAAGCGAGTAGCCCATCAGCGTTGGAGTTCCCTTCCGCGGGATAACGAAGAGGACTTTATGCGGAGTGCGCCGAAAGGCCAGCCTTTGCCGAG
>ERZ761607.268-NODE-268-length-102818-cov-8.596265_pt1 | contig 102818 bp, 81 predicted proteins | sample MGYA00511164_ERZ761607 | MGnify/ENA primary metagenome ERZ761607 (study PRJEB28899, sample SAMN02445080) | bioreactor sludge metagenome | biome: EBPR sludge | place: Australia: Brisbane, Thorneside Wastewater Treatment Plant | collected 2011-06-22 ...
TGGGCAGTCGGCAGAGGCAGTGGGCAGGTGAATGTTCCGCGCGGAACAATTGGCTTGTTGCTCGCTGCTCCCGATTGCCTGGCCGCCGACTTACCCTCCCCCTGGCCCCCTCCCGGAGTACCAGGAGGGGGAGATGAAACATTGTTCCGCGCGGAACAATGACACCCCATCTGCCCTCTGCCCTCTGCCCACCGCCCACTGCCGACTGCGCACTGCCCGCTGCCGACTGCCCACTGCTCTCTGCCCACTGCGAATTCATTTCCTGGCTGCTCGCGCTCGCGGGGCATCTTTGCGGCGGTGACAGGCTGACGTGCTGGCTTTCATGGCAAGCTGCCCGTGCCACTCTTTGGTGGTACGGACAGTCTGCCTACGTTGGCGTGCCGGATAGAGTGGCGCTAGTCGTGGATGGTTGGCTCGTTGGTGTTGCTCAGCCCGCCGGTGTTGTAAAGGGGGAGTTCCGGGATGGGGCCTTTGGGGACGAGCGGGCGGGCGAGTTGCGACTCGGCTTTGAGGCTCGGCCCGGGAACGATGTTCAGCCGGGAGAGCGCTGCGGTGACTTGTGTATCGGTGTTGTCGAGCGAATAGGCGCGCTTGAGCAGCGGGATGGCGCGCTGCTGCTGGCTGATTGATTCGAGGTAAAGCCCGGCTTCACGGACGTAGTGGAAGTTGTTGGGGTCGATGTTTACCGCGCGCTCGTAAGCTTCGATGGCGCTGTCGTGGTCGCCTCGCTGCGCGTAGACCCTTGCGAGGATGTAGTTGTCATCGGTCTGGCCACGGGTTCGGGCGCGAAGCTCGATGGCATTGAGTTCGACATCGGTGTTGTCGCCGGTGGCAATGGCGCTGGCCCAGCCGTTGAGGACACGATAGCGAAACTCCGGGTCTTGCTTGCCTTCCATGGTCGTATCGATGACCTGGTAGCTGGTTTTGTAGGCGGCGAGTGCCTGCTGGTATTGGCCGAGCTGTTCGTTGGCGGCACCGAGGTAGTAGTAGCTACGGTAGTCGCGGGGGTTTTGCCGGACGGCATTGCGGAAGGCACCGGCGGCGTCGGCGTAGGCTTGACGGTTGTAAAGCTCGATGCCTTCCCGTCGGGAATCTTTGCTGTAGGTGACGACATCGGCACACCCGCCGACTACACCGAGTGCGACTGTCGAGAGCAGGCAAACCGACCGAAGCGACTTAAGCGACTGGCTTGTTCTGATTGATTGAATCATCGCTACCTCCATGCAGCATGCGAGAATGGGTGGCACTCCGGCCACTTTGTAGTGTAAAAACTACCGGCAACTTGCAAAAATGCAAGAAAGCTGCGCGCGAGGCGAAAGCGAATCGGGCGACATTCGTCTCGCTTTCAGGAGGCGCGTGGCGCAAAATTGCCGGCGCGGACTCGGCCGTCGCAAGGAACATTTCAGATGACCATTCTTCCCGCGATCGCGATATCGGCGGTTGTACTGACGCTGGCTTACGCTGTTTATGGCCGGCTGGTCGTGCGTTGGCTGGGTGTCGATGCGTCCCGGCCGACGCCGGCGGTGACGATGGACGACGGGAACGACTTTGTGCCCGCGGCGCCGGGGGTGGTGCTCGGCGGGCACTTTACGGCGATCGCTGCCGCAGGGCCGATTCTCGGGCCGATCATCGCCGGGCTGATGTTTGGCTGGCTCCCGGCGCTGCTTTGGATTTTACTCGGCGCGATCTTCATCGGCGGGGTGCACGATTCGGGGGCGTTGCTTGCGTCGATCCGCCATCGGGCGCAGTCGATCACACAAGTCGTCCGCGAGCACATGTCGCCGACGGCTTACGTTACCTTTCTCATGTTTGTCTGGTTGAGCCTGATCTATGTGATTATCGCGTTTACCGACGTCACCGCAGCGACGTTTGCAAAGTTCACTTCGTTTGAAGAGACCCGTGACGGCATCACCCGGAGCTTCTCGCTCAACGGAGGTGCCGTGGCGATCGGCGCGACCGGCTATCTGCTTGCGAGCGTCTCGATGGGATTGCTCTTGCGCCGGACAAAGGCGCCTTGGTGGCTGCTGCTGGTCATTCATTTCGCCGGACTGGTTGCGACCATCCAATTCGCCCCGGCGATGGCGAGCTGGCTCGCGGGTCATGGGCTGTCGTTTCTTGATACGCAGGCAACGGCCGGTGCGGGGCTGGTCAAGTGGTGGGACATGGGGCTGCTGATTTACTGCTTCATCGCCAGCATGGTGCCGATGTGGATTCTGCTGCAGCCGCGCGGGGTGATTGGCGCGACGTTTCTCTACGCGGCATTGCTGTTCGGAGTGCTCGGCACGCTCATCGGCGGTTGGGACGGTGCCGGATCGCTCGCGGTGCAGTATCCTGCGTTCAAAGGCTTTTTTTCTGCTGAGGGCGCGGCGCTGTTTCCGTTTCTGTTCATCACCATCGCCTGCGGGGCGTGCAGCGGATTTCATTCGGTCGTGGCGAGCGGAACAACCTGCAAGCAACTGCGCAGCGAGCGCGACATCAAGCCCGTTGCCTATGGCGCGATGCTGCTCGAAGCGATGGTTGCCATCTTCGCGCTCAGTTGTGTCATGGTGTTGCCCGCAACGACAAAGGCCGGCGCGCCCGATCTGGTTTATGCGCACGGCATTGCCAACTTCATGGGGTTCATCGGCATCGACAAGCAGTTTGCGCTTGGGTTTGGCCTGCTCGCATTCAGCAGTTTTGTGTTTGATACGCTCGACGTCTGCACTCGCCTCGGGAGATATGTGTTTCAGGAACTCACCGGCCTGCAAGGCATGCTCGGTGGGGCGATTGCGACGCTCGCCACGATTGCCGGCCCGGCGGTTTACCTCTGGCACGCGCCGGCCGATTGGGGCTTTCGCACTTTCTGGACCATCTTCGGCACATCGAATCAACTGCTGGCGGCGCTGACGCTGGTTGGGGTGAGTGTGTGGCTTTGGCGCACGGGCCGGCCGGTCTGGTTTGCGCTGCTGCCCGCCGGGTTTATGCTCGCATCGACGGCGACGGCGCTGGTCATGAACTTCCTGGCTTTCCAGAAGCAGTATCGCGCCGCAGTTGCCGCGCTCAAACCCGCCGCGCCCATTTTGGTCAACATGATCGTAGCGGTCGTGCTGCTGGGCCTGGGCTTGCTGGTTGTCTTTGAAGCGGCGCGCGTCTGGGCCAAGAGTCGCGCGGCTGCTCAACCGCTCGCCGCAGATTGACTGGCTATAAGTTAAACCCGTCAGTTAGACCGCTGCGGATTCGATCTGCTGTTCGCTCCAGATCGACTTCCCGTCGGTGAGCGTTGCAGGCCCGCCGTCGGTTGCATGACGAACAGTTGATGAAACCGGCAAAGCCATCTCCGGCGCGGCGACCGGCGACGGCGCGGCGACTGCCCCGCGCGCCGATGTCCCGGCAACAGTACCCGCGTTAAACCCTGCCCGAACGTAGCTCGCAACCGGCTTGGCTGTGTATCTCGCATCCCACGCGCCGCGCGCCTGCTGACGCGCCGCTCCGATGAACGAGTCAAACGAATTGGCCCGCCCGATTGAGCTGTTGTATTTGTCTAGCAGCCGGTTTGGATCCGAAAATCCTGACGCGCTTTGGGTGAACTTGTTTCCCGTGACACTGAATCCGCTGCCGGCGTTCTTGATGCCGAAGTTCCACTTGTAAATGACGTTATCCTTAATCTGGCCGCCGCGCACACCCGATTGAATGTTGACGCCAATGTTGTTGTGCGTTCCGGCGGTGGCTTCGTGTGCGATGACGTTGTTGCGCGCCAAAAGCTGGGTCATGCTGAACGCCTCGATACCCTTGCCAAGCTGCTGCTGGCCGGTGAGATCGTTGCCTTCGAGGATGACGTTGTTCTGCACCGTACTGCTGCCGTTGCCCACCTGGACGGCAACCGGGTTGCGTGCGAAGACGTTGTTCTCCACCACCGCCCCGCCGCGCGCCAACACGCCGCGCAGGCTTGAACGCGTGATGATGTTATTTCGCACAACTAGCCCCGACGAACCGGTGTTAAAGTAAATGCTGTGGTTGAACATCGTCGGCCCGGCCTTGGCCACGCCGGGCTTCCAGCCGTTGTGATCGAGAATGTTCTCCTCGATGGTCGTGCCTTTGGCATTGGGCCCGCCGTAGATGCCTTGTGCATGTCCGTTGCCGACCTTCTGCGCGTTGAATGCATCGACAATGACGTTGCGACGAATCTTCACGCCCGTGAGCGCGCCATCCGGGTCGATGACAATGTTGTCCTTGTAACCCTGAATGAAATTGTCTTCGATCAGGACATTGCTTCCTTTGCGCATCACCCGAATGCCGGCAGTCTTGAAAGTGCCGTTGCTGCCGTTGTAGGTGTTGGCGTGAAAATGCAGCCCAACGACGGCGACATGGTTTACCGGGTTGGAATACTTCTGCGCGATGGTGATTCCGCCGTTGCTGCCGGTGAAGACCTTCGGCCGCGCACCGGTGCCGTATGCCGTGATGACGCTCATCTCACTGGCGCTACGGCCGGACACAACCCAATCGGGGAAGCTCTCGTTGAAAGTATCGCCGCGCTTCAGCAGCACCCAATCGGGCATTTTGTCACGAACGAGCGTCCGGGCCTTGGCCAGCGATTTGATAGGCTTTGCGAGGGTGCCGGGGTTGCTGTCATTCCCCCCGCTGCTGCTGACGTGGATCATCCTGCTATCGGACGAAGCGCCAAGGTTGGTCCAGCCGTCGGTCCCCACGCTTACCGAGAGCAACCGGCGGGGTTCGAGCGTATCAATCAGTTTCTTTATCATTTGCCTTTCCTTCCCTTCCAGAGCGATCGCGGCGCGCCGCAGTCTCCTCCGGAAGACACAACACGTCGTACGTCGCAGCGCGTCGTTGGACGGCTTGACGTCAATCCTCACTCGCTTACAACTTCGCAACGCTTCTTCCGGCACCCTCTTCGAGACGCCGGGATTGCGATCGCCCTGGAGATAAACCGCCCGCCGGCGCGCCAATCGCGGTGCCGGCGGAAAACCGAACGAAGCGTTGTCAATTATTCGCGGAGCATTTCAAGCGAGTATGCCAACAAAAATCATTTAATTTTATCGGTGGGCGGATGATCGTTCTAACGACCATCGTGAGAATGATGTTATCGGCACGCCGGAGTAAGTCGCCCGGCACATTCGCTCATCGCAGCCGCGGGGCGCTAAGTGAAATTGCGGGTTGTCGCGCTATGGGCAGATCGCGGTCTCGCGTCGTTGCCGCCGGAGTCATTTCGAGAGCATTCGCTTCAGGAGTTTGATCTGCCCGGTGTGGTAGATGTCGTGCAACGCCGCGCCAATGATCATTCGTTCCGTTTTTTCATCGATCCGCTGCGCCCCCAATTCACTCACGGCGCGTTTCAACTGGCCTTGAGTGTCGCGAAGCAATTGCATGTCGGCGCGCCAGGCATTTCGGTCGGCGGGGTCTGGAAGTCGGGGCCAGTTCGACCCCCGCCGGGGAAACCTGGCTTTGCCGGACAGCTTGGTTACGATCCGGTGCTTCCAGTACGCGGCATGAAGCAACTGCTCCCAGATGCACCTTCGGCCAGCCGGCTTGCGCAGTGCCTGCTCGATCGTCACCCCATGCAGGCAGCCCATCAAGTTTGAGCCGTGCCAGCTCGCGCGGTCGAATGCGTAATCAAGCATCCGCTGCAGCGTCTCCACTGAAGTTGCGCCAGAACGTGCCGCTGGCGATCTCTTCGCCGGTAGCGTTTTTGCCGCTGGAACTTTTGCTGGCATGACTCCTCCCGCTTCCATCGCTCGCCAAGCTCCGGCAAGGTGACTCGGGCCGGACGATTGTCGCGCGTGCCATTGGTCCCTGGAGCCTGGTCCGGCTTCACGTTTAGCAGAGTTTACCGATGACGTCACGGCTTCCAAATTTTCCGCAAGAACCCCTGTTTTCAGCATGCCATAGACTTGCCCAAGCCGTTTGTGGGCAGGTAGAGTCTATGGGCTTGTTGCATCAACTGGATCATCCAACTAAAGAATGTTCGTGGAGGTATCATGTCCCGCCGAGATATTGCTGAATCATTTGTCGCTCCGGGTGGGCCAATTGAGACGCTCGAACAGCGCCGGCTGCTTTCGGGCGCGTCGTTCAGCAATTCGACTAACAATGTGACGGTCGAGGGAACAGCCAACTCTGATCTCATCACCATTCGCAATATTCAGTTCCGCACTGAGTTCACTCCGGAAGATTCCAACTTTACCCAGGTGATCGAAGGTGGGGACTGGATCGAGATCAAGATCAACGGCAAGCCGTATTATTTCGACCGGGTGCGGGTCGACCGCATCAAGATCAGCAGCTTCCGTGGAAATGACCGAATCCTGGTTCAGCAGGACGAGTTGGACGAGAGCCTGAGCGTGAAGAAGAACCGCGATGATTCGATCACCCGCAAGCTGGCCGCGACGTCGCCCATCAGCATCCGGCTCGAGGTGTTTGCCGGCGGCGGTGATGACACCATCATCGGTGGCAACGCCCGCGATACCCTCAGCGGCGATGAAGGCAACGATCTTATCCTCGGCGGCAACAACAATGATTCGCTATTCGGCGGGGCCGGTCGCGACGAGATTCAGGGCGGCAATGGCAACGATTTCATCGCGGGCAACGCCGGCAACGACTTCCTGCTGGGCAACAAGGGCGACGATACCATTCTCGGCAACGAGAATGACGACTCGATCTTCGGCAACGAAGGCAACGATGTCCTCAGCGGCGGTGACGGCGCCGACCGAATCAACGGCGGCGACGACAACGACACACTCGACGGCGGCGGCGGAAGGGACACCCTCAACGGCGAAGAAGGAAACGACAGCCTGCAAGGCGGCAACGGCGACGACCTGCTCTTCGGCAACAACGGCAACGACACACTCCGAGGCAACAGAGGCAACGACACCCTCTACTCCGGCCAGGGCAACGACACCACCGACGGCGGCGAAGACCGCGATCTGATTGATGATGTGCTGGATTGATCTGCGTTGTAGTCCTGGACGTGTTGCATTCCTCAGGTTCAGGATTTGAAACACGAAGAGCACGAAGACCACGAAGCGTACAAGGACCTGACGGAGCGCGAAGTTGTTTGGAGCGAGAAGGTGTTTTCCGGTGCTTTACCAGACAACCTCGAGCTCGTCGCAACCCAGATTGTGGACGCAGCATTCAAAGTGCATTCAAAACTCGGGCCGGGTCTGCTTGAGTCGCTTTACGAGCGGTGCCTCATGCGTGAACTGCAGAAGCGAGGTCTCCGCGTGCGACGACAAGTTCTCGTTCCGATTGAGTATGACGGCGAGCTTCTTGATGACGGGCTGCGCATTGACCTGTTGGTTGAGGAGAGCGTGATTATTGAGGTGAAAGCCACTGAGAAGCTTCTACCGATTCACGAAGCGCAGTTGCTAACGTATCTTAAGCTCACCGGCCACCGCCTCGGCTTCCTCATCAACTTCAACGTAAAATTGATCAAAGACGGAATCAAACGAATGGTTTGGTAAGCCGGAGCGTGCTTCGTGTCTTCGTGTTCTTCGTGGTTAACAAAGAAGATCGTTCTCACCGGCGGGCCCGGTGCGGGGAAGAGTGTCATCGCTGCGGAGATTGTCCGGCGCGATGCCCGCTTTGTGCTCGTTCCCGAGGCCGCTACACAGGTTTACACCACCCTCGGGACTACCTGGGATCGGCTTGATCTTGCCAATCGCAAAGAGGCCCAGCGGATGATCTACCGGCTGCAGGTGCAGCAGGAGACGCGTATCGCCGGAGAAAACCCCGGCAAATACCTCCTTCTCGACCGCGGAACGATCGACGGCGCGACCTACTGGCCCGACGGACCCGATGCCTACTGGGCCGACCTCGGCTCTTCACTTGAGCAGGAGCTGGCGCGCTACGATCAAGTCATCTGGCTCGAAACCGCCGCCGCCCTGGGCATTTACGACGGTGCCGCGAGCAACACCGTCCGGTTTGAAGATGCCGCCGCTGCCGTCGCCAGTGGCGAGTCGCTCTTGTCGCTCTGGTCGGGACACTCCCAGTTCCACCGTGTGGCAGCGCATCATGAACTGCCAAAAAAGGTTGCCGCCGTGGAACAACTGCTGCTTGATGTAATCCGATGGACGAAAGAGGCCGCGACGCAGACCCGATGGGAATGCCGGTATTCATCCTGCGAAATGATGTATCTCGAGATCGATGGCAAGCCGGGTGTGCGGATGTATCTCCATCACAGCCCGGCGAGCGCCGATCGATATAGCTTTCAAGATGTGCTCGATGGCAAGCTCGATGCCGAAGTGCGCAATTTGTTTGGCGAAGAGACGCTGAAATCGCTGAAGCGCGCCGTCAAACACCGCATGCGATAGCCGCGGGCTGGGCGATCACCTCGCAAACATGGGTGCGGTGAATCAAACGCCCAACCGCTCTTTCCACGCCTTGAGCTGATCCTCAAACGGCTTCCCCCCCGCTGCGCCGGCGCTTTGGTAGCGTTTGACGACATTGTGCGCGCCAAGACACGAATAGACATCCTGATCGAGGCGCGGCAACACCGCAGTTCCCTTCGTCGCTACGCCGCTTCGTCGCTCCGTCGCTTTCTCGCGTTCCTCCGTCGCTTCGATCACCTCATTAAACGCCTCCACGCTCAACTGCGAGAGCGCATGCTTCCCCTCCTTCTCACACCGCGTGACGAGCGTCCCCACAATATGATGCGCTGTGCGAAACGGAAGACCCCAACCTTTACCCCCGTTTGTCACCAGATACTCCGCCAGCGAAGTGGCATCCAGGAACCCGCGGTCAACGCGCGTCTGAACGATGCGTTTTCTCAATGCGCCAAGCAACGCGCAGGCAGGACGGCGCAATTTCACTTGACATATTCCGATATCGGAATATAATATGGTCATGGCCCGCTCGGCGACCACGCTCGATCCGTTCGCCGCGCTCGCCGAGCCAAAGCGACGTCGGATCCTCGAGATCATCGGCACCCGCAAGCTGACGGTCACCCAGCTCGTCATCGAGCTGAAATGGCCGCAACCGACGGTGTCGAAACATCTCGGTGTTCTCAAGACGGTCGGGCTGGTGCGGGTCGAGCGCCGGAGCCGTCAAATGATCTACGAACTCGATCCCGCCTCGATCCGAACGGTTCACGAGTGGACACAGTTGTTTGAGCGGCTTTGGTCAAACCAGCTCGACCGCATCAAAACACGCGCCGAAACCAGACAGCACGCATCCTCAACCCCTGTTCAAACCAAGGAGTCAACATGAACGCAATCACACCCATCGACCCGTTCCGCGCGACGATCGAGCGCAGCATCGATATCGACGCGACAACGGAAATCATCTTCGAATCGATCCTCGACGAGATGCTCGCCCTGCCGGACGGAAAAGGCGGGTTCCTGAGTTTCAAACTCGAGGCGTTTCCAGGCGGGCGCTGGTATCGCGACCTCGGTAACGACGCCGGACACCTCTGGGGGCACGTCCAGGTCATCAAGCCGCCGACCGTTCTGGAAATCTACGGGCCGCTCATGATCAGCTCCGCCGCGATCAGTCATGTGACCTATCGCGTGAAGAGCGAGAACGGCAAGAACCAACTTGTCATCACGCATAAGCTCTTCGGCGATTTCGATCCGAAGATTCCCGAGATGGTCGGCGGCGGATGGCAAACGATCGTAGACAACATCAGGAATCGCGCAACGCGAGTGAGATGAACTGTTGAACCTTCAGCAGATGCCACCTGCGGCACGCCGAAACGCCTGGCATCAAACGTAAACAATCGGCAATCGGTACTCCGGGCAGATGCTTCGGATGACCACGGCAGGACTTCCCTGCTCAGTCTCAGTCAGGAGCCACAATGACTTCAAAAGCAGCCATCACGAAAGCCCTCAAGTTCGGCGAGCAGTTCTGCAACGCGCTCGCCGACATGAAAGATGCCCCTCTTGAGCGACCCTGCGCCGGCGGCAACCACGCGATGTGGATCGCCGGGCATCTCGCGGTCGTCGAAGGTCGATTGCACAAGATGCTCTTTGGCATCCCGAACCCGCTCGAACACTGGAAGCCGCTCTTCGACTGGGGCAGCACGCCGGTCGATGACGCTTCCGCCTATCCGCCGTTCGAAGAAGTGCTCACGACACTCACCAATCTTCGCGCCCGCACGATGGCGCACCTCGAATCGCTCGACGACGCCGAACTCGACGCGCCGATCAAAGTCTCCTCGCCGCACTTCCCGATCTGCGACACGGTCGGCAACTCGCTGCTGATCATCGCGCTGCATCAGTGCGGCCACGCCGGCGAAGCGTTCGTCATCCGACGCGCAGCCGGCAAAAAGCCGTTCTTCAACCCGAGCCCGGAGCTGCGGGCGTTCTGAACAGTCGACGACCGAATCAAAACCTGCTTCGACGGCGAACACTCGCCGTCTTTTTTATTCTCAGGTCTATACGCCCAGTCGTTCCTTCCACGCCTTGAGTTGATCCTCGAACGGTTTCCCGCCCGCCGCGCCGGCGCTTTGATAGCGTTTGACGACGTTGGCGGCGCCGAGACACGTGTAGACGTCGTCGGTGATCTGTATCTGCGATTTTCGATTTGCGATTTGCGATTGATCCGTCGAGCTTAGAGCGATCGAACTCGCAATCACCTCGTTCATCTCCTCCACACTCAACTGCGAGAGCGCATACCGATTCGACTTCTCACACTTCGCGACGAGCGTGCCGACGACATGGTGCGCGGTTCGAAAGGGGATGCCTTTCGTCACGAGATACTCCGCGAGGCTCGTCGCATCCAGAAACCCGCGGTCCAGCGTCGGTTCGATGCGGTCCTTGTCGTACGAAGCGGAATTGACGATCGCCGCCGCCATCGTGAGGCATTGGCTGACGGTGTCGTACGCGCGGAAGACGATGCGTTTGTCTTCCTGCAGATCGCGGTTGTAGCCGATGGGCAGCCCTTTGAGGATCGTCATCAGCGCAAACAGATCGCCGTAAACATTGCCGCACCGCCCGCGGATCAGCTCGAGCATGTCGGGGTTGCGTTTCTGCGGCATCATCGAACTGCTGGTGGTGTAGCGGTCGGCGATCTTGATGAAGCCGAACTCGGTGGACATGTAAATGATCCACTGCTCGGCCCATCTGGAGAGGTGTTGGGCGATCATGGCGCAGCAATAGACGAAGTCGCAGGCGCGGTCGCGCGACGCAGTGGATTCGATGCTATTCGATGGCCCTTGCTTGAAGCGACGTGGATCGCCTTCGAGCAGCGAGGCGGTACATCCACAATCGAGCGGTAATGATGATCCGGCAATTGCGCCACTCCCCAGAGGGCAGTCGTAGTATAGATCGAGATAAAATACGCCGCGCACCTGTGAAACCTGAAGGCGCTCCTCGTCAGCAGCAAACATCGTCGCCCACGCAAGTGCTTCGGCTCCCGCAAGGATCGGTTGCGCCCGTTGGAGGTGGGTGAAGGATGGAATGACAATGTCCCTTGATCGTTCAGCGAGGGAGAGAAGCGTTGCCGAAAGGTCATCGAGCTGCCCACAAAGCTTGCCCGCGGATTCGTTCAACCAAAGTCGAAGGTCGACAGCCACCTGATCATTCCGCGACCGCCCCGTATGCAGCCGCCGGCCGGGTTCGCCGATTCTTCGCGTCAGTTCGCTTTCGACACACATGTGGATGTCTTCCAGCTCCGGCTTAAACCCCGCCCACTTCGGCCCGTCGCGGTCGATTTCCTTTTCGATTTCGCGCAGGCCGTTCACGATCGCATCCCGGTCGGCGTCGGTGATGAGCTTCACCTTCGCCAGCATCGTCGCGTGCGCGATGGAACCGGCGATGTCGTGCTTGTACAGCCGCCAGTCGTACGAAATCGATTCAACAAACGCCTGCGCGATCGCGTCGGTGGCTTCGCTGATGCGCGCCTGCCATGATTTCTGTTCTGATGCCATAAAGATGATCCTACCGCGAGGTGGCACGGGCGTCCCGCCCGTGATGTCCGTACGCGGGCATGCTTTCCTTTTCGTTAATCGGGGTACCGCTTCATGGGCGGGACGCCCATGCCACCTCGCGGGGACGCCCCGATGCAGATTGATCGCACTCACGGCGATACTTCGTCGTACCAAACACAACAAGAGGTAACACCATGAAGAAAGATAGCCCCATGACCAAACAAGAACGCAAAGATCTGCCCGCCCCGCATCACTCTTATGAACGGGCCGACCCGAAGGCCGAATCGGGCATGGGCGACCTGGATCGCGACAAATCAACGCCGACCAACCGCCCTGACTCTCACCAGAACGCCAACGGCAACCGCCCCGGCGGCAAGGCCCCGACGAACGAGGAGCCTTCCGGGCACCCACCAACCGGCCCCGCGCCGATGGATGAAGAAATCGAGGTGGGCATCGGCCAGGAACCGAACACCGAAGCCGAGATTCAAGGCAGCATGCACACCGAGCCCCTGCTGGGGGAAGATCTCATGCCGACCGACAGTCATGACCCGCAACAGAAGCGCCACCCGCGCACCAGTGGCAAAGGCGGGGTAGAGCGCGACGCGGTAGATAAGCGAGAATAAGCACGACGCATGATCCGCAAACGAATCTGCTCCGGTACACTGAATCGCACCCGTGCATATCCGCGGCACTGCGGCAAAGGGTTGAGCGTTGAAACTCAAACCTCACCCGCCGACCCTCCGATTGTCCCTTAGAACGGTCGCCACCAAACTGGCTGCGGATGCCCCTTTGGCTTGCGTAGCCGCTGGGCGCGTCGGACGTCGGCGAGGTGCCATTGCCACATGCCTTCGTGTGCCCCGTCCAGCCGCGAGACGCGGTCGATCACTGCACTGCCCACGATCACGCCTGTCGGCAGCTCATGCTTGAAGAGCCGCAGGCCGTTCGCCAGTTCTACCATCCAAGGCGGCGCGTCCTCCGCTACCAAATCGCCCGACCACGCCCCCGCCGCCCGCCCAATTCCAGATTCTGCCCGTTTCTTCGAGGCATAAATATAGAAGCGCTCCCCCACAATCCGCGTCTCCCGCGATCGATACTCAATTGTCTTCATTCCCCGGAGGATCAACTCGGCATAAGGCTGTCGGATGGAAAGCGCGAGCATGTATGAATCATCGGCATCCCAAAGGCAATGCTGTAGAGCAGATGCACTGCTGCGCGATCCAACGGTCACTATCTCGCGCAGAAATGTGCAACCAACCCACACCCGCCGTGTTAAAGTCGAGACACTCCACCGCATGTCGCCTCATACAGCGCATGATTTCTCGCCGCGGGCAAATCCCGCGCAGCAATCTATCTTTTCCCCAAACGCGACATTTGAATGTAGAATCAGCCATTGAAGCGAGTTACACCCAACAGCGCAAGGAATGCCAAGCTGCGCCGCGGGTCGGGTTGTTCAGGAGCTTCACCACCCAACGGGGACGCCAAATAAAAATCGTCAACCGCGTCTGCTACACGATTGCCATCGTCTGCATTATCGCCGGCGTGGTGTATGGGCTGATGCTGATATGGGGCGATCATTGGCGCAAAGATGCCTGGAAAGGACTGGCGAGCCTGTCGGTCGTTTTCCTCGGTGCAGTGATGACGTTGAGCGTCAATCAGATCATGCTTCGCAATCGCAAATCGGGCGATGCATAAGCCGCGGCGCCGGTTTCCGGCTTCTTGAGTGCTGTTCTGCCCTGCCACAACGAAAAGCAGGTGTTGCCGGCGATCTACGATCGGCTGTCGCTGATGACGGTTGCTTTGGCCGAATGGGGTCTGGATTACGAACTTTTGTTTGTGAATGACGGCTCGACCGACGAGACCCCGGAGATGCTCGACATGCACGCGAATCCCCAGCGAGCTCGAATACTGATGTAAAGTCCTTTCCAATCACAATTTATGGACCCGCCGAGTCTGCGTTCAAAAACTGTCTGCGTCACGGCCCAGACTGCATAGACCCGTTTTCAATACGAGATTGACCCATAAAATTCGCTTGCTGAAGGTCTGAGCCCAGATTTCACTTGGCGGGTGGAACAACGTCGCGCATGATTGGTCGAAGTCAAACATCTCGTGGAAACTGCAATGACCAATTCGCTTTCCCCGCGCCTCGCCACCTTGATCGATGAGCTTAACGCCATGGGCTCCACCCCTGGCGCAGAGCAGATTCGTGCTGCGCTGGAGCGTGCCCAACTCGATCTTGGTGACGTCACACCTTTCGTTCGACCTGGTGCCCACTCGTATCGCCGTGTCCGTGTGGCGCGCACCGAAGCATACGAATTGCTCGTGATGACCTGGCAACCTGGTCAGGCCAGCGCACCGCACGACCACGCTGGCTCGAATTGTTGCCTGCGAGTGGTGCTTGGGTCCATCACCGAATCGCAATTCGCCATTGCGCGCGACGGACTGGTGGATTGCGTGAAAACATCGCGCCAGCAGCCTGGCGGTGTGGTGGTGGATAACGGCGTGGTCATTCACACGCTCGGGAATGATGAACACGCCACCGAAAACCTTGTTACCGTTCACGTCTACGCCCCGCCGTTGCCGGAACTACGGCGGTATGTATTGCGCAGCGATGGGGTGGCCGTTGCGGAGATTTTCAATCGTAAGCCCGATGATGATACGCCGCGCGTCGCGATTATGGGTGGCGGGTTCAGTGGCACGATGACTGCCGCTCACCTAATCCACAACGCCACCATGTCCAATCAAAAGCTTCACCTGATGATGATCGACCGGCAGGCCGCCTTCGGAGAGGGTGTAGCCTATCGCACCAACGACCTCAACCATCTGCTAAACGTGCCGGCAGCGAAAATGAGCGCCTTTCCCGATTTGCCTGACGATTTTCTGCGTTGGGCGCAAGCGCGCGATGGGCGTATCAAACCATCCGACTTTCTGCCGCGAAAATGGTACGGTCAATACATTCGCGAAACATTCATGAAGTGTGCCGCATCTGCCGGGCAGGGCGTTTCTGCGGAAATCATCAAAGATGAGGTGATATCCGCAACGAGGCTCGACTTCAGCTGGCGGTTGCAAACCGAGCGCGGCGCTGTGCTCGCCGCATCGGCGTTGGTGCTGGCGGTTGGTCATCGCCCGCCGGACGATCCGTTTGGCGCGAAGTGGCAGGGATCGCGTGCGCGGCTGGTTGATAACGCATGGTCTTCGCTGGCGATTAGTGCGATCGGCGGCGATGAACCGGTTGTCATTCTCGGCACCGGCCTGACGGCGGTGGATACCATCCTCTCTCTAGCGAGCACGCCGCGCAGCGCGCCGATTTTCGCCATCTCACGGCGTGGCCTCATGCCGGCTGCCCACGCGCGCGCTGGCGTTGCGCCGGCGGATCTGTCGCGTGAAATTGCGAGGTGGATGGCGCGTCCGAAGACGCTCTCTCTCGCGCGGTGCATTCGGTCGCAGATCAAATCTGTCACGGCAGCCGGCGGTGATTGGCGAAGCGTGATTGACGGACTCCGCCCACACACGTCGCAGGTCTGGCAGGCGCTTTCAACCTGCGAGCGCCGTCGCTTCTTGCGTAGCCTGCGTCCGTACTGGGAGATTCATCGACATCGTATGGCACCAGCCGTCGCCGACCAGCTGCGTGGTATGATTTCCGAGGGCAAGCTTCGCATTATCGCCGGGCAAGTGGACCGCGTCGATGCAACGGCGAACGAAACGAGCGTTCATGTGAAACGCCGCGCATGCAGCCGTGAAACGATTCGCGCGGGTTGGGTCATTAACTGCACCGGCCCGGGTGTCGGCACGGAATCGAAAGCCGTCGCGGTCATCAAACAGATGATTGCGGATGGATTGGTGATGGCCGATGATCTCGCCCTTGGCATTTTATGCACGCTCGAAGGTATCGCAATCGATCGTGAACGCCGCCCGCAGCCGGGTGTGGTGGTCGTGGGCACGTTGCGCAAGCCCGACCTGTGGGAATCCACCGCCGTCCCTGAACTCCGCAGCCAAGCGGTCACCGCGGCTCGGACCATCAGCCGCATGGCCTTCTCGACTGATGCACAAGTGATTAAATCGAAATGACTTATGGCCAATGTAGTCACAATGTAATTTCGCAACTCGCGGACCGCATGGAATGGGCGTTCGTCGCTTGCCAGCTGCAGGTCCACTGGATTTGTCTGCCGACGGTGAAACCGCGATAATCCGTGCTGCTGCATGACTCACCCCACCCACGAACCCGCGGTGCCGGTTTCCGGCTTGTTGAGTGTTGTTCTGCCCTGCCACAACGAACAGCAGGTGTTGCCGGCGACCTACGATCGGCTATCGCTGATGACAGTTGCTTTGGCCGAATGGGGTCTGGATTACGAACTTTTGATTGTGAATGACGGGTCGACGGACGACACCCCGGAAATGCTCGACCGATTTGCCGCCGCCGACGTGCGGGTGCGGGTGGTGCATTTGGCGCGTAATTTTGGGCATCAGGCTGCCGTCTCTGCCGGGCTGTTGGTGGCGCGTGGGGAAGTGGTTGCGATCATGGATGCCGACCTGCAGGATCCGCCGGAGGTGCTTCCGGCATTTCTGGCCAAGTGGCGTGAAGGTTATCAGGTTGTCTACGCAATCCGCCGAAATCGTAAGGAAGGATTGTTGAAGCGCGGCGCTTATTGGACGTTCTACCGCTTGTTGAATGCGATCAGCGAAATATCGATTCCGCTCGACTCCGGCGACTTCTGTCTGCTGGACCGCAGCGCCGTCAACCTCCTCAACAGCCTGCCCGAGCGTCAGCGGTTTGTGCGCGGACTTCGGACGTGGATCGGCCTGAAGCAAATCGGCGTGGAGTACGACCGAGATGCCCGCCAGGCCGGCCGGCCCAGCTACACCGCAAGCAAACTCGTTCGGCTGGCGGTCGATGGGCTGGTGAGTTTCAGTAATGTCCCACTCAAGCTCGTCACCCGGCTGGGCATTCTCAGCCTCTTTGCCAGTTTTTGCATGGGCCTGTGGGTGCTCTATGCATTTCTCTACGATGCCGAGACCCTCCGAGGCTGGACCAGCACTGCCTGCCTCATTCTCTTCATGGGAAGCGTGCAGATGATCTCGCTTGGCATCATCGGCGAATATCTGTCACGCATCTTCGTCGAAGTGAAGGGCCGGCCAACGTTCCTCATCGCGCGCGTCACGCAACACGAGCCACCTCGCGGGGGGCAGATTGAGGTCGGCGCGCGCCCCCGGCGGGAGGCCACTCGGTGAGCAGTATCGTCGTCATGCTCATCTTCGCGCTCGCGGCCTACTTCACCTGGACGCGCGGCATCGCATTTGCATTCGCGTGGGTCTACCTGCCGGTGCTCTTCCTGCTCTCGGCCACCAAATCGATCTCGCTGCCCATGCTTCCGGATATGACCAGCCAGTTTGCCGTCGGCTACGGCGTCATCGCCGGGCTGGTGTTGAAAGGCGGAGAGCGGCTGACCATTCGCTGGAACATGCTCGATACCGTTATCGTCGCGCTGTGGGTGGTCAACGCCATCAGCTCTGGTGCCACCGGGGGTATGGAACTGGCGCGCAACGCAATCGGCGACGGTTTCTTTGATTTTCTCACGCCCTACTTCCTCGCCCGCATCGCTTTTCAATCAGCGGAAGGCCGTCGGGCGGCATTCTGGTCGGTCACGGTGTGCGCCGGGCTGATCGCGCTCATGTCGCCGATCGAAATGCGCCTCTGGCCGCAGTTTTGGAGCAGGCAATTGGACGCATTTGGGCTGTTCACCCCCGCCAACTCCATGCCGCTTTACCGCTTCGGCCTGGCCCGCGCCCAAACGACGTTCTGGCAGCCGATGGATCAGGGCAACAGCGGCCTGCTGATGCTGGGCATGATCGGTCTTTTCGCCTGCACGACGGCGCTCGGCTGGCGCAATTGGCGAACCATCACCGCGCTCGGCGTGGCGGGCTTTGTCGCGGTCGCTTCGCTCAGTTTCAGCGCGTTTCTAAACATTGCCATCGCCGCGGGGCTGTTTTTTGCGCTTCGCGCTCTACCCGACCTGGGCAGGGTGCTGGCGGTGTTTGTCGTCGTCGGCATCCTTGGGGGCGTGGCGGTCACCAACCACCTTCTGAGCGCCCCACTCGCCGAACGCGGGGAAAACTTCGGGCAGACCGTAAATGACAGCGTACACATGCGCACCCGTATCGTGCAGGAGGGCTGGCCCGTGGCAATGGATGCCGGATGGGTCGGCTTTGGCAAGGAAGGCGTCGAACGCGAACTGAGCAGCCGCAGCCCTGACAAGAACTATGTAAAGAGCATCGACAATGCCTACCTGCTTATGATCATGCAAAAAGGGTGGCCGTATTTTCTGCTGTTTATGACCATCCCCTTCATCGTCGCGTTTCGCACCAGCGCCGCCTTCGCCCGCGCGCCGGCGGAAATGCAGCGGTTGCCGGTCATTTTTGTCGTCGCGGTGCTCTTTGCCATTTTCATCGCGATGTACACCATTTTCTTTGGCTTCGTCTACGCACGCCTGCTCATCGTCATGCTCGGACTGTTTGCGAGCCTGACTGACGTGCTCACGGGCCGGGTGATGCTCGAAAGCGAGCGGCGGGTCGAGACAATCTCGACCGGCTACGTCCGGCAACCCGCCGGCGCATTTCCTGCGATGGCCGGGAGGTCGTAATGTCGGCCAAGTCGTGGCGGCTTTGGATTGCCGTGATCATCCTGGTGGCGTTGACAGCCCGCATGACCGCCGTCTTCGCGCTCAAACGATGGGACGCATCCATGCCTGGCGTCAACCGGCAACTGGCGGTCTCCCTCAACGAATCCGGCACATTCACGTTTCGCGAGCATGGCACGGTCGGTCCGAGCAGCGTGACCACGCCCGTCTACCCGGTGTTGCTTGCCGCGATTTTCAGGACTTTCGGGAGTGAAACCCCCACCGCATACTTCGCCGCCATCACGCTCAACGCAATCTTTGGCGCACTCACCGCGGGCGTGGTCGCGACGTGGGTCCGGCGCGCCGGCTCGCTCGGTCACTTCCGCCCGACCGCCGAGGCTCCACGCCAACCGGGGCCGCGAATCGAACGCCTCGCCATCGCCGCGGGGCTGGTAGTAGCGCTCTGGCCGCCGCAGATTTTCGCCGCGACCTTTGCGCAGCCCCTGGCACTCACGGTGCTGTGCATCACGTCGGCCTGCCTGCTCTGGGCGCGGGCGATCACCGATCATGGGTTGCTCACATGGCTCGGCTGCTGTATCGCGCTCTCAATCGCCGCGTTAATCGAACCGCCATTCGTCGCCGCCGTTGGTTTTGCCGGGATGATCACACTGATGATGCGCGCCTGGCCGTTGGATGTGCGCGTGCGCAACGTCGCAGTGCTGGCGCTGGTCAGCATTTTGACGCTGCTCCCCTGGATTTCCCGCAATCTGGCGGTGCATGGGAGGGCTTTGTTCACGACGACGCTCTGGCAACATGTCTGGGCTGGCGCAAACCCGCACGCCACCGGCTCAGACCGCCTGCCGCTCACGCCCGATCGGCGCGCCGCAGCGGGGTCCGGTTGGTCGCACGATGATTCCGACGCCGAGTTCGCGCGCGTGCCGATGATGCAGATCGACCTGATCGCCCCCGCTGGCCGTGCCGCACTGCGCGAACAGCCTGAAGTGGCTCGCGAAGCGATCTTCCGAGGTTGGGCGAGCGACTGGCTGGGAGAACATCGCTCGACATGGATTGCGCAGTTGCCGACACGCATCGGCAAATGGTGGTGGATCGACTACGATCATCCCATGTCTCGAAACCCGCTTGCCCTCATCCCCCGCACCCTCGCCGCTGCAGGCGCGCTCGTTGCCCTGCCGCTGCTACTTCGCCGACGCGCCGGATTTGCGCTGCCGGCGGTAGTGCTTGCCGCGATGTTCGTTGCCGCTTCTCTGACAATCGCCACCGCAAAGATGACGATCCTGATCGAGCCTCTCCAACTCGGGCTGATTTTTTCAGCGATGCTGGTCCTGATCGGACTGCGGGAACCGGCTGGTGCAACGACGCCGCAATCTCGCCACCTGTCGGCGGGCCACGCCCTCGCCGCGGGCGAGCCGCTGGCCGCCCATGTGCAAGCGAGGTCTGCCCGTTGAACTACGTTCTTGTGAATCATGTTCCATTCGCCTTCGCGAAGCACGGCACGCGCGTTCGCACAGCCCCCGCGATGCTCGCCGATCTTCGCGCACAAGCTGTCGCGCTGAGAGACGCGGGAATGAGGTTGCTCGTAGCCGCACCCGTTCTCCCCGCTGCCCATCCCGCTGCGAAGGGATGTACATCGGAGGAGTTCAGCACCGACGATTTAGATTTTGAGCTACTTCACCTCCCCGTCTACGTTTCGATGCGCGACTACCTGCGAAGGAAGGAGCGGCTCGTCCATGCGCTCGAGCAGCACCTCGCTGTCGCCGACATTGCCCAACTCGGCTACGGCGGCCACCCGATGATGCTCGGCGAAGTGGCATGGCCAATCGCACATAAAGTCGGCGCCAAGATCGTCTGGATGTTTGACGCCATTGATCCTTTCGAGCGCATGAAGCAACAGAACCGCCGCGATGCCAACCCCGTGCGGCGGCTTGCAAAGCATCGGCTGGTCAATCACAAGCTGCATTTCTGCAAACACGCAGTTGCCAGGGCCGATCTGGTGATTGCGCATCATCCATCCATCAAGGATCGCTTTGCCGAGGCATGGGACTCGCACTGCCGGCTGTTCCCGCCCCCGCTTTTCGATGGGGACATGCTTCCCACCGAGGCGCAGCTACAGGTTTTGGCAGCACGAAGGGCCGATAAAACCCGGCCGCTTCGACTGGCCACATTTGCGCCCCACCGGGCCACCGACCCTGCCGATCATTTAGTGCGGGCGCTGGCACATTGCCGTCGGCTGAGTGTGCCGGTGAGCCTTGAAGTCATCGCCAGTGCGGCCGAAGCGGCGACGTATCTTCAGTTGGCAGGGCAACTTGCGATGCACGAACATGTGCACCACACCCCCGCCCCACCTGACCCCGCCGGCTGGATGGCGGTGTTGAGTGAGTGCGACGCGCTTTTCAGCATCGCGCGCGACGGGTTCGACCCGCAGAAGACGTTTATCGCCATGGCCGCTGGGCTGCCCGTGGTGACGTACGAAAACCCGGCGACCGACCGCCTGATCGAAACGAGCAAGGCCGGAACAATCGTACCCGAGCAGAATGTGCTGCTGCTGGCACAGGCCATGATCGACCTGCACCGCGAGCGACGGTTGCTCAACAGTCAGGGCGAACATGCATGGCAGGCGGCGCAACAGCGCACGTTGCAGGCCAACCACCGCGCCCGCGCAGAGTTGATCGTGTCCCGACTGACCCGGCGGGCGAAGGCAAATGTGGGATAGGATTTGGTAGCCCCGGCCAGACTTGCGGCGGGGATGATTCACGCTTTGCAGATGCACATGAAAACGCTTGTTGTCATCGTCAACTATCGCACTCCGGGGCTTACTGTCGACTGCCTTCGGTCACTCGCGCCTGAGATCGATGCTGAAACCCAGGTTGTCGTAACCGACAACGCTTCTGGCGACGAATCAGTCGAAGTGATTTCGCGCGCCATCGCCGAAAGCGGCTGGAGCAGTTGGTGCACGCTAAAACCCCTGCCACGAAACGGTGGGTTTGCATATGGCAACAACTTGGGAATGAGTGGGCTTGGATTGAGTGGGCAGTCGGAAGCGCAAAGTGGGCAGTGCGCAGAGGACAGTGGGCAGAATGATGCTCGCATGCGGCCCGCTCTGAATTCTACCGACTGCCCACTGCCCTCTGCCGACTACATCTTCCTTCTCAACCCCGACACAACCGTTTTCCCCGGCGTGATAAGAGAACTGGTCGCATTCATGGACGCCAACCCCCGCTGCGGCATTGCGGGCAGCCGGGCGGAAAATCAGAACGGCACTGTGCGGAAGAGTGCGTTTCGTTTTCACTCGATATCAGGCGAGTTTGAGCGCCAGGCAGAACTGGGCATCGTCTCGAAACTGCTGCGTCGTTCGGCGGTCGGGTTGCCGATTCCCGATCGCCCCACCCGAGTCGATTGGGTAAGCGGCTGTGGAATGATGATCCGCCGCGAGGTCTTCGAGGCCATCGGCCTGCTGGACGACAACTATTTTATGTACTACGAGGAGAGCGACTTTGCCCTGCGAGCGCATCGCGCGGGGTTTGAGTGCTGGTATGTTCCGTCAAGCCGGCTGATTCACCTCGTCGGCCAGGCCTCGGGCGTAACCGGGGCCAATCGCGCCCAAAAGCGACGGCCTAGGTATTGGTTTGAGTCGCGCGCGCTTTACTTCCGCAAGAACCGCGGCTGGCTATACGCCCAACTGGCCAACCTTGCCTGGATCGTCGCGTATAGCCTCTGCCTGGTTAAGCGAGCGGTGGCGCGGAAGGACAATCCCGATCCACCGAGGCTCTGGCGTGATTTTGTGCGCTATAATTTCCTGCCGCAGCGGGCGGGAGCGATGACCCCGGCGACGGGCCAGCAGCCAGAAAGGCGAGCCGTGAGCGAGCAGAGCGAGACGCGCATCTACGAAAAAATCGTTTTGGGCACGACGAATCAGAATCCGCCGGGGATGACTTTCTGGCAACTGGTTAAAGAAGACTGGCAGACCCACGAACGCGATTTCTTCAATCAAGGCTTCTGGGCGATGTTTCAACATCGGCTGGGCAACTGGCGCATGGGCCTGCCCAAACTCATTCGCCCGCCGTTCACGTTGCTTTACCGATTTTTGCACAAGTGGGTGCAGTGGACTTGCGGAATCAGCCTCGCGTACACGGTCAAAGTCGGGCGACGGGTGCATATCTGGCACTTCGGCGGGATGATATTGGGTGCGCGCGAGATCGGCGACGACGTTCATATTCGCCAGAACTGCACATTTGGCGTGGCAAAAAAGGGCGATTCGCCACTTCTCAAGCCCACCTTTGAACCGCGGGTGGAAATCGGCGCGGGCGCGGTGATATGCGGGGGGATACGCATCGGCCACGACAGCGTGATCGGCGCCAACGCAGTTGTGGTAAAAGACGTGCCTCCCTATTCGGTGGTCGTGGGCATTCCGGGCAGAGTGATCAAAACGCTCGGGCCGCAGGAAGAGAGGCCTTCGACCGAAAGCCTTGCAACGCCGATGGTTCGCGAAGAAGCGGCGTAACAATGAGAGTTGGCCTCGTAGCAATCGGCAGAAATGAGGGCGCGCGGCTTGCGGCGTGCCTGCGGGCGGCGGCGCGCGATGTACAGTCATTTGTCTACGTCGATTCGGGTTCAACCGATGACAGCCTGCAGATCGCGCAGTCGCTGGGTGCGGAGATTGTCAGGCTTGATTTGTCCATTCCCTTCACCGCGGCTCGGTCGCGGAATGCGGGGTTTGCCCGTCTGATATCGCTCGATCCGTCGATCGAGTTGGTGCAGTTTATTGATGGCGACTGCGAATTGGTGGAAGGTTGGATCCCAACTGCAGCACAGTTTCTCGCCGCCACGCCGAAGGCCGCAGTCGTTTGCGGACGCCGCCGCGAACGGTTTCCGGATGCTTCCCGATACAACGCGATGTGTGACCTGGAGTGGAACACCCCCATCGGCCGAGCCAAATCCTGCGGCGGCGACGCGCTCATGCGGGTGACGGCATTTCAGCAGGCAGGCGGCTACAACGATGCCGTCATCGCCGGGGAAGAACCCGAATTGTGCGTCCGGCTGCGCAAGGCGGGTTTCGAGATCCACAGGATTGACGCAGAAATGACCCTGCACGACGCCGCCATGACACGATTCGGGCAATGGTGGAAGCGAAACGTGCGCGCCGGCCATGCATATGCCGAAGGCTTCGACATGCACGGCGCGCCACCGGAGAACTTTCGGCGGAAGGAAGTCGTCAGCAACTATGTATGGGCAACACCCGTGATGTGGCTCCTCTGGCCCCTTCTATGGATAAAAATCTACCGCGGGCGACGAAACGGCCTGTATGCGACGTTCGTCACACTCAGCAAGCTCCCTCAGGCAATCGGACAACTGACATTCCTGTGGAACCGGCTCCGCGGAAAGCGGACGATGCTGATTGAATACAAAAACCCCATTCCCGCTCCGGGTGCTCTGGGAGAGCGGTAGGGTGAGGGCTCTTTCTAAAATGTCGAATAACGAAACCCGAACGAAGAATAAAATCCGAAACCAGCAATCAGAAAGTCGTCATTCGCGCTTCGTCATTGAGTTGGATTTCTGATTCCATCGTTCTGATTCAGATGCCCACCATCGCCTACATCTCCAGCATTCTGCCGGCACGCAGCGAGACGTTTGTCTATCGCGAGATTCGCGAGCTGCGCCGCCGTGGGTGGGATGTGGTTTGTGTTTCGCTCAACGCTCCGACGGAAGCGGTGGCGGGGTTGGAGGATTTGGAGCGCGATCGCGTGGTCGTCTACGACGGCCTGAACTGGGTCGGCGATTCGATCATCGAAAGTGTGCTGCATCCGATTTCCTCGGCGATCGACCTGATGCATGTGAAACTCGATGCCGTCGCCCCGGGTGAATCGATGAGCCTTCCGGCGCGAGCCAAGTTGTTCGTTCAATGCGCCGCCGGCGGCGCGATGGCCCGGCGGCTGCGCGAACGGGGGGTGAAGCACATTCATTGCCACTTCGCGCACGCGCCGACGACCGTCGGCATGTATGCGGCGATGCAACTTGGCGTCTCGTTCAGCTTTACCGGTCATGCGAATGATCTGTTTCAACGCCGCGCGCTGCTCCGGCGCAAGCTGCAGCGCGCCGCGTTCGTCAACTGCATCAGCGAGTGGCATCGGGACTTTTACATCAAGATCGAACCCACCAGCGCTGCGAAGTGCCACATCGTCCGGTGTGGCGTGGATGTGGATGCGTGGAAGTTTAGGGCAGAAGCGAACGCAGCGGCGGGAAATCGGCCCATTCAGATTCTCACCGTTTGCCGCCTCGTTGAAAAAAAGGGCGTGGATAACCTGCTGCGCGGGCTTGGCAAGGTGGCGCGCGACGGGGGGACGTTTGAGATGACCATCGCCGGGGATGGGCCGCAGCGCGCGGCGTTGGAGGCGATTGCACTCGAAGAGAACATCCAGCCGAGTGTGAAGTTTCTCGGTGCGGTCGATAACGAGCGCGTTAGGCACCTGCTTCAACACTCGGACGCCTTTGCGCTCCCCTGCCGGGATGACTCCTCCGGCGACCGCGACGGCATTCCGGTTGTGCTCATGGAAGCGATGGCCTGCGGGCTGCCGGTCATCAGCGGCGACCTGCCGGCGATTCGCGAGCTTGTTTCGCACGACCGATCGGGCCTTCTGGTCGACGGGACCAATGTGAGTTCCATCGCAGAGAGCATCGCTCGCCTGGCCGGCAACCCCGCGTTGCGCCAGAGCCTCGCCGCGGCCGGGCGGCAGCGCGTGGTGGAGGAATTCTCGCTGTCCGAGAATGTCACGCGCATCGAGAGGCTGCTGCGTCATTCTCTGTCAACCGACCATTCATAACTGCCGATAAAAATGATGGCCGCCGATGAGTGCGCTTCGGGATGACAGACTTTTAAATAAATCCGCGTTCATCTGCGGCCATTTAACCCGCTTGAAGAAAATCGTGTTCGAGGTTAGTTGAAAGCGAGCGAATCACCGTGACGGCGTTGGCATCGATGAAGTTTACTACGCAATCGCATGAGACCCCCGCTGGCGAGCCGTCGCCGTCGCGGAGGTATTGTCTCATCACCCCCTGCCGCGATGAGGCGCAATATGCCCGTCGGACGATCGAATCCGTGCTGAATCAATCAGTCCCGCCGGCGCTTTGGCTCATCGTCGACGATGGGAGCAAAGACGACACCCCGAAGATCCTCGCCGAGTATGCGGCGCGGGTGCCGTGGATCAAGGTCATCACCCGAACCGACCGCGGCGACCGCAAACTCGGCGGCGGCGTAATTGACGCCTTTTACTCTGGTTATGACACGATTCGCCCCGACGACTTTGATTATGTCTGCAAGTTCGATCTCGATCTCGATATCCCTCGGAGTTACTTTGAAGGGCTTATGCAGCGGATGGAGGCCAACCCGCGCATCGGCACCGCAAGCGGCAAGCCGTACATGGAGTTGAACGGCAGGCTGGTGCCTGAAGTGTGCGGCGACGAAAACTCGGTGGGTATGATCAAGTTTTATCGGACGACCTGCTTCACTCAGATCGGCGGGTTTGTCCGGGAGTTAATGTGGGATGGCATCGACTGCCACCGATGCCGCATGCTCGGCTGGATCGCCGTGAGTTGGGACGATGCCGATATTCGGTTCACTCACCTCCGCCCGATGGGGACCAGCCACAAGAACTGGTGGACAGGCAGGGTTCGCCACGGGGTGGGCCAGTGGTTTATGGGGACCTCCCCGGCATATCTGTTATCCAGCGCCATGTTTCGAATGCTCAAGCCGCCGGTGTTGCTTGGCTCGACGGCGATGGTCTGGGGGTACATCCGCTCGGCGTTTCAGCGCAAGCCGCGCTACGGCGATGCGGCATTTCGGCAATTTTTGCGCCGTTATCAGTGGGCTTGCCTGATCGGGGGAAAACGCCGGGCGACCGAATCGCTAAATGCTGCCCAGCAAAGCGTTTGGAATCCTCCGGTGGTAAATCGCTAAATCGTTTGTAATTCATTATTTACCAGCGGCGTCTTGCTGCCGATGTAGCAAGAGCAACTGGTGCGTCCGTGGGCCCGTTTTCAGCCTGCCAAATCGGCAAAACGGGGCGGTCTCACCCGGTTGTGCGGCACGATTGCTGTTGCAATTGCGCCGGTCTGTTGGGATAGTATCGGGCGTACGCGACTTTTGGGTGCGAACGACCGATCTTCCCCGACATCGGTCGTAAAATTGGTGGGTCTGGTGCGGAATCACGGATGATCTCCTGCTTTCCAGGCCTTGAATTTGGCCGAATTGAGTGTGTTGCGGTGACGATCCAAATCCGTTGCACCGCCGGAGAAGTAGACCGGCAGGCTTCGTTTGGTGACATGCGCCGGAAGGCATAGGCAAAACGGATTGACCGGGGCACGGACGGGATGAATCAGGATATGCACAATCGCTCCGGCGATGCTCTGTTGGAACGCGTGGAACCGGCGGCAGAAGGTGCCGCCGAGGGCGCCGCGACGACGGTTCACAGTTCACGCCCCAGCGCGGTCGACGCGCTGCTGGCTCCCCCACCTGCTTTGCCCACGATCGACCTTGCCGGCGTCGAACTGCACGCCGTCACACAGACGCAAGCCATCGAATTCCTGCTCGGCGAGCTTGATTCCGGCCGAGGGGGCATGCTTGTCACGCCCAACCTCGACCATCTCAAGCGCTGCGTCAAAGATCTTTCGTTCGCCGCCCTTGTGGCTGAGGCCGATCTGGTCGTTGCCGACGGCATGCCGCTCGTCTGGGCAGCCAAAATTCAGGGCACACCCCTGCCCGAACGCGTGGCTGGCAGCGATCTCATCTGGTCGCTCTCCGAGGCCGCTGCCCGGCGCGGACGCCGGGTCTACCTGCTCGGCGGAATGCCCGGAACCTCGGAGCAGGCAGGCAAAATCCTCAGCGAGAAATATCCCAACCTGCGCGTAGTCGGACATCATTGCCCGGCGGTCGGGTTTGAGCGCGATGAAAAACAGGTGGCTGCGATCATCAACTCCCTGGCGGAAGCCAAGCCCGATATTGTGTTCGTCGCACTCGGTTCACCCAAACAGGAACGGCTCATCTCGCGTATTCGCAACGTCCTGCCCAATGCGTGGTGGCTGGGGGTCGGAATCAGCTTCAGCTTCATCTGCGGCGACGTGAAACGCGCGCCGGCATGGATGCAGCGGACGGGCCTCGAGTGGCTTCACCGGCTCTGGCAGGAGCCGCGCCGGCTGTTCAAGCGATACATCATCGATGGCCTGCCATTCGCTGGTAAGCTCATGGTCTCATCAGCCTGGCGCCGCGCCGCAGGTGTACCGGCGCGCACGAGCAGCCGCAGACAGGTTCGCCGCCCCGGCACCGGTGCCGGCACTCCGGCAGTCGTCGAGCAAGTTGAAACGCAGCCACGGCCGATCGACGCGCCGACAATCATTGCCCGCCCAGAGGGTCACAGCACGGCCAAATCGCTCGGCAGGCTGCGCGCGATGATTCTGCTTGGCGGAAGCGTTCGACAGAATCACCTGCTCGCCAGCGTCAAGCGTTCGATACTCGACCTCCCGCTTGAGCAAGGCACCACGATTCTCAATCACTGGCTTGGGCAGGCTGCCGAGCTGGCCAACTACGCCGGGCTGGACGTGCTGCCGGCACGAATCCTTGTGAACGCCCAATCGTTCGAGCCGGTCAGCGGTGCGGCGCGATATGCCGGGGCGTATACCGTCGAGCGAGACGCATCCGAGTATCGCGGCACCGGCGGGGTGATTCGCGATCTGGCGCAAAATTACGACGATAATGATCTCGTCCTCATCGCCACGGCGAGCCAGGTGCTGCTCGACCCCCTCAGCGCCATCGCGGCGGCGCTCGAACACAAGCGCGGTGACGTCAATCTCATCAGCCATCGCGATGGCACCCCCAGCGGAGTCATGCTGGCGCGGGTAGAAACGCTGCGGCTTATCCCGTCAATCGGCTTTTGCGATATGAAGGAACAGGCACTGTCGATCATCGCCGGGCAATACGGCGTAAAAGTCGTTCATTGCCGCAAGCCAAGCGCACTGCCGGTGCGATCGCTCGCCGACTACATCGGCGCACTACACGCGCACCACCGGCGCAAGAGCGGCAAGGTGCTCAGTGTCGATCCGCTTGCAGAAGACTGGCAACCGAGCTTCCGCATTATTGAGTCGGGCGCTTCGGTGGCCGACGGGGTTCATCTGCATGACTCGGTTGTGTTACGAGGGGCCATGATCGAGCACGGTGCGTCGCTTGTCAGGTCGGTGGTTTGTCCGGGTGCCGTGGTGCGCAGCAAGCAATCAGTGATTGACCAGTTTATCAACCCGTAGTGGGTGTGCAGCCGGAAGCGGGCAGCAGGCAGAATGGCCCTGTCGGCCATTACCCCACCCCGCGACCCCCTGCCAAGATGTATGACGTGGAAATCGCTTATCTCTCATCGCCTGACCGGGTGGCACCTCGCCCTGGCGGGTCTGCTCGCGCTGGCGGGGATCTTTGTCTGCGCCGAGGCGTGGCTTGAGATCCTTGAAGTTGCCCAGCGAGATGAAGAATATCAACACATATTCCTCGTTCCATTTGTCTGCCTCTGGATCATCTGGGTCCGGCGCTCGCGGTTTCGGCATTGTCGGCCGTCGGGCACCTTTCTCGGCCCCTTGATCGTCGCCGCAGGCTGGGGACTTAGCTGGTACGGCTTCAACCGCCAGACCACCAGCTTCTTTCATCTCGGGGCCGTGGTCGTGCTCATCGGCTGTGTGATCAGCGTGTTGGGCAAGAATGTGCTGTTCCGGTTCTTCCCCGCAATCCTTGTACTGGGCTTTCTCATTCCTGCCCCGGGCGATTTGCGACAACGCATCGCCCAGCCGCTGCAGGAATGGACCGCGCAGGCATCGCAACTCACGCTCGATGTCATGGGCGTCGAAACCGAGCGCAGCGGCAACCTGATGTTCATCGACGGCAGACCGGTGATGATCGAAGAAGCCTGCAACGGCATGCGGATGGTCTTTCCGCTGTTCCTCATCGGCTATGCGTTCAGTTTCGGGCTGCCGCTGAAGCAGAATGTGCGGATTCTCATCATCCTGTGCAGCCCCGTGGTGGCGCTGGCATGTAATGTGATGAGGACGGTGCCGCTCATTTGGGTGCAAGGCCGCAACACGCACCTTTCCGCCGCCGACGCGAAGGCTGTCTTTGATTTCCTGCACAACTACGGCGGGTGGATCATGCTTCCGATCGCATTTGTGCTTCTGCTCACAGTCATCCGAATGTTAAAATGGGCAATGGTGCCGGTCCAACGATACACATTAGCATCGCAATAAACCCCGAAAGGATGCATCGAGAGAGTACTACTCGCGATAGCCAACCGGCCGCGAAGACGAATACCCGGCATGCCCGACTTATCGATCAAACTTCTGCTCCGACTTGCGGCTCCGATTGTGACACTGGTGCTGCTCGTGGGCATGGTGCGCGAGCAGCGGACATACCTCAGCGAGGCCGATTTTGAGCACTACCACCAACGCGCGGCGGCAGCGATCGACCGCGTGCCGCCGCAGATCGCGCTCTGGAGTGGTCGCGATGAGCCGGTCGTCCGGGAGGCGCAGCGCCTGCTTCGCCCCAACCGCATCCTCCAGCGGCGGTACATGGACATCGGCAGTGTCGATCGGCCTGAACGCACGGTGAGCCTGCTGATCGTGCAGTGCAAGCGCTCGGGCGACATGGTGGGGCACTATCCGCGCAATTGTTACCGCGCCATCGGCAATGAAATGACTGCCGCAATCCCCCGCGATTGGTCAGTTGAGGGCCTTTCTTTGCCGATCATGGAATATGTCTTCAAGCGGATCGAGAACGGCCAGACTTATTGGACTATCGTCTATAACTTCATGGTCGTTCCCGGCGAAGGCATTGTGAGAGACATGGAAGGCGTGAAGGCCGCAGCCGAGGATTATCAGCAGCGCTATTATGGGGCTGCCCAGTTTCAGCTGGTGTTTCACGCGAATCTGCCGCAGACAGAACGAGACGAAATCTTTAGTTTGTTTCTTCGCGAACTCGTGCCGACGATCAAGACGTTGAACTCCGGAGCGCTTCGATGAGTCAAGAAATTATTGCTTCCACCCCGCGCGGCACGCTGGCTCGCCCTGATGACGCATGGGCCACCGGTGCCGGCACCACCCTCGCGCCTTACAACGGCGCGCCGCCGCGCACTTCGCCGGTGAAGCTGGTACACCGCCTGCTGCGCGGGCGCATTTTGCTGGCGATTATCCTCGCCGCCGCCGGCCTGATCGCCGGGGCGATGTACGGCTGGAACAGCACCACCCCAAGATTTACCGCCGAGGGCTACCTTGAGGTCAAGCCCTATATCGTCACCGCCAATGCCAATGAAAAGACGCAGGGCTACTTCACCAACTTCGTCAAAAGTCAGCCCCCGAAAATCGTAAACGCCCGCACCATCTCGGCGGCGATTAATCGGGAGGAGTGGCAGCGGGTGTCCAATGCCCCGGCAACGCAGTCGCTGGTGGGACAGATGCTGGGCAACCTGAATGTCGATTACATCCGCGACACGTTTATCCTGCGCGTGAGCTATTCCGACGAGGAACCCCGAATCGCCCAGGCCGCTGTCGATGCTGTCATGAAGGCTTACGTCGATATCAGCAAGGAGACGGTCAACCAGTCCAAGATCGACGAATTGCGTAAGTTTGAAGACCTGTACGCCAAGGCCGACAACGAGTTTCGCCGGCTGCAGGAGCAGATTCGCAACCTCTCCGCCGACTACGGCACCGACAAGCTCGATAACCTGCTCGAAGTGCGCCAGAGGGCACAACAGACAGCCGAATCGGCGTATGCCGACGCACAAATGCAGCTTGACCTTGCAACCAACAACAAGACGGTTGAAGGCAAGGACATGCCGTCGTTAACGATGGAAGACATGTCTGCTGCCGATCCGATGATGCGCTACTTTCTGGAGACCCGTACGAAGGCGATGTTTAAGATGGTGGAGTTGAGCAACTATTACGGGGCCAATTCCCCAAAAGTGCAACTCGCCCAGAAGGAATATGACACCGCCGACCGGATGGCCAATGAGTATTTCGAGGGGAACAAGACCAAGTTTACTGATATTCAGCCGGACTTAGACGGTCGGGGGCAGGTGGTGATCACGCCCAAGCTCGTCGAGCAGCTAAAACAGCGAGTCGAGGTCCGCCGCAAGCGGTACGAGCAGGAAAAGCAATCGACGCTCGACCTTGCCAAGCGCATGACCGAGATTCGCGCCTTCCGCGATGAACTCGAACGCGCCCAGGAAGACCGGGTGCGCCGGGAAGAAGCCAAGCAGAACATGGAGTTTCAGCTTGCTGGCAGTGGGCAGATTGCCGTTACTTCCGAAGCAACCTGGCCTTCCAGCCCCAGCAAAGACCGCCGCAAGCAGTTTGCCGCCATTGGCGGAATGCTCGGGGGCATGCTGCCGATCGTCGCGCTGCTGCTCATTGGCCTGATCGATACGCGATATAAATACAGCGAAGAGGCAACCGAGACCCAGATGTCGGGCCTGACCCTGCTCGGCATCCTTCCCAACCTGCCCGACCGCCTGAGTGACCCCGGCCAGGCAAGCATCGCCGCTCACTGTGTACACCAGGTGCGCACCCGGTTGCAGATCGATGCGCCCGTGGAAGGCGCCGTGGCATACAGCGTGACCTCGGCGAGCAGCGGCGATGGCAAGACCTCGCTCACGCTCGCCCTGGGCCTTTCTTTCGCGGCGAGTGGGAGTCGTACGCTGCTCATCGATTGTGATCTCGTGGGTGCAGGCCTCACCGCGCGGCTGAATATGTCCGGCCCACAGGGAATTCTCGATGCGATTACCAACCGCAACCTGATGAACTACGTCAAGAAAACCGACGTAACCGACCTGATGATGCTTCCGTCGGGAAATGCCCAACTCCAGCATGCGGGCATTTTCAGCCCTGCAGTGATGAAGCGGCTCATCAATGAAGCCAAGAAGCACTTTGAAGTCATCCTTATCGACACCGGCCCGGTGCTCGGCAGCATCGAAGCGACACCCGTTTGCTCGACGACCGACGGCGTGATCCTCACTGTCGCCCGAGGGCAACAGCGGCCCCTGGTGGAAAAGGCGCTCTCGCATCTTCGATCAATCGGGGCGCGCATCTCAGGCGTGGTGTTTAACCGCGCCCAGGCCCGCGACTTCGAGCAGAGCATCAGCGGTATCAGTCTCCGTTCGGCAGCACGAAGCCAAAGCAATCAGGGCGACGGTCTGAACGGCCATCGAGAAGGCTCGCAATATGGCTCGCTGGCCAAGGCTGTGGCATCAAGCACAGTGCGATCCGATCTGGACTCCTGATCATTGCCAATTGAAGCGAGGCCACTTATTTTCATCTGTGGCCACTCGATCACTGGCAACCGGCATTCTGTTTTATGGTCGCTTCTTCGCCGACAACCACAAGCGCGCCGCGCACCATCTGGGGTCTGGAACCCCTGGACCTTCATGCTCGCTATTGGGCCGCGCACGGCGTGCAAGTCGTGCGGCAGGGTGAGCCTTCGCAGATTGTGAAGCATGCCGAGCTGTTCCTGCTGACCGATCCTCGTTCGCTGTGTCTTTTTAAGCTCGCTCCGATCATGGATGCGTTGAATTGGATCGGTCCAACCGTCCTGTTCATCCGCCTGCACGACACGCGTGAACACGGTTATCGCGAGCGGGCTCTCACCGACTCCGCCGACCGGTTTGTGCGGTTTGAGCGCCTTTACGACACGCCAGACCGGCTGGCGCGCATCGTGATCACGCCCTATCGCGAGGTGGCTCAGCTTTGGCAAAGTGCGCCCGATCCCCTTACGGGCTGGCGGCGGCTGCGCCGCTTCACGCCCCGGATCGAGCGCGTCACGCTTTCCATCGACGGCCGCGTATACGACCGCACGACCGACCGGGAGATTGCGGAATTCACACACGATCTGATTCGCGACTGGAAACGCCCCGACGCCACGATTGATCGCGCCACCAAGCTCGAAGGCCAGAGTTGGCGCGACCCGGAATCGACGATCGCTGCAGATGCCCGGCTGATCGGCCCGGTGTGGGTGGGCGCGGGTCGATCGCTCGACAGCAGCACAACCGTCATCGGCCCCGCCGTAGTGTGGGATGCGCCGGACCAGCGTCCGCTGGCAGAAGACATTGAGTGGCAATCGATCGAGCCGACCGCCCCGCCGCAGGATATTGCTGCGCCGCAGCAAAATCCGGTCGATCTTGCGTTCAAGCGCGCTTTTGACATCGTTTTTTCCTTGCTCGCCCTCCTCGGCTGCGCGATTCTGTTTCCGATCATCATGATCTTGATCTGGTTTGAGGATGGCCGGCCATTTTTCTTCGGTCATAAGCGAGAAACAATGGGTCCGCGCGAGCCACGCGATTTCCGCTGTTGGAAGTTCCGATCGATGGTGAACAATTCCGACCAGCTCACCCGGCAACTGATCGCTGACGGCAAGAACCGCGGCGACGGCGGGCGGGTGGATATCGATCCCGATCACGATCCCCGGCTGCTTCGCATCGGAAAATTCATTCGCCGATACAACATTGATGAACTGCCTCAGTTCTGGAATGTGCTCACCGGCGATATGTCAATCGTCGGCCCCCGGCCAAGCCCCAAAAAGGAAAACCAGTATTGCCCGGCATGGCGCGAGGCGCGGCTAAGCGTGCGCCCGGGCATCACCGGGTTGTGGCAGATTCGCCGTACCCGACGTGCAGGCTACGATTTTCAGGAGTGGATCAAGTACGATATCGAGTACGTTGAGACGCGAAGCTTCTGGTTTGATCTGGTCATCATCTGGAAAACGATCATGATGATGGCCCGCAAAGGTGCCCGCCAATGAACATTCGTCCGAAGACCGTGCGCCGTCTGCTCGCGGTCGTCGTGGCGCTGGTTGTGCTTGCCACGGCAGCTCTGGTAATTCGCGCGTACAACGACTCCCGCCGCCAGACTCGGCTTGCCACGGCGCGCGAAGCGGGCATTGCAGCATTTCAAGCCGGCGATTACCCCGCTGCCATCGATCAGCTCAAGAACTATGTCCGGTCGGGCACCACCGATTACGATGCCCTGCTCGCCTTTGCCACGAGCCGGTCAAAGGTGGAAATGGCCGGCGGAAAACACCTGCAGGAAGCGATTCGCCTTTTTGAGTTGCTCCGCTCAATCCGCCGGGAAGAACCCGAAGTCCTTCGCCCACTGCTACAGCTATACACCGATGCGGGCTACTCGACCGAGGCGATTGCCCTCGCCGATTCGATCCTGGCCCGCGACCCCGAAGATGTTCACGCCCTCAAAGCGAAGTCGATCGCGCTGGCCGGGCTTGCCAAGCACGACGAAGCCCTGCGGGTAAGCAAGCAATGGGACGCCGCCGCCCCGACCGACCTTCAGGCACACCGGCAAACCTACTGGCTCATGCGCAAGACGCGGGTGCCCGGCGATCAGATTGTGGCGCGATACCGCGAGTTGCTCGCAACGTATCCGGATGATCCGCGCTTTGAGATGCTTTTGGGCGCCGCGGAAGGGGAGAACGGCAATCGGGATGAAGCGCTGCGTCTTCTGCGGGCCGCCGCGGCGCGCCCGGCACCCGATGCGTTGTTTGTCACGCAACTGGTACAGGTGTTCGATCAGCAGCGGCTGTTTGAAGACTCCGCTGCCTTGCTCACGCGCGCGGCATCTGGCTCAGACGATCCTGCGATTCTCCGCATTCTGGTTCAGCGTGCCTGGCAAAACGGCGAACACGATGTCGTCCTGAGTCGGCTGCACGGACTTGACCCCAACGTCTCATCAACCGACGCAACCTTGCTGGCGTTTCATGCGATGTCGCTGCTGGCACTCAACCGAACCGACGAAGCTCGAACGATTGTCGCCGCGCTGAAGAACCGAAAAGCAGACAACCCGGCACAAGGCTGGGCCGCCGCCATCTCTCTGCGGATGGAAAGCAACACGCTCGCGCCGGCGCAGCTTGTTGCGAAGTATCAGTCGGCGATGTCGCGCGGGGGTGAGAATGGCATCATCCGGCTTTGGATCGGCGAGGCACATATGCTGCTCGGCGATAACGATCTGGCCGTGCAGGAATGGCGGCAGGCGTCCGACCTCATGCCAAGCTGGGCGGCACCGCATGTGAAGATTGCACGAGCGATGCTCGCGCTCAATCGCCCCGCCGACGCTGTAGATGCGGCGCTGGCGGCGGTGCGATGTGCCCCGGACCAGGTAGCTCCGATGACGTCGCTGGCTCTCGCCCGGTGGGCATTGATTCAGCAAAACCCCTCGCGGCAGCAGCAGGAAGGGCTTGAGGCGCTGGTGGCCGAGATTCAACGGCGCAAACCTGGTGAGCCGGAAACATTGGCGCTGCACGCAGCAGTGCTCTGTCGCAACGGCGACGCCCCAAAGGCCGCCGCCGTCATCGCCGCAGCTATTTCAGATGCGCCCGATTGGGACCCGGATACGCTCGCCGGCGTGCTCGCTGTCAGCCGCGAGTATGGGCTGCAACTGGAGCAGAAATTACTCGACGCCACGCGCCCCGCTTCACTGAAATCACCGGAAATGGCCCTGCGTCACGCGTTGGAAATGGCCATTTCAGGCAAGCCCGAATCCGGACTGGCGGGCCTGCAATCAGCGGCACAATCCGCTTCAGGCGATGCCGCGATGCAGTGGCAGATTGCCGTTGCACGATATCGCGAGGCTGTGAGCGACCCCGATGCCTCGGCCACCTGGATCGCGCTGGGGGACGGCCATCCCGATAATTTTGCGGTTCAATCTCTCATTCTCCGCTCGGCGGGGCAGGCAAAGAAGAGTCGCGATTTCTTCGCCCGCACGATCGATCGCGTTCGTGGGCTTACCGGGGAAGACGGGTCATTATGGAAATCGGCACGCGCACAGTTTCTGTTGTCGGGCCAGCCCACCCCGCGCGAAAGTGCCGAGGCGATGACGCTCCTTGCCGACCTGGTGCGCACAGCCCCAAAGGTGCCGGAGTATCGCGTTCGGCTGGCGCAGGCGATGGAAAACATCGGCAACGCCCGCGAAGCAGCCGAGCAGCTTCGCACCGCGGCGGACATCGATCCTCGTTCTGTGCCGGTTCAAGTGGAGTTGGCGCGACTGCTTGTTGAGCAGGGCAAGCACGCCGAGGCCCGCAACTATCTCGACCGCGCCGCCGCCAGCCCATCCATTCCGCCCGGCCAGCGCGTGCCATTGGCGCGCATGCTGGCCAATGAAGGCCGGCTGGCGACCGGCATTCAACTGCTGGAAAACGCCCCCTCGCGCGATCTGCAGGCCGACCTCACGCTCGCCGAGTTTTACCGGCAGACTGGCCGGCTGGATGAAGCCACATCACTCTACGCAACCCGGCTCGACAAGGATTCGCCCACACCCGAGCTGATTGCCGCCGCGGCCGATCTGATGGCAGCGCAACAGGAGACCGGTGCCGCACGCACATTACTCAAGCGCCTCGATCAAACCGACGCGACGGCGGCGCAGACATTTGGCATCCTGGCCCGGTTTGAAGAAAAGTTTGGCGATCGCGACGTGGCGAAACGGCACTACCTCGATGCGACCGCCGCCGCGCCCAATGATGCGTCGGCATGGCGGCGATTGTCTTCATTCCACGCCCGCCAAGCCGACTACGCCGCGGCGATTGAAGCCGCCGATCGCGGGCTGGCACTTTTACCCGCCAACCCCGAACTGGAGTCGCTCCGGCTGCAGGCGATGGCGATGCAGAAAGTGAGCGAGACCAACGACGATCTGACACCGCTCATCGACGTCTTGAAAGCCGACCCGAGCCGCGCCGCAGAGACCGCCGCCCTTTTGGCGATGCAGGAATCGCTCGCCACCACCCAGCCGACCGCGGCGCAGGTTGCCCGGCTCCGACTCTCCGCCGACCGTTTCCCACGATACCTCCCGCTGCAATCGATGCTGGCGAGAAGCTATCTAAATGCCGGCGCAAACGAAGACGCCGCGACCGTCGCGGCGCGGTTGCTTGAACTCATGCCCGGCAATCCCGACGCCGCAGCCCTCGCCACGACCATTTACCGAGCCACCCGGCAATGGCCATTGATGAAGCAGGCTGCCTGGCAGTGGCAGCGCGCCCTTCACACCGAGACGCGACCCGCCGATATCGCCATTGCCGAGGCGGCGATGAAACTCGGCGATTTTGAGACCGTCATCACCACGCTCGAACCCCATCTCGCAACCGCAGTGCGAGCCCCGGAAAAGAACGCGGCGCTTCTTCGGCTGGTGGCCGGCGCGATGACCGCCAACGGCCAGCCCGAAAGAGTCGAAGACTTACTCGGCCCACTGCTCGCCGAAAGCTCCTCAGCGAGGGTGACATGGCTGCAGGTAACGGCAACGCAGGCGCATGACGGCCTGATCGCTGGCGAAGCCTTGGCGCGCGTGTCGGCAGTGCTTGATGCGTCCAGTTTCGAGGAAGTCGATTCATTCGCCCGCGCCGCATCGGCAGTGGCGCTGCGCTTCGCCGACCCCGCGCCCGCCCGGCAGGCAGTCGGGTTGCTGCAATCGTTTACGCAGCGCGCAAATCCCGAGGTGGAAGCGCTGTTTCTCACCGCGGCGCTGCAGCTTCAGCTCAACCAATACGCCGCCGCCGAGATCGCCTATCGGGAGATTCTCTCTCGCCAGCCGAAGCACGACAAGGCATTGAACGATTTTGCCTATCTTCTGCTGCTGCGCAAAGGCGATTTGCAGGAAGCCAAGACCGCCGCCGCCAAGGCGCGCGAGCTTCGTCCACAGGTGGCCACCTACCACGAAACCTTTGCCCGCATCGAATCCGAACTAGGCAACCGGCCAGCGGCGCTGGCAGCGTTTGATCAGGCGCTGACGATCGAACCCAACAACCTCGACGCGCTGATCGGCAAGGCATTCGTCCTGCGCGAATCGGGCCGGGTGCAGGAATCCGAAAAACTCGTCACCCAGATCGAACCGCAACTGGCCACCAGCCCCGTCTTGTCGGAGCCGGTGCGCATCCAACTGCAATCGCTAAGAAAAACAACCTCCCGCGGGGAATGACTCGACTGCGGGACGGCGGCGCAGCGGATTGATGTTTACATGCCCCCGACCAGCAACCTTGCCGGCCGGCGGGTGGAGCTGTTTGACGGCGCGACCAACCGCCTGCTCGCCCGGCGCGACATCGCGGCACTCGACCCCGCGGGCAACACGCTGAGCTTCACCAATCTTCCTGCGGGCAGCGCGCTGAAGGTGCGCGTAAGCGGGCTGGACGGCCCCGCCGACGTCGCCGCTGCGGCGCGGGTGGTCTGACAGGCTCTTGATTACGCCCGGTCGAACGCCGAAGCTTTCTCAAGCCGGCATAAGTCAATAAAACACAGGCACTTACGCGCATGCGGAAAGGCTCGAATTCCGTTGTTTCCTTTCCCGCGCGGTTGTTCTAGAATTGTGCTTCCGCCAATTACTGGATGTCGATGAACTGGTTGGGCCTTGTTGTTCGGAAGTTTGAAGCACTGTCGTCTCGGAGACGACGGGACAACAGCGAGTCCCCGGTTTTGAACGCGCGCGCCTCACAGGCGGTGCGGCTACCCAACATTGAGTGCCATGGTTAATCCTGATTTTGCCAATCGTGCCAACGCCGAATACATCGAACAACTTCACGAGCAGTATCAGCGCGATCCTGCCTCGGTGCCTGAAAACTGGCAGGCGTTTTTCTCCGGGTTTGATTTGGGTCTTGCCCGGAGCGTGAGCGGGGTACAGGCACTGGCAGAGGGTGCCCGGCCGACAGACCCGCCGCAATCGATTGGGGCGTTTGACCTGGTCCACTCATATCGCGAGTTGGGCCATTTCACGGCAAACCTCGATCCACTCGGGCTGACCAAGCGCGACAGCCATCCACTGCTGCAACTACACAACTTCGGCATGACCGATAACGACCTTTCGCGTCAGGTTGGCCCAGCGAGTTTTCTGGGTGCGACCGATGGTTCGCTGGGTGATTTGCGCAATAAGCTCAAGCTTACCTACTGCGGCAATCTGGGCGTCGAGTTCACCGGCATCGATAACAAGCCCCAGCGGGACTGGCTTCAGCAGCAGATGGAACCGATTTACAACCGCCCGCGTTTGTCAGACGGCGAGACCAAGGCGCTGATGTTCATGCTGGTGGCCGCCGAGGAGTTTGAACAGTATCTCGGCAAGGTGTTCATCGGACAGAAGCGGTTCGGGGCCGAGGGAGCCGAAGCGGTCGTTCCGATTTTAAACACTATCGTCGAGCGCGGTGCGGAACTGGGTGGCGAGCAGTTCATCATGAACATGGCCCACCGCTGCCGACTGAACACACTGGTGCATGTGCTCAATCAACCTTACGAATCGATGCTGGCAGAGTTTCTGGGGACGACGCGCCCGATGCATGAAGTTGGCGGAGATGGCGATGTGAAATATCACCTCGGCTACGCAAACTCCCGCCCGACGGCCGAGGGCAAGACGGTCAAGTTGTCACTCATTCCCAATCCGTCACACCTGGAGATGATCAACCCGATTCACCAGGGGATCGTCCGCTGCAAGCAGGACATGTTCGGCGACATCGGCCGCGACCGTGTGGTGCCGATTGCCATGCATGGCGACGCAGCGTTCACCGGGCAGGGCGTGGTAGCAGAGACGCTCAATCTCTCTGAGTTGCGAGGATTTCGCACCGGCGGGACGATTCACATCATCATTAACAACCAGGTGGGCTTCACCACCCCGCCGAACCAGGAACGGTTTACGCCCTACCCAACCGACCTTGCCAAGGCGATTCAGGCTCCGATTTTTCATGTCAACGGAGACGACCCCGAAGCGTGCGTGTGGGCTGCCAAGCTCGCGATTGGTTTTCGGCAGCAGTTTAAGGTCGATGTGATGATTGACCTCTGGTGCTACCGCCGCAACGGGCACAATGAAGCGGACGAACCGAGCTTCACGCAGCCGGTGATGTATAAAGCAATAGAGAATCACCCGACGGTGCGCCAACTCTACGAACAAAGACTCCTGGCGGAAGGTCGCATTACACAGGATGAACTTGACGTGATGAAGTCGGAGGTAGTAGCCCGACTCAACGCGGCTCGCGATCAGGCGAAGGAAATCAAGGCCCGCTCCAAGGTGCCCACATTCGGCGGCGTGTGGAAAGGCCTCGGCCGCGCCGGCGGCGATTGGTCGGCCAACACAAAGGTGGGCAGGGAAGTCCTGCAGCGCGTGCTCGACGTGTATGGGAAAATGCCCGACGGGTTTACGCCGCACCCCAAGGTGCTCAAGGGCGTGATCGAAAAGCGGCAGGAAATGCTTCAGACGGGTAAAGGGATTGATTGGGGCTGCGCCGAAATGCTGGCATGGGGTTCGCTGCTCATCGAGGGTTACGGCATCCGGCTCACCGGCCAGGATGTCGAACGCGGCACGTTCAGCCATCGCCATGCGGTGCTGAACGACTACGAGACGGGCAACAAGTGGTTTTCGCTCGATCAACTGGGGAGAAAGCCCGGCGACTTCACGATCATCAACAGCATGCTCAGCGAGTTTGCGGTGCTCGGGTTTGAATGGGGTTATGCGTCGGCAAATCCACGGACCCTGGTGATGTGGGAGGCTCAGTTCGGCGATTTCGTCAACGGCGCGCAGTGCATTATTGACCAGATCATCAGCTCCGCCGAGAGCAAATGGCGTTACGCCAACGGCATGGCCCTGCTGCTGCCGCACGGCATGGAGGGCGCGGGGCCGGAACACAGCAATGCATACCTGGAACGCTTCCTGAGCATGAGCGCGGAAGATAACTGGCAGGTGTGCATGCTCAGCACGCCTGCGCAATACTTCCATGCGTTGCGCCGGCAGATGCACCGCAAGTTTCGCAAGCCGCTGATTCTGATGCAGCCCAAGAGCCTGCTCCGCGACGCGCTTCGGTCTTCGACGGTGGAAGAACTCACCGAAGGCACGTTTCAGACCGTGATTGATGACGCCTCAGCCCCCGCCGACCGCGATTCGGTCAAGCGTGTGCTGCTTTGTGCCGGGAAGATGTATTGGCTGCTAAAGGATGCGGCGGAAAAGCATGGCAAGAACGACATTGCGATTGTGCGCGTCGAGCAGTTGTATCCGTTTCCTCAAAAGGAACTGCAGGCGATCATGTCAAAGTATCGCCGCGCCGAGGAGGTCTGCTGGGTGCAGGAAGAGTCGCGCAATCGCGGGGCGTGGTCGTTCGTGCAGCAGCGATTGTTGAGCATGCTGCCGGACAATGTTGTGCTCTCCTACCACGGCCGCGACGAAGGGGCGAGCCCGGCAACCGGATCGGCAACAGTTCACAAACAGGAAGAAGCCGAGTTACTCCTGCACGCGCTGGAGTTGCCGATGGAGCAGAAAGCAAAAGAAGTTGTGTCCAAATAGTTTTTGAAACAAGCCAGGGACACAAGACAGAAGTTCCGAATCAAGTCGAGGGAACGACCGAGGTAAAAGCCCGCGGCTAGGACATCATTTTGGATTCGGCCTTCACTCGGATTTCGGATTTAGTCCATCTTCAGTCAGCAGTAGTGCTTTTCATTCCCGCGGCAAGACCTAGAATCAACTATCATGGCAACCAACGTTCAAGTGCCCGGCATGGGCGAAAGCATCAGCGAAGCAGTTCTTATCAAATGGCACAAGCAGACCGGCGAGGCCGTCGGCATGGATGAGCCGCTGGCGGAGCTTGAGACCGACAAAGCCAATGTCGACGTTCCCAGCACCGCTGCGGGGGTCTTGACGCAAAAGGTGGCGGTTGGGACGAAGGTGAAGATCGGCGAAGTGATCGCCACAGTGGACGCCAACGGGAAGGCCGCCGCAAAGCCCGCCGCCCCCACCAGCAAACCCGCCGCGGCAGCCGCGGGCGCCACACGGACAGCACCGCAGTCGTCGACAGCCACTCCGGCAACAGACGAAAAGCTGTCCCCTGCGGCGCGGAGAATGGTTGAAGAACACAAGCTCGACTCGGGGAAAATCCCCGCAACAGGCCCGGGCAACCGAATCACCAAGGAAGACGTCGTCAACTACATGGACGGCAACTCTGCCGCCGCTGATACGAGCGCGCCGATTTCCCCACCGGCAAAGTCCAAGCCTGCAGCCGAGCCTGCCACGAAACCCGCCCTGCCCCCGACCAGCACCGCCGACGGCACCGTCCGACGCGTGGAGATGAGCAAGATCCGCAAAAAGATTGCCGAGACACTCGTTAAGAGTCAGCAGTCCACCGCCACGCTGACGACGTTTAACGAAATCGACATGTCCAATCTCATGGCGCTGCGTACCAAGTACAAAGAGCAGTTCGAGAAAAAGCACGGAATTGGCCTGGGCTTTATGAGCTTTTTTGCCAAAGCTGCTTGTCAGGCGCTGCGAGAATGGGAACGGGTCAACGCCAGCATCGACGGCGACGATATCGTCTACCACGACTATGTGCATCTGGGCATCGCAGTCAGCACCGATCGCGGGCTGGCGGTGCCGGTGCTGCGCAACGCGCATCAGATGTCGTTTGCGCAGGTCGAAAGCGAAATCAAACGCCTCGCCACCGCCACCCGCGACGGCAAACTGCAGATCAGCGAATTGTCCGGCGGCACGTTCACCATCACCAACGGCGGGGTGTTCGGAAGCCTGATGGCAACACCGATCATCAACCCGCCGCAGGTAGCGATTTTGGGGATGCACGCGATCAAGGAACGCCCCATCGCCGTCAACGGGCAAGTCGTCGTGCGACCCATGATGTATGTCGCGCTGAGCTACGACCACCGCCTGATTGATGGCAAAGAAAGCGTGCAGTTCCTGGTCCGAATCAAAGAACTCATCGAAGACCCACAGCGGGTCATGCTGGATGTCTAACCGTTTGCGCGGTCAACCCTCGCGCATTGTGCTCTAGCCCCGTCGATCCTGCGACGAGCTTCGTCATCTGGCAAAAGTGGTTGCATTTCCTCCCGCACCGCCTTGGCGCACAATAACCCGCGATGATTAATCTCTTTTCCGACACCCAGACCAAGCCCACCCCAGAAATGCGCGCCGCGATGGCCGCCGCTGACGTGGGGGATGAGCAATTGGCGGAAGATCCCACCGTAAACCGCCTGCAGGACATGACCGCTCAGCTACTTGGCAAAGAAGCGGCGATTTTTCTGCCCAGCGGGGCGATGTGCAACCTGGTGGGTGTGAAAACCCACACTCAGCCCGGTGATATGATCCTGGCTGACCGGCGGTGCCATATCATGCGCGCCGAGTGTGGCGGCGCGGCGATCTTTTCCGGGGTGATGCTCGATCCGCTCGACGGCGAGCGTGGCATTTTCACACCCGAGCAAGTGCGTGCCGCCATTCCGCCGGTCAAAACCGTCTATCATCCGCACCCAACGCTGTTGTGCATCGAAAACACCCATAACTACGGCGGCGGGAGCGTCTGGCCGATCGAGCAGCTCCGCGACGTCTGCACAACGGCACGCGAGCGGGGGCTTGCCATTCATATGGACGGCGCGCGGCTGTTCAACGCCAGCGCGGCCAGCGGCGTTACAGCCAGCGAGTATGCATCGCATGTTGATTCGGTGTGGATCGACCTCAGCAAGGGCCTGGGCTGTCCGGTTGGCGCGGTGATCGCGGGCACCAGCGATTTCATCGGGCGCGCCAGACGATGGAAACACGCGTTCGGCGGCGCGATGCGCCAAGCCGGCATCATCGCCGCGGCGGGGGTCTACGCGCTACAGCACAATATCAACCGATTGAAGGACGATCACGCCAACGCGCGATTGCTGGCTGAGGGGCTGTCGCAGTCGCCGCGCGTGAGGCTGCTCTATCCGGCGGATACGAATATCGTGTTCTTTAATGTATCAGGGTTCACTCCCGCAGCTTTCTGCGAACGAGCGGCGGCACAGGGAGTAAGGTTCAGCGCCGTGGGCGGCGGCATCCGCGGGGTGACGCATCTTGATGTCTCGAGGGAAGAGTCCGCGGCGGCTGTCGAGAGTGTTATGAAGGCGCTTTCCGAGTAGTGGTTTTAGATCGATTCAGCTTCTCCAACGGGTCAGACCTCAAGTGCGCCACTATGCACCCGTCCGTGTCGGCGCTCCCGCAGAGCGGGTCTTGGGCCTTGTTGTCTCGCTTCAGCTACTCACCAGCATCGAACCGTTGCATCCCTCGCCGCCCTCTGCGGCTTCATTTCGAGTCGATTGCTCTTCGAGACCGCCCGCCGAGCGCAAATACAACGAACGCGAGGGAGAAAGTCTGGGGTTCCGGGACCGTTACTGTCCATACGGCGGGCGCGATTCTCCACGACAATGTTGCACTGCCAGCAATAAGATACGAATCGCCTGCCCGCGAGATCGCAACCGCGGAGGAACCTGTATAGCCGCTGGAAGGGAGCACTTTATCCAGATTGATGACGGTCTGACCATCGTCCAGCCAAAGTAGCGCGTGTCGACGCGAATCACTCGTGAAGCCGTAACCTACGATGATGTCACCAAGCACGTCCGTGGCTTCTCCGAAAATGAACGAGTCATCCGGATATTGCAGTCGTTCAGCACGTTCCTCATCGAGGTGCCAGAGCACAGGTTGGCGATCACATGTCTCACTATATCTCGCGAACCCGACCGCCAACCCATCATCCGTCGAAAGCGCGGTCGACTCGTCCGCGTCTTCAGGATGCAGATTCTGAAAGCTACTCGAACTTCCGCTCCACACAGCCGCAAATTTAGTCTCTCCCTCAGCTACATACCCAACTTGGTTGGTGCCATCCGTATCGATGATCATGCTTTCAGAGAAGTCGGCCGGATGGACGTCAACGTACGTCTCGGCCGATCCCCGCCAGATCGCTGCGCGCGGGGTCAAAGCCGGGCTACGCGTGGTGGGTTCACGGATCGCGGACTGTACGCTTACAAACCCGCCTGAAGGTCGGTCCTTACTTGAGGTGCGAATGTCGAACAACTGGAACGCGGTCGCTGAACCCACAAACCCGCCTTGCTCCTCGTCAGTAGCGGCCAGAACGACCGCCTTGGGCATGCCTTGCGGGTTGAGTTGCACCACTTCCCGATCTTCCCCGACCCACAGCGTCGCCACGGTTGATTCGCCATCCACCGATGCCACATATCCGGCGACATAGTTTTCCGTTGTGGCTCTCGCTTCGCCGACATGCAACTCTGGAATTGGCAAGAACTCGACATCATCCGACGAAAAGTTGGTCCATATCGCCGGGTGGTGCCACAAAACGCCCGACCTGTTGTCTGGATTTGCCGCGGAGCCAACGGTATTGCGAGAGCTGATGGAGTATGGCGTGCGATAGCGCCCGGTCGTCAATACATCAGCAGTAATCTGCACCTGCCCCGCCGCCGGCGAGACCGCACCCACCATCACGGCGGCGGCCCAGGCGATTCGGAGCTTTTTCATCCTCGACTGGTTCTCGGTTTGATCGATCGCGATTGGCATGGGCATCCCTTTTGGCTGACCAACTACGAAGTTGCTATCGACAGCCCACAACTGGTTCAATCAGCAAATCACCGGCCGCGCGATTTCCGGACCTCCGTAGCATCGGTTTTCAACCGATTCTTCGACTTGAGTCGTGACGGGTTGGAAACTCCCGCAGCGCGCATACAATCCCCCATCCCTATGAACGACTTTGATTTGATCGTTATCGGTGCCGGTCCTGGCGGGTATGTGGCGGCCATTCGTGCAGCGCAGCTTGGCATGAAAGTCGGCTGCGTCGAGCGCGAGTACCTCGGCGGGACTTGTCTGAATGTCGGGTGCATTCCTTCCAAGGCGCTGCTCGATTCGTCGGAGCGATATCACTCGATCAGGCATCAGGTCGCCCGACATGGCATTGAAGTCGGTGAGGTGAAGCTCAACCTTGCGGCCATGATGAAGCGCAAAGCCGACGTCGTGAAACAACTCACCGGCGGGGTTGGGTTTCTGTTTAAGAAGAACAAGATCGAGCACCTCGTCGGTCATGGCGCGATCGTCGGCGCAGGAAAGGTGTCCGTCACCGCCGCTGACGGCAAGACGCGCACTGTGTCGACCAAGCACATCCTCATCGCCACGGGGAGCGCGCCAAGCCAGATCCCATCGCTCCCTTTTGACCAGAAGCACATTCTCAGCAGCACCGAGGGAATCGCCATCGACCAACTGCCCAGGAAGCTGATCGTCGTCGGCGCGGGTTACATCGGCGTCGAACTTGGCAGCGTCTGGGCACGGCTGGGGAGTGACGTCCTCGTGCTGGAGTATATGGACGGCGTGCTGCCGCCGAGCGATCGCGAGTGTGCTAATGCGCTGCAGAAATCATTGGAAAAGCAGGGACTGAAGTTTAAGTTCCGCACGACCGCGGAGAAGGCGGAGATCGTCAATGGGAAAGTGCGTGTCCACTGGAAAACACGCTCCGCCGCCGAGGCCGCTTCTGCCATCGCCGAGCAGGGTGTGGAGGAAGTCGATAAGGTCCTGGTGTCGGTCGGCCGTAGACCGGTAACCGACGGGCTGGGATTGGACCGCGTGGGAATCAAGGTGGACGCAAGAGGGTACATTCCGGTTGACAAGCACTTCAAAGCGGCCGAGGGCATCTATGCAATCGGCGATGTGATCGGCGGGATCATGCTGGCGCACAAAGCAGAGGAAGAAGGCGTTGCGTGCGCCGAATTGCTCGCGGGCAAGCCGGGGCATGTGAATTATAGTTGCTGCCCCGCAGTCGTTTACACGCACCCGGAGTTGGCAAGCGTCGGGCTGACCGAGGAGGAGTGCAAGGCAAAATCGCTGGACGTGAAGATCGGCAAATTTCTCATGGCTGCGAATGGCCGGGCGAAGGGAATGGACGAGACCGAAGGCTTCGTGAAAGTCATCGCCGACGCGCGCACCGATCGCCTGCTGGGTGTCCATATTCTCAGTGCCCACGCCAGCGACATGATCCACGAGTGCGTCGCAGTGATGGAGTATCACGGCTCTGCGGAGGACATCGCCCGGGGATTCCACGCGCATCCCACCCTCCCGGAGGCCGTCAAAGAAGCTGCGCTGGCGGTCGACAAACGGGCAATCCACTCGTAGCCGCCGGTGCCAGACCTTGCGCCCAGATCGCGCAACTTCATTGCAAATAAGTAGTTATATCGCGGTCCGCCGCGCCGATTTTGCTTCCAATGTGAAGCGGCTTTCGGGTATACTTCTTATGCTCGGCGGACTGCCGATGCATTTCAATTGTCCCGGCAGCACCCTGCCGGCCGTGATCACTCGAATCTGGAGAAAATCGTGACCCACCGCCCCATCCGTCGCACCACGCATCGGAACCCCCTGACTGCCAGTTCATTGGAACGCTTGCTGGACCTGCTCGAACCAAGGCGCCTCTTCGCCGTCGGTGGCTTCGACGCCGCTGAAGCGGATGCTGGCAATATCGACTTTTCGACAGTTTCCACCGCATCAGCGCTCATCGCCGACACCTCGGCGACGGAAATGACCGATTGCGACGAAGTTGGCGGAAAAGTGCCGTGCCCCTGCTGCGGCGGAAACTTCCACGGCAGCCTGACCGCGGCAAGCATTGATAGCGAGCAAAGTGCCGTCGCGGCGAAATCCACGATTCATCGAGCCGACAAGATCTGGACCGGCCTCGACGCACAGCCTCGCACCACCGCGGACACGAAGCTGGGCTTCTCCGCCAATGCGTTTGAGGCGTTTTCCCTCGACACCTCCCGGCTGGCCACCAAGCTTGCCACTGCGACACCCGAAAACCTGTCGATCGGCATCGGGCAGTCGGATCGGCTGCTCGAAATCTCCGTGCCGACGCCTGAGGGCACGCTTGCCCGGTTCAACATTGTCGAATCGTCGATCATGGCTCCCGAGCTGCAGGCAGCATTCCCCGACATCCGCACATACGCGGGTTACGGTGTGGATGACCCCAGCGCATACATCCGGCTCGACTTCACTCCCCGCGGTTTCCACGCGCAAGTGTTGTCGCCGGGGGCGACGTTTTATGTCGATCCATACTTTGACGCCAGCCGGACAACCTACGCCAGCTACTACCGGCGAGATGCGTTCTCCACGAGTGATTTTGTTTGCCAGCTTGACCATGATCACGCGCACGACCTGGCGCGTGCCGGAACACCGGAGATTTCTGATCTCAATGACAACCCGAATGTCGTCGAAACCACCAGCGGATCGCAATTGCGCACCTACCGCACTGCGGTTGCGGCCACGGCCGAATTCACGGCCCTTGCCGGCGGCACCGTCTCCGCGGGGCAGGCGGCGATTGTCACCGCGATCAACCGCGTAACCGGGATCTACGAGACCGAGCTTTCAATTCGCCTGCAACTCGTCGCGAACAACCAGAACCTTGTCTTCACAGACACCAACACCGACGGCTACACCAATAGCAGCCTCAGCGCAATGCTGACGCAGAACCAGACCAAGATCGACACAGTGATCGGGTCGGCGAATTACGACGTGGGCCACATCTTCTCCACCAGCCCCGACGGCGGGCTGGCGGGGCTGGGCGTGGTCGGCGTGAACGGTAGCAAAGCCCGCGGCGGAACGGGAACCAACTCGCTGGATGATATCTTCTATGTGGACTACGTCGCACATGAAATCGGCCACCAGTTTGGGGGCAACCATAACTTCAACACATCGTCCGTGGGAGGAAATCGGAACGCCTCGACCGCCTACGAGCGGGGGAGCGGAAGCACGATCATGGCGTACGCCGGCATCACCGGGTCCAATAGCGACCTTCAGACTAATTCTGACCCATACTTCGGCTGGATTAGTGCTCAGGAAATCATCAATCGCTCTGACAACGTTATTCCCGGGGTCGGCACGCGCACGGCAACCGGCAACAGCGTGCCCACAGTCAACGGCGGCGCTGATTTCACCATCCCGGCGCAAACCCCCTTCGCCCTCACCGCGGTCGGGTCGGATGGTAATGGCGATACGCTCACCTATAGCTGGGAGCAGGCCAACCTTGGTGCCGCGCAACTGCTCAACGCCGGCGACAACGGGGCCAGTCCGCTCTTCCGAGCGTATAGCCCGACGACCAGCCCAACCCGAACATTCCCTCGTCTTCAATCGGTTCTTGCGGGAAGCAGCACGACCGCGGCACCGTTTGGCGGGTCGGCTGAGCTGTTGCCCACAACCAACCGTAACCTCAGCTTCCGAGTGACCGCGCGCGACAACCGCGCCGGCGGCGGCGGGCTGAACACCGACGATGTTTCGCTCACCGTCGTCAACACCGGGGCAGCTTTCAGCGTAACCAGCTTTAACACAGCCACGACTTTTACCGGCGGGACTTTGCAGACGGTCACATGGAACGTCGCCGGGACCACTGGCAGCGGCATTAACACCGCCAATGTCATGATCAGCCTCAGCACCAACGGCGGCAACACCTTTACCCAGGTGCTCGCCGCCTCCACTCCAAACGACGGATCTGAAAGCGTCACCATCCCCAACGTTGCCAGCACGCAAGTGCGCATCAAGGTTGAAGCTGTTGGAAATATCTTCTTTGATATCAACAACGCCAACCTCACCATCAATGCGGCCACCACCCCCGCACCCGGCACACCCGACCTGGATGCAGTCAGCGACACAGGTATCAGCAGTACCGACAACATCACCCGGCTGAACAACAGCAACGCATCCAATGTGCTGAGCTTTACGGTTCCCAACACAATCGCAGGCGCAACCGTCGAGATCCTGGCCAATGGCGTCGCCGTCGGCTCGGCTGTTGCGACCGGGACGACAACGACGGTTGTCACCAACGGCACATCGCTGATCAACAACGGCAGCCGCAACTTTACCTCGCGACAGACACAGCCGAGCCTGCCGGCATCGGCGCAGTCGAGCGCGTTGCCGGTTCTTATCGATTTCACAGCACCGATCGGCGGCGAAATCACGTTTGATCGGCTCGTCGGCCCGCATCAAGTTAAGGTCGTCTTCTCCGAGGATGTTGCTGGCAGCCTGACTGGGAGCGACCTCGCCCTGACCAACACCGCCCCCGGCGGAAGCAATGGCACGCCGGCCGTCTCCTACAACGCCGGCACCAACACCGCGACGTTCACATTCCCCATTCCGGCGGGTGGATTGCTTGCCGACGGCAACTACAGCGCCTTCATCAGCCGGTTTAATGTCACCGATGTGGCGGGTAACAACCCGGCCACGAGCATGAACGGGCTGTTCCGGTTCCTGCGAGGCGATGCCAACGGCGATGGCGATGTCGATCTCGACGACTTCACCACGCTCGCCGCCAACTTCGGCCAGTCGCCCCGTAACTTTGCGCAGGCCGATTTTAACTACTCCAACAATGTCGACCTCGACGATTTCACCGCGCTGGCGTCCAACTTCGGCGTGACGCTTCCCCCGCTGGAAGCATCCCTCCCGCGGCTTGCTGGCGCGTTCAGCCAGGTGACCATCGGCACGAGGACGATCGACCTCGCCGACGACCTGCTGCGCGATACGAAGTCAGACGAGATCGTTTGACCTTGGCTTTGATTGGGCTTTATTGAAGCTTTGTAGATCGCCGAAATCGAAACATTGACTGAGCCGGGTCGCCTTACAGGCTTACCCGGCTCAGTCAATTTTTGATTTGCGGAGCAGCAGTGCGTTCCCAATCACCGTCACGTCACTCAACGCCATGGCGGCGGCGGCAATCATGGGATTCAGCAGGCCCGCTGCTGCGAGCGGAATCGCCAGTACGTTGTACATAAACGCAAAGACAAGATTTTGCCGGATCTTGCGCATGGTCGCCTGCGAAAGCCGAATCGCCGCAGGAACGCCGGAGAGCGAGCCGCTTACCAGCACGATGCCACCTGCCTCCTTGGCAACGTCCGACCCGGAACCGATGGCTATTCCCAAATCGGCGGCTGCAAGCGCCGGGGCGTCGTTGATGCCGTCGCCCACCATCGCCACGCGCGAAGTCTTCGAGCCACCTGAAGCTCCGCCCGACTGTAGTGCTTGGATTGCCCGCACCTTCCCATCGGGCTTCACATTCGCCCGAACATCCGCGATCCCCGCCGCAGCGGCAATTTGCCTTGCCGTGGTCTCGTTGTCACCGCTTAGCACGATTGTCTTCAAGCCCATTGCATGAATCCGCTCAATTGCAGCGGCCGAGTCGTGCTTGAGTGTGTCGCCTAGTTCGATGTGGCCGGCAAACGCGCCGTCGATCGCGATCATTACAACGCTGTGGCCTTCGCTGGTCTCGACGATCGATCGTGCCACGTTGGCGTCGATCGCGCCGTGTTCACTCAACAGCTCTGCGTTCCCGGCCAGAACCGCCTTTCCCTCGACTGTCGCGCGCACTCCCCGGCCCGGCTCGCTCACAAAATCCCCTGCCTCGGGAATGCTCAGCTTCATTTCCAGAGCGGCCGCAACAATCGACTGCGCCAGCGGATGCGTGCTGCCTCTTTCAGCGGCGGCGGCGAGGCGAAGAAGGGCATTCTCGTCCAGCGAATTTTCGCGAGCGTACTCAACATAAACACCACGCACTACGGGTTTGCCGGCAGTAAGGGTACCGGTTTTGTCCAGGACGACAGTCTGAATCTGCTCCGCCTGTTGAAGCGCATCGATGTCGCGAATGAGGATGCCCCGCGCCGCCCCACGACCGGTGCCCACCATCAACGCCGCAGGCACCGCAAGTCCCAGCGCGCACGGACATGCGATGATAAGCACGCTGCAGACGGCGTTGGCAATGTTGGCCCATATCTGCGGTTTCTCAAGATGGGTAATCGTGCCGTGAGCAAACCAGCCGATGCCCGTGAGCAGCGCGATTCCCACAACAGCCGGCACAAACACGGCACTGATTCGATCCGCCAGCCGCTGCACCGCTGGCTTGGAGGTTTGGGCGTCTTCCACAAGCTTGATAATCTGCGCCAGGGCCGTTTCGCTGCCCACCTTGCTTACGCGGATGCGCAGCACGCCGTCGATGTTCACTGTCCCGCCGATCACAGCATCACCCGTTTGCCGCGACACCGGAACCGCCTCCCCGCTGATCATTGATTCGTCGAGCGTGCTTCGCCCTGCATAAACAACTCCATCGATCGGCACGCGGTCGCCGGGCTTGATGATGATCTTGTCGCCGCGATTCAGCCCGGAAACAGGGGTCTCCACTTCAGAATCAAGCCCGATGAGCTTGTGGGCCGTCGTGGGTGAAAGGCTCATGAGTTTGCGAATGGCACTGCCGGCAGTTTCCCGGGCACGCGATTCGAGCCAGTGGCCGAGGCTAATCAACGCCAACAGTCCCGCACTTTCCATGAAGTATAGATGAGCCAGCGGCCACCCACGGACGAGATGCCCGAGCAACGCCGCCAAGCTATAGAAATACGCCGTGCCCGCACCCATGCTGATGAGCACATCCATATTGGTCGTTCCGGCGCGCAGGCTCCTCAACGCGCTGCGAAAAAACGCCCCGCCGATCAGCACCATCGCGATTGTCCCGGCGGCGAGGCTGATCCAGGTCATCCAACTGACCGAATCATGCGCCGCGTGACCGCCCCGCTGCACGAGATAACTAATCCAGTGTGATAGTTCCACGGGCAGCCAGAGCGCGATGCCCAGCATGGCCCTTTGAAACCAGCTTCGCGCCTCGTCACGCTGGCGATCCACCCTGTGCTGTTCGGCCCGCGCCGGGTCGATGGCGATATCTTTGGGCTGCGAAGGATAGCCCGCCGTTGTAATTGCTGCGGCGATTGCCTGAGGCGATGTCGCGTCGGCGTTGAACCGTACCACTGCCTTCCCAAGTGCCAAACTCACCGAACAGGCTTCAACCCCGGCCACCTTCCCGGCGGCTTTTTCGACGTGCGAAACACAGCTAGCGCAGTCCATCCCCTCGACATCGAGCGTGGCCTCGGAAATCGATTGAGTGAGTGTTTCGGACATGGCTTACTTGGAATCGATCGGGGGATAGCCTGCATCGACCAGGGCATCATGAATCTGGTTAACAGAGACCGTTGCGGCATCAAACTCCACATGCACCTTGTGCGCCGCGGGATCCACTTCGATCTTACTGATGCCAGCGTTGCGGCTAAGCGCCTCGCGGACTCGGCCGGCGCACTTCTGGCAGTGAATGTCGGGTGAAACAAATTCTGCAGTGGTTGCCATACCGATCCTCAGCTATCGAATGAAACGTGAAAGTGATGTCTTGAGTTCTTCAACAAGTTCGTCCGTCGACCGGCTGCGCGTCTCGGGGTGCGCTGAGTTTCCAGTGTGATCGACGACACAATGCGCGATATGCCGGGTGAGCAGCTCGACCCCGAGCGAGTCCAACGCCGACCGAACCGCGGCCACTTGCGTGAGGACGTCCACACAATAACGATCCTCATCGACCATTTTCTGCAGCCCGGCGATCTGTCCCGCGATGCGATTCAACCGGTTTTGTATCTTAGAATTGTTCTCGCGGTCCATCGCAGGATTCTATACCCTATGGGGTATTTTTCCATCGCGTCAAAAAGCCCATGGAACGCATGGGCTTTATGGGCTCACTTGATTGTCTTCATGTATTTTTCAGGGTCTTTCTTAAACTCGTCGATGCAGTCGGCGCAACAGAACGCAACTGTTTTTTCCTTATAGACATAGGTTACTTCAGGATCGATCTCGTGTTCCTGCATCACGCCGCAAAACTTGTTGATCGGTGCATCCGCCTTCTGCGTGCTCGGCGGGTCTTTTGGCGGATCCTTTTTTGGCTCGCCGGCGATCGAGTATCCCAATATCCCGCCCGCAGCGACAATCGCAAACACAATGCTAATCACAGATTTTTTCATGGTCATCTCCTGATAAACCTGACACTTGAACCGCAATCCTCAGTCACTCACACCGCGACTCCAACTGCAACTCATTTGGTGTAATATTGCGCGTTTTTCTCAACAAACTCGTTCCACTCGGCCGGCAGATCATCCTTCGGAAAGATCGCCTTGACCGGACACTCGTCAACGCACAGCCCGCAGTCGATGCACACGTCCGGGTCGATGAATAGCTGTCGGACGCTCGAAAATTCGGCCGATTCTTTCGTCGGATGAATGCAATCGACCGGACAAACCGTGACACACGAACCGTCTTTCACGTCGATACAGGGCTGGGCAATGATATGCGGCATGGAACGAAACACTCCTCAACAAAACCGACTGTAGTATAGGGTAACCCGGCAGATCATCAACGCTTTGGCTTCAGACGGAGATCGCAGTCATCGGGCAACGCGGCAAGTCTATCCTTGGCTTTCGGGCGGACCAACTTGAAGAATTGCTCGCAACGATCCTTCCCGTAGATGGGTAACACCACACGACCGCGTTTCTCAAAAGTTGATCCGCACCGGATATTGCTGCCCAGAAGGTGCCTCGCCGCCCGCGCAGCCGTGCTCGCATCGTCGAACGGCACACGCACCTCCCAGCCTGATCGGACACCCTCCCGCCGGTGATCCATTTTCACGCGGACGTATCCGCTTTGTTCGTAGTTCTCACGAATGATGTCAATAATCTTCATGTAATCGCTCCTATTCCAGCAGCGACTGCCCTGTCATCTCCGAAGGTACGTCGATTTCGAGCATCTGAAGTGCGGTCGGTGCCACATCGGCAAGCCGTCCGCCGGGGCGGAGTTGCTTGCCTTTGAAGCGGTCATCAACCACGAAAAGCTCGACGTCGTACGTGGTATGTGCTGTGTGCGGGCCACCCGTTGCGGGGTCGACCATCTGCTCGCAGTTCCCGTGATCGGCCGTCACGATGGCGCTACCGCCCTTGCGCGACAGCGCTTCGAGTATTCGCCCGACGCAGATATCCACATGTTCCACCGCCTGCACGGCCGCCGGCAGCACGCCGGTGTGCCCAACCATGTCACAATTGGCGAAGTTGACCACCATCAAGTCATACAGACTGCTATCGATCCGTCGGACAACCTCATCGCAAATACCGTATGCACTCATTTCTGGAACCTGGTCATAAGTCCGTACCGGGGTTCCGTCCGCGAGCTGTTTCACCGAGGGAACGATCTGACGATCTTCGCCGGCGAACGGCTCTTCACGGTAATCGTTAAAGAAAAACGTGACATGCGGAAATTTCTCAGTTTCTGCACAGCGGAACTGCCGTAAACTCTTTCGTGAAAGAAGGTCGCCCAGGATGTTCACCATCTTCGCCGGCTTGGGGTACGCAACATGAACGGGCAGACCTTGCTCGTATGACGTCATTGTGCAGAAGTGCAACTTCAGTTGCTCGCCTCGGTCAAAATCCTTGAACTCGGGATCAACAAATGCTTTGGTCAACTCCCGCGGTCGGTCGCCGCGATAGTTGTAGAAGATGACACTGTCTCCATCGCGAATGACCGCAGCCGGCCCTGGCCCGTCCGCCGACCGGATAATGCTCGGTGTGGTGAATTCGTCGCCGGACATGTTCGGTTCGGCTGGGTGATCATAGTAATGCTGAATCGCCTCCGCGGCGGAGCTAAACATAGGCCCTTCGCCCAGAGTGAGCGCACGATACGCCTTCGCGACCCTATCCCAGCGGCCGTCCCGATCCATGGCCCAGTAGCGGCCACTAACCGTCGCCACGGTCCCTACGCCAATTTCGGCCATCTTTGCCTCAATCTGACGGAGAAAGCCTAAACCCGAGTTCGGCGAGGTATCCCGGCCATCGGTAAACGCATGAAAAAACACCCGCGCCAACCCCCGCCGCTTGGCCAGCGCCAGACAACCGTAGAGGTGCTCCAACAGCCCATGCACTCCCGCATCGCTGGCAATGCCTAACAGGTGCAGGCTCGATTGGCGATCCAGTGCATGCGTTATCGCACGATTGACTTCAACATTCTGATAGAACTCGCCATTGCGAATAGCCTTGGTAATCGCAACCGACTCCTGATCGACCACGCGACCCGCACCGATATTCTGATGGCCCACTTCGCTGTTGCCCATCGTTCCTTCAGGCAAGCCGACGTCAAAACCGCTGGTGTGAATGAGTGTTGCTGGATACTCAAGAAGCATGCTATCGTGCACCGGATGCTTCGCAAGATGCACTGCGCTGGCATGATTCCACTCTGGGTGCGGATTTTTTCCCCATCCATCGCGAACGATAATCACAACCGGACGTTTGGCAGTTTTGGACATGGCGATGCGTCTTTCTGTAATTGCCAGGCGCATCTTACACAAATCAACTTGTCGAACCACGTCGGTGCGACACTACAACTAAAATCGCTATTTTGCTGAGTGAATCAGAAGATTTCGATGCGCCCGGCACTCGATCGAGATGATTGCGATCAGCAAGAGTTCTGCGCCGACTTGCTTCGACTCCGCGCCTGAATCTGAGCGACCGACCATCGCAGAAGGCGAAAAAGCTCGAATCGGCTCCCGCCAAAATCTTTTCACATTAAGAAAAAAGAGATTGACGATCCGATAAGCGACAATAGGATTTGCAATTCATGAGAGGAGGTGATTGAACTTATGGCAAAGAAAGCCAAGAAGGCCAAGAAGACCACGAAGAAGACGTCGAAGAAGAAGAAGTAACGCGTCACTCTTCGCGCCGGATGCGTGGCTCCAACACAATCATCCGGCCAATCGGCAAGAAGCTTAGTAACAGCACAACGCGTTCGGTACAGGTCCTGGCTCCTAAAACTGGACCCACGAACTTTGCGAGAAACCTTCCCAGCCACGGCGGAAGGTTTCTTTTTTTGTTACAGCAAGTGCGGATTGCCGCGTATCTGTTGCATGTGAAGAAGCATTCTCACGACTCGAGAAGTCCTTTAACGTCACGCGCAACTGTTGCCACTCGCTCGGGGAGTTCGTAACCTACTATGAACCGGCGAGTAGCAACTGCCATCCGACACGGAGGTCGAAACGCATGAGGATCATCGCTTTAATGAACCAGAAAGGCGGCGTGGGAAAAACCACCACCACCGTCAATCTCGGTGCCGCACTCGCTGAAGCCGGACAACGAGTCTGCCTTATCGACCTCGACCCGCAGGCTCACTTGACGATCAATTACGGGGTTGACCCAAGTCCTGATATCTGCTCGATTTACAACGTCCTCTGCGACGACGCGCCCCTGCGCGACGCCCTTCGGGCTATCGATGACCAAATCAGCCTCGTCCCCAGCAGCATTGACCTCGCCGCGGCGGAGGTGGAACTGGTGACTGTGCTCGGGCGGGAGATCATCCTCAAAGAGCGCGTCGAACAGGCCAACGTTGACTTTGATTACATCCTTCTGGACTGTCCCCCGTCGCTCGGATTGCTCACAATCAACGCACTCGCGATGGCGGATGAAGTGATCATCCCCATGCAGCCGCACTTTCTCGCGCTGCAGGGGGTGGCCAAACTGCTGGAAACGGTCAAGCTCGTCAGCAAGCGCATGAACCCGGTGCTCCGCATCAGCGGAATTGTGTTAACCATGTTTGATGGACAGGCAAAGCTCTCAACTGAAGTAGTCAACGAACTGCGAAGCTTCATCGACGCCGCGGAAGACAAGTCACTGCCTTGGTCAAACGCGCGCATCTTCGACACCAAGATCCGCCGAAACATCAAGCTCGCTGAAAGCCCGAGTTTTGGGAAGCCGATCATCTCTTACGATTCGGCTAGTAACGGCGCTCACGATTACCGTGCGCTGGCACGCGAAGTAATGGGAATGCTGGATCGCCCCGCGGTGACCCGCACACCGCCGGCCCCACCGACACCGGTCCCCGCGCGAGTGGAGATTTCGATCAGCCAGGACTTGGCCGAACCCCAGCCAAGCCACGATGAGGTCGCTGCGTGAAGTCGGCTTCGCCACGGCGCCTGGCCAACCGATGGCTCGGCCCGGTTGTAGGTGTCTACTGGCTCATCGCATTTTCAGGAACACATCTGCCCGGCAATGCCCTGCCCACACGCCCCTGGGGCGACAAACTTGACCATATGGCAGGCTATCTCATTCTGGGGTTGCTTCTGTGCCTGTGGCTGGGCCTGAGCCGGCCTTGGATCAGATATGCGCCGCTGTGGGCGTTGGCACTGGCGATCGCCTACGGCGCACTGGATGAGATAACCCAGCCGATCGTCTATCGCGTGGCGGATGTGGGTGATTGGATCGCAGACAGCATCGGCGCCACTGTCGGGGTGGCCCTGGGAAGCACGGTCGTCTTTCTAATCCGTCGGAGGCGTAACACGCAATGCGACGGCGGCTGAGCTGACCCTGCGACCGCGAGAGCCTCGCCGGACTTGCCGCTCGCCCAAGCTTGAATGACAGGTCTCTGGTTGAGCCTGTGCCCGAGCGTGGGCCGGGTGGTTCCTGTCAGGCTCAATCGCGAATACGATGGGCAGATGGACAGCCTTCACGCCCCTTGGCGCATGCAATACATCCGGTCGCTGCAGGGCGCCAACGAAGAGTGTTTCCTCTGTCACGCCTGCGGGGCGAACGACCCGCAATCACACGCTGAGCGATTGGTGCTCTGGACCACAGAGCGCAGTATCGTCCTCATGAACAAATACCCTTATACAAATGGCCACCTCTTGGTTGCCCCTCGCGCTCATAAGGCAGAGCTGGACGAGCTTTCGAGCGAGGAACTGCTCGATCTGCAAGAGCAGACGGCGGCCGTTGTGTTGCTTCTGAAGCGGGCCATGTCCCCGCAGGGCTTTAACATCGGCATGAACCTGGGCCGGTGTGCCGGCGCCGGTCTACCGGGCCACCTGCATCAACACATTGTCCCGCGGTGGAATGGGGATGTAAACTTCATGGCGGTGGTGGGTGAGGTGCGAATAGTCCCACAGGCGTTGCAGCAGCTCTATGCGGAGCTGCTCCGATATGGAACTGACGCTGCAAGAGAAAGTGATCGAAAGCGATTTCGCGCTTGACTCACCTCGAATATTGGCTATCAATGCCGCCACTCCGCCTGCAATGAGGTGTCAGGCGCGATTTTGGTGCTCTTTCTGGAATGTGCTAGCCATGACTCAGGAAATCATTCAACGCAAGAAGTATTCCACACTCTTATCGCTCGCAAAGGGCGACGTCCTCGCTGAGTTGGGCTTGCTCCCCGGGGGACATCCATTGTTCATCGACCCGTTCAGCCCATCACTCTTCCCCGAAGCGGCCAAGCGTAAGAAGCAGGAGGAAGAGGAAGAAGCCCCCGCCGAATCGGAGGATGACGAAGAGGAAGAGGAGCTCGAGGACGAAGAGTTTGAAGACGACGAAGACCTCGACGAGGACGAAGAGGACGAGGAAGAAGACGAAGCCGACGAGGAGATTGAAGACGACGACGAAGAAGAAGAAGAAGAAGAAGAGGATGACGATGACGATGAGGATGAGGACGACGATGACTCGTTCGACGATCCTGACAGCGACTATGACGACGATGACGACGACGACTTTGACGACGACTGAGTAACCGGTCGGCCGAAGCTCACGATCATCGGCGCGGCACCTAATCTCCCAACCGCATCAGACAATTCCACCCGTGGCCAGCATGGTCGCGGGTGTGTTTTTGCGCCCGCGTCGGGCGTGTTACAGGCCCCAATCAACGACGCCGTTCCCGGCCATCGCCTGCGACTCGTGCGTCTCCCAGACGCGCCGCGGGAGAGTGCCGGGCAGGGTTTGTCTCTTCCGGCACGCTTGTGAGTGCCCCCGGGGCTGTCGGCACTCCGATGCCGCCGACGCCAGCCTGCGTGGCGCATAAAAACACCTCGGGACGAACCGAGGTTCGTCCCGAGGCAAAGCACATGGTTGGCTTTCAAACTTCAACTGGCGCTCGCATGCTCGCCAGCGTTCTCGTTCGCAGGGGTCACAGCAAGAGCTGGAACTGGCCGCGGACGTAGAACTGGTCGTTGTCGTCCGATGCGAAGATGCCTGCACCAGTGATGCCGACAGGCGAACCTTCGGGCAGATAGCCGACGTCAACAGTCACCTTGGCGTTGTGCTTCATGAAGTAGTAGTTCACGCCCGCGGTGATTTCGTAGAAATCTTCGTTGTCGCCGGGAGTCGTGAGTGCATCTTCATCAAGGTGCAGATAGCTGAAGCGGCCGAAGCCTTCCCAGCGATCGTTGAACATGTAGCCGGCTTGAGCAACGGCACCCCAGTTGTAGGTGTCGTCGTCATCGGTTGAAAGATACTGGCCGATGAACGCGGCGTAGATGCCGAGTCCGCCGGTGTTCTCCCACTGCACGTCAACAGTGTGGAAGAACGCATCGTTATCGCCGGCCTGCGTCCAGTTGACGCCTCCGCCGATCACGAGCAGGTCTTCCTTGTTGCCCATGGCAGTGAAGTCATCGTAGCCTTCAAAGTTGTTGTTGGCGGCCCATTCGACGCGAGCACTCACGCCGAAGTCCGGACCAGCCACGCCTGCCACTGCAACGCCGCCGCCATCCTGGAAGTCGGTGTTGTCGGTGTTGGCACCGTCATGGTAGGCCACTTCGGCGCGAACCGGGCTGTCCTTGCTGGCGTAAATGAGTGACACGCCCTGGACGTAATCGGTGAACCCACCGCCGAGCACTTCGTTCAGGAACGAACGTTCGACAGCAAGTTGCTTGCCCGAGCTGGTGCTTTCTTCATGGAAGACGTTGTCTTTCCACTGACCAGCTTTGAACGACCATTGATCAGCGAACTTGTACTGAATGTACGCGTTCTCAAGGGTCATCCCGCCGCCGGAGGAGCTTGAGGCCCAGCGGAAGTTGTACATGAGGTCGGGGCTGATGGCATTGCCGACGAAGGCAACCTTCATCCGGCGAATCTCAAAGCCGTTTACCGATTCATCATCGTCGCCGCCATCGCTTCCGTCTTCGGTCCAGTTGGTGGTGTTGCGGAACTGGAACTGGAACTGCGGCGAGAGGCTGTAGTTGCCATCTGAGCTTCTGAGCACGAAGTTCTTACCGTCGTGACCGGCGGTGAAACCTTCCATCTGCAGGAGCTGGCTGCGGCGTTCTGCGTCGCGGAGGACGCTGTCGATGGTCGCGCCAACCTGAGCATCGCTGAGGTTGTTCTGGCGGCCTTCCATCTCGCTGACCTTTGACTGGAGCTGCTTGATCTGCTCCATGAGTTCAACGGTCGTCGGTTCTGCGGCCCAAGCGATTGTCGAGCCCATCCCCAAGGCACCCGCTACCACCGCCGGGATCGTGAGAAACTTCCTGGTCATTTCTGTCTCCTTTCCACGTGCGGCAATTGTATTGGCCGCAACCCAAGTGACCCCCGGCGATGCTCATGACCTAAGCAATCGCCAGTCGAGCCCGTGACGGCCGGACGAAATGTTTCGTCTCGGCACTGCCGCTGGCTCAGTGTGCGGCAGGTTCCCCACGACAACTGACAAACGGCCTCTTCGCCGAATGAGAGTTCACTTGTCGTGCGACTGATCGAAACGACTTTACTGGTTGAGGCTTCAACGCACCGGTACGACGCGTACCGTCACGCTTCGATCTGCCGCAACCCCTCCGAAACAGTCTTCTCTTCCCAACAACCCTCCGGAGATCGCTCCTCGGGGCCTGTAACGATTTCATCGATTGCACGGGTCTTACGACCTATACCAGCATCCGAGTCGGGCTGCGGATGCTATGCCAAAACATTGGTGCAGTCCACATCCACAGAGCATCGTTACCGTCATACATTCGGAATATCCCCTCGAAATACTTTAACCATCGGTGCTAAATTCGAGTGACTATAGTGTAGCGCAAACCTTTATGAACACTGATTTTATCACAACAACGCGTATTGGAATCGCCGGGGCATTTCTTATGGGACTCTCTGCCCGACATCCCCCGGTGGACAACCTGTTGAAAGCGACTCCGGCGTCCGCCGATTGCACCGAAATTGGGAGCGAAGCTCATGGTTGAAGCCTACGAGGCTCGAATGGCCCGCGCGCGGTCGGCTCACCGCAAACACCTAACGAGATTCAGCCACCGAGGCGGTGTCTGGGGCTACCAGAGGGGGCTGCCTGCCGATTTCGAGCGAGTCGGTGACTCTCGTTGTGAGCAACTGCGTCGCAGGAATGAGGGTACCGAGGCCAAGGGTGAGCACTGTCGCCAGGACAACCGCAACTGTCGGAGCGAGCGAACGGGCAGGGACGGGCAGGCTCGATACGCTATCGCCGAACAATGGCGGTTCGGGGCGAAGGAACATCGTGCCGACAATCTTCAGGTAATAGCCCGCTGAAATGGCCGCATTCAGCATGGTCAGGCCGATCAGCCAGGCCATCTTGCCCTTCAGCTCAGGCTCGACGCTCGCTAAGTTCCAAGCGGGGACAATCAGGTATAGCTTCCCGAAAAATCCGACCGTAAGTGGCAGGCCGATCAGGCTGAAACACCCCACGGCCATCGCCAGCCCAAGCCCGATGTGCTTTCGGCCCTGCCCGGCCAGGTCTTCGTAAGTCTCGGCGGTCGTGGTCGATCGCCCCTCCCGCGCCGGGATCATCTGCAGCACGGCAAACACACCAACATTCATAATGCCGTACGCGGCAATATAGAACAACACGCCTTGCAGTGCCGCGTTCTGCACCGAACCGTTGCCGCCGGCGTATGCGAGTGCTGTCAGCCCGACAAGAAGATAGCCCGAATGCGCGACCGAACTGTAGGCCATTACACGCTTTACATTCAATTGCATCAGCCCGAGCAGGTTGCCGGCAAACATGGTGATGACAGCAATGGCAAACAGGAGCTTGGCGAAGATTTCGGGCACCGCAAACCCGTTCCCGCCGTACACCCACATGATTTTGATGATCGCCACGATGCCAGTGACCTTGGGGACAAACGACAAGAACGCGGTCACCGGCGTTGCCGCACCCTGGTAGACATCGCCGGCGTAAAAGTGAAGCGGTGCTGCGGCCAGTTTGAAAGCGAAGCCCAGCAGAAGCATGATCAGTGCGAGAACCTGCCAGGCAGTCGGCACCGTGGCCCCGGCTGGGCCGGCTTGGGTGCCAGCGAGCAGTTGACCGATGTCGTGCAGGCTGGTGGTTCCTGTTGTCCCATATAGATAGCTGAACCCGAAGAGCATCAGGGCCGCAGCGAGGGCACCGAGGAAAAAGTACTTCAGGCCCGCCTCCTGCGCCACCGCGGTCGGGCGGCTTACGGAAACCATGATATAGGTGGGAATACTCGCCAACTCGATGCCAAGAAAGAGCAGGATCATGTCGTTCGCGCCCGACACCATCAGCACCCCGGCCAGGCTGAGCAGCATCAGCGCAAAGAACTCACCAGCATCTCCGCCGAAGTTGAGCGATGGATTGCCGGTGGCGTCATCGTTTGTCGGCCAGGCGAGCAGCGTAAGGAGAATGCCCACGCCGCAGGCCAGCAGTTTGATGTAAAGGGAGAACGAAGTAACCTCAAAAGTCCCCTTGGCGTCAAACCCAGACAGTTTCATCGGCTCGCCCAGGATCAGCCAGCAGCAGCCACCCAGCACGAGAAGAGAAATCCATGGTGCGGCCCGACGTGCGCCGACCTTTGTCGAGATGCCCAACAGAAACAAAAACCCCGCTGCGACAACCAGCAACAGTTCTGGGAGCAAAAGTGGGACGATTGACTTCAGATATTCCATGTTCGTCTGCGTTTGTCAGCGTTAGCGTTGTTCGGGCAATCCAACCCGCGCGGGAGTGTTTAAGACCAACCGTTCATCCGATTTCCGGTCGCGTTGCTCCGCGGGCAGCGGCGCTCCGAGGCTGGTCGCGGCATCTGCCGAGCGGTGCTGCGAGAGAGGCTCTCGCGACAACGCGAGCGGAGCAGTCATCGATTGCAAAATGGGCGTAGGTCGCACGCCTAGCCAGATCACAGCAATTGCCAATGGGACTAGGATGCCGATTTCGCGAGCATTAAGGTCGTTCTTCGCGGCATGGCCGTGAGCATGCGAGTCAGCACCGACTGCCGCGTTGCCGTGGGTAGCCCCATGTCCCTCTTCGTGTGCCGGGACTTTCAATGGGCCAAAGATAATCTTGGCTGACATATGCAACATATAGATCGCACCCAGCACCACGCCCGTCGCCGCGAGCACACCAAACGGCACGCCCAGATACGGGCTGATGAACGCCGATTGAATGGTGAGGTATTCACTGACAAACCCATTCGTTCCCGGCAGCCCAATCGAGCTCATCACAAAAAAGATGAAGAAGAAGGACATGATTGGCATGTTCTTCCCGAGGCCCGACAGCGCGTTGATATCGCGCGTGTGGTAGCGGTCGTAGATCATGCCGATGACGAGAAACATCGCCCCAGTGCTTAGCCCGTGATTGATCATGTAGAGGACGCTGCCCTGCAGGCCGATGTCGGTGAGGCTGACCAGGCCCAGCACACAAAACCCGAGGTGGCTCACCGATGAATACGCGACGAGCTTCTTGATATCTTTCTGCACCCATGCCACCAGCGCGCCATAAATCACGCCGACTACGCAGAGCGCGCCGAGCAATCCAATCAGCCCCCCGGAGATGACGCCCTCACTCGTCGAGAGCAGGCCAATTGGGAATGCCACCCGAAGCAACCCGTAGGTACCGAGCTTTAGCAGTACGCCAGCCAGAATGACCGAACCGGCCGTCGGGGCCTCGGTGTGCGCCAGCGGCAGCCATGTGTGCACGGGGAACAACGGAACCTTGACAGCAAACCCCGCGAGCAGAGCCATAAAGACCCAGAATCGCTCTGTGGAAGACAAGTTTGCCTGGGCATAGGCGATCACCCTTACAACATCAAACGATTGCGCAGCCGTCCCCAGATATAGCACCGCCGCGAGCGTAAATACCCCGCCGGTAAACGTGTAGAGGAAAAACTTACCCGCAGCGAACCGGCGCTCGGGTCCGCCCCAGATACCGATGATAAAGAACATCGGCACGAGCGTCAGCTCGAAGAAGACGTAAAACAGGAGCAAATCGCGTGCAATGAACACACCAAGCATCGCTGCAAGCAGCAGCGACATCCATGCATAATACTCCGTCGCGCGATCTTTGATCACATCCCAACTGCTGAGCACGACGAGTGGCTGGAGAAACACCGTGAGTAGAACCAGCCAAAGGCTTACGGTGTCCAGTCCAAGATGAAACGAGAAGCCGATCTTGTCGATCGCAAACTTGTTGTTGGCAGCATCGGCCCCATATTGAAGTTGGACAGTTTGCCGGGTGGCCTCAATTGAAGACAGCGATGAATCGATGCCCGCGAACAGATTCATCTGCCAGGCAAGCCCGACCCCGAGCATGAGCGTGATGACAGAAACGGCCAATGCCCACCCACGCGCCGCGCCGCGCGAGGGCATAAACGCCCCCACCGCGGCACCGAGCAGCGGGACGAGCAGCAAAAGTAGCAGGGAATATTTGTCTTGCATTTTATCAGCGAGCGGCGGGCAGTGGACAGTAGGCAGAAGAGTCTGGCTACGAACCGCTGACGGCCGCCAACTTCCTTACAGAAACACCACCAGCAAAATGATCGCAATTCCCAGCGCCATGCTCAGAGCATAACCTTGAACGTAACCTCGCTGGAGCGTCAACTTCAAAACGAAGCCGCCTAGCTGTGGCACAAACCCTGCCAGCCAGACCAGGCCGTCCACAAAATACTTGTCCAGCGTGAAGAATATCTCGCCAACGCGCCGCAACGGCTCAACGATCACCGCCTGATACAACTCGTCGACCCAATACTTGTTTTCCATTGCCCGCGCCACGCCAGTGAGCAAAAGTGCCAACCGGTCGGCCTTGGGGCGATCTTTGAGGTGCAGAGAATATGCCAGACCAATGCCAGAGAGCGCGATCAGAGTGCTCACTGCCATGAATATGTAATGGCTTGTGTGCTCAGCCTTTACAACACTTTCACTGCGATACTCCTGCTGGCCGAACACCACCGGATTGACCATGTGCGCGCCGTCGGCCTTGGCGTTGTATGTGTCGCGGGCCAACTCAAACGCGCCGACAAAAGATGGGCTTTGACCGAGGAAGTGGCCCAGCCGATGGCCTTGCCAGAGCGCCAACCCGGCGATGACCGCCCCAATGGCAAGCACGATCAGAGGGATCATCATCAAGGCAGGTTCGTGGTTGTGGTGGTGATGAGCGTCATGGCTGTGATGGTCGTGCCCGTGGTCGTCGCCGTGCCCGTGATGATCCGGGTGCGGCTCATCGGGAACCACTTTAGGCCCTTCAAAAACGCGGAAATAAAGTCGAAACGTGTAGTACGCCGTCACAAACGCCGTCACCAGCATCACAATGCCGAGCAGCGGGGACGCATGCCACGCGCTCGCGACAATCTCATCCTTGCTCCAGAAACCGGCAAAAGGGACCACCCCGGCGAGTGCCAGGCAGCCGATCAGCATCAGCCAGCGCGTCTTGGGCATGACGGCCTTCAAGCCCGACATCTTTCGCATGTCGAGGTGACCAAGCATGGCATGCATCACCACACCGCTGCTCAAGAACAGCAGGGCTTTGAAAAACGCATGGGTAACGAGGTGAAAAACGCCTGTGACGGGCGCCAGCACGCCGACGCCGACGAACATAAAGCCAAGTTGGCTCACCGTGGAGTAGGCAAAAACCTTCTTTAGGTCGAACTGGCGCAAAGCGATGGAGCCGGCAAACAGCGCCGTAAACGCCCCGACAAACGCAACCGTGATCATCGCCGCTTCATTGCCCACGAACAGCGTCCCACAGCGGGCGATCATGTAAACGCCGGCCGTGACCATGGTAGCTGCGTGGATGAGCGCGCTGACGGGTGTCGGGCCTTCCATCGCATCTGGCAACCAGACATAAAGCGGGAATTGAGCAGACTTTCCGAACGCGCCCAGCATCAATAAGAACGGCAGCCAGTTCAGCACCTGAATCTGAAACTCCGTCATGCCCATCTTCGGAAGCGCAGCCAACTCCAGCAAGCCGTTGGCAGCACCCGGCGTGTAACCATCGGCCCCGAAATAACTTACGGTGCCAAACGCCGCAAACGCCAGCATGATCCCGATGCCAAAGCCGAAGTCGCCGATGCGGTTAACCAAGAACGCCTTCTTAGCGGCTTCGCGGGCGGCGGGCTTCTCGTAGTAGTAGCCAATCAGCAGATAGGAGCAAAGCCCCACGCCTTCCCAGCCGAGGTAGAGCATGATGAGGTTGTCGCCCATCACCAGGCAGGTCATGCTGAAAATGAAAAGCCCAAGATAAGCGAAAAATCGCCAATACCCCGATTCGCCCTTCATGTACCCGGCGGCGAAAACGGTGATAAAGAAGCCAATCCCGCAGACGACGCAAAGCATTGTCACGGTTAGCGGGTCAAAGAAAAACCCTGCCGCTACCTCAAAGTATTCATTCGTACCGGCATTTTTCGGATCGCCTGCGGCGATCCATGTGAAGGCTCGATAAACGGCGCTCACCGTCTTGGCATCGCTATGTTCCGTTGCTGACGCGACAGGGGCGTGGGTTCCGGAATCTGAATTGCGAACCGGGGGAGCCCCGTGACCCAGCAAACCAACCGTCTGAAACAGCAGCGCCACCGACAGCACCGCGATTGCGCCCACACCAAGCCAAATCGGCCAGTGCGATTGACCCTTTAGAATCCGCGCGCCAAAAAACCCTGCAATGCACGCCGCAATCAACGGCAGCAGCGGGATGAGGTAACTGTGTTGGACGATCCAGAGATCTTGCATGTTCTAAACCCCTTACGCATTACTCGCTAGTCATAACACCATCTCAGTTAATGACTAATGAATACCGCGTAAGATAACTCTCTACCCTTTGAGTTCCCGCCACGCATCGGCATCCAGCGTGGCTTTGTGGCGAAACAACAGCACGATTAGCCCAAGTGCCAAGCTTGCCTCGGCCGCCGCGATGACAAGAACGAAAATTGTGAACGCCTGTCCGGCAAAATTACCGTGATACGCGCCAAAGGCCACCAGATTGATCACCACACCCTGGAACATCAGTTCCGTGCAAAGAAACATCAGGATGAGGTTCCGCCGGGTCATGAACCCGATCATACCAATGACAAACATTATCCCGCCGACCGCAAGATAGTGTTGCAGAGTAATTTGGTTGAGTGTGCTGGTCATGTGTTCCAGAAGAGACGAAGAGACTCAAGAGACGATGAGACACAGCGGCGGGGATTGGCCGGCACTCCGTCTCACATTCTCTCCGTATCTCGGTCTCTGTCCCATTTAGTTCTCCGGATACGCCTTCTGCCGCGGGTTTTCGGTGCCGATGACGGGAATAGCGTGCGGGTTATCATCAATAGGCGTGGGCTTGCCCAGCACCACCTCGGATTTCAACTCAATCGGCGACTCGGCAATGGCGATCTCGTCTAGCCCGGCCCCGGTATGGACGATCCGCTTTCGGGCAATCATGATCGATCCAATCATGGCAATCGTGAGCAGCAGTCCTGCCATCTGAATATTGACGAAGTGATAATCGAACAGGAATCGGCCAAGTTGCTGCGTATGTCCAACCGCGATGGTGTCCTCAATGCCGCCGAGAGCCTGTTTCGCCAAACCGGTCGGGGCGCGGTCAAAAATGATGAACATGAGCACGCCCATCAGCACAAACCCGATAAGACAGGCCATCCGAGGACTGCGGGCAACGGCGTCGTGCTCGGGCAAGCCGTTCATGGCCCCACTTCCGGTACCACTCCCACCGGCCTCGGCTGCTAGCATGATTACAAAAACATAAGTGACCAGAATTGCGCCGGCATAGATCAGTATCAACGCCACAGCCATAAATTCTGCCCACATCAACACAAACAACCCGGCCGAAGCGAAGACAGTGAGCACAAAATAGAGTGCTGAGTAGACCGGTTTGGGGTGCGTAATGACCCGCAGCGACCCGCCGAGCGCGATGAGGGTGAAAAGCCAGAAATAAACGTACGAAACGCCGGGGGATGTGCTCGCACCGAGCGCCCAGCGGATGAGAAATGCGGCAAAAACAGCCGTCGCAATGAATACAAGCGTTCCCCCGAGCGCGCGCCAGCTTGGGTCGCGCCGCCCGGGCAGCAGCCAGATTGTGCCCAACCCCGCCAGAACGCAGAGGATCAGCACAATAAGTGGCTGAAACGGCACGCCCGCGGTCCATGCCACATCGGTCGAGGCAAGAGGAAAAATCATGGCAGACAAAATCATCGCTCAACTGCGCCCGGAAGAGTGAAATGCGAGCCGCCGGGTGTCGCCGGCAAGCCATCAGACCACCCGCCCGATCGCCCATCCCGCCGCCGAGGCTCGCATGACGCGCAAACCACCGCCACAGCGGGCATTAAGGTGGGCAGAGTCTAGGGATGAGGGTAGGTGTTTGCAAGGCGAGCACCGGCTGGAATCAGCAAAGCGTCCGATAACAGCGGAGTGGAGCGAATTGGGAACGGACAATGGTAATCATGCGACCAGATGCCAGACGTGCCCCATCGCTCATATCGCCTGCTTCGAGGCAGATTTGCCCTCCCGCAACCCTGGTGGCTCAATTTAGATGTTGACGTTGCCAGCCCCATCTCTGCTGCGCAGTTTGCGTGCTTCACCGCAAGGTCGATCTTGCCGATGCACCCCGTATGCACGCCGCAATCGTCGATGACTCGCTCGCCACCCGGACCATACTCGCCAACATGCTCCACGAGTGCGGCGTGAAGGTGTCCGAGGCCGCCGACCATGATTCTGCCCTGTCTTTGCTTCGGTCCAGGCAAGATATCTCGGTGCTGCTGGTCGACTGGCAACTCACTCCCCGCGGGGGATATGAACTCGTACACGCAATCAAATCTGAACATCGTTTCGCCAAACGGCGAATCATCATGGTAACCACCGAAGCGGGGATCGACGAAGTCGCCAACGCGCTTGAAGCCGGAATTGATGACTACCTCACCAAGCCCTTCAGCCTCCAGAACGTTCGTGAAAAGCTCGACCTCATCAGCATGATGGCTGCGTGAAAACTGGGGCATTTTCGGAGCACTCGACATGAATATTCTGATCGTCGATGACTCGAAAACGATGCGTCACATTCAAAAGCAGGTGTTGGCCACCCTTGCGCCTCGAGTCGATTTCAGCGAGGCTGGCGACGGAATCGGCGCACTGCTCGCGATGACGGAATCGAGGTTTAATCTCGTGGTGATCGACTGGACCATGCCAAACATGAACGGTCAGACGCTAGTGGAAAAGATTCGCGAGCGAGATCAGACCACCCCGCTGCTTGTTTGCGCTACTCATGCTGAAAAGACGCAAGTTCTCGCCATCGTCCGCGGAGCAATCGACTACATTCTGAAGCCCTTCACGCCCGACATGCTTCTCGCCAAAGCCCAGCAATCCATTCAAAGCGCCCGCCGGTCAAATGCCGCATGAATCGCCTTCGGCTGTGAGCCACGCCTTGATTGAGGAGCCAGCGAATTCACGTCCGCGTCAGCTTGCGATACGAGATTCGATGCGGCCGATCGGCAGTTGCTCCGAGCCGCTTCTTGCGGTCCGCCTCATACTCGGTGTAGTTTCCTTCGAAAAACTTCACACTGCTATCGCCCTCGAATGCCAGTATGTGCGTCGCGAGGCGGTCTAAGAAGTATCGGTCGTGACTGATGACGAGCGCACAGCCTGCAAAATTCTCGATCGCCTCTTCCAAGCTGCGCATGGTATTCACATCGATGTCATTTGTTGGTTCGTCCAGCAGCATGACGTTCGCCCCACTCTTGAGCATTCGGGCCAGATGCACCCGGTTGCGTTCCCCGCCGGAGAGTGTTCCGACGGACCGCTGCTGATCTGTACCGGTAAAACCGAGCCGGCTGACATACGCCCGGCTGTTCACCTTTTGCGAACCCAACTGAATGAACTCCTGCCCATCGCTGATTGCCTGCCAGACGGATTGATTGGTGCCCAGAGCCTCGCGCGACTGCTCGACATAAGCAAGCTTCACACTCTCGCCCAGCACCATCGCCCCGCTATCCGGCTTTTCGGCAGCGGTGATGAGTTTGAACAGCGTGGTCTTGCCGGCCCCGTTAGGGCCGATGATGCCGACGATCGCGTTGGGGGGAATGGTGAAAGTAAGGTCAGAAAAGAGCACCCGGTCGCCGTACGCCTTGGAGAGCTTTGTTGCTTCGATCACTTTCTGACCCAGCTTCGGGCCAGGGGGGATGTAGATCTCGATCTCGTTTACCTTCTTCGATGCCTCGGCCGCCGCCATTTGTTCGTACGCGCTCAGGCGCGCCTTGCTTTTCGCCTGCCGTGCCCGCGGGCTTGAACGAACCCACTCTAGCTCGCGCGCCAGCGCCTTTTGCCTTGCCGATTCCTGCTTTTCCTCCAATTCCAGCCTTTTTTTCTTCTGTTCCATCCAACTCGTGTAGTTTCCCTTCCAGGGAATACCCTCACCGCGATCAAGCTCTAAAATCCAGTTGGCGACGTTATCTAAGAAGTAGCGATCGTGGGTCACTGCAATGACTGTGCCCTCGTAGCGCTTCAAATGCTGCTCCAACCACGCAACGCTCTCGGCATCCAAGTGGTTTGTCGGCTCATCAAGGAGCAGGATATCGGGCTTCTGCAACAGCAACCGGCATAGCGCGACGCGACGCTTCTCGCCACCGGAGATGATTTTCACCGGCGTATCGCCCGGCGGGCAACGCAGGGCATCCATCGCCAGATCGAGCTGTGCGTCGAGGTTCCACGCATCGAGCCGCTCCAACTTCTCCTGGATCGCGCCCTGCCGCTCGAGCGCCTTTTCCATTTCCTCGTCAGAGAGGGCTTCCCCAAGCTTTTCACACACGCGGTCGTATTCGGCCAACAAGTCTGTGATCGGTTTCACCCCAAGTTGAACAACTTCGCGAACGGATAGATCGCTGTCTACGAGCGGCTCCTGCTCCAAAAATCCGATGCCATAGCCCGCGGCTTTGTTGATCTGCCCCTCATAGCTCGGATCAACCCCCGCCATCACGCGTAAGAGAGATGACTTTCCCGCCCCATTTACGCCGAGCACGCCGATCTTGGCGCCGTAGTAGTACGACAGATGGATATCTTTGAGTATGACCTTCTTCTCGTGCGTCTTGTTGACGCCGATCATCGAGTAAATGATTTGCGTGGTTTCATGTGCCATGCGACCGATTTACGCAAACCGGCGTACTGAAGCAACTCCACCGGCGCCACCGGGCTGACAATGCGCCGCCGCCGAGTATGATAGACTCCGCATGCGGCGGACCTCTCGTATTCCTGGATATCTTGTCCTCATGATTTTTTGCAGTTGGGCAGGAGGCTGCGCTACGATTCCGGGAGCCGGACGGTCGCTTTCGTTCGACGTAAAGGGGTTCGGCGCGACCGGCGACGGGCAGACACCGGACACAATCGCATTTCAACACGCCATCGAAGCCGCCCGTCAAGCCGGCGGGGCGACGGTGTTGGTGCCGGCGGGCAGTTATCTCGTCGCGCCGCTCGACCTTTGCTCCAACCTGACTCTGCAACTTGCTCCTGGCGCCTACGTCCGGCTGATCGACGACCAGAAACTCTACCCGCTGATCGACACCCGCTACGACGGATTAATGCAGCCCGCGCGACGGGCGGGCCTTTCCGCCGACGGGTGCAACAACATTGCTATCTCCGGCACGGGCATCATCGATGGATTAGGGGGTGTGTGGTGGTCACAGGTGCGCACACCTGCGCGCACGGCATCCACGCAGCCGAGCGCGGATCCAATGTCTCACCGACCCCCAATTGTTCAATTGCGGAACTGTCGAAATGTCCGCGTCGACGGCGTCCGATTCACCAATGCACCCCGTGCATCGGTGCATGTGCTGTTTAGTGAGCAGGTAGTGATTCGCAATGCGAAGTTTGACGCGCCTGAAGGATCGGACACGCTCGGGGTGGAGATAGACTCCAGCCGTGCCGTCCGTATCGAACAGTGCAGCTTCGCGATGGGGGCACGCGGGGTGAGCATCGAAGCTGGACGGCGCGACTATTCGCCGCGCGCACCGCAGGCAAGCGAGAATATCACTGTTCGCGAATGCCGGTTTACACAATCGGTCGGTGTTTCGGTCGGACTGAACATCGCTGGCGGGGTGTCAGATGTGCGCATTCTCACGAGCAGCTTCACCGATGGCGATTCGGGCGTGCAGATTCAATCGGCCCCGGATCGCAACGGCGTGATCGAACGGATTCGGCTGACCGACCTGCAAATGAACCGCGTGGCGCGCCCGTTCGTCATTTCGCTGCAGGGAAAGTCGATCGCCGAGACCATTGACGCATCGGGCGTCCCGGTGATTCGGGATGTGCAGGTCTCCCGCTTCGCGGCGAAGGATGCGAGCCGGGCAGGTATCATTGAGGGGCTCGAATCTTCGCCGATCCGCTTGCTGCGTTTCGAGCAGATGAACCTCAGCGCGAACTATGGCATTAGCTGCAGCCGGGCCGCTGATCTGACGTTCAACTATGTGCAGATTGCCACCGACTTTGGCCCGGCGATTTTGCGAACCGACACCAGCAATCTGCAAATTGATAACTGGATCGAGGCCACCCGAAGCGCCACCCCCGCCGTCGAGACGGTTCCTACGACGCAAAGCACCGGCACAACGCTGCCGGGATGAGCTCAGTAGAGAAACGTCGACCGACCGGTCTGCGCGGCTACCGCTTCTCAGACAGGTCGTGCGGTGACACGCATGCGGCTAATCCAGATCTCCGCTACCTTCATCAATAATCTTCACATGCAAGTGTCGTTCGCGCGGGCCGTCAAACTCGCAGAAGTAGACCGCCTGCCATTTGCCCAACACCAATCTTCCTTTGTCGATCACAATCGTCACACTGCTGCCGACAAGCGCAGACTTCACATGGGCATCGCTGTTGCCTTCATCGTGCTGGTAATACGACTCCACCTGTGGCACAAGCGACTCAAGCTTCTTGATTAAATCATGCTGTGTGTTCGGGTCGGCATTTTCCTGAAGCGTAATGCCTGCAGTAGTGTGCGGGACGACGACCACTACCAGGCCGGATTCCACGCGATTTGCGCTAATCAGCTTCTGAATCCGGGCGGTAACATCCACCATCTGAACCCGAGTTTTCGTTTCGACAGTTTCGGTCTTTAGTTTATGGGTGCGCATGCCTGTACAGTCTCCGCTGTTGGTTAGCCCAAAGCGTATCGCGGCGGGCGCGGCTTGCAAGGGAAGAGTGCATAAACTTCGATGCGCAGGACAACACTTGGTATGACAACCGACATGACAACTGGCAAGAAGTTCGGGGTGGGGATCATTGGCTTTGGTCGAATCGGTGCTGAGCACAGCCAATGGATCGCTGCCGCCGGGGGAATTGTGACCGCCGTGGTCGATATCACCCGAGCGCGGCGCTCGCTCGCCGAGGCGCGAGGGCTGACCACCGTCGATTCGATGGATGCGCTACTTGAACGAGGCGATGTCGATGCGGTCCTCGTCACGACACCGACTAACATGCACTTTGACCACGCCTCAAGAGCCATTTCTGCGGGAAAGCATGTCATGGTGGACAAGCCTGTCGCGCTCGATCTGGCCCAAACCACCAAGCTTGACGCCACCGCCCACCAGATGAGGCGGGTGCTAAGTGTGTTTCATAACCGCCGGTGGGACATCGACTATCTTACGGTGCTCCAGGCGGTGCGTGCGGGTCTCTTTGGCAGGCTGATTAACATCGAAAGCCGGCTTGGGCAATGGGGCAGTTGCGTCGGCCCGGCGGCGAAGGAATATCGACCCGGCTGGCGCAACGAGCGACGCTTCGGCGGCGGAGGGCTTTATGACTGGGGAAGCCACTTCGTCGACCAAATCCTCCAACTGATGCTACCCGCAAAGCCCGCGAGCGTCTTCGCACAGCTTCGAGGAAATGTCTGGACACGCGATTGTGATGATTTCGCCCGCGTGTGTATCAGTTTTGACAACAATGCCGTTGCGATGGTGGAAATCAACACCACCACCACCGCCCCCCTGCCGCGGTGGCACATCGACGGCACCGCTGGGTCGGCCGAGTCGCCGTTTTCACTCTCGTACGACACGCAGACTTGGGCCAATCTTAGGTTTACAGCGCCCGACGGGTCGAATCGCCTGATCGAGCGTGCACAGCCTGGCTTGTCCGAAGCCGACCTCTGGCGAGCGTTTCAACGCGCCTGCAACGGGGAGGGTGAACCAGCCGTGACCCTGCAGAGTGTCACCGCAACCATGCGAGTGCTCGATGCGGCAAGAAAGTCATCACGCACCAATCGATCTGTTGAGTTGATCAAACTGCTTCCACCGCCGCGCGAGTGACTTTTCACACCTCCGGCGGCGCAACCTCGGCGACGGGCAAGAGGATGCTGAACGTGGTCCCTACACCCACCTGTGATTGCACCTCCACCCTTCCGCGATGGTGTTCCACGATCTCCTTGCAGATAGCAAGCCCAAGGCCGGTACCTCGGGTTTCCCCCTTCTTCGTCGTACCCTTGGTGGTGAAAAATGGGTCAAAAATTCTGGCGAGGATCGTCTCAGGAATGCCCGGGCCTGTGTCAATCACCTGAATGCGCACTTCTTCAGTGGCTTCCACGCGCGCGGCTTTGATGGTGAGCGATCCGCCCTTGCCCAACATCGCCTGGCGCGCATTAATGAGCAGATTGAGCAGCACCTGCTCCAGTTGTACCGGATCGCCCGCAACCGCCAGATCAGGGGGAACCTGCACGCGCAGTGCAATGCCGTCTTTCTGAGGATCGCGCGCAAGCACAAGCAGTGTCTCATCGACCAGTTGCTGCACCATCACCGCCGATTGCGTGCTTTCTCCTCGGGCAAGGGCCAGCATGGAAGCGCAAATGCGGCCGGCCTTGGTGCTCGATTGAAAAGACTTGCTTAATGCTTTGCGAATCAGTTCGTTGTCCGGCGCGCCCTTCTCGATTCCCTGTAGCGCGAACTGGCAATAGCTGACAATTGGGGTGAGCAGATTATTAAACTCATGCGCGATCACCGCGGCGATGGTGCCGATGCTTGCCAGTCGCTGGCTCTCGGTGAGTTGCTCGCGCAGGTCTTCCATCCGGCGCTCGGTGTCGGCTAGTTGCTCGAGGATCTGCTGCGCGGGGGCAACCGGGGCCTGAGGCGGTGGAATGGACGAAGTACTTCGTTGCTCGATCACGACCAGTCATATCGGCCTGCGGCACGTAAACCGTTGAATGGCGGTGAGATACGGCGCGACGCCGGGTTATCGGACCCACGAGCCGCCGCTATCCGACAATTTCGCGCAGAGTCGTGGCAACATGGGCAACCTGCTCTACTGAAAGTTCGGGATAGATCGGCAACGCCAGCACCTCGGCACACGCTTTTTCAGTTTCAGGCAGATCGCCCGAGCGGTAACCCAGATGACTGAAGCACTTCTGCAGATGCAGACCGAGCGGGTAGTAAACGCCACTGCCGATGCCCGCATCCTGCAGTTTCTGTTTCACCGCGTCGCGACCGGTAACTCTCACGACGTATTGATTGTAAATGCTCGCGTTCCCCGGCTCGATAAACGGGGTGATTGCATTCGACTCTGCCAGAATCGTGTCGTAAATCCCCGCATTTCGGCGGCGCAACTCGTGCCAGTTATTGAGATACTTCAGTTTCACCGAGAGCACCGCAGCCTGTATCGCCGCCAAGCGGAACATCCCGCCAATATGATCGTGGTAATAAGTGTGCCCGCTGCCATGCACTCGGAGCTTGCGGATTTTCTCAGCCAGCGAGTCATCGTTGCAGCAGATCGCTCCGGCATCACCAAAGGCGCCCAGGTTCTTGGTGGGGTAGAAGCTCAGGCAGCCCGCGAAGCCATGCGCGCAGGCAGGCTTGCGATGGTGCGTTGCGCCGATGGCCTGCGCGGCGTCCTCGATGTTTAGCAGTCCATGCCTGCAGGCGATTTCATTGATAGCCGCCATGTTTGCGCACTGACCGAAGAGGTGCACCGGCATGATAGCCTTGGTCTTCTTCGTAATTTTCCGGACAATCAGGTTCGGCTCGATGTTGAAGGTGCGCGGGTCTATGTCTACGAACACCGGCACCGCACCCAGGCGAGCGATGCTGCCTGCGGTTGCGAAGAACGTAAAACTGGGGCAGATCACCTCGTCGCCGGGTTTGATGTCGATCGCCATGAGTGCGCAAAGCAACGCGTCTGTCCCGCTGGAGACTCCAATGGCGTGCTTTGTCTCACAATAGCCTGCCAACGCCCTCTCGAACTTCTCCACATGCGGCCCGAGAACGAGCGATTGTGCGTCGCACACTTCATCAATCGCTTGGCGAATCTCGTCCCGAAGCGGGACATATTGCGGCTGGAGATCGAGCAGTTTTACTTGCATCGCCGCAAGGTTATTCGGCGGGTGGAAAAATTGGAATGATTCGGGAAGGATGCCGACGATTCCACGAACACGCAGCCCGGCTTTCTTGACGCCCCCCCGCCGTGAGGATACGGTCAATTGCCTCATGCTGAAGCACACGCCGTTCCATGATTTTCACGTCAACGCCGGCGGCAAAATGGTGGACTTTGCCGGGTGGGACCTGCCCATCCTCTACAAGTCGATCGTCGATGAGCATCATCACACCCGCAACAGTGGTTCAATATTCGATGTCTCGCACATGGGTCGAGTCCGCTTTAGCGGACCCGATGCGCTCAAATTCCTCGATACCATCCTCACCAGAAAGATTGTGGACCAGAAGCCCGGCGTGTCACGCTACTCACTCGTGTGCAATGACGCTGGCGGGGTGCTGGATGATGTCATTGTAAGTCGCGACTCCAAAGACTGGCTGATGGTCTGCAACGCCAGCAACCGTGAAAAGCTGTTGAAGCACTTCCGCGAAGTGCGGTCTAAGCATGACTTCGATTTTGACTTTAATGACCAGACCGAATCCACCGCGATGATCGCGTTGCAAGGCCCGAAGGTCATCGAACGGCTGGCCGACATTCTGCCCGGCGATCTGCGCGGCCTGAAGCGATATCACTTCTATAACGACAGCGTGATGCTCGTGAAATTCAGTGCTTTTCGAAGCGGCTACACCGGCGAAGACGGGATCGAACTGATCCTCGGCGCAAAGATGGCGGCGATGGCTATGAAGATGCTCGCCGGCGGCCTGGAAAAGGAGAATGCTACCATTCGCCCGGCTGGGCTGGGGGCGCGCGATACGCTCCGACTTGAAGCAGGCATGCCCCTGTACGGGCACGAACTGCTGGAAGACCGCAATGCACTCTGTTCCGGTTTGAATTTCGCGATCGATCTGTCAAAGGATTTCATAGGCGCAACCGCACTCCGCGATGTCGCAACCAAAGGTCCGCCGCAGAAGCTGGTTGGCCTCGAACTCGAAGGCAAGCGCATCGCCCGGCAGGGCAGCCCGGTGCTGCTCGAAGGGAAACCCATCGGCGAGATTACCAGCGGCACGCTTTCGCCGACGTTGGGCAAGAGTATTGCGATGGCTTACATCGATTCCGCCCACACCGCCGAAGGAACTGCGCTAAGTGTTGATTTGAAAGGCACAATCAACCCCGGGAAGATCGTGAAGTTGCCGTTTTACAAACGCCCGTAGCATGGGTTTCCAACCCATGATTTGATTTGAGGAGACGGGTTGGAAACCCGTGCTACGATATGTCTATTCCAACCGACCGTACCTATCTCGAAACCCACGAATGGCACAAAGCCGACGGCGATACGGTCGTCATCGGCATTACTCAGATTGCCGTCGATCAGTTGACCGACATCACGTTTGTTTCGCTCCCCAAAGTCGGCACCAAGGTCACCGCCGGCGGGCGGTTTGGCGAGGTCGAATCGGTCAAAGCCACTAGCGATCTCTACAGCGGGGTGGACGGCGAGGTCATTGAGGTCAATGATTCTCTTAACACCGACCCGGGCACCATCAACCGCGATCCATATAATGACGGCTGGATGATCAAGATCAAATCCAGTTCGCCGGTCACGGGCGGTAAGTTGTTGTCCGCAAAGGACTACGAGGCGAAAGTGGCGCACTAATTCGGGTGGGTCAGTGCATTGACCCTGTTTCGAGCATGATTGCGCGCATGATCATCTCGTTTTCACTCTTTTCGACTGATCCTGCCGCGCAGAAAACCGGAAAAACTTCCACTATACTGGAGACATGCATACGACGTCCGCGCCCGTAACCGCCCCGGCATCGCCCGCCGGTCAGGATTTCTCGCCTGCCAACCTTCTGCGCCCCAGCGACACATTCGTGCATCGCCACATCGGCCCCAATGCCGACGAAGTGAAGCACATGCTCGCCGAGATTGGGTGCGACAGTTTGGACGAGTTGATTGACCAGACTGTGCCGGCGGCCATTCGGATCAAGCGGCCGTTGAAGCTGGGCGAGCCGCGCGGCGAGCATGAACTCATCGCCGAACTGAAGAAGACCGCCAGCCGAAACAAAGTGCTCCGCTCCTGCATCGGAATGGGCTATTACGGCACGATCACCCCGCCGGTTATTCAACGCAATATCCTGGAAAACCCAGGATGGTACACGCAGTACACGCCGTACCAAGCCGAAATCAGCCAGGGTCGGCTCGAAGCGCTCATCAACTTTCAGACAATGGTCGCCGACCTGACCGGCCTGCCCCTGGCCAACGCCAGCATGCTCGATGAGGGCACCGCTGCCGCCGAGGCGATGTTCATGGCGAGGTCGGTGCATGAAGGGGCGCGCAACACATTCTTAATCGCTGAGGATTGCCATCCGCAGACGATTGCGGTGGTGCAAACCCGTGCACGTTTCATCGGAGTGAAGGTCAGAATTGCCAACTGCCGCCTGCCAGTCACCGATTGGAACGACGTCTGCGGCGTGCTGGTGCAATACCCAGCCACCGATGGCCGGATCGAATGTTATAGGTCGCTTTGCGAAGCTGCGCATGCTGTCGGCGCGATCGTCATCGCCGCAACCGATTTACTTGCCTTGACGCTCATCACCCCGCCCGGAGAGTGGGGGGCGGATATCGCGGTTGGCAACAGCCAGCGGTTCGGGGTGCCAATGGGCTTCGGCGGGCCGCATGCGGGTTTTATGGCGGTCAAAGCGGACTACGCACGCAAGCTGCCCGGCAGGTTGATTGGGGTTTCAAAGGATGCGCAAGGCAATGCTGCATATAGACTTACGCTACAGACCCGCGAACAGCACATCCGTCGCGACCGCGCCACATCGAACATCTGCACCGCGCAGGTGCTCCTGGCGATCATGGCAGGAATGTACGCAACCTATCATGGGCCGCACGGGTTGAAGCGCATCGCAAAGCGTGTCCACGCATTCACACAGACGCTCCGTAAGGCGCTCGTGCAACACGGCCTCCAGATTGACGAGGACTCAATCGTCTTCGACACGCTGCGAGTGAGGCCCGCGAACCGGTCATGCAGCGACCTCATTAATGCCGCACTTCGGAAGAGCATTAACCTGCGCGATTTCGGTGACGGCACGGTTGGCGTTTCGCTCGATGAGACGACCGATCACTCGCTCATCAACGATCTGCTCGAGGTGTTCGGAGTCACCGAGCGTGTCGATCTGGATTCGCTTGTGGTGACTGTCAACCTCGACATCCCACCAGCGTTTTCTCGCACAAGCGAGTTTATGACTCATCCCATCTTCAACAAATACCACAGCGAGCACGAACTGCTCCGCTACATCTTCAAACTCATGGGCCGCGACCTCTCGCTCTGCCAGAGCATGATCCCGCTCGGCTCGTGTACGATGAAACTCAACGGCACCAGCGAAATGCTGCCAGTGACCTGGCCGGAGTTTGGCGCGCTCCACCCTTTCGCGCCGGCCGATCAGACCAGGGGCTATCAGTTGATGTTTAAGCAACTGGAGAAATGGCTCTGCGAAATCACCGGTTTCGCGGCCTGCTCACTGCAGCCCAATGCAGGCAGCCAAGGCGAATACGCGGGGCTGCTGGCTATCAAGGCCTACCACGAATCGCGCGGCGACCTGCAACGCGATGTCTGCCTTATTCCCACCAGCGCACATGGCACTAACCCAGCCAGCGCGGTCATCGCGGGCTTTAAGGTCGTCCCGGTGGCGTGCGATGAGTTGGGCAATGTGGACATTGTAGACCTTCAAGCCAAGGCCGACGAGCACAGGGCCAATCTTGGCGCGCTGATGGTGACCTATCCGAGCACGCACGGCGTGTTTGAAGAAGGCATCAAGCAAATCTGCAAGATCGTCCACGCCGCGGGAGGACAGGTGTATATGGACGGCGCAAACATGAATGCGCAGGTCGGGTTGTGTCGTCCGGGCGATATCGGTGCCGACGTTTGCCATCTCAACCTCCACAAAACATTCTGCATCCCCCACGGCGGCGGGGGGCCAGGTATGGGGCCGATTTGTGTGGCGAAACATCTCGCGGCGTTCCTGCCGGCGATTTCGGATTCACAGTCAAAACCTGCCTGCGCCGATTCGCACGCGGTCGGCCCCGTCAGCGCTGCGCCCTACGGCAGCCCGAGTATTTTGCCAATTTCGTGGGTTTACATCGCGCTCATGGGAGGAGCCGGGCTGACGCGCGCAACGCAAGTGGCGATTCTCAACGCAAACTACATGGCCAACCGGCTCAAGAACCACTACCCGCTGGTTTATTCGGGCAAGAACGGCCGGGTGGCACACGAGTTCATTCTCGACTGCCGCACATTCCAGCAAACCGCCGGCGTGACTGTCGAAGATATCGCCAAGCGACTGATGGATTACGGCTTCCACGCGCCGACGATGAGCTGGCCGGTGAGTGGCACTCTGATGATCGAGCCAACCGAGTCTGAATCGCAGGATGAACTCGATCGGTTGTGCGAGGCGCTGATCAGCATCCGGCAGGAAATCCGCGAAATTGAGCAAGGGACGCTCGATCGCGCCGACAACCCGCTGAAACACGCCCCCCACACCGCCGCGGTGGCAACTTCTGACGGCTGGGCGCATAAATATTCCCGCGAGCGGGCCGTATACCCCGCCAAGTGGCTGCACGATCACAAGTTCTGGCCACACGTCGGTCGGGTGGACAACCCGTTCGGCGATCGCAACCTGATGTGCACCTGCCCGCCGATGACGACACACCAGACTTGATGCGTGGCGTGGCGTGGGGTTTTAAGCCCGTAATGTCCTGAGTTCCGGAAAGGTTGATGGACGATTCGCTTAACTTTTGAACCACTGCATGATGGTCGAGCCGTGCGTTCTACAATATGTGGTTCGGTTGGTATCGGCGATCGCAATTCGCGAGGATACGCATCTATATGGCCCACGAACTGAGCATCGATCTTCGCGATGTACGAAAAACCTACGGCGGAAAGGTGACTGCCCTGCGGGGAATCGCCATGCAGGTTGGCCGGGGTGAGGTGTTTGGGTTGCTTGGTCCCAATGGTGCGGGAAAGAGCACGCTGGTCAAGATCATTATGACCGTCATTCGCCCCTCGCACGCCGCCGGCACTGTGCTGGGCAAACCGGTGGGAGATAAACCGACGCTTGCGCGCGTGGGCTATCTCCCGGAGCACCACCGATTTCCACGCTACCTTTCCGGCAGGCAGGCGCTCGACTTCTTCGGAGCTCTGTCAAAGGTTCCTCGAATCCGACGCCGTCTGAAGGCAGATGAATTGATCGAAGTCGTAGGTATGAAGGATGCCGCGCACCGCAAGGTGGGCACCTACAGCAAGGGCATGATGCAGCGCATCGGCCTGGCCGCGGCGATGATGAATGACCCGGAGTTGATTCTGCTCGACGAGCCGACCGATGGAGTAGACCCGGTTGGCCGTCGTGATATTCGGGATGTTTTGCTGCGCCTAAAGGCGCGCGGAACCACCGTGTTTCTTAACAGCCACCTGCTCAGCGAACTGGAAATGGTTTGCGACCGCGTGGCGATTCTCCTCGGCGGGGCGGTTGCCAGACAGGGCACGCTCAATGAGCTTGCCCTTGGCCGCGGATTTTATGAGTTACAGGTTGCCGCATCACCCCCGTCCGGCACTTTGACTGAAGGGGAGAGCGCGAATGCGGTATACATGGAATCTCGCCTTAAACAGATGTTCCCCCACGCCACCGTCGCTGGCGACATCATCCGTGTCGGCACAATCGATCCGCTGGCGATTCAGCCAGTGGTCGACCGGCTACGCTCCGACGGCATCGCCATTAAGCGCATGCAGTTGATCAAACCAACGCTGGAAGAACTGTTTATGGAAGCGGTGCAAGAGCAAGCGACGAACGGCGTTCAGAAGTAAACCACCATGACCACACAAGCGATCGACTATCAATCCCCCGCAGCGAACGGCACCCGGATCACGCAATCATGGGCGCTGGTCGTTGATTCATATCGCGAACTGAACTCTAAGAAGCTTTTCTGGATCACGCTCATCCTGTCGCTGCTCGTAGTCATTGCCTTTGCGTTTGTCACAATCAACGATCGCGGAATCTCGATCTTTGGTGCCGACTTTGAGAACTACGCGTGGAGCACCAACGTCATCCCCGCCGCCACGTTCTACAAGGTGATTTTCACCAGCATAGCGATTCCCTGGTGGCTCGGCGTGATCGCGACCGTCCTTGCACTGATCAGCGTCTGCAGCGTGTTTCCGGATTTCATTACCGGGGGCTCGATCGATCTATACCTCTCAAAGCCGCTCTCGCGGCTGCGACTATTCGCGACGAAGTATCTCGTGAGCCTCATGTTTGTCGCGCTACAGGTCTTCGTCTTCGCAGCGGCTAGTTTTCTGCTCATCGGGCTTAAGAGCGGCGCGTGGGAACTGGGCATCTTCCTCGCCGTTCCGCTGGTTACGCTTTTCTTCTCCTATCTTTACTGCGTCTGCGTGCTGACCGGCATCATCACCCGCAGCGCGCTGGCGAGTTTGCTGGTGACCATGCTCTTTTGGCTGTTTCTGTTCGCACTGAATACTACCGATGCCGTGCTCATGACGTTTAAGTCCGCGGCCGATGTGCGACTGGAAGAACATCGGGGGCTAATCGAACGAAATCAGAAGATCATCGATACCAACCAGAAACTATCCCCCGGCAACCCTACCGCCAACGCGGGCTGGCAATTGCAGTTGGACGGTGCAAGGGAAACGCTCCCCCGATTTGAGAAAGATGCCGCGCAGCTGCAATGGTGGTATTCGCTCTTTCGGTACATCAAGACGCCGCTTCCAAAGACAGGAGAGACCGTTGACCTCATGACACGTTGGCTGGTTGAGCCGGAGCCACTCATGCGTATGCATGAAGAATCGCAGAAGCAGCAGGATCAGCGGCGGGAGGCTCGCCGCAACCGAAACACTGCCGACGGTGCCCCTCCCCCGACGCAGCGAAATCGGAGCGACCGGCTCGATCCAGAAGATCCGGACGTGATGCGCCGCGTACAGCAGGAGAGCGAGGGCCGAACGGCAGTCAAGCTCATTGGCACTTCGCTCGGTTTCGAGCTTGCGGTGCTCGGGTTGGCAGCGTTTATCTTCTGTCGCCGGGATTTTTAGCAGCAAGCCGATTTCGGGTCGTACGGAGGCATCGATCTGCGCTAATCCCGTTCTCATTGTCGCGCCGCCGTGCTATTCTGATTCAGATCGTGATGAATTTGCGCAATCAGATCATCCGGCCCGAGCTTGTATGGACGGGTTCGCGATTCGAGCGAGATCTTTCGATCTTCGTGAATGCCGACGGACAGATTGGCCAAGTCTCCGCGGCGAGATCGCAAGCGACCGCCGACGCGGTAGATATGCGCCGGCGGGCGTTGTTGCCGGGCTTTGTCAATGCCCACAGCCATGCGTTTCAGATCGGGCTTCGCGCGCAGCAGCAGCGGTTTGATTCAGGCACCGGAAATTTCTGGAGTTGGCGAGAGACGATGTACCGCCTGGTCGACTCGCTTGATGCCGATCGGATTTTTGACCTGTCGCGACAGGCTTTTCGCGAGATGCTCCGCGCGGGAATCACGAGCGTGGGGGAGTTTCATTATCTTCACCACCCGGAACCGCACACCACCGTTGCCGAGTCGGCCCGCTGGGCCTTCGATACGGCAATCATCGCCGCGGCGCGGGAGGCTGGCATTCGGCTCGTCTTTATCCAGACATATTACGCCACCGGCAACGTGGGCCATCCGCTGGAGGGCGCGCAGCGGCGGTTTGGGCCGATCTCGCGAGATGCCTTTGTACAGCAGTTAGAGCAGCTTGCAGGCACGCTCGACGGCAAGTCGCAGTCGCTTGCGCTGGCGTGTCACAGTGTCCGCGCTGTTTCAATTGAGGATCTACAATTCTTCCGCGATATGGCCCACAGCAACCATTGGCCGTTTCACATTCATGTCGAGGAAGTGCGTAAAGAAATCGATGATTGTCGCAATGCCCTTGGCAAAGGCCCGATGCGGGTGCTGCTCGACGAACTGCGCATTGACGAACGCGTCACCGCGATCCACTGCACGCACGCTACGCAGGACGACCTAACTGAGTGGATCGCCCGGGGTGCGTCGATCTGCCTTTGCCCGATCACCGAAGGCAATCTGTCGGATGGGTTTGGCGACGTACCGCACATGGTCGCGCGCGGCGCGAATTTGTGTTTCGGAACCGATTGCAACATCCGCCTGGCGGTTCCTGAAGAAATGCGCATGCTCGAATTCGGCCAGCGGCTACGCAACGAGCAACGCGGAATCGTGGTCGATACTAGTGGCGAATGTGGCCCGTCGCTGCTCAGACTCGCAACGGTCAATGGGGCGCATTCGCTAGGTCTGGCCTGCGGGGCGATTGAGGCTGGGCGCTGCGCCGACTTTTTAGCGATCAATCTCGATCACCTACACCTGCGCGACACCTCCGACGACGCGTTATGCGACGCGTTCATCTTTGGTTGTGGCAGCGAAGTAATTGATGGCGTTTGGGTGGGCGGGGAATACATCTCCGGTGGCAGTTGAGGTCTGCGAGATCGCAAGTCAGCGATCAACTCGGATTTCCGGAGTCGGCGTTCGGATCTCTATTGTTGCCCTTGCCAAATGCCCCTTCAGTCCCCGCAAGTAGCCGACGAATGTTGCTACGGTGCCGGAAGGCGATCATTATCGCCACAAAACAAGCAAACACGAGCAGCGGCCATTGCGCGCCGAACACCGGCCAGCTTCTCGCAACGCCGATCGCCACATACGCAACCGGAAATACCCCGGCTGCGACGATGCTGGCGATGCTGACGATCCGGGTGCGCCAGAAGATGATAGCCCAAACCACCCCCGCCGCCGCCCCCGCCAGTGTGTAAAACGGCCACACGCCCAGCGCCGCGCCGAGGCTCGTCGCCACACCCTTGCCACCCTTAAAACCGAGAAAGACGCTGAACATATGCCCGGCAATCGCTGCAAACGCCACCGCCAGCCACATCCAGCAGTTTGCCGCGCCTGCAGCAGTTCTTCCGATGAAGTAGCTCGCTGCAAGGGTAGGAAGCAGCCCCTTGAGCATGTCGAGCGTGAAGACGAGCGCAAAGTACTTTCCGCCCAGCAGCCGCCCCACGTTCGTCGCGCCGATGTTCCCGCTCCCCGCATTGCGTGGATCCACACCCTTGGTCAAGCCTACGATCAACCCAAACGGCACCGATCCCGCAACATATGCTGCGGGCGCAAGGACGGCGAGCCACTCGAGAGACGACATCGCACGCTTGTTTACACGAACAGTGTCAGAATGACGAATACGCCGGTGGCAGATGACGACATAAGGAGGTGCCTTGTCCGGCCTCATGGTATCCACGCTTCCAAGCGCACTGTCCGCGTCATACATTGCCTGCATGGACGCTTCGATCACGCCCACGCCCATCCGTAAGCCGTTTGACATCACGGTCACCCCTCCGGGCAGCAAGAGCCTGACCAACCGTGCGCTCGTGCTGGGCGCGCTGGCACGCGGCGAGTCGATGATTCGAAATGTGCTGGTGGCCGAGGACACCCATGTCATGCTCGAATCGCTCCAACGGCTCGGGTTCGGCCTCTCTATGTCCGACAACAATCGCACCGTGCATCTCACCGGCGGGGCTGGTGTGGTGCCGGCGACGGAAGCCGAGCTGTTTTGCGGCAACTCCGGCACGACCATCCGTTTTCTGACGGCGCTCTGTTCGCTCGGCAATGGTCGCTACCTTCTCGACGGGATCGAGCGCATGCGTCAAAGGCCGATTCGCGAGTTGGTCGATCTACTGAAGAACCTCGGCGCACGAATCAGCTATGTTCAATCCGACGGCACCCCGCCATTGCGCCTCGAAGCGCGAGGGCTGGCCGGTGGGCTTGCGCGATTCGGGGCGGCGCAGTCCAGTCAATTTCTCTCCGCGGCGCTGCAGGTGGCTTCATTAGCGCGAAACGAGGTAGAGATCGAGCTTGCGCCGGGTCAGACAAGCTGGCCCTATGTCGCGATGACGATGCAGCTCATGGACGAGTTTGGCGTGACTTGTGAACTGACACGCGATCCGAAAACCGGCGCGCCACGGCAGATAAACGTGCCCAAGTCGCCGCTGATTGCCGCCGACTACACCGTCGAGCCAGACGCCTCCGCCGCCAGCTATTTTCTCGCCGCGGCGGCCATTAACGAAGGTAGCCGGGTGAGAATCGCCGGCCTGGGCAAGCGCTCGCTGCAAGGCGATATCGGATTTGCCGACTTATTGAGGAAAATGGGTGTTTTCGTGAAGGTGACCGACGACGCCATGACGGCAGAAGGCACCGGCGAACTTGAATCGATCACCGCGGACTTATCTGGCATGCCCGACATGGCGCAAACGCTGGCGGTCGTCTGCCTCTTTGCCGAAGGCGAGTCGCGTCTCACCGGCCTTCACACGCTCCGGCACAAGGAAACCGACCGTCTGGCCGCCTTGAAGGTGGAACTGGAAAAGATGGGGGCAAAGGCCAGCATCGACGGCGATTCTCTCACGATTGAGCCCCCAGAAGTCGTCCGCGGTGCGAATATTGAGACATACAACGATCACCGAATGGCCATGAGCTTTGCCGTCGCATCCACTCGGGCCAACGGAGTGACGATTCTCAATCCTGCCTGTGTCGGCAAGACCTATCCGGACTTTTTTGACGACTTCGCACGGTTCGCATAAATTTCCGCCGCTATTCGCAAGCATTGTAGGTTGCGGCAGGAGGAGCGTTATGCCGGTTCGCGTCACCGTTTGGAATGAGTTTGTTCACGAAAAGAAGAATCCCGCCGTCGCGGAGATATACCCAGAGGGTATTCATGAAACGATCGCCCAGGCACTGAACCGCGCCGGTAACATTGCCGCGCGCTGCGCCTGGCTCGATCAGCCCGAACATGGCCTGACCGATGAAGTGTTAGCTGATACTGATGTGCTCATCTGGTGGGGGCATACCGCACATCATCGCGTGGAAGATCGCATCGTCGAACGCGTGCATGGCCGCGTGCTCGCTGGCATGGGGATCATCGTTCTGCACAGCGGGCATCACGCCAAGATTTTCAAGAAACTGATGGGGACAAGTTGCAACCTGAAGTGGCGCGAAGCCGACGACCGGGAGATCTTGTGGATTACCAAGCCGAATCATCCCATCCTGGCCGGGATTGATGATCACTTTGTCCTCCCGTCCGAAGAAATGTACGGCGAATACTTCGACGTGCCCGAACCGTTGGAAACGATCCTCATCAGCAACTTCACCGGCGGTGAGGTTTTTCGAAGCGGGCTTACCTATACCCGCGGGGCTGGCAGGATATTCTATTTCCGTCCCGGCCACGAGACCTATCCAACCTTCCACGACGCCAACGTGCAGCGCATCATCCAGAATGCCTGTCATTGGGCCGCACCGGTCGCTGGCGGCACTGTTCCAGTCGGCTGCCCAAATCCAAAAAAGGGCTGGGTTTGATCCGCAGTCATAGAATCGACCTGCCCGCCCTGTGAGCAATGTCCGCAACCTCACGGCTACAAGGCGAAATGGCATTCAGGCGGACAATCGGCAGAATATAGGGCCGCCGTGAGTCAGCCCCGGCGATGTATGACAACGCATACCCTTGCCATTTCACCACAACCCGCCGCAGAACCGACCTCTTTACCTTCGCTCAGCCTCGTTGTGCCCGTCTGGAATGACCCTGAAGGATTGCGCCATTTGCTCACGCAGGTGACGGACAATCCCCATTTGCATGAAGTCATCATTGCAGATGCCTCACCGGATGACCGCTGCGCCTCAGTGGCGCGCGAGTTTGCGGCAATTCACGTTCGTTCCCCAAGACCCAACCGGGGTGCTCAGATGAATGCCGGGGCAGCGGTGGCAACAGGTGAACTTCTGCTGTTTCACCATGTTGATGTTCCGATCACCCCGGGACACTGCAGGGCAGCACGCGTTTCTGGCGCGCGTAGCCAATTCAGTGCCGCAGCGTTCTATCGAGAGTTTGATTCGGCCCACGCACGCCGGCGATGGCTGGAGAAGTTCGTCCGACTCTACAACCGCTGCGGGGGCGCACTTTACGGCGACCAATCGCTCTGCATTCGTCGCGATGCCTTCTACAAGCATGGAGGGTTTCGCGATATGGCACTGATGGAAGACGTTGAGTTCACCCGCAGGCTCCGCCGAAACGGGGGCATCGAACTGCTCGACCCACCGGTCCAGCCAAGCGCCCGTCGGCATCGCAACCGGGGCAGCCTGCGAACATCGCTGTTTAACCTCTGGATCATGGCTGCGTTTCGAGTCGGTGTCTCGCCCGACACGCTGCATCGGTGGTACTACGGCAAGAAGTATCGCGACCTCTAGGGGGATGGTGCCGGCAAACCTCGACCCAACCTGGCTGATCATCGCCGCTGCGGCGACCTTGATCGGCGTCACCAAGAGCGGTTTTGGCAGCGGGCTGGGATTGCTCGTGGTCCCGGTCATCGCAATGGCGATGGGCAACCTGCCCGGCTACGGTCCCGAGGCCGGCCTTGGGCTGATGCTGCCACTCCTGATTATCGGGGATATCATCGCGGTCGCGCAGAATCGCAAGGAGTTTGACCGACAGGCCATTCACTACCTGCTACCGGGAACTGTCGTCGGCGTGGTGATCGGCGCGGCGGTTCTCTACTGGTTTCATCAGAAGCCGCCGCAGGTCTTGGCGGCGCTAATCAAGATTGAGGTGGGGTTGGAATGCCTCCTGCTCACCGGATTACACTACTGGCGGCGCTGGCGCGGCGCGCGACAGTCATTGATGAAAGAACCGCTGCGCGGCGGCTTAACCGGTGCAGCGGCCGCGGTCTCTTCCACGCTCGCACACGCAGCGGGGCCAATCATCGCAATGTATCTCATTCCGCTCCGAATGGGCCGGCGCGCCTTCGTCGGCACGAGCGCGCTCTACTTTTTCATCCTGAATACCGCCAAACTGCCCGCCTACCTCGCCGCGGGGATGTTTGATTCCGTGCAGCTCAATCTCATCACCATACTCACTCCGCTTGTGCTGATCGGCGCCGCAATCGGCGCACTAATGGTAAAGCGCCTGAGTGACAGAATCTTCACGCAAGTCGTTTATGGAGCGACAGTTATCACTGGCGCATGGGTGCTCATGGACGGATTCCGGGCACTCTGAGCGGCGGCGCAGGCGTTTCTCGCCGGCGATATCTGACTCCCAGACCTGAAAAATTCGCGGAGTGCGGCGGTCTTTTTATGGCCACTTTGTCTACGATTGTTACAATCCGCACAACCGACATTCGCAGCGCGCTCCGCACTCGGGTTGTACTGTCATGTCGTAATGAACACGTCTCTGCCTCGGCGCTGCCCAGTTGTCGTCACATCGTTCGTTTCGGGAAGGACTACATCATGTGGCCGGAGTTCTCTGAATCGTTGGAAAATCGCGTGCTGCTATTCGGCGGCCCGCCGGACCTTTCGCCGCTGTCTATACCAAACCTGACCTTCGACAATGGCGTCTTCACTGCCACTAATCCGACCATCAGCGTGAACGGCACGCCCACCGTTTCACTTCAGGGCACCGTTACCGTCGCCAACAATCAAATTACGGCGCAAGGCCAGGTGAGTGCGGCATTCGGCGGAAACCAATTGCTCTTTGGCGGGAGTTTTGTCATTCCTGTCGGCACCGCCATCACATCGTCGCTCGCCGACACGCTTGGCAATGTAGCGAACCGACTCCCCCTCGGCGGGACATCACTCACGTTTACCAATCTCACCCTCGGCGCAGGGGCGGTGACGTTTGATGCCACCGCCAAGCTGCCACAGGCGCTGGGTGCATTCGAGTTGAGTGCGACAGGCGTCCAGGTTGGTGCATCGGGTATCACCGCGGCGACATTGGGCATCGCCGATCCCAGCATTTACCAACTCGACCTCGGCGGGTTCAAGCTCAATGCGCAGAACCTCGCCGCAAGCTATGATGTCGCCAGCAGCAAAGTTCGATTTAACGGCCTGTTTAATGCACCACAGTTGAACACCACGGTTGACCTGTCCGGCAACAGGTTTCTGGCTGTCGGGGCCGGTCCAACGATCGAGTTTAACGGCGGGGTGAGCATCGCAGGACCTGTGACCATCGGCGGGCCGTGGAAACTCAACACCCTTGATCTAGACATCGCTTTTCAGAACAACGCGTTCACCACAACCGGCACTGGTATCGTCGACACCGGCGGCGGCAATCTGACCATCACTTCCAGCTTCGCCAACAATGTCTTTGCGTTCACCACGCAGGGGCAAGCCATGTTCCAACTGCTCGGCATGGATTTAACCATCTCTGCCTTCACCTTCACGTCCGACCAATCCGGCGGGGGGACGTTTGATCCCAAGATCACGGTGCAAGGATCGCTCAAGCTGCCCGAACAATTCGGCAACTTTACGATCGCCATCGAACAGCAAAACCAGCTCACTGTCGATTCCACCGGCGTCCAAGTCACCGGCGGCACCGCCAGCTTCCCCGGCGCGCAGACTTTCTCCGTGATTGGACTGCTCGAAGTGAAGAGTGTGAATGCAACCCTCAGTTTTGATTTTCAGAACAGCGAAGTAAAGTTACAGGGTTCGTTCACAATCCCTTCTCTGAATAGTCTGACGATCAACCTAACCGGCAACAATTTTGCTGCGCTTCGTTTTGCCAACAACTCGCTCGATTTCGCTTTTGTTGGCAGTTTCACCAATCTGAACATCCCCATCTTTCAGCAGTGGCAGTTGCAGAATGGCACGGTGACTGTCAACAAGCCTTTCGGCACGTCGCCGGGCGATATCAATGGGATGTTCAGCATTCGTACGCCGAACAACACGACGATAGGCCTTGGCCTGGCTTTCGTCGCCGGCCGCGTGAGTGAGATTACAGTCACCAACAACAATCCCAATCCTGATTTCACTTTCTTCGGTCTCAGCGCGAACGTCACCAGCGTGAAGTTCATCCCTGACATCAATCCTGGAAACGATGATTTCTTCGAACCCCAACTCGAACTCCAAGGCTCGGCCAGCCTGCCAACCAGCTTCGGCACCACCTCCGGCGGCGGGCGGGTGACTTTTTCGATCGCGGCGCCAGAGAAGTTCATTCTCAATGAGAATGCGATCACACTCACCGGCGGGTCGATCAGTATCCCGGCCGTCAATTTCAACCTCCTTGGGCTGGTAAAGGTGTCTGTGCAAAGCCTGAATGTGCAATTCATCAGCACACCCACCGAATCGCTTCGCATCAGCGGCGTTTTGAAGATTCCACAGCTGTTTAATCTCACGCTCGATTTCGACCCCGCAAGAAACCGTTTCATCGAAATCAACTCTGCCGGTACCGTTCGCGTGAATGGGTCGGTGAGTGTGAACAATGTGGCAATCGTCCCCAACGTGTGGGTCATCAAGAGTGCTTCATTTACGTTCAACAATACCGGTCCTCAGACGATGTTTCAGGTGGATGCTTCGCTGCAGATTCCATCGGGCATCATCATCGGCGGGTCAATCAAATTTGTTAACGGCGACCTCGATGGCATCTCGCTGTTCGCCGACAATCTGCGAGTTCCGCTTGGCGCGACAGGCGTCTTCCTTACGCGGATTGACGGCGGGCTGCAGAATCTCGCCAACCCAACTGGTAACCCACCCTTGCGATTCAGCGGCGGGCTGGGCTTGAGCTTTGGGCCGCGCATCACCATCCCGCTGCCAGGCATCCTCGGCGGGCCATTAACCGGTGCAATCATTGATCTGACGGTTCAGGGCACGATCGATAAGAATCGCATGACCGTCAACGGCGATGTCGCGCTCATCGGCAACAGTCGCCCCCCGCCGCCGAGCGGGCTGGCGACGGGTAGTTCGATGCTCACGCTCGACTGGAACCGCGGTATCTTTGAGGGGGACGTCACCGTCAATGTGCTTGGTGGTTTCTTCAACGCTAGTGTGCACGCGGTCGTCTCTTCAGAGGGCTTCTTTACCTTCCAGGGGGAAGGCAGTGTACGGATTCCCAATGGCATCCCCATTGTCGGTGGAATCTCACCCGGCGGCGGCAAGGGCGCGCTCTACTTCTCCGATGATGGCAATTATTCAAACGACTTCATCGCCGCGTGGGGAAGCATTACCGTTCCCAACCCCGACGCCTACGGTTGGTGGTCAGACGGTCAGCCGTATGTTTACACCAAGGGCCTGAAGATTTTCTTCGACGGCAATTACGAGATTATCAATAGCGAAGTCACCCTCCCACCGATCAACTTCAATCTTGAACGGGCCGAGTTTGAAATCGCTGCAGGAACCAGTCGCTACCTCGTCACCGCCGACTGGGCCAACCCGGGCCTCAACCCGAACCAAATCCGAGTGCAGTTCCAGGACCCCAATACGGGCGTGCTAACCGACGTCACCCAGCCGGGTAACGGCATCGTCGATAACTTTACCGTGCAAACGCTTCAGCCGGGCAACCGCGCGTTTCTCCTCGGAGGCGTGCGGCGCACCGGGCGATACATCTTCACACTCGTCCCGCCGGTGGGAAACAGCTTCCAAAACACGAGATGGTCGGGTGGAACACCGAACGAGAAACCCGTCATCACCCCCACAACCGGCGTGGTTGCCGCCAATGGTTCAGATGTAACCATCAGTTACAGCGCCTTCGATCCAGACGACATCGCCAAGATCCGCTGGTATGCCGACGTCAACAACGGCACGTTCACCGGCGTACCGATCCGAGTCTATTTCAATGGACAGCCCACCCTGCTCCACGATGAACAAGACCGTGCCGACAGCGTCGAGTGGCGCAGCGCCGAACCGATCAGCGGATCGGGCATTACAATGCAAAGCGGGACCTATTTCATCTACGGCGAGATCGACGATAACGTGAACGCGGTCGTCCGCAGGTATCTTCCCAACCCCGTCACGGTCGATACCAACAGCAACCCCCACCCGATCTCGGTGCGCGTTTCCTCTACCCGATGGGATGACCGGTTTAACAATCACCTCATTTCGCGCGGGTTGGGCGATCAGTTCGGGTTTGCTTACTACAATGTAACGGGAATCATCCCGCGCGGTGCGCTCGATCCGCAGACGCTGCCCTGGTCAAATATTGATCGAATCACGGTTCGCATCAATAAGCCCGTTGTTGCCGCTGAGGACGCCGCTGAGCTTTTTGGCATTAGCACTGCCGAGTATCCCGTCACCGTGCAGCAGGACGGGGATGAGGTCAACATCGTCATCGAGATCCCACCCACGGCGTCCGCCGAGCGATTGCTGCTGCGGCTCGACGAATCGATCGCAGGCAAATACGACGATTCGCCATTCGATGGCAACAATGACCGGATTACCGGCGACCCAGCGCTGCTGGGTTACAACGCGCTGCACGGCGATGTAAATCGCGATGGCACGGTCAACCTCACCGACTTTACTATGTTCGCCGCGGGATTCTTCGGTACGGCGGCGTCTTCGAGCAGCAGCGGCTACTCGCCGTTCGCCGATTTCGACGGAAGTGGCGCGATCAACCTGTTCGATTTCACGGTCATCGCGAGCAATTTCGGCCGATCACTTCCCGCCGGCCGGCCGAGCATCGCCGCGCGACCACTGACGAACGTCCTGGCACCGTCGGAGTCGGTCTCGTTACAACTACCAGCAAGGCAAACTGCGTTCTCCGATACATTTATCGATGTTTCTGACCGGCTGAGCTTCAGCGAGCGAGAATCGCTCAATTCGCAAGCAAAGGAGGTGCTGTTGTGAAGCTAAACCAATTTCTTTCCACAGCCGCCTTTCTTATGACCGCCTTCGCCGCTAACTCGGCGAATGCTGCCGTCGTCATTTCGTTCGAAGATCTGACCGTGCAGAATGTACCGTTGGGTTCGCCGGGGGTTCTGGCATATGTCGAGATCGCAGTCCAAAACGATGATCCCGACATAGGGCTTTCCGGATTTCAGATTCAGGCCAAACTCCCCGATGGCCAGACCGACGTCGTTTTCGGTTCGGTGAGTAACACCGAAATGCATGCTCCCCTGCTCCCAGCGACTCCATTCTTGCTGCACACTGAAAGCACGCGCATCATCGCGGCCAAGCTCGCACTAGACCCCGTGCAATTGCTGGACGACGGCGGGCTGGTTCGGTTTGAACTGGGAATCAACCCCGGATTCGTCGGATCGGTACCCTTGACGCTGGTAGCCCTGACAACCGATCCCGATTTCGGCACGGCATTGACCGACGGCGAGTTTCTGCCAGTCGAAATCCAGCTTGCCAGCGGAACCATTCATGTGGTGATTCCAGAACCGTTCGGTGTCGGAGTAATCGCGCCGCTGATGCTGCTCAGGCACCGACGCCGGTGAGCGTCCAAATTGCTGTCAGTCAGGACTTCATCGCCGCAGAGTAAAGCTCGGCGACGTAGCTCCAATTGACAACATTCCACCACGCCTTCACATAATCCGCCCGGCGGTTCTGATACTTCAAATAATAGGCGTGCTCCCAGACATCGATGCCCAGCAACGGCGTCTGGCCGACCTGCAAAGGCGATTCTTGATTTGCGGTACTGACGATCTCCGGCTTGTTGCCACTATTGATGACAAGCCACGCCCACCCGCTGCCAAACCGCTTCATTGCGGCCTCAGAAAATTCGGCCTGGAATCTCTCGAAAGAGCCAAACGCGCCGTCAACTGCGGCCGCCACTTCGCCGCTGGGTGCCCCGCCGGAATTGGGAGCCATCATGTTCCAGAACATGGTGTGATTGACATGCCCCCCGCCGTTGTTGATCACCGCCTGGCGCACACCTGCGGGCACATCGTCGAGGTGCTTCAACAGCTCGGCTGGTTCTCTCTTCAGCAAATCCGGACTTCCCGACAGCGCAGCATTCAAGTTCTTCACGTACGCAGCGTGGTGCTTCTCGTGATGAATCTGCATTGTTTCAGCATCAATGTGGGGCATGAGTGCGTCGTATGCGTAGGGCAGCTTTGGGAGGGTGAAACCTGGCACACCCTCATCGCCTGCCCGAGCACTGCTGCCCAGCCCCCCCGCGGCGATCAGTGCCGCTGCACCAGCGACGCTTCTAGCCAACACTTCACGGCGGTTAATCAGCATGGTGGTCCTCCAGTGGCTGCCTCAATGATAGCCCCCAGTGACCACGTCGGACAACCACAAAAAGTGCATGATGCAGTTTAGCCTGGCATCGGAGCAAGATGAGGCCGGCGACGGAGAAGAACCGCGGGTGCGATGATAAGAATTGCACTCATCGGCTCCGGCACCACAATCGCCCCTTCAACCACAAATGGAAAGCCCAGCCCCTGTGTGGTTAGCCCGCCGATGAGTGTCACCCAATCACCCGCGGGGCTTAGCTTTCTCTGAGCGTTGCCACTTGCAGTCACGGGATTGGCGCCGCCGGAGGCCATCACCATCGGTGAAAATGCGTTCCCGCCAGTCAGCGAATAATCAATCCAATATTCCCCCGCGGGAAGAATCGTCGATGGAAAGTCGACCGCGAGATCAAAAACGGGACGACTGGTGTCAAGAAAGTTGGCCGGACCGTTGCCAACGCGAAAGGTGCCGGAGAACGCATTCACGGCCACCGCAGTGCTGGTTGCGACAAGGTCCGACCCGGACGCCTCGGGGGCTCCTCGCCAGAGGCTGACGTTCAAACCGGTCAGCGGGCTTCCCACGGGTGGTGCGGTGTAGGTACCGGCGACATATGCATTGACGGTCACGCGGTTGACCTGCCAGCCGGCGGGATCGGCAATCGTGAAATCGTCGGCAAGGCGCGCAGGGGCAGCCGCGAGAAATCCGAGCGTGTTGAAGTCCTCCGATGCCTGACTCACGTCAAACCCACCCGCGCCGGCGGAAGGATTGGTGACAATGCTCCCATTAGAAAACAGCACCGCAGCGGCAACACGGTTAGCCCCGGGCACCAAAGCCATAAACATCGTCAGAATCAGTAGTTGCCGCATCATCACCTCACGCAGAAACAGAGCAGAACCCCTCGGCTGCACTCTACCGCCCGAAGCGGCGCGCTCACAAGCTTTTTCTGCCGGATTTCCCTTAGCTTGACTCTTCGAACGAGACGCACCGGGATTGGTGAGGCGAGAAATCTGGTAGTTGGGTGCTTTTTTGCTGGACGAAATGGCGGGCTCGGGGGTTTAATACTGCCATGTCGTCCCCCAACGACCATGGTCACGACGACCCATTCGCCCCGCCGAAAGAACCGATTGCGTGCTTCTGCCTGCATTGCGGCGAGGAGTTTGATAGTTGGCAGATGGTCTTTCGCCCTCACTCTCCCGACGAACGGTGCGAGTCTTCAGGCGACTGGTGTTGCCCCACGCCCGGCTGCAACGGCGTGGGCTTCGGTTTCGACATCTTCCCGACAGACGACGACTGGCGCACCGATGAAAATGACGAGGACGACTTGGACTGCCTTGACGATCCCGAAGACGCCTGCGGCGCCGACTTTGAGTTCGACGGCGCGGTGGACGGCGCAATCATTGACCAATTCTGGCGGGACGACCCCACCTCACTTCGGCCCGATTGCGCGCCAGATGAGCTAACAATCGATTCCGAGGGATTGGATGAGCACCCGCTACGAAAGCTTCTTCCCCCTGAAGAATTGCCCGCCGACCTCGTGCTGCGCGAGGAAGATATGCCGTTTTGACCGACGCATGTTCACGCTACCTGCGCAAGCTTCGAGGCCGGCTCTCACATCCCCTGATCTGACTGTGACGCGATCATTCGCTCCAGCGATTCCCAACCCGCCCATTGCTGCGGGGTGAGCGTTATCGGCCGTCCTCGAGCGATTGAATGTCGAATTGCCCTCAGCCGCCGGCGGGTTTCGCGCGGCAGCTGAACACCGTCGTTCACGACCAGTCCAGTTATCATCTGACGTTCGTACCGACGGCGGATCTGTAACTTGCGATCTTGGTGCAACTCGTAGCCATAGTCCCTGAGGACCTTCTTTGCGATGCTGAGAAGGCTGTGGGTGAGATATGGCACGTCGGTCGCCAATGAAAACGTAATGTCATCGGCGTAGCGAGTGTAGGCCGCTGCGATGGGTGTCAGGCCCTCTGGTGGTAACATCTCTCCTGACGCATCGAAGCGGGCAGCGCGAAAACCTCGAGCCGCACCCGCCAGCCTGGAGTCCAGTTGATAATTTACCACATTGCTCAACCGCGGGCTCGTCGCCGCGCCCTGCGGCAATCCTCCTTGATGAGTGCAGAGTCGCGTGAGCGCAGCAGATGCGACGGTGTCCCACCCAATCTGACGGAAATAAGCGTTCACGCGCTTCGCCGTTGTGCGGGGAAAGAAATCGCGGATATCGATCTTTAAGACCACTGCAGCCTTCTGATGGGGCAGCGCGTTCGTGACGATGGAGCGACCGACCTCAAACCCGTGCGCACAGTCGTGCGCGCGAAGCCGACCCAACACTCTGCCAAGGATGAGTCGCTGCACCGACTTGAGTTGTGTATCGGGAGAGCTGATGCGTCTGAACCCGCCAGACCGCTTGGGTATCTCAAACTCATGGTACGCAATGGGCATCGACCGCAACAGCTGCACACTCAACCCGACCCTGCGGGCGAGATCATCCATTCCGAAACGCGCAGGCGAGGCACGACCCTCCGGCGAGTCGGATTTACGGCCGAAAATCCAGTCGAATAGTCCCACAAGTCGCCCTCGGCAGGCGTTGCTCTAAGACGCCCGCTTGAAAAATCGCGGGCGCGGTTTCCCGCGCCCGCGAACATCCTGCTTACGATGCGATCGTAACAACCGTCTCTCAGGAAGCGCGATGCCTCCCGGCTGACGAAACATCAGCCTGGACCCTGCATTTGGGCCCCGCCAGGATGATGCCAAGAGAATGCCGTTCAAGGCCGCTGCAGTCAAATCACACAAGGGCCCGGATCGGCAGATTTCGGCGACCGCGGTTGACACCGCATGCCGAGTGACACAATCGGCGATCGCCCCTACAGAATCCTATAGCCGGCAGACGGCCGGGTGAAATTAAAACGCCCCGCGTTCTCACGCGGGGCGCTTTGGTCATTAAGAGAGGTACGACCAACTCAGTCGAGGTTCATGCTCATGAGGAACTGCCCATTGCTCGGCACTTTTTCGAGCCGACCCTTCAGCAATTCAACCGATTCGACCGGATTCATGTCGCTGAGCACCCTGCGCAGCCGGTAAACCAATTCAAGCTCTTTCTTATCAAGCAGCAACTCTTCGCGACGCGTGCCCGAGGAGTTGATGTCGATGGCCGGATAAGTGCGGCGGTCGACCAGCCGGCGATCGAGGTGGAGTTCGGCATTGCCGGTACCTTTGAACTCTTCAAAGATCACTTCGTCCATCTTGCTGCCGGTATCGACCAGTGCCGTAGCCAGAATCGTCAGGCTTCCACCTTCCTCGATGTTTCGTGCAGCACCGAAGAACCGCTTGGGCTTCTGCAGCGCATTGGCATCCACACCGCCGGTGAGAATCTTCCCGCTGTGCGGCACTTCAGTGTTATAGGCACGCGCCAGGCGCGTGATTGAGTCGAGAAGGACGATGACATCCTTTCCAAACTCCACAAACCGCTTGGCCTTTTCAATGACCATCTCGGCAACCTGAACGTGACGGCTTGCCGGTTCGTCAAAAGTGGAAGAGACCACTTCCGCCTTGGTGTTGCGGCGCATGTCGGTCACTTCTTCAGGGCGCTCGTCGATCAGAAGGATGATCAACACTGCTTCGGGGTTGTTGGTGCTGATGGCATTGGCAATCTTCTGCAGCAGAACGGTCTTGCCCGTGCGCGGCGGTGCGACGATCAGCATGCGTTGGCCGAACCCAACGGGCGTAACCAGATCGACAATCCGCATATTCAGGTCCTTCGGATCGCTCTCCAGCACAATGCGCCGATTGGGGTGCAGCGGGGTGAGGTCTTCAAAGTTGCTGACATCGGTGATCCGCTCGGGGTCTTCGCCGTTAATCGCCTCGACACGCAAAAGTGCGAAGTATCGCTCGCTCTCCTTCGGCGGGCGAATCTGACCCTGCACCACGTGCCCGTTGCGCAAACCGAATCTCCGGATCTGCGAAGGGCTGATGTAGATATCATCCGGGCAAGGAAGATAGTTGTATTCCGGACTGCGCAAGAAGCCGAAGCCGTCGGGGAGAATCTCCAGCACGCCCTCACCAAACATCAATCCATTCTGGCGGACGCGCGAGCGCAGGATGTTAAAGATCAAGTCCTGCTTCTTCATTCCGATGTAGTCGGAAATGCCTTCATTCTTGGCCATGTCATGCAACTGATGGGCATCCATCTGCTGCAGATCTTTGATAAAGAGCTTGCCGCCCTTCACCTGCTCATACTTGGCATTGGTTTCGGCGTCGAGTTGCGCGACATCTTCGCCGTGATTGCCAGCCGGCGCCGGAGTCGGTTCCGGTTTGGTTACGGTCGCGGTGCCTGAGGCATGCGACTCGCGCACCTCTTCTTCGGCCGGTTGGTTTTCACGTTTATCATTCTGCCGACGCGGACGAGGGGGGGAACTTTTGGCCATTGAAATCGGGCCTCCTAAGGTGGGGGTAAAAGCTTGTTAGCGATTGTCTACAAGTAACGAGTGTCTAAAGGCAACAACTGCCCGGGAAAAAGGTGTTGAGGAACTCAGTTCGACTGCGACGCCGGAAACTCCGTTCCAGGCATGGTCTGGGCTGATTCCCATCCGTTGATGCTAAAAGATTGCCTCTGATTGCCTTCCGTATAGCTAGGTTCTCGAACCCCGAGACTAAAACATTTAGATCGAGCCTCCGGCGCTCATCGCAGTTCGCATCCCGGCACCTCGCCTAAGAATCATCCGCTTCTTGGTCGCCCCAGCCGCATTACGACGGTTCCTTAAAGGTCCTTTCGGGGATTCCAGTCTAGGCGGTGGTATGCGATCCAGCGAGAATTCGGGAAAATACGTCTCGGGCTTGTTCGCGGACAACGTCGGCTGTACCGCCGTTGTTGACTATATAATGGGAGGTAAAACGCTTCTTGTCCAGAGGCATTTGAAAATTTTCTCGCCGGGCGAGCTCTTCCGGCGCCCAGCCCCGGCTTGCATGAACGCGCCGCTGTCGGTCTGCCAGCGGGGTATCAACGAATACGACCGCATCGCAGTCGCGGTTCAAACCAACCTCAAAAAGAAGCGGAATATCCCAGATATACGCCCTCACACCATGATTTTTCGCCGCCAAAGCCATTATCTGCGTTCGCTGGGCGTTCACAATGGGGTGAATATATCTCTCCAGCCGCTGCTTCTGGGCAGGGTCTGAAAAGATAAGTCTGGCGATTGCCCTGCGGTCGAGTGACCCGTCGGCGGCGAAGATGGCGTCGCCCCACCACTGCCGAAGCCTGGCCCGAACGTCATCGCGTTGATATGCGAGGTGCACCTGCTCATCAGACGAGATAACAAGCCCGCCGAGTTCACCAAACAAGCTGGCTACGAAAGTCTTTCCCGACCCAATGCCTCCCGCGATGCCGATGATGGGCTTGCCCGCAAACACGGTTTCTCAAAACTACTGCGCGGTGGTCGCTTGCGCTGTCGGGGGAACCAACTGCATCACCGCCATCGCCGCCGCCACTCGGACGGGTTCTTGTGAGTCTTTCAGGAGATCGGCCAGCGTAGACTGTGAATCGCTGCGACCAATCTCGCCAAATGCCAGAGCTGCCAGCGCGCGTTGTCGCGGGTCTTGTGACTTGGCACCCTTGACTGCCACTCCGTAACCCAAATCTTCGCCGATCATACCCAGCGCGCGGGCTGCAGCGAGATTTACCTCCTCATAGGGCGTGGTGAGCTTCCCGCGAAGATAGGGCCGGATCCGCTTATCCCGCGGGCCAGCCAATGCCAGGGCACCGATGATCTGATCATCTGGAAACTGGCTCACACATGCCGCCACACACGCCTTGAGCCCCTCTTCGTCTCCCAGCCTCCACATCGCCTCTGCAACCGACAGCCGCACTGTCGAGTCTGGGTCTTTCTGCAACGGCCAGAGGACGCGCGTCGCCGATTTTTCGCCGAGCAGGCCAAGTGCCATCACTGTATTGCGCCGGACAATGGGGTCGCTGTCGATCGAGAACGTCTCCAAGTCCCGGCTGAGCGATGTATCGCCCATCTTATGCAGCGCGTATCGCACCGCCACCTGCACGTTGGGGTCACGGTCGTTGGCGATTTCAAGCAGTTTGGGGCGAGCGGATTTCAGTTGCATCGTCCCTGCCGCCATTGCACCGGCGAAGCGCACCAACCCTGCCGGGTCGTCGAGGGCTTCCAAAATCAAGCCGGCCGCCTCGAGTCCCAGGCCGTTTTGTGCAGCTTCGACCGCCTGACAGCGCATCACCACGTCACTTGATTTAAAACTCGTCAGAATCTGTTGTCGAGCTAAATCGCGCAACGAAGTGTCAATCGCCACCGCGGCCGGCGGCGGATACGAGGGGGGCTTGGGGGCCGGGGGAAGGTCCTTCAGCGCCTTCTCGCGCGC